>OGQB01002616.1_pt1 | contig 12767 bp, 11 predicted proteins | sample 1553071 | NCBI WGS metagenome assembly OGQB01 (sample SAMEA2580284, study PRJEB22360) | human gut metagenome | biome: human gut; feature: human-associated habitat; material: faeces | place: Denmark | collected 2008/2010
TGCAGAAAGAAGAACTGCCATATTCAACAAATTCATCCAGATCATCAGCGTTCCCTCACTCTTGGACTGTTCGTAAGTGTCGCCAATGGCATCCGCAATACCCACAGGACCACTTAAGTCTTTCATTCCAAGGTGACCGGTCACAAGCTCTTTCAGGCTTAAGATCGTAGTACGGATCATGTATTTCACTTCCACAGCACCATATTTCAGAACATTAAAGCCGGAAGTCTTTTCACTGTATGTGTTATATCCGAAACCGGAAACCGGTGTTCTGTATTCCCTTGGTGTTATCTCTGCCTCATATTCCAGTCCGTTACGCTCATAGGTGATCGTCACAGGTTCCTTGGATAACGGATGCTCCTCGATGTATTTTTCATATGCATTTCCATCCGGGACCTCCACACCATTGATCTTCGTGATCACATCGCCGGCTTCCAGACCTGCCTCTTCCAGTGGCATTCCCTTGATCAGTGATTCCACTGTCATGGAATTTACATCGGAACGGTTAAAGCCAAGAAGATACCGCACATTTACATCTGGTTTATAGGAAATCTCCTGTTCCTTTCCATCACGTTTTACTTTCAGCCGGATGGTATCTCCCTCTTTCAGTTCGTTGAGATACGAATATACATAAAGATCTTTCCCCAGATCAATATGGTAGCCCTGATATTCCGTGATCACATCGCCCTTTTTCAATCCGGCCTTTTCCGCAGCAGAATTTTGGGTTACTTCTAATACGGTTGCCGGATCATAGCCCATACAGCCTACAATGATCACAGACAAAACAAATGCCAGCAGAAAATTAAATACCGGACCTGCAGCAACCACTGCGATCCTGCCCCACACAGGAGCCGAATTAAAGGTTCCCGGACTGTCATCTTCCGCATCCTCTCCGGCCATGGCGCAGGAACCTCCAAGAGGAAACAGTTTCACGGAATAACGTGTTTCTCCCTTCTGGATGCTGAACAGCCTTGGTCCCATGCCAAGTGAAAACTCTGTTACACTGATTCCATTTATTTTGGCCAGAAGGAAATGTCCCAGCTCATGTATCAAAATGATTGCACTGAACATGATGATCGCAATCAGAATCTTCAATTTACCACCTGCTTTCAATCCACTGATAAGTCTCGTTTTCTACTGCAAGAATATCCTCTAACTTTGGATATTCGATTTTTTTATGTCTTTCCATAGACTGTGCAATAATGTCGTAAATATCCAGAAAGCCGATTTTTTCCTGTAAAAACTTCTTTACAGCCAGTTCATTTGCTGCGTTAAACACAGTAGGCATACTGCCGCCTTTTCTTGCAGCATCCATAGCCATTGGAAGCCCCAGGAATGTATCCATATCCGGATCTTCAAAAACAATCTCTTTCAATTTATGGAAGTCCAGTCTCTCTCCATCCAGATATCTGCGTTCCGGATAATAGAGTGCGTACTGGATTGGAAGCCGCATATCCGGAGTTCCAAGCTGCGCCATAACTGCACCATCTTTAAACTCTACCATCGAATGGATAATGCTCTTTGGCTGGACAACAACCTGAATATGATCCAGATCCACATCAAACAGCCATCTGGCTTCCATAACCTCCAGACCTTTATTGACCAGGGTTGCAGAATCTACTGTGATCTTCTGTCCCATTACCCAGTTCGGATGCTTCAGGGTATCCGCAAGCGTCACATGTTCCAGTTCTTCTCTTTTTCTCCCACGGAAGGGGCCACCGGAAGCTGTGATCAGAAGCTTCTCAACCTGCGCCCGCTTTTCCCCATGAAGGGCCTGGAAAATAGCACTGTGCTCACTGTCTACCGGAAGGATCTGAACCCCATGCTCTTTTGCCATGGGAATGATCAGATGACCTGCTGTTACCAATGTTTCTTTGTTTGCAAGAGCAATGTCCTTGCCCGCCTTGATTCCCTCCATTGTGGGACGGATTCCAATCATTCCTACAACAGCGGTAACCAGAATGTCTGTCTGGGGCATACGTGCAAGCTCCAGAAGTCCCTCCATACCAGACACAATTTTTACATCCATATCCGCAAGACGGACTGCCAGATCCTTTGCCGCATTTTCATCCCACACTGCAATCAGCTGAGGATGAAACTCTCTTGCCTGTTCTTCCAGCATTTTCAGGTCTTCCAGAGACTGAGAACCTTCACAGGTCAGGAATGCTCCCCCATTATAAAAGAGCATCTGATCCGGCAGCTCGTCCTGCTGTGTCAGCGCGTAAATAAATCCCTTCAACAACGTAGCACCCAGTTCGTCATTTCCCTCACCCATCGTTTTCGAAGAAATCACCACCAGCCGATTCTTCTTCGCCGGTGCACATACTACATAATCTGCTTCTTCCACTGATGTCTCCTGCGTTGCTTCTGCCTCGCCAACCGTCAGCGTCACCTGGTATTCCTGTTCTTTCACTTTTCGTGAACTACAGCCATAACCTTTCTGGTTTGCCATCTTGGTCAGGTTCTGCACAGCAATCTCATTATCTACCAGCACCTCCACCGTTCCTGCACCCTGCAGTTCTTTGACGGCTTCCTTTGCTTTCACTAACGGGATCGGGCAGATATCCCCGAGTGCATTTACTGTTTTTTTCATTTTCGGTTCCTCCTGTGTATTTTTTCATATTGATGATAGATACTATTAGTTATCTATTAATTTATAACGGACGGGTATCCTTGTCAATGATCTTCCAATGACTATGAACTCCACGTCCGGCAAATTAAATGCTGTCCAATAAGCTGTTCGTAGTAAAATGAACAGCAAGATTTCTATTCTATCATCAGACATAGAAACTCTGATGTGTGAATTAGAACGTGTCTGAAAAAGGCTTTTCGTGAGCTGCGAGTCCCAGTTTGTGGGAAATTTTATCCGAATGAGGGCGGCGTAGCGGGCTACGGCAACCGAATGAGGGTAAAATATACCGCAAAGTGGGGCTTGCAGATTGCGGAAATGATTTTTCAACACGTTCCAGGTACTCAGTTCTTTCTGGGCGAAAAAAGAATGACAGATACGTTTTGTATGCCGGATCATTCAAGTCTCTATTTGCGCCCTGCCACCTGAATCTCTATGTCTTCTCTCGCCATCACTTTCCCGACAATCTCCGCCGGAAGTCCGGCCTCCCGCAGTTCTCTGCGCAGTTCTTCCGCCACCTCTCCCGGCACTGCAAACAGCAGTCCGCCGGAAGTTTGCGGATCGTACAATACTTCTTCCATCCCGAACGATACATTCTCAAACCGCACATACTGCTCCAGATGATTCCTGTTTTTCTGTCCTGCTGCGGTCAGGAGGAATTCTTCTGCGCATGATTCCGCTCCGTCAAATACCGGGAGCCGGTCTGCGTAGATTTTGCAGGAATGTCTGCCGTCCATCATTTCGTGCAGATGCCCAAGGAATCCAAATCCGGTGACATCGGTGCAGGCGTGTATCGGGTATTTTCGTCCGATCTCAGACGCTTTGCGGTTCAGTGTTGTCATGGAAGCAATCACCTGCTCCATCGCTCCTTTTGGTGCCTGGTTGACACGGTTCGCGGCGCAGAGGATGCCTACGCCCAGTCGTTTGGTCAGAATCAGGCAATCGCCCGGTTTTGCGCCGTTGTTTTCCCATATTTTTTCCGGATCTACCACACCGGTCACGGACAGACCGTATTTGACATCACTGTCTGCGATCGAATGACCGCCTGCAAGGCTTCCACCCGCTTCCTGTACTTTTTCAGCTCCACCCTGTAAGATCTTTCCGAGGATATTCAGATCCATGGATTCCGGAAAACAAACAATATTCAGTGCTGTCTTTACTTCTCCTCCCATGGCATAGATGTCGCTCAGGGCATTCGTCGCCGCTATTTTCCCAAATATGTACGGATCCTCTACCATCGGTGGGAAAAAATCCAATGTCTGTACCACCGCCTGGTGCTCATTCAGGCGATATACCGCCGCGTCATCCTTGCTGTCGTAACCAACCAGCAGATTTTCATCTTTTTTCCCCTTCGGAAGCCGCTCCAGGATGTGTTCCAGCACTCCAGCTCCCAGTTTCGCGGTACAACCGCCGCTTTTGCAGAATACAATTTCTTTTTCGCTCATATTCTCTCCGATCATCCAATCATTTTTCAATTTTTCTACATTTATCGTTCAAACCAAAGTCTGTTAAAATTTACTCTGACTCCAAAACTTGTCTTTAACAAGTACAAGTTCTCCACAAAATAAGGAAAATTACATCTTTATTTTCACTTCCGTGCACATTCCCCATCTTCTCCCAGAAGAATATCCAGCCCGTGTCCCAGTGAACTCAGTATGTAAGTAAGACTCTCCTCTACCGCCTTCGGGCTTCCCGGAAGGTTGACGATCAGGGTCTGTTTGCGGATTGCGCTGGCTGCGCGGCTTAACATTGCTCTCGGTGTGATCGTCAGACTGTACGCCCGAATCGCCTCTGCAATCCCCGGTGCTACCCGGTCTGCTACTGCGAGCGTGGCTTCCGGTGTCACATCCCGCACGGAAAATCCCGTACCACCGGTTGTCAGAACCAGTGCACAATGCTCCTCATCTGTCAGTCTGCAAAGTTCTTTCTCGATCGCTGGCTGATCGTCTGGAAGTATCCGATAAAATACCACTTCATACTGATCGTCCGGAAGTAATTCCTGAATCTTCGGACCACTTAGATCTTCCCGTTCTCCACGGGAGCCTTTATCGCTCAGCGTAACAATTCCCACTTTATATTTTCGTTTTTCCATTCTGTTCACCTGTTACTATTCCCTTTCCCCTTTTTTCATGTGTTCTGTTCATTTATTTTTTTCTGACGTAACGTAATCTTTTTCATTTTTTCTTATATGTTATCCATTTTCGTTTCTGTAATGTCCGCTCTTTCCGCCCATCTTTTCCGCCAGATGAATCTCGGAAATCACCATGCCGCGATCCATCGCCTTACACATATCGTAGATCGTCAGAAGAGCCACGCTGACTCCCGTCATAGCTTCCATCTCCACACCGGTTTTTCCCACACAGGATGTCCGGCAGGTTGCCGTGATCTGACGGGTTTTCTCATCGAGTACAAATTCAATCTCACAGTCTGTCAGTGCAATAATATGGCACAACGGAATCAACTCCGCGTTCTTTTTCGCCCCCATGATTCCAGCGATTCTCGCGATACCGAGAACATCCCCCTTTTTTGCCGTGTGATTTGTGATTGCCTGAAAAACTTCCTCATTGACTGTAATCGTCCCCTGTGCCACCGCTACACGGTAAGTATCTGCCTTTTCATGCACATCCACCATCACGGCATTTCCTTTTTCATCAAAATGTGTAAATCCACTCATGATATTCTCCTTTGTTTACCCCTGTCAATTCTAATAATCAGACGTCTTCTGTATGAAGTGAAGTTCCTGACATCTGCTTTTCAGGGCTTCTATTATATCTTTAATTTTAATAATTAATTTCTGAATTTTCTACTGTCTCAAACAGTCTTTCTCATAATAAAGAATCAGTAATACCTGCTAAGTAACAAGTAACATGCTTTCATTTTCAGCATAATTTGAATCAATTGTAATTTTCAAATCTATACTATACTGCCGCCTTAAAACTTTACAGTTGCTCCCCCGCTCGACAGTTACGTAATTTTGTCAAAACCACATTCTCCACGCCCCATCCACGCAACATTTCTCCGATTCGTTCTCCTGCCGCTCTCCGCGTATCATCGTCGCACTGATTCAACACAGCCACATATTTTCTCCCTTCGACATCTTTCCGAAGCCCTTCCTCAGATGCCAGAATCTTCGCCATATCCTCACAGCTCAGCAGATGATCCTCATCCGCCTCCAACAGCTTTTCCGCCTCTTCCAGCCGAAAGCAACATTCCTTTAACGGTTGCTCCAACGCCGAAAGTCCCAGAACTGCAATCACAACCTCTGTCTCCGGCAAAATGACCGGTTCGTGCGTGGCGGGTACTTTACAGGGCAGTCGTTTTGATCCGTCTGCTTCGATCAGGACGAGATCCGCAAGTGCCATCGCCTGTCTCATCCAGTCGGGATCCGGCATTTTTAGTTTCTGTGGCTGCTTCACTTCCACCTCTCCGATCACCGCCCAGTCTCCCGCGCCCCAGATACGTTCCAGATCTTCCGGTGTCCGTGCCAGTTTTTCCGGCTCCGGTCGGAAAATATGCGTGGTCGTCGTTACCAGTACCTTTTTCCCCTGCTTGGTTCCCCAGGCTGCCATAATTTCGATCAGCGAACTTTTCCCGCCTGCCCCTACAAAAGAAAAACAATGTCTATCTTTCGTAAGAGTCGAAAATAACAGATGCGACTCGACCTTTTCACTTTGTTTCTTCTCCAGATTATATTTGTAAAATTTCTGTATCAATTCTTTTTCCATTTTTACCAACAGAACGACAGCTTTTCAAACTTTTCTTCCAGTTCACTCCTGCTGCCCTTCCCATTGTAATCAACCTCCAAAACCAGCTTTCCTTAAGTTTACCAAACTCCCTTAAAAAAGAAAAGCCGCTATTCCCTACCGTAGATAATTTCTCATCACCCGCAGGGCATTTTTCTCCAGACGGCTGACCTGTGCCTGGGAAATGCCGATCTCCTGGGCTACTTCCATCTGTGTCTTGCCCTCGTAAAACCGCAGGTTCACAATATGACGTTCCCTGTCATTTAACCGGTTCATCGCATCCTGCAATGCCAGATTTTCTACCCAGTTTTCTTCTTTATTTTTCTTATCGCTCACCTGATCCATCACATACAGGGTATCTCCACCTTCAGTATACACCGGTTCGTACAGGCTCATCGGACTTTGGATCGCATCCAAGGCGTAAACGATCTCCTCTTTTTCCATCCCAATTTCCGATGCAATCTCCATAATCGTCGGTTCTCGGAGATTGTTTTTCAGATAATTTTCCCGGGCATAGATCGCTTTGTAAGCCGTGTCCCGCAGTGACCGGCTGACCCGGATCGTACTGTTGTCCCGCAGGTATCTCCGGATTTCCCCAATAATCATAGGTACCGCATACGTGGAAAATTTCACCTGCAAAGTCGTATCAAAGTTATCAATCGCCTTCATCAGCCCGATGCAGCCGATCTGAAACAGATCATCCGCATTTTCATTGCTTCCGGAAAATCTCTTGATCACGCTTAACACCAGTCTGAGATTTCCTTTGATGTACAGTTCTCTTGCCTCTTTGTCCCCTTTTTTTATCTTTTCAAAGAGCAATTCTTTTTCCTCATTGGTCAGTACCGGAAGCCTGGATGTATTCACGCCGCAGATCTCTACCTTGTTCAATGCCATAATAAGAATCCTCCTAATTGTATTTGTTTTTACAACTAAAATGATTCTCAGCTGGCAAACTGTCTATTCATTTCCGACAAAAATAAAAAAAGTTTTACTCCTTGACAGTTCTTCATATTTCCATCTTTTCGAACCGTAACTTTTTGTGCTATACTGTTTTTACTATGTTTCAGAAAGATGAGGAAATCCACTATGACAGATAACAAAACTTCACATACAGACGAAGGTTTACAGGATAACGAACAGATCGAACAGGCAATTCTGGCATTGCAGCAGCAGCCGTCCCAGGAAATGCTTGCCCACGCGCTCACCGTACTCCGCAGACGGATGCTTGCTCACGGACAGCTGATCGTTGCAGTCGAACCACCGGTTGGCGGCAACCAGATGCGCCTTCAGGCGATCCAGACCGATGACGGTAAAAAATGGTGGGCAGCCTTTACCAGTTTTGGCGAGGAACTAAAAGGCGGCGGCAGTGTGATGTCTACCTTTCTCACAGATATCGAAAAATTATTTCTCTCCGCCCTTTCGGTAGAAGAAATCGAAGGAGTGATCATCAATCCTTGGAACCGGACGCTGATGCTTGATAAAAACCTGATCCGTATCGTCCGCGGATGAGCCAAACCGATTTCTTAGATTGATTCATTATTATCATTCTATATGTAATAAAACAGCATATATTTTCTATGCGAAAACCTGATATTGCTATAGTCATCAGGTTCTCATGCAAATCTTGACATTTGCTCGTTGTACACATAAAAATAAAAGAGTTTTTGTCTAATAAACAAACTGCTCCGTTTATTAGACAGAAACTCTTTTTTATCTTATCCATAAAAAACATTGTTCATAACAAAAGGGGTTACCGAACCATCGATTTTCCACCACGCTCTGCTAAATTAATATTCCACCCCAGCCAGTGTCACCATCTTCTTCATACACATCTTATTAAACAGCGCGATCACACGTCCCACACCAAGAACCGCAACCACCGTTCCGATTCCCACGCCGATCAGTTTGTGAGCAAACACGAGGCTCACCGTGATCGTGATACAGATATTGCACAGATCAAAGCAGTTTTTTGTAAATCCAACCGGTTTTCGGATCGTATCTGCGATTGCCTGTACGATTCCGTCTCCCGGATTTGGCACGATTCGCATATTTAAGGACATTGCCGCTCCGATTCCCGTCAGGATGATACCGCAAAGTAGTACAACAAATCGCATCCCCACCTGTTCCGGTGCCGGGATCCAGGAAGAAAACAGATTCATAAAACGGGTAAATACCAGACTTAATGGCAGCTGTAAAAGATCCATACCCAGAATCAGCGGCAATGATTTCTTCGTTGACGCATCCAGCGCATGATTTTCTTCTCTCCGCTGTCGGTAATTATGGCAGGTATGTAAGAGCAGTTCGATGATAACAAACACCGTGTACAGCCCGAATGTCGTATTTCCAAAGTTCAGGTTCCATATAGTAGAAATACTGTAAGCCACAGAAATGATCGGCGAAACGCCAAGACCTGATTTGGTATTCAGAATGATCCCCATCGCCAGGATCAGAAGCCCGCCGGCATAGAAAATCCAGCGGAAAGTTGTACTTTTTTTCATTTTCCATTCACACTCTCTTTCCGGAGAATATTGTAGCACACTTCCCGCATTTTTTTCAAATTCTTATTTTTCCACACAAAATTTCGCACAAAATCAACGTTTTCCCACACATCACCGGCAATCCTTACCCTTTATCCAATGCGCAAAAATTCCCTGCCCGGACAAGCGTTCCATTATCGCCTTATCCGGACAGGGAATCTATATTTACCTATCTATGTAACTGCTCCGTCACACACCCTTATGCATTCAGGATCTCCAGAACTGCACCGAACAGTGCCGGGCTCAGGTTCATGGTTGCCAGTGTTGCAACACCGTCTTTGCCCATCTTTTCTACGATTGCCTGAATATCAGATTTCAGGTTGTACGGAATCTGAGCTTTATCAAGCATTGCATAGCAGCGTCCGGCCAGATCGTTTTCTGCAAGAGATATACCGTCTGCAAATGTGATCACGATTTCTTTTCCTACTGCTGTTTCCGGTACTTCTACGGTCAGTGCTGCAATTGCTTTATCATAGGAAACTTTTACAGCTACTTCTTCGCCGTCTGCAGTTACTTTGCAGCATGCTTTTTCCACACCCATGAATACTACCTTCCAGCTTCTGCTTTCCGGAATCACAGATACATTGCCCAGTGCTTTGCCGATGGTGAAAGTATCTTCTTCTCCGCCGGTAAATGTCAGCTGTGTAGCTACCCAGTTTTCTTCTTTATCTACAGGTGTATCTCCCTGGTCTTCCCACAGAGTGAAGGTTCCGTCTTCTGCCGGGAATACACGAACTTCCATAGCTTTCGGGTTATCGGTGCTGCTGTCATAATCAGCCATATCTTTCATCGGAACGATAGCTCCTGCTTTCATCAGAACAGGCATATCTTCTACACCTCTCCACAGATCGATCATACGGCCACCCTGGTATACCATACCCGTGAAGAAATCAACCCACATTCCTTCCGGCAGCCAGGTTGTTACTTTCGCTGCACGCACTTCCGGATCCTGTTTCTCTGTAATCGGGGACACCAGCAGTTCAGAACCAAAGTAATATTCATTCGGTACCTGATAAGCTTCTTCACGATCCGGCTCCAGATAATACATTGGCTGGATCAGCGGCAGATCATCGTAATTTGCTCTGCGGTTCATGGTGTACAGATATGGAACCATTCCATGACGCAGACGCAGGTAATCTTCCATAACACCCTGTGTGATCTTGTCAAATTTCCATGGTTCTTTTCCGTTGAACGGATTATCGGTGCTGTGCAGACGGTTAATCGGAGAGAATACTCCGTATTCTACCCATCTTGCCATCAGTTCATCGTCACGGATACCCATCATATGGCCACCGATATCATGGCTCCCCATCCATATCCAACGTTGCTTGCTGTATTGGTAAAATATGGCTGGAACTGTAAGCTTTCCCATGAAATTACACTGTCACCTGAGAATCCTACCGGATATCTGTGACTTCCCACACCTGCATATCTGGAGAAGGTCAGAGGACGATTACCCTTCCAGCTGCTGTCCAGATAATGATAATGGTTCAGCATCCACAGCGGATCCAGTCCCGGCACTTTGGTAACAGTTCCCTGCTGCCAGTCAAGCCACCAGAAATCCACGCCTTCTTCTTCCAGCGGATGATGCAGATCTTTCAGGTACACTTCCATGAAATGTGGATCTGCAGGATCAAACTGTACTGCAATCTCACTTTCAGGATCGATTCCCATCTTTTCTGCCACGCGCGGATACAGTTCCTCATATGCACGGATTCCGTCAGCCGGATGCACATTCAGTGTAATCTTCATATTGTGCTCATGCAGCCAGGACATAAATCCTTTTGGATCCGGGAAGAAGTTTTTGTTCCAGGTATATCCTGTCCAGCCGCTTCCGTATTTCGGATCTACATCATCAACAATATGCCAGTCCATATCAACAACAGCTACAGAGAACGGCAGTTTTTCGTCTTCAAAACGTTCTATCAGTTCTTTATATTCCTCCTCTGTGTAACGATGATAACGGCTCCACCAGTTACCAAATGCATATCTTGGCAGCAGCGGCTGTTTTCCACACAGATAATAGAAATCTTTCAGACTTTCCAGATAACGATGTCCATATCCGAAGAAATACAGATCCTCGCCATCTCCCTGTCTCGGACTTACCCATCCGTCTTCTGTCAGTGCCATCGAATGACTGTCATCCACAACAGCAAAGCCTTTTCTTGAGATGATACCATGCTCCATTTTGACTTTACCGCTGTATTTTTCGTTCATCGGTGTGTCACCCTTCAAATAAGCATCATCACTCAGTTTCATAGCACCGTCGCATCCGTCCAGTGTACGGGCTGTTCCAAGAAGATCACTCGGTTCATCTCCGTAATTCCAGTTTCTTCCCCAGCCGCTACCGCCGCCTACGACTTTGATAGACAGACCGTTTGCTACAAATGGTTTTCTGTTGTAATGAATCTCCAGAGAATCTGTATAAATAACCAGCTCTTCTTCATCCTCAACGACCTTGAATTCCGGTACCGGGAAATCACGGTTCAGTACGGACTGTGTTGCACGGTCCTCGAATACACCTTCGCTGTTGTATTCCAGACGTACCAGTGCAGATGTCAGCATCGTGATTCGATAACAGTCTCCCTGAATAATCGCTTCTTTTTTGCTTACCGGATGTGCTTCCAGCTTATACTCTTCCATTCCCATGTTTGTAAAAACCTCCTTTAATTTTTTATTTTGTAACTGTGAGAATACTGAATAATTATAGTTTAAAATAAATATACTATAAAAATTTGGAGAATTCCTCTATTAAACTGACAAAAAAGTATATTATTTTGACTTTTTTGTCCTGCCTTTTATTGTAAGGAAGAAGCGATTTTTTCAGCCAGTGCTTCCAGAGATGCTTCCTGTGCTTCTTTTACCGCAGAACGGATCGTTACACCTTCCTCTAAGAGTTCAATATTTTTCATACCGGCAAAGATTTCCCGCATCTGTCTTCCGGCAACCGGCGCCCAGGTCCCGTTTTCCATGATGGCTACAGTACGGTTCTGCAAACTGTGTGCTTTCAATTCAGACAGTACAGTCTCCATCTTGGTAAAGATACCGCCGTTATAGCTCGGTGCGGCAAATACCAGATGGCTGCAGCGGAAAGATTCGGATACGATCACCGAAGGATCTGTCACAGATACATCGTACATGGCGATATTCTTTACACCTTTATCTGCCAGTTTTGATGCCAGGATCTCAGCGGCATTTTCCGTATTGCCATAGATGGATGCATAGGCGATCATAACTGCCTGATCCTCCGGTTTGTAGCTGCTCCAGGTATCGTATTTTTCAATAAACCATCCGAGATTCTCTCTCCAGACCGGTCCGTGGAGAGGACAGATCATTTTAATCTCCAGGGTAGCTGCTTTTTTCAGAAGATTCTGTACCTGAACGCCATATTTTCCTACGATATTAATAAAATATCTTCTGGCATCATCCAGCCAGTCTCTTTCAAAATTCACTTCATCCGCAAACAGGTTTCCATTGATTGCTCCGAACGTTCCGAATCCATCTGCGGAAAACAGGATCTTATCGACAGTATCATAGGAAACCATAGCTTCCGGCCAGTGCACCATCGGTGCCATCACGAAGGCAAAGGTATGTTTTCCGGTACACAGGGTGTCCATTTCTTTTACAATCACAGTACGGTCTTCCACCGGGAAATTAAAGAACTGTTTTAACATAGGAACTGTTTTCGCATTACATACCAGTTTTACATCCGGGTATCTTCTCACCACATCTCCGATGACCGCGCAGTGATCCGGTTCCATATGGTTGACGATCAGGTAATCCAGTGTCCTTCCGTTCAGTACATATTCCAGATTTTCAAAAAACAATCCGCTGATGGATGCGTCCACGGTATCTAAC
>OGQB01002623.1_pt1 | contig 12739 bp, 7 predicted proteins | sample 1553071 | NCBI WGS metagenome assembly OGQB01 (sample SAMEA2580284, study PRJEB22360) | human gut metagenome | biome: human gut; feature: human-associated habitat; material: faeces | place: Denmark | collected 2008/2010
AATGTTCAATTACCACTTTTAATCCAATTATTATAAGAATTATTCCTCCTACAACCTCTGCTTTAGACTTGTACTTAACTCCAAAGGCATTTCCAATAAAAACTCCACCGAGGGATATTGCAAATGTTGTAATTCCAATTAGAATAACTGATGCCCAAATCGATGTTTCCAACTTGCTTCCCATTGTGCCAAAGGTTACACCAACTGCAAGTGCATCAATGCTTGTGGCTATGGCAAGCATAAATAATTCCTTAAAATCCGTAACTGATTCTATAACTTCTTTCTCTTCTTCACTGTCTCCCAAAGCTTCTCGTATCATATTTACACCAATAACCAATAATAGTACAAAAGCTATCCAATGACTATACTTGTTAATATATTCAACAAAACTTGCACTTAAAGCGTATCCTATTAAAGGCATCATAAGCTGAAATGCTCCAAAGAAGAAAGCTATAATAAAGCTTTGCTTTAAGTCTATTACTTTCATTTTTAATCCTTTACAAATCGAAACTGCAAAGGCATCCATTGAAAGCCCTACTCCTATAAAAAAAACATCTAATAAATTCATTTCTCACCTTTGTATATTATCTACTTTTGCAAAATTTCCTGTAATGCCTTGTAAAGTTTCTTCATTTCTTCATCAGTTCCTACCGTAATTCGTAGATAATTATCTATTCCAGGCTTATTGAAGTATCTTACAAAAATATTTTTTTTCTTTAATTTTTCAAATATTTCTTTTGCAGGCATTCTTTCATGAGTAGCAAAAATAAAATTAGTTTTTGAATCCGTAAATGAAAAACCAAGTTTTTTAAGTTCTTTCTTGGCATTCTCTCTTGTCTCAATAATTTTAGAAACTGTGTTCTTAAAATATGTATCATCTTTTATTGCCGCAACACCAGTTTCAATTGTTGCCTGATTCATTGTGTATGAATTGTAAGAGAATTTTACTGCCTTTATTGCGTCAATTAATTCCTTACTACCGAAAGCATATCCAATTCTCATTCCAGCCATTGCTCTTGACTTTGAAAATGTTCTTACAACAAGAAGATTGTCATATTTGTCAATTAATGACAATGCTGTATGTCCCCCGAAATCAACATATGCTTCGTCCACAATAACAACAACATCCGGATTATTTTTTATTACTTCCTCTACCTGTTCAAGAGGCATTTCAATTGCTGTTGGGGCGTTTGGATTAGGGAATATTATTCCACCATTTTCTTTGTTAAAGTCTGAAGGATTAATCTTAAACTGTTCATCTAATGCCACTGTTTCATAAGGTATTTTAAATAATTCAGCCCATACATCATAAAAAGAGTATGTTATGTCAGGAAAAAGAATTGGCTTTTCTGAATTAAAGCATGTAAGAAATGCCATTCCCAAAACGTCATCTGAACCTACTCCCACAAAAACCTGCTCTGGTTTTACATTGTAATATTCAGCAAGCTCGTTAACTAACAGACTTGCTTCCGGATCAGGGTAAAGTCTGAATCGTTCAGTATCCATTTTTTCAATCATCTTTGTTACCAAAGGTGATGGTGGATATGGACATTCATTTGTATTTAGTTTAATCACATCACTTATTTTTGGCTGTTCTCCCGGTGTGTATGGTGTAACTTTTCTAATGTTATCTTTCCAACTGCTCATTTTTTCTCCTTCTATTTCCTGCACAAACTATAATAAGACACAATATAATTGTGGCAAAAACTGCACCTGACGTATCTATTAAAACATCTGCCGGCTTGCCACTTCTTCCATCCACAAAAGTTTGATGAAATTCATCTGTAGATGCATAAATCATACATATTAAATCTGTAACTACTGCACCCATAATAATGTGCTTTCTTGTGTTTCTTACTTCTTCAAAAGTAAATAACAGAATTAAAATCAATCCTGCCAATATTCCATATTCGCTGAAATGACCTGTTTTTCTCACAAAAAAGCTCACTTTATTAAATAACTCTTCCTTAGACGCTAAATCTAAGGAAGAGTATTCAGGTTCAATTATCTGCACAGCTCTTATTGTGATTTTGTCACTTAATCCCTGTGACTGTGTTCCTGTTTCTGCAGAGAATCCGAAAATAGTACTCATCCAAAATAAAATAATAAGCACAAGAACTATTCTCACTCCCCACAGAGATAATTTTTTAATATTACATACATTCATAAGCTGTCTTATACTGCATGACCTTTATCTTCAATAACTTTAATAACCTGATTAACATACTTTTCAGCCAAATGGTCTGTTTTTGCTTCAACCATTACTCTGATTACAGGTTCTGTTCCACTTTCTCTTACAAGAATCCTTCCGTCGTCACCAAGAAGTTTTGCTACTTTTTCAACTTCTGCCTGAACATCAACATCTGCTCTTGCTTCCGGCTTGCTTTCTACTCTGATATTCTTTAAGCACTGTGGATAAATAACTACAGGGCTGATTAATTCTGACATTTTCTTCTTTGTTGAAAGCATAACTTCCATTAACTTGATTGATGTAAGAATACCGTCACCTGTTGTAGCATACTTGCTGAAAATAATGTGTCCTGACTGTTCTCCACCTAAACGGAAGTTGTTATTTCTCATACATTCATAAACGTACTTATCACCAACGTCTGTCTTGGCATAGTCAATTCCTACTGCGTCAAATGCTTTGTATAAACCAATATTTGACATAATAGTTGTTACAACAGTGTTGTTATCTAATTCTCCGTTCTGCTTCATGTAAACACCGCAAACATAAAGAATTAAGTCACCATCTACTATGTTGCCCTTATCATCAATACATAAACATCTGTCAGCGTCACCGTCATAAGCAAAACCGATATCAAGTTTGTTATCCTTTACATATTTCTGTAAAACTTCAATATGTGTTGAACCTGCTTCCATATTAATGTTTGTTCCGTTAGGTTCATTGTTAATTACATATGTTTCTGCTCCCAATGCATCAAATACACTCTTTGCAATTGCTGATGCACTACCGTTTGAACAGTCAAGTCCTACTTTTACATTTCTAAATGAATTTTTTGCCAAAGTCATTAAATATCCCATATATCTGTTTCTTCCGGCAAAGTAATCAATTGTTCTACCAATCTTGTCCATTGTTGCATATGGAACATCATCAAAATCGCCATCAAGATATTCTTCAACCTTGTCGATTACTTCCTGTTCCATTTTTTCACCATTACCGTTAATTAATTTTATACCATTATCATAATATGGGTTATGACTTGCAGAAATCATAATTCCACAATCAAAATCTTCTGTTCTTACTACATAAGAAACACTTGGGGTTGTTGTTACATGTAACAGATAAACATCTGCTCCAGAAGCAGTTAAACCTGCTACTAATGAATATTCAAACATATAGCTTGAACGGCGTGTGTCCTTTCCAATAACAACTTTACATTTTTCTTTTTTATCTTTTCCATAATACCATCCAAGAAAGCGACCAACCTGATATGCATGTTCTACGGTTAAATCTACGTTTGCTTCGCCACGGAAACCATCTGTTCCAAAATATTTACCCATCGTTTTTCTCCTGTTACCTATCGTTCTTTATTAATCTTATCTACATTCTATTCCTGTAATTTTGTAATATATCTACAAAATATAGAGTTGGCATGTACGGATACATTGATATTCAAAATCATATTCTCTGCCCGTATATCCGTACAAATGATTTCTCTATTACAGATATTTGCTTTTTAGCTTTAGTATCATAGCACTATTCATGACGTAATGCAACGATTGGATCTAAGTTTGCAGCTTTTACTGCCGGTAATAATCCAAATACAACTCCGATAACTGTGGAAAAGGCAATAGCAAGGATTACGGCCGGTATACTGATAGCAATCGGAACATTAGATATCTTTCCGATAATTTCAGCTAAGGCAATACCTGTAATCGTACCAATGATACCACCTAAACTTGTAAGTACCGCCGCTTCAGTTAAGAACTGGGCAAGAATTCTATTCTTTCTTGCACCAATCGCTTTTTTAAGACCGATTTCTCTTGTACGCTCTGTTACCGATACCAGCATAATATTCATAACACCAATACCACCAACTAACAAGGAAATACTTGCGATCCAAATTAACTGTTTATTCGTTGTTGCACTTACCTGCTGGCTTTCTTCCGCAGTCTCATTCATATTGGCTGCACGATACTTAATACTCTTACTTGTTACCGTCTCATTTAATAAAGTCTGCGCCGCCTTTCCAACGGATGTCATATTATCTGTTGAATCTGCAAGCAGCTTCGCATTCTGTGGCTCATCATACTGCTGCACAATATTCCAGTCAACATCTGGAATTACAACAATACCACTGGCACTTCCATCATTATATACATAGGTATAATAATCTTCCACCGAATTAATTACTGGACTAAACGCTGTTGATTCCTCAATAACACCGATAACGATAAATGGTTCTCCCTTAATATCAATAGTCTTTCCTACCGGGTTGGCTTCTCCAAAAAGAGAATCGGCAGCTACACTATCTATTACCGCAACTTTACGATACTTTTCATAATCGCTGTCTGTAAATCCTCTTCCTCTTTTCATAATGTATCCACAAGTCCCAAGATAATGGGAATCTGCTCCGATAAGCTGTCCGCCTGAAAGTGATGTATCATTATAGTAAATGTAGTCAACCTGTGTACGGGATACATATAAAGATGCATCTTTTACATGGTCAATATCTGCAAGCTGCTGGCGCATATCGTCATCAAGAACCGGGATTCCTTTTGGAATTCCATATTCCATCTCTGCCGGATAGTTTCCTTCTTCTGTAAGCTGCACTGTTGTCGTGTTCGTTCCTGAACCAATCAGGTTTTTCTTAATCTGTTCATTTGTTCCTTTGATTGTTGATACGATAGCAATAATTGCTGCGATACCAATAATGATACCTAACATTGTCAGGAAGGAACGTAGTCTGTGACTCCACACACCCTGAAAAGATAATCTTATATTTTCAAGCATTGTTCTTCCTCCTAATAAATCATTTCGCTATCGTCTTCCGAAATTTTTGTCTTTACTCCTTCTCTTAAATTCTTTCCATAAGGGAAGGCAATATTATCGTCTTCTGTAACACCTGAAACAATTTCGATATATTGTCCATTCATTGTCTTTCCAACCGTTATATACTGTTTTTTCAAGCGTTTTGTCTTCTTATCTCTAAGATACACATAACTCTTCTTATCTTCTGTTCGAATATACGCTTTCTGAAGATATACTGCGTTTTCGTTGGCCGTTCCCATAGATTTCGAACTGTAAGAAACTTCAACACTGCCTCCAGGACTTAGCCCATCTGCATCTTTTATAAATGCAACGATTGGATAGTAGGAACTGTTTGGATTAGATGCATCTCCGCCATTACTACTGTCTGCTGTAGGAAAATCAGAAATTTCTTTTACCTCTGCAGTATATTCATCTCCGGTATCACTTGATACACATTTGATCGTTCCACCGACCTTTACACTATCAAGTTCCATCTCGCTGATTGATGTTTTTACATACATTCCATCTGCAGCTTTTACCACGATTGCGGCTGAACCATCCGTTGGAAGTGTTCCCTTGCTGTACGCTGTCGTTACTGTTCCGGCAAGTTTTGCCTTTACTGTTGCCTTATCTACTTCTGCCTTAGCTTCTTTATAACTAATCTGTGCATCATGAAGATCTTCTTTGGCCTGTGCGATATCATCTTCCTTATCAGAAATCGCTGCTTTTAACTCCTCGGCTGTATAGCCGTTATCATCTCCGCCGCTGCTATCTGTTCCGTCATCTATACCATCGCCAGGGCCTGAACCTGAACCATCATCGGAGCCACCTCCATTATTATCATCTCCATCATCACCAGTATCTGCACCTTTTACAATCAGTGTTCTTGAAATCTGCTCTTTGGAAATTCCTTTTACATTCTTTACCTGTGCTGTGATTGTTACAGAAGAAGACGGCTCTCCCTCGTCCACATACAGCCAGACACCTGACTTTGTTTTTGTGATTGTCGTATCTTTTGAGATATTATCACTAAGCTTCCATGTAACTTTACTCTGATCAATACTCTTTCCATCTTCTGTTACAACGGTAAGCAGACATCCATTTCCTGCGGTTACCCTCTTACGATTCTGTTTAAACTTAATCTTTTTGTCTGTAGAAGGAGTTGTTGGATTTTCATGTTCTGTAGTTGGCTTCGATGGGTCATCTTTCTTCACCTTACTCTTTAAATAAGAGATGGTATATCCTGTCCCATCTGCTAATTCTACTGTAAACTTGCTGGAGGAAGTAATCTCTAATGTATTTGCATTCTCTGTATTCTCATTGTCATAATCTTTTTCTGATGCGTACTCAATAAACTCGGCATTAATACCCTTTTTAATCAAGTCATTCAATAAAGAACCGCTGATTTTTCCACCTTTTTGTAAATAGAAAATGTATTTGCCGTTGGAATCTTTTTGTCCATCCTCTAACTTATCTGCTTTTAAATCTTTGTATGCAGGTCTTATAGTTAAGTTGTCGAAATCTGACACTTTATATAATCCATCTTCCTCTAAATCTGTAAATACTCTGTCTGGGTTATATTCATATCTGTTCTTTTCCTTGCCGTTTTCATCAAATTCAATAAACGTAGCATACTTTTTAGAATCATGTAATGACTTAATGACTGAACCTTTTACTCTTCCGTTAACGTTCAGATAATAAATATAGGCATTGCCAGCAGAAGAACCATCTCCACTAGAACTGTCTCTTTCACTGACTGATTCTATCGAATTATGTAAAGTTCTTGAATCTCCACCTTCGTTTAACTTATTAACTGTATAATTATCGTTATCATAAACATTAACTTTTGTGTCTGGCGAAAGCTCAAATGTTGCAATTGGATTCTTAGATTCTTCCGATTTATATGAGCGGAACTCTGCATATTTTCCTTCAGAAATAAGCTTCTTGACAAACGCTCCACTAATCGTTCCATTTTTTGTAAGTGTGAAAATAAGTGAATCATCTTCTTTTGTTCCTGCACCGGACGTTGCAGCTTTATCTGCTTCACTACTAACATGATCCCGTAAAACTAACTTTGTCTCTCCAGAGCCGGAGCCACTCTCGGAACCCGAACCACTTCCGGAACCACTCTCGGAACCTGAGCCACTTCCGGAGCCGGAATCACTTCCACTTTTAGAGACAGCATTCCCACTCTGTACTTTAACACCAGAACTTGTACTCTCTGTATTTCCATTCGCTTCTGCCACAAGATAACTAAGACTTGTTCCCTTAATAGCAGAAAGATTCACTGAGGCATTCATAACATCACTGTTTCCTGTATTTACGGCACCAACTGTTTTTGTATTTTTAAGCTTTTTCAGCTCTTTTTCCATCTCGGCGATTTCCATTTTAGAAGACTGTATCTGAAGTTTTTGTAATTTCAAATCCAATTCTTTCTCAGAGACATTATATTTTAAAAGAATATCTCCTTTCTTTACTTTATCGCCCTTTTTTACATAGACTTTCTTTACCTTCTGTCCACCATCAATATGAACTTCCTGTATGTAGTCTGAAGTAAGAGTTCCCGTAAGAGAAGTATCTGTATCAAACCAGTCCGAACTGTTCAGCATACTTACCGGGAATACTTTTACTACTGTTTTGTTTCTATTTCTTATAACGACAATGGAAGTAATCCCCACTGCCATCACAAGAACCAGCACTACTGCAAGTAGTATCTTTTTCTTTCCCTTCAAATCAGATCTCTCCTTCCCACTCTTTTACGCCAAAGTCCTGTTCAATTTCTGAAAATACTGCATCATCCTTCGCTTCTTTTTCACTCTGAACTTCGGCCTGCTGCTTTTCTTTTCTTTCCTTGTCTTCCACAATCTCTCCATCAAAAATATGGAGTACTTTCTTCGCATGATTCGCAATATTGGCATCATGCGTAATCATAATAATCGTTACTCCCTCTTCATTCAATTGCTGGAACAGACTCATTACCTGAATACCAGAACGGCTGTCCAGTGCTCCTGTTGGCTCATCCGCAAGAATAATCTTTGGATTATTTACTAAAGCTCTTGCAATCGCTACTCTCTGCTGCTGTCCACCAGAAAGCTGACTCGGCCTAAAATGTACTCGCTCTGCCAGCCCTACTCTCTTTAATGCCTGAAAAGCAATTTCCTTTCGCTTTTTTACCGGCACTCCTGCATAACTTAACGGAAGGGCTACGTTGTCAAGTGCTGTCTGTTTTGGAAGAAGATTGAAACTCTGAAATACAAATCCCAAAGTATTCAAACGTAAATCCGACAGGCGGTTCTCGTTATAATTAACAATAGATTCCCCTTCTAAAAGAAATTCTCCCTTTGTCGGACGATCCAGGCAACCGATAATATTCATCAGTGTTGTCTTTCCAGAACCAGAAGGTCCCATAATTGCCACATATTCGCCCTCATCAATAGAGATATTTACATCTTTAAGAACTGGTATGACAATCTTATCCTGTAAATAATTCTTATAAATATGTTTTAGTTCCAAAAGCATATGCTATATGTCCTTTCCTGACGGGAATCCTTATTCCCCAAAGTCCGCAATATCACTATCACTTGTTCCACTGTTACCAGAATCTGAGCTATCACTTCCAAAATCTGCACCGTCACTCAGACTTCCATCATCAGAGCTGTCATATGTATCCGCACTATCACTGTAATCTGAATAATCCTCTCCCACATCTGAAGTATCTTCAGATGCATCTGAACCAAATGACTCTGCATCATCATTCTCCTGCTCATCTCCATAACCAGATGTATTATCTTCCGGACTTACCTTTGTAACTTTCATGCCTTCTTTTAATGTACTGTCGTCACATGCAATGTAATCACTTGTTTTAAGGCCGCTCTTTACTTCATACTCATCAAGATTCTCATCGTACTCTCCAACCTGAATCTCATGAAGCTTTAACTTATTATGAGAATCGAGCCATACATAGTATTTGTTATTATTTTTCTTTATGTAAGCAGATGGCAGCCACATACCCTCTTTCTGCTCGTCCTGTCCATTATCCTGTTCTATAAGGACATGCTGTCCCATCATCAAATCCTTATCATTATCTAACTTCACATAAAAGTTATACTTAGAGGCAGTTTCTCCTGTACTGCTTTCATCATCTGTATAGCCATCTGAATAATCAGAGCTGCTGTCACTGGTATCATCTGCCGTCGTATCCGTCTTAATGCTGCTGATTGTTCCTTTCCAGGTCTGGGAATTATCCACTCTTGAACGAACAATAACTGGATCTCCCTCGTTAAGACTCCATACATTCGTCTCACTGACAGTTCCCTTAATTCGGTAATTACCTACCGCAAGAATTGTCATGTAAGAGGAATCATCTGAACTTCCATCACCAGAATCCGAGCCGTCATCCGAACTATCATCCGAAGAGGAAGTCTCTAAAGATGCATTTACTTTCTTTACAAGACCATTCATCTTACTTTTTACTGTTGCATCTTTAATGTTCTTCTCTAACAACTTAATTGACTCTTTATTGGACTTAATCGTATACTGATCTTTTTTAATTGTTGTCTGAGCCGTTAAAATCTGTGTCTGAAGCTGAATCTTCTCACTGGCACTTGCAGACTTCAAATCAGACTGATAAGACTTAATATCCTTTGTCAACTGTGTAATCTCATTCTGTAAAGTCTCCTGCTCAAGTTCTTTCTTTTCTTTAGAAAGCTTTAACTCCTGTGTGTTGTACTTAAAGAGCTTATCTCCCTTCTTTACCTGATCCCCTACATTAACATAGCGTTTCTCTACAGATAAATCAGACTGTAATGTAATCTTCCATGACTTCTCTGCATCAACAGTTCCTGTATAACGGTTATTCGCACCACCAGCAGTTCCCAGTCCTGTAATCTCACGAACAGACTCCACATAAGCCTTGCCCTCACTTGTTCCTCCGATATTGCGAATCACAAAAAAAACAACAGCGATCACTATGACTGCTGCCGTACCACAGATAAGCGCCAGCTTCTTCTTGGAAAACTTCTTCTTCTCCGGCTCCTGCAAAATAATGGCATCGTCATCGCTTAACAGACTTTCTTCCTCTTCCTTAGTACCTTCAAGCTTCTCCGTACCACCAGATTTTTCCTCTTCTTTCTTCTTGCGATGGAAAAATCCCCGTTTCTTCTCTGGCTTCTCTTCTTCCTGTAACTCTTCTAATTCTTTATCATATTCGTCTTCATCGAAATTACTGTCATCCTCGATATATCCCATATCGTCCTCATACAGATTGATTTCTTTTTTCTTTTTCCTGTGGAAAAATCCTTTCTTCTCTTCCTTATCATTTGTGGATGAATCTAAATTCGTCTCATCCATAAATTCCTGCCCATTCTTCTTCCGAAACATACTTACCTCCTAAATACTCTTACATACTCTCGGAATCTTTTGTACTTGATCTGAGGGAAGATTCTTATCAGACCTGCCTCAAATTTTGAGGTATACGCAATACATACGTTAGTAAAAAATCATCCATAAAAGCAAATGTACTAAGAACTCTGAGAACACATCCTTTATAAAAAGCCTGGCAAAGCTTTAAGATAGTCACTTGAAACTTTTTATATGATATCACAATTACTTTGAAAAATCATCAAACATTATCATAAATTAAAAGAATGTTCACATTTTCATTATACATAACAAAAACATTCTCTGGCTACTTAATAATTATTAAGAATGAATTTTAAGCTATAACCCTTTAGCATAAACAAAAATTAGTATAAACGAAAAAAGGAAAACGCTATATCCCATCTGCTCTTTCCTTTCTGTGTTAAAAATACTCACCTGCATTTTTAACACTCTTTGAAGGAGCATCCTGGATATATCGTTTTCCTTTGTACTCTAAATCCTGCAGATCAGCAGGAATGCCGGGGCATTCTTACACTTTCCACTAATCTGCATCATTTATTTAATTTTCACACCTTTTCCAATTCCTTTTGTCTTTAAGAACTTCTGATATGCTTTCTTCTGTTTCTTTGGTACTTTAATCGTTGCTTTTGCATGAATTCCTTTAAATGCTTTCGCACCTACGGATTTCTTTGTAAGATACGTCGTCTTAATCGTAATACTCTTAAGATTCTTACATCCGCTAAATGCCTGTTTTCCAATGCTTCTCACACTTGCCGGGATGACAACCTTTGTTAACTTTTTGTTGTTGGCAAATGCTTTAGCTGCAATGGATGTTACCTGATACTTCACTCCATTTACAGTAATCGTTGATGGAACTGTTGCTTTCTTCGCTTTTTTATCCTCTTTATTATATTCAACTGTCTTATTACCATTTACTTTATATACTGCTTTGGATTTCTTATCTGTTACTTTAGTTCCTTTCTGTAAGGAAGCAGGCTGTGCTGGCTGCTGTGGTTGTGGTTTTGGTGTTGTTCCATTCGTATTCTCACTTTTTACAGTAAAAGTCTTTGATATTGTTCTGAATACTTTATTATTCTGATAGATAGTACCTGTTACAGTAAGCTGTCCTGCTTTCTTCACAGTAAACAAACAATTCGGTGTTGCCCCACCAGCGAAACCTTTGTAATAAGTCATAAAATCTGGCTGTTGAATTGGTGTATTATAATCTTCGGCTTCTTTATCTGTTATAGTAAATGTCTTACCATCCATAGTAAATTCCCATGAAGAGAAACACTGATCTGCATCATTACCATAATCCCAGCCAAAGTCTCCTCCTGTTAAATCAATGAAATAGCGTTTATTAAGAAGTAATGGGGCAGTTGTATCCTGCTCTTTCATTGCTGTACCCGGCATTTCATAAACCTTGTAATCTAAAACACCATTCTTCACCTTTAAGTAAACAGATTGTGTTGTAATCTTCTTGCCAGCAATATAAATATCAACAGAAATTTCTGCTTCTTTCTCATCATTTGGAGCTGTATACGTAACAGATTCTGTTGTTTCTCCATCTATCTCAGGGATTTCAGCAGATTTCCATACATAAGAAAATTTGTTTTGTTTCTTATATTCATCTAATCCTTCTGTTTTTGCAAAAATCTCTACATCTGTATTATGAAGAACACACATACCATAGCTATCATATCTGGCATTGTCTCTGCCTGCTTCAAACTTAGCTACATCACATGGCAAAATTTCTGTGTAAACAATCTCCCCTGTCCTAGACTGGAATTCACACGTAAGCTTAACCGTTCCTACTTTATCCCCCGAAACAGAAGATATTTCCTCATAGTTTTCATTATTATCATATACAGAAACAATATCCTTATCTGAACTTGTCACCTTAACTCCCGCAAGGCCGGTAGTCTCTACTTCTTCACCTTTATAAGTCATAGTCGCACGAGAATGGACATCTTCATTATATGGCAATATAACCCTTGTTTCTCCATTAAGCTCTCTCGTACAGTTTGTTTCATCAACCCACTCACCGTTGTCATCATAATTATTAATGAAAAATTCGCTGGAAAACTTTACATCATTAGATTCTATTTTTTGATAACTAACAATCTTAGCATCGTCTCCATATCCATCAATTGTTAATATCACATAATAATCTTTCCATTCCCCTGCTGGAGCCGGGTCTTTCCACATACCATAAAGAACTGTTTGATCATTATTATTATCCTTATCCTGCCATCCTATATACACACATTGTTTAGAATCGCCACCTGCTAACACATCAAGTATTCTTATCTTACCTGTGCCCTTATCATAATCAAAAAATTTGGATTTTCTATTATCTAACTC
>OGQB01002625.1_pt1 | contig 12733 bp, 6 predicted proteins | sample 1553071 | NCBI WGS metagenome assembly OGQB01 (sample SAMEA2580284, study PRJEB22360) | human gut metagenome | biome: human gut; feature: human-associated habitat; material: faeces | place: Denmark | collected 2008/2010
CAGTATCTCAACGCCATCTTGTCGGCCAATGTGGGCAACGAAAAGAACCCGGCCGCCCGGGCCGTGGCGACGGCGTGGCGGAGCATGGCCGTGGCGATGCCCTTGCGCTGGTGTTCGGGGACGACGGCGATATTGACCACTTCGGCCGTGAACGGCCGCGTGTGCAGGAATACATACTGGCCGAGGATTTCCCCGTCACGACGTGCGACATAGGTTGTGCCGCGGCCGGCATAGTCGGCTACGGACTCTTCCGATTCGTCGGCCAGCAGCAGCAGGTCGCGCCGCGGTGTGTCTGTCTTTACAATTTCGAGATCCATGTCAGAAAAGCGATGCGGCGCCTTCGAAGGTCGCCAGTACGACGATGTAACGCAGGGCCTTGCCCGCGAGCATCGAACCGCCCGTGAGCCAGACGTTGCTGCGCATCAGCCCCAGCACGATGGCGATGGCCTCGCCGATCGTGGGCAGAAATGCGAAAAAAGCCATCAGCGCCCCGCGCCCCGCGAGGAACCTGCGCGCCCGGGCCAGCTGTTTTTCGCTCACACCCAGCCGGGTGATCCACTCGCTTTTTCCCAGCGTGCCGATCCAGTAGCAGCTCATGCCGCCCAGCGTGTTGCCCAGCGATGCGGCTGCGACGCACAATACCGGGTCGAGCCCCATGTGCACGAGCACGATCATCACGGCTTCGGAGCTGAACGGGAGGATGCTCCCGGCGATGAATGCCGAGAAGAAAAGTCCCCAATAGCCCCAGTCGGCCAGTGTTTGCGAAAGCGATTCCATGCCTTGGTGTCCGATTTTGTGCAAGAGTAGTCTGCCTGCGGGACAAAGATAGCTTTTTTGCCCGAATAGGCTTGCAGGAGCCCTGCAAAAAGCGCTAATTTTGTCTGAAACGTAAATCTGACCGCTTATGCTTAAATCGAGACTTTGTATCGCTTTTTTCGCTTTTGCCGTGGGGTGCGCCCCTGCGCAGAAGCCGCTTACCGACTATGTGAACCCCATGCTGGGGACGGCGACGCTGTGGGACAGCGTCGACCTTGGATTCAAACCCACCAAACGGACGTGGGGCGCCGAGGTTTTCCCCGGATCGTCGCTGCCCAACGCCATGGTGCAGGTCAGCCCCGTCACCAAGTTCCACAGCGGTGCGGGCTACCAGTATGAAGATTCCGTGATCTACGGTTTTACGCACACCAACAAGGGGCACTGGAACCTTTGCCATATTCCCCTGCTGCCCGTGACGGGGACGCCCACGCCGGGCGACTACTGCTCGCCGTTCAGCCACGAGCGCGAATCGGCCGCCCCGGGCTATTACCAGGTATTCCTCGACCGTTACGGTGTCGATGCACAGCTCAGCTCGACGCTGCGCTGTGCATTCCATAAATATACCTATCCCGCGGGTGCCGCGGCCTCCTTGCTGGCAGACCTGCAGCGTTCGAACGAGCATGTGCGTGCGTGGGATATCCGCAAGGAGGGTGATAACGTGTTCGCCGGCTGGCAGCAGACCGGCGAGAAGATGTATTTCTACGCCGTGGCGAACCGTCCCGTGACCGGGATAGAGCCCGTCGTCGAGGGCGACCGCGAGGTGCGCATCGTGCGTTTCGGCGAGGGTGACGGGGCACTGGAGCTCCGGATCGGGTTCTCGTTCGTGAGCGAGAAGAACGCCCGCGAGAACCTCGAGGCCGAGATGCTTGGCAAGAGCTTCGCCGAGGTGCGCTCCGAGGCTACGGCGACGTGGAACGACCTGTTGGGGCGGATCCGCGTCGAAGGCGGCACGGAGCGGGAAAAGGGGCTGTTCTATTCGAGCCTCTACCGTTCGTTCCTCTGGCCGGCGCTGCGCAGCGACGTGAACGGTGAGTTCACCGATGTCGACGGAAAGGTCATCAATCCCGGTTTCCGTTACTATACGGGCCCGTCGTATTGGGACGACTACCGCAATAAGCTGATCCTGCTGGGGATGCTGGCTCCCGATGTGGCGGCCGACGTCATCAGCTCCGACACGGACAAGGGCGAGAAACGGGGCGGGTTCATGCCCACGTTCTTCCACGGCGACCACGCTTCGGCGTTCGTGGCCGGGACTTACCTGCGCGGCAACCGCGGCTTCGACGTCAACCGTGCCTACAACCTCGTGCTGCGCAACGCTACGGTACAGGGCCCGAGCCGCCCGTGGCTCGACGAGTATATTGCCAAGGGGTACATTTCGGAAATGGACGTCGAGAACCCCGTGACGTGGACGGTCTGCAAGGCCGCCGTCACCAAGACGCTGGAGTACAGCTACGACGACTATGCGGTCGCCCTCTTGGCCGATGCGCTGGGCGACAAGGAGAACCGCGACATGCTGATGAAGCGCACGTCGAACTATAAGAACCTCTTCGACCCCTCGACGGGGCTGATGCGCGGGCGCCTCGAAAACAGCGAGTGGATCACGCCCTTCGACGACCAGTATCCCTACTATGAATATATGTACCGCGAGGCGAATGCCTGGCAGCAGGCGTTCTTCGCACCGCACGACACCGAGGGGCTGATCGGCCTCTTCCCGAGCCGCGAGGCGTTCGGCGAACAGCTGGACAAACTCTTCTCGATTCCGTGGAAAGGATACGAAGTGGACAACCTCTCGTGCTTCATCGGCCAGTACTGCCACGGCAACCAGCCCGACCACAGTTTCCCGTACCTCTATTATTTCATCGGTCGCCAGGAGCGTTCGCAGGAGTTGTTGGATTACATTCTCGACCGCTTCTACGGTATGGGGCCGGAAGGGCTGGCGCTGTGCGGTATGGACGATGCGGGCGAGATGTCGTCGTGGTACGTATTCAATGCCATCGGCCTTTACACCTATTCGCCGGCCGACCCCGAATATATCGTGACCGTGCCGCTGTTCGACAAGGTGCAGGTCGCGCTGGGCGACGGCAACCGCTGGACGATCCGCCACGACGGTCAGGGGCGTAAGATTACGGGCATCACCTGCGGCGGCAAGCCCGTCGACGGTTGGTTCGTGTCGCACGATGCGCGGCATCCCTTCGTCGTGGAGACCCGCGAGCTGGCGATCCGGGTGCTGGGCACGGCCTTCAATGTCCGGGCGCTCGCCGGCAACCCGTTCACGGAGGTGGTGCTCGAACGCGGCGCCGTACGCCTCGAAACCCCCGGCGGCGACAACCTCGTGCGGCTGCATCCCAACCAGCGCGCCGTGTACGACGCCCGGATGGGCGACATGGAGGTGGCCGAAATCAACGCGCCGCTCTATGTGACCAGGCGTTACAACCTGGTCACGATGAAGGGCGCCACGATCACGGAGATCATCGCCGGCATCGAAAAGAGCTACGGCGTACGCATACGCATCATGTCGCCCGACGACGGCAAACGCTACGACATCAACTACCTGCGGAGCAATTCGCTCGAGGAGGTCGTCGACATCGTCGAGTTCATGACCGGAACGCATTGCGAGGTGATCCGCAACGAATGATACGGGGCCTGCGGCCGACCACCGCAGGCCTTTTGCACCGCACAACCCGGAACACGCTTCACGAACCTTAAAATATGAAGAAAAATTCCATCCCCAAGCTGGAATTGGTATTTCTTCTCCTGTTGACCGGCATGTGTCCGCAGGCCCATGCTACGGATGACGGCAGAAATGCCTCGCCACAAAAGACCTACGCTGTGGATCTCACGCTCGGATCCGCAACGGTGCTGACCTTCACGGAGGCCGTCACCTCACAGACGGGCGTACTGTTCTCCTACGAATCGGCACTGTCGCAGATGCCGCTCGGCGACGTGTCGGTGCATGAAACCGCGGCTCCGCTGGAACATATCCTGGAAAAGGTATTCAAGGGACGGGGATTCCGTTACAAGGTCGTCGACCGCATCGTGGTGCTGACCTACGACACGGATTCCGCGCGTTCGCAGCTGGTACTCGTGACGGGGCGCGTCAAGGACGGCTCGGGGATGCCGCTGGTCGGCGCCTCGGTCGTCGTGAAGGATACGATGCGGGGCGTTTCGGCCGGGGCGGAGGGCAATTACCGGATCTTCGCCGATCCGGACGCCACCCTCGTTTTCTCATACATAGGCTATGCCGACCGGGAGGAACGCATCGGGACGAGGTCGGCCATCGACGTCGTACTGGAGGAATACGAAGCCGTGCTCGAGGACGTAGTGGTGGTCGGATACGGCACGCAGTCGCGCAGGACGGTGACTGCGGCCATCAGCAAATTCGACGGGCATCTCCTGGAGGGTATCCCCGTCAATTCGGTCGGCGACGCCCTGAAGGGACGCGTCCCCGGCGTGAGGGTCGCTACGACCGATGCGACACCGGGCGCAGACCCCAAATTCCTGATCCGCGGCGGTTCGTCGATCAACCAGTCGAACGACCCGATCGTGCTGGTCGACGGCGTAGTCCGCGAAATGGCCGGGCTGAATCCCAACGACATCGAATCCGTTTCGTTCCTCAAGGACGCCGCGGCGGCGGGCATCTACGGTTCCCGCGCGTCGAACGGCGTGATCCTCATCACCACGAAGAAAGGTTCGAAACACCTCGGCCCCCGGATCGTATTCGAGGGGCAGTGGGCCTGGGCGTCGCCCGCCACGAAGTTCGACCTGATGAACGCCCGCGATTACATCCTCACGGTGCGTCCGGCGCTCATGGAGGGGTATTGCGGCGGCATGGATCCGGCATCGGTGCTGGGCGGCGAACAGTCGGCAGGCACGGGCAATACGGCCAAATCGCTCTGGACGACCCGTTACCTCCGGCCGGACGAACCGGTTCCCGCCGGCTACCAATGGGTCGAAGACCCGGTGAACCCCGGGCGCATCATCGTCTTCGAGGACAACGACCAGCAGAGCCAATGGTTCGGCGACGCATGTTGGCAGAATTACTACGTCGGCATCGACGGGGGCGGCGACAACATCCAATACGCCGCCTCGGCGGGTTATACGGACGACAGCGGGATCGGGATCACGACGGGCTATTCGCGCTTCACGTTCCACGGCAACACGACTTTCCAGGTGACGCGGCGGCTCAGGGCCTCGACGACATTCGACTATTCGCAGATCGAGCAGCAGACCTTCGAGAGCGCGCCGCTCAGCCTGCGCAACTCGGTCATACGCGGGCTCTCCGTCCCTAACACCCACCGCGACTGGTACGGCGAGGAGGCGGGCGAGGAGCTGGCGGGCACGCCTGCGCTGGGCACCAACAACACGACGATACCGGCCGCCTACTACGCCTATTACTACCACAATGCCGGGTCGACGATCAAGCGTTCGACGGCCACGATCAACCTCGACTGGGAGGTGTTCGACGGGCTGCGCCTGGTCGGGCAGTTCACCAACTACAACCGCCATACGCGCAGCTATTTCTATGTCGAGGACAACCCCACGACGGGCTCGAACATACGGCCCATGAAGGAGGGCTTTTCGGAGACCAACCGCATGGATTTCCAGGCCTATGCCGACTACAAGGGTACGTTCGGCAACGGGCACCGCCTGGGTGCCGTGGCGGGCTACGAATACATGCTCGACAAACTCAACAGCTTCGACGTGCGGGTGCAGGGCGCCGTGTCGGACAAGCTGCCCGTGCTCGACGCCGGGACTTCGAACATCGCCAACTATCCGAAGAGTACCCGCACGCGGGAGTGCCTGATCTCTTATTTCGGGCGTGTGAACTACGACTACGGCGGGCGTTACCTCCTCGCCGCGACGATGCGCATCGACGGTTCGTCGAAATTCGCCGCAGGCCACCGCTGGGGCTATTTCCCGGCGGCATCGGCCGGATGGGTGGTCAGCAAGGAGGGATTCTGGCCCCAAAACAGTGCGGTCAGCATGCTCAAGGCGCGCGTGAGCTACGGGCTGACGGGCAACAACGGGATCGGGCTGTACGACACCTACGGCAGCTACAATTCGCTCTACACCTACAACGGCAACGCGACCACCACGACCAATACGATGCCCAACAACGGCCTGATCTGGGAGAAGACCCTCCAGTTCAACGCCGGCATCGACCTCGGGCTGCTGGACAACCGCATCACGCTGGCGCTCGACTATTACAACAAGGAGACGCGCGACCTGCTGTTCGACGTCAGCCTCCCCAATACGACGGGCTACAACTCGGTTTCGACCAACCTGGGGCGCGTCAGGTTCTACGGCACGGAGCTGTCTCTGTCGTCGGTCAACATCGACCGCAAGGGTTTTTCGTGGAGGACGGATTTTACGTACAGCTACAACATGAACCGCGTGCTCGAACTGCCCGACAACGGCAATCCCCGCAACCGCATCAACGGCATCTCGGTCGGTGATGGGAGCCAGTTCGGGGGCATCGCCGAGGGCGAGCGCATGGGGCGTATCTTCGGCTATGTCGCAGAGCGCATCATCGAGACGCAGGAGGAGGCCGACGCGGCCCGGTACGACACGCAGTCGCGCGGCTACCGGCGCAGCGACCGGCGGCAGATAGCCGGGCGCAAGGACATCGGCGACTACGAGTGGAAAGACCGTCCGGGATCGACGCGCATGGACGGCCGGCAGATCATCAACGCCGAAGACCAGTTCCTGCTGGGGTATGCCCTGCCCCACTCGACAGGCGGCATCGGCAATACGTTCCGCTACCGGAACTGGACGCTGAACGTCTACATGGACTATGCCCTGGGACATTCGGTGCGCAACGACATGCAGATGCGCTATTTCCAGTCGACGATGGGCAACTGCAACTACAACCTGGTGAACGAGGTGAAAAAATGCTGGTCGCAGCCGGGCGACGACACGCGCTACGCCCGTTTCACGGCCAACGATACGGACTGGGGCAACCGCAACTACGGGCGCACGTCCGACATATTCGTCGAGAAGGCCGACTACCTCTGCCTGCGCGATGTTTCGCTCTCGTGGTCGCTCCCGAAGGCGTGGCTGCGCAAACTGCACATAAGCGACGTGACGCTCACCGTCTCGGGCAACACGCTCTGCTACTGGACGGCCGTGCACGGGGTCTCGCCCGAGGCCGCGACCACCGGCGGCCTCTACACCGCGTCGTCGACCTACGACACCGGGTTCAGTCCCTACCCGCCGACGCGCAAAGTGCTCTTCACGGCCAAACTCACGTTCTGACACCCTACTGCCATGAAAACGAAATTCGGAAAGACTATAGCCGGAGTCGCGCTGCTGTTCTGCGCATACGGGGCGGGCGGCTGCCACGGCGACCTGGACATCATGCAGGACAACAAGCTCTCGGCCAGCAACATGTGGAAAGAGGAGAGCGACGCCACGTCGGCCACCTACGGGCTGTACGTCTACCTGCGCAGCGCGCTCAAGAGCATGAACGACGTCTACCTCTGCTGGGGCGAGCTGCGCAACGGGCTGTGGGGCCCGGGGACGCACAACACGCTCAACGGCGTCGACCAGTCTCAGGTGCGCACCAGCACCATGAGCTCGGTCAACGAGTATGCCGACTGGACGGCGCTCTACACGACGGTCAACCAGGCAAACCTGGTCATCAGGCATGTCCCGGCGATGGGGCTGAAGGAGAAACCGCGGGCCTTCTGCCTGGGGAACGCCCACTTCATCCGCGCGTACTGCTTCTTCCAGATCGCACGCATCTGGGGCGATGCCCCGCTGCCGCTCTGGGGCTACGAATCGACCGACACGGAGCTGTTCCTCGGACGCACCCCCGTCTCGGAAGTGCTGATGCGCGTGGAACGCGACATTGCCGACGCGGAAAGGTACGTCGCCGATACGTCGGACAAGACCGGGGCCCCGCCGCCCGCCGTGGCGATGCTGAAGGCCGACTATGCTCTGTGGATGTACCGTATGCAGGCCGGGGGCGAGGCTTACCTGGCGATGGCCCAAGAGGCGCTCGGGGAACTCGGCCTGTCGGACGCCCTGCTCGAGCCCGCGTATGCCGATATTTTCAGTTCGTCGAACAAATGCGGCCGCGAGGTCATTTTCGCCGTGCACCAGGATGTGTCGGAGGCCCTGAACGGCCCGGCCTACTACCTCGGCTGGAACGAGAGTTACGTCGAAGCGGCCTACCGCAATAACCCCGTCCCCACCACCGGGGGCAACCAGTGGTGGTGGTATACCGACACCTACCGGGCCCTGCTGCAGGCCGACCCCGCCGATACGCGTGCAGCGCTGACCTGCCGCACGGCCGATTACGGCACGGGCGGCCGCAGGATCGGCTGGACGGAGAAACTGATGGGGCGCGTGGACAACGGCACACGCATTTTCGACTCGGATTTCATCCTTTACCGCTACGGCGAAGCCTTCCTGATGGCGGCCGAAGCCCGCTATTACGGGAAGGACTACGCGGGTGCGCTCGAAGCCCTGGCACCGCTGGCCGCAAGGGCCTACGGGCGGAGGGATTACTACACCGACACGTCGCCCGAAGCCGTCCTGCAGGCGATTGTCGACGAATACCTCAGGGAGATGGTCGGCGAAGGCCGCACCTGGTGGATGCTCCTGCGCACGGACAAGATATGGGAGTACAGCGCCGACATCGCGGCGCAGCGCGACAAGAACCCCAACATACTGCTGTGGCCCATCACGCAGGCGGCCATGAGCAGGAATTATAACCTCACGCAGACCGAAGGCTGGTATTGACCGCCCGGGACGGAACGCCGCCGTATAGGGGCGGCGACGGGGTTCCCGCAAGGCGGAAGGAGGAACCTGCGCCCGGGAAGCGACATGCCTGCAACCGCGCCTGCGAACCGGCAGGAAAAATGCCGCGCCCTTTTTTGGGGCGCGGCATCGCTTTTAGGAAGCGGGAGGGTCAGAAGCCGGTGAAGTCGGTCTGGAGCTTCGAGGTGCGGTAGGTATTGCCCATGCCGTCCTCCGCCACGATTTCGAAATCGGCGGCCCCGGGCGTTCCCGACGCCAGGTTCCCGTAATAGTAGTGGTCGAGGTTCTTGCCCCAGGTCGTGCCCACGCTCTTGCTGTAATAGAGCACGTGGTAGGCATAGGCCCAGTAGTCGTAGGTCTTGACGCGGGTCATGTCGCAGACCTTCGTGCCGTTCTGCCAGAGCGAGACTTTCCAGTTGCCCGAGGCGTCGGAGTTCCATACGTTGGCCACGATGCACTTCGCATCGTTCATGGCCGGGGCGTTGGCCGCCCAGCCGAAGGTGAGGCTGCCCGACTTGCCGAACACCTGCGTGGCCGAATAGGCCCGGATCTGATAGTCGGCTTCCTTGTTGGTCGACTTGTAGTACTGGTTGGCGATGGTGTTGCCCGAGATCTCGTAGACGCTGTACCCGTTCGGCGTGCCGTCGGCGCAGATGTTCGCCGTCCACCATGCACCGCAGGCGGCGCCGTGGACATGTTCGAGGATCGTCTTCCCGTTACGCTTGTGGATGTATTTCTGGTGGTAATGCGTATGGCCGATCATGATGTGCGCCTCGGAGAACCCGGACAGCAGGTCGAGCACGCCGTCGTAGTTCTCGTGGCTCTCGTCCGTCACGCTCGTACCCCCGCGGAACGGGATGTGCGCGCAGAAGATCACGAGCTTGTCCTTGTCTACGTGCGACAAGTCCTGGCGCAGCCATTCGAGCTGCCTGTCGGTGATGCCGCCCTTGTACTTTTTCTTGCCTTCGTAGAGGACGTTGTCCATCGACACGATGTGCACGTCGCCGCGGTTGAACGAATAGTTGCGCGGGCCGAACTGCGTTTCGAAATTGGCCGCGGCATTGTCGTCCGAAGTCTCGGTCTGCAGATGGTCGTGGTTGCCGATGGTCTGGAAGACGGGCAGGTTGCGATTGGCCATCGACTCCTTCATGTTGCTCCACAGGTCGGGCGTGTCGAAGACGATGTCGCCGAGCGTGATGCCGTAGACCGGCGTGCCCTTGGCCTTGTAAGCGTCGACCGTAGCCTCGACGTCGGGGATCGTCTCGTTGACGTAGCGGCTGATCTCGGCCGTGGTCGCACACTGCGGGTCGGCGATGCAGACCAGCGTGAAATCGCTTTCCGGGGCCGGCAGCGGCGTCAGCACGAAGTCGTGGCGGTCGGCGATGTTCTTATGGACGATCTCGGCGTAGAAGAGCGGGTAGTTGTCTGCCGACGTGTTGATGGCATACCCTGCCGGCGTGCTGTAATGTACGAAGCGCGCCTTCTTGTAGCGCTCCATCTGGTAGACGCCGTTGGCATCGGTCGTGACGCAGCCGTAGCCGTCCGACACGACCACGCCCGGGATGGGGTTTCCCGACGTGTCGGTCACCAGTCCGTAGAGGGTCGTATTGCCGTCGAGCTGCGTGCCGTTGACTTCGGTTTCGACTCCCTCGTCGCCGTCATGCCCGCCGGACTTGTCGTTGCTGCATGCCAGCATCAGCGTCGCCGCCATACAGCATAATAACATGATTTTCGTTTTCATATCCTGAGTTTTTTATTGCTTATTTCCAGAGCGCGTTCTGTTCGAGGTTCGGGTTGCGGGTGATCGCCGTCTGGGGGATCGGACGCAGGTATTTCTTTTCGCCCCACGTGCGCTTGTACTCCCAGACGATATTCCCCGCGGCGTTGAGCGAGAAGGTCTGGTTGGCCCCCGTATTGGAAATGGCGATCGAATGTTCGGTATCCTCGCCCGGGCGGATGTAGAAGTCGGGTACGGGATCGCCGTTGTCGTCGGTGCTCTGCCCCGTGAAATCGTAGGTGTAGCCCGTGTTGCCGATCCAGATGCCCGTCCAGGGGTTGTTGTCGCTCGTGAGCAGGTCGCCCATGTGCCAGCGCATGTCGTCGTCCCAGCGCAGCCCCATTTCGAGGCAGAGCTCGATGCCGCGCTCACGGCGCACTTCGAGTATCCACTTGTCGGTCACGGTATTGAGGAAATAGGCCTCCATGTAGGGGTCGGCCTTGTCCGGGACGACCGGGGTCACGCCGGCACGGCTGCGCAGTTGCGCGATGGTCTGATCCCATACCGCGGCGTCCATTTCGCCCAGCTCGGCCTTCGCCTCGGCGTAGTTCAGCAGCACCTCGGCATAGCGGAGGATCGGCAGCGAATTCCAGCTCGCGGCCTTCGACAGCACGTTGTCGGCATCGTCGTCGATCGACCACTTGATCGGATGGTAGCCCGTACGGGTCACTTTCCAGTTGGGCGAATAGAGCCGTTCGCGGCCGCTGATCTTCATCTTGTAGGTCGGGCTGATGACCGTCTGCGCCATGCGGGCGTCACGGCCGTCGAACTCGCGGATGAAGTCGATGGTCTGGTAACCGTCGATGTCGGTGAACGGCGTGCCCCGGGTCGTGAGGTAGGTGTTCATGAACTTCTTGGTCATGGCGATCTTGGCACCGTAGGTCGGCGAATAGTAGTACCAGCTGGTCTCGTGGAACGCCGAGAGCTCCTTGCTGTACTCACGGCCGAAGATCACCTCCTGCGTGAGCAGCCCGGCGCTGGTGAAGAGCGAGCGGTAGGCGGTCTTCACATCGCCCGTGACGAGCGAATAGGGCCCCTTGTCCATGATCTCCTTGGCGGCGGCAGCGGCCTCGCGCAGGAATTTGTTGTCGGCGTTATACTCGGCCTGCCACGGTTTGTCGGACGACGGCTCGCGCGAGTGGTACTTGCGGAAGGTGCCTTCATAGAGGCAGACGCGCGACTTGAAGGCCAGTGCCACCCACTTGTTGATGAGCGCCGAGCCTTTCGTGAATTTGGCGTCGGAGAGGCAGTAGGTGCTTGCGAAGGTGAGGTCTTCCAGCACTTTGTCCATGACGTACTCGCGGCTGTCTCGGGGTTTCATCATCGCTTCCTTGTCGCTGGCCGCGATCGTGAAGTCGTACCAGGGCACGGCGCCGAAGGTCTGCACCTTGTCGTAGTAGAACCAGGCGCGCCAGAAACGGGCGACGCCCTCGTAGTGGTTGTAGATCTCGTCGCTCACACGCCCCTTGCACTTGTGCATATTGTCGAGCATGTAGTTCACGCGGCGAAGGTTCGTCCAGTTGCTCTCGGCCCATCCGGTCTGGTTGTCGGGCGAGACGTTGCCGTCGGGGCGCAGCAGGTCGGTCGGGATGTCCACGGCGCAGTAGTCGGCATAGATGTCGCCGCGCGTGATGGTTCCGTCGCCGGGGATCATCTTCTGGATGAAACCGTTGGCATAGAGTTCCAGGTCGGTTTCCGATTTCCAGAACTCGTCGCTGCCGATCTGGTCGTAGGTGTCGCGCGTCAGGAAATCCTCGCAGGAGGCCATTCCCGCGGCAGCGAGGGTCATCAGCGTATATAGCAGTATCTTTCTCATGGTTGCTGTCGGTTAAAATGTTACGTTTATACCCAGGGTCACGGTTTTGAGCATCGGGTAGGAATAGCCGTTACCCGTACCGTTCAGGCCCGAAGTGGTCGAGGCCGCGAAATCGGAGTCGCCGCTGGTGATGACTTCGGGGTCGAACATGTCCGTGTGCTTGAACATCGGCGAGTGGGTGAAGAGGTTCTCGCCCGACAGGTAGACCTTCAGCCCCTCGAGGCGCAGCTTCTTGCAGATGTGCTTGGGGAAGGTGTAGTCGATGGTGATGTTCTTCAGTCGGATGTACGAAGCGTCCTGCAGGTAGTGGTCGTTCTCCCACGTCAGCGGGCCGTCGTTGCGGTTGGCGGCGAGCGATACCATGCGTGTCCAGTAGGGGTTCTTGTCCATGTTCGTGACGCGCCAGTTGTCGGTGCTCTTGTCGATCCGAACCACGTTGTCGCCCGTCTGTGTCTTCATCAGCGAGTTGTAGGCGCGGTTCCATTTGCCCCAGAAGAATCCGGACTCCGTCCACGGGTACCAGTCGCGCTTGCCCACGCCCTGCCACAGCATCGAAAGCC
>OGQB01002628.1_pt1 | contig 12715 bp, 10 predicted proteins | sample 1553071 | NCBI WGS metagenome assembly OGQB01 (sample SAMEA2580284, study PRJEB22360) | human gut metagenome | biome: human gut; feature: human-associated habitat; material: faeces | place: Denmark | collected 2008/2010
GCAATACTGCTCCAGCTGCCGTTCCGCACTGCGGAAATCCACCACGGCCGCCCACGCCGGCGGTGCGTTCTCCGCGCAGATCGGCGTCGGTACCCCTATCATTGTATGAATGCCCGTGCTCACCAGCTGATTCAGCATCGCTCCCATATTGGCCCGTGCGCCGGTATCCGTTCCCGAGAAGAAAATATCATTGGCACCGCCCATCAGGAGCACCAAAGGGCGCTGCACGCAGATATCACGATCCGCCAGCAGTGCGCGCAGCCGCACCAGCATACCGCCGGTCGTGTCCCCGCTGATGCCTTCGTTCACGATCTCCCAGCCCGTCTCCTGCGCGCACAGCCTTGTCCACCGCTGGGACGGCCGCACACCATACCCGAAGGTCAGGCTGTCGCCGATGCATATCAGTTTCATTTCTTTTCACTCTCGCATTTTCCCGAATATGCCACCACTTGTTCTCTGTTTCCGCATTGTAACACACTTTATTTGAAGTCTCAAGAAATATTTGTTGTACTCCGCAGGCCATGCCCCGTTTTCTGATTCCTTGATCCACGCTGCATCAAAGTCTCACGGGACGAACTGTAGCCCCTGACGAGCATACTTGTCTCGCCGAAGTTGTCTAATCCCATATCGGTCTATCGCTATCGATCCCCGCTATCATGCAGTCCGCTTTGACTGCATCGCCGATCTCCAACGCCTCCAACAGCTCCATGCAGTGTGCGTACTGGTCGCGGGGGATGGGGAACGGGATTGTCGCCACGCCGTATTCCAGGTGATCACGGTTGCTCAGCACCGCCTGAACCATCATCTTTTACGCTCCTTCCTTTCCTCAATTTCCTCCATATCGGTTTTGAGACAGGTCCCGTCCCTGTGCCAGCAGATAAAACCGTGTCTGGCATGAGGACAGCCCTTACACCGCTCACTGCGGCGACATACAAGCGGCTCAGTTTCCTCTCGCGGAGGAGTGGGCGCAAAGAGAGGAGAGCTGCGTCGATCGGATTCGTATTTCATCTTGTGATTCCTCCTACAAAAAACAGCGGCATCGAATGATCGACACCGCTTACATACTTTGTTCCATTGTCTGCGTCTGCTCCGAAAGTTCCAGCAACAAGCACTTGATCTGCTCCATGATGGTCTTGATCTCCTTTTCCCTTCCGATGGATAGGTCCTCGTCCTGCTCGCAAACGAAAGCCAATGCCCGATGCATCTCGGCGAGTTGTTCCGGTTCAAATAATGCTTCCTTGGGAAGAAGCCCGCTGCGTCGGACAAAGTCGTGCTTGGCCTCCTCGTAGCCGTTTTGGAAGTAGTGACCGTGGTGGACACCCTTGCGGTCCCAATCCCACTCCCATGTCACAAACTGGACGCCGCGCTCGGACGGATGCCCCGCCAGCACAGCATCGCCGAAGTCAGCGAGGATACGGTAGTCACCCTCCAGCCCTGTGGCTTGGAGCTTCGGTGCGCGCTCCATCGCCGTCATGTATTCCGCGGTCATGGCAGCGATATGGATGACGGTCTGCAAAGCGTCCTGCGCGCCGATGCCATCCACGTTCTCCTGCCGGTACAGCACACTGCCCTTTCCGGAGACGCGGCAGAGGTAGTGATGCTCCCATCGGACAGGCAAGTGTTGGTCCTCGATGCGCTCCGGCTCAAAGCCGGCGTGTACCAAGCTGATTTTGAGTTCCTCGAGGTACCGGAGCTGCGCCATGTTGGTTTGATCGTTCATTTTGAAACCCTCCTACAAAAATGCGAAAAGCCGGAGCGTCCTGTGACACTCCGGCTTTTCAAGGTAATGCGGTTTGAATATAAAAAGCACCACACTCGAATAGAGTGCGGTGCCTGGAGCTGGTGGGGTGACTCGAACACCTGACCGCTGGTTGTTGGTAAGGATGGATGCCGGGGCCTTTCGATTGATATTTTGGCATTCATCGCAGTATCTGTGCAGTAGTATTCTCCATAATCATGCTCTCGTCGATGCCTACCCAATAAGTCTGTGCAAAAGAGGCAACAGCAGACATACAAAAACAGACAAGCAATTCACTGCACCTGTGTACGCATCAAAAGTAATAGATTCAATGGTTCCTGCCTTGGCCAAATTCAACGCTTGGTTATATGTTAGTTTTCCCTCACGAACAATATTCTTCGTCTCTTCTCGAGATGCCTTAGCAATCATTGCCCGATCTGTAATGACAACACCCGCCGGATATCCGCCAAAGCTCCCAATATCGGCCCACAGGATTTTGTAATCTGTCGGAACAGAAATATACCTATGTATTTTCCAAATATTCGATTTTGTCTAACACTGTCGGAGAGGTAGGAAGTGTTGCAATAAGTTCTCTTAAAATTTCATCCATGTAGCTCACACGTTTTATCCTTCCCATTTGTGTCGCCTGCTCATTTTTTATGAGCTATGAGCATCTCAAATTACCCACAACTCCTATACATTTCGCTGCAACAGCGCCAAGAATAGACGCAGTACCTCAGAGAACACTCTGGGTTTCAATGATTTGTATTTCATCTTCCGAAACCCAGCCGTTGTTTAGAGCTGTATTTTTTACGAGTTCGGGATTATCAGAATATGCGACTACCGCTAAACTTTCCATTGCTCTGGTACATGCAACGTAGAATAACCTTGCCGTTCTGCGATTACTGGTATCTTTCCCCTCTTTTTCATTTTTTAAGTCAGTTGCGGTTTGCTTTTTTGCGCCAAATAGTTTCTCATAGCTAAATAAAAAACCTCGTGATTCTGTGTCATCTAAAATAACCATCACTCTTGGAAATTCCAAGCCTTTTACGCCTTGGTGTGTAGCAAAACGACTGCTGTCAGAAACGTATGTGGCATACCGCTCCATTTCATCAAATGGAACAGATAGCGCTTTTTTCAATGCAATAACCTTTGGATCGTCTCCAACATAGTTTTCGTCAAGAATATCGTTTGTTCTTTCGGTTAGTTCGTATAAGCCAGATGCATTGATGTTTTTAAGAACTTCAATACATAAAGGATTTGCATCATTGTCCCATAAAGCAAATAGTGATGCGGATGCTTGTTCAGCCTTTTCCAACATTTCCTGTTGTGCACCTATATTGGCTGACATAGATTTCTTGCTAAGAAGTGGAGAGCTTTTGTGGATAAGTCTTGAAACCTCAAATGCGTTATCTGCTTTGTGTGCTTTAATAAGCGGTGAAACAGTATTTGATAAAAAGGAAATCTCAGGAATTTCTCCCTTGCGTAGAGCAGTACCGAATAGCTTACACTCATCGAGCGCAGAGTATAGATTGGCAAATCCAAAGCGACTGGCAGCCATATGGTGTTCGAGAATTAGGCATTCGTATCCATCATCTGTAAGCCAACTTTGATCCGAAGACAGTTCCGCCATTATTCTTGCTGCTGATTTTTCTGTAGATTCTTTATTGCTACTTGAATTAGCAAGAAAAAGCCGTACAAAACCTTCTGCGGCATCGCTTCTTGATCTTTGCATTTTGTCATCGGATAGTTTTCGAATAGAGTTTGCCAAAGTAACAACTCTTTTAGAACTTCTGTGATTCATCACTTTGACTGGACGTACCCAGTCTGATGGGATGGCTTCTTCCAAGCGATCTTTTCCATCTTGATAAATCTTCTGCATGGTATCTCCGAACATTCCTATTGCCCACTGATCTTTCTTCTCCTCATATACAATAAGCAGTGCATCGATAAGCTCCTTCTTAGTATCTTGGCTTTCGTCAATCAAGAGAACAGGATATTTATTTACCAGAATTTTCTTCATTGTCTCTTCAGTTGAGATAAATTCTGCACCGATTTTAATTACTTCCTCGTGACTTAAAGAGTCGATACCCACATTATCACCGTTTGGGTTATAAGAAAATCGTTTTATATTTTTTATCTTTTCCAAACGCTCTTTTTTCTTTTGGATTTTTTCGTCTCTGCTATGTGTTGCAGATCTTCCGCTTTGTTTGGATTGAATCTCCGATATTTCTCCTTGAATAGATTCTTCTACCCACCGCCTAATATCCACTTGGAAATTCTTAATAAGATCCCATAAGAAACTATGGATAGTAGAGACGTGAAAAATAGGTTTGTATTGAAGACGCCTACTAATCTCGTCACATGCAGCGTTGGTGTATGTAATAATAGCAATTTTCTTGCCGTGTTCTGCCAAATATTCACTCTTTTCCGCAGATAGAAATTCAAGAGTGTTTATTAGGCTACGAGTTTTTCCAGACCCTGCGCCGGCAAACATAAAAAAGCTTTTCGGTGGCTCTGACATAAAACAATTTCGTATCTCGTCATCAACATGGTCATCGACATGATCGTCAGATATTACCTGAGACGATTTAATAGGTTCTGCCATCCTTTATCCCTCCTCACACAAAAGGTCTTCCAACCATTTCAATCCTTTGTCAATATATTGAGGAACCACCATCATATTGGGATCGATTGAATAGATTAAATCCAAGGCAAATTCCGCTTTAACATCCGATTGCTTAAGACTTTCAAATATTTTGCTTTTGATTGTCTCAAAAGAATCCTCGTTATCCAATCCCTCTTTCAACTTCTTAATGAGTTGCCCTGGATCAGAGACCGACATTCCTTTGAATGTATCCCAGTTCGAATAAATTAGACTGTCTTCAAAGGTTCTTGACAAAGCTTCAATCTCTTTGTTTTGGTAGCAAATCTTAATTGGAGTCTGATATGCAATACGAATTTGATAAGGGCAGATGGATTGCATAGAGAATACTTTGTCACTATCAGGTAAGTCGATTAGATCGTCTAATAGTTTCTTCTTAATAAGCCAATCGGTTATGGCATAATTCCCGCTAATCAATCCTTGTTTTCTAACTGGTTCAGCTTTCTTGTGGTGGCCAGTTGGTTCCGCCGAATCCAAATCAGCTATAACCAAAGTTGGAAGAGCGAGTTTGTTAATTAAGGGTGCCAACCTGTGAGAGTGTTTTCCGTTAATGTTGAGAATTGTAATGTATCTTTGATTTAATTTGAGATACTTATTCCTAATAAAATGCGGCAACAGCATGTGTTCCGCCGAGCCCTCAACCAAAATGGCCCCATCAGCAAAAAACAAATCGCAGTGGGTCGTCTGCAAGTATCTTGTAACAAAACGTTTCGTTGCATCATCTTTACCAAAAACATCAGAAAGATTTACGACCTTAGACGTTGCAACTTTGCCCTCAAAGTCCTTAGGTAAGCGCTTGAAATACCGCAAATTTGCAAATTCTTCTTCCCGTGCAATATGGCTTGAATGTGTGCTTATTACAAGTTGTGTAGAAAACGCCTCACTTTTCCCAAGTTTTTCATGGTTACGCAACACACTATAAGCTTTGCGAATAAATACCTGTTGAACTTGTACATGTAGATGTGCTTCTGGCTCCTCGACGAGTACGAGATGTAATGGCTCAATTATCTCATCTTTTGTTCCGGACTTTCCTGCTCGCATCCAACCATCTCGATATGATATTAAATCAAATACAATAGAAATCAAATTCTGATAGCCAAGACCATTGTATTTTTCGGGCAATATCAGCCCATCACCTTTTTCACCAAGAGAATATTGTACTGCAGAATCGTGCCGTAACATTTCTGTTGTTGTAACTTTACTTGTAATTGTAATACGGGGATTGGCAATCCCGGGATAACCAAGTTCCTCTAATTCTTTAATTGCAGGCTTAAACTTGTTTTCAAGGTTGTTATCAAAGATTTTTCGAGCTTGCTCTGTTGCTGCCAGTATCTCCAAATCCTCTGGCAATGGCGTTTTTTCTGGATCAAGGTATTTATCGTAGTAACTCCGAATTTTAGTAGAAAGCCGTGTTCTATCAGAGTCAGTTCCATCGTGTTTTTCGGGATCAGATAAGTTGCGTTGTGCACCTATCGTGTCAATACGTATAATTCCTGTCAATGGGTTGTCCACTAAGCATTCCATTCCAAATGCCGTTTCTTGCGGCGAATCTGCGTCAAATTTTTCAGGATCTAAAATATAAGATTTCACCACAAAAGATGAGGTGAAATACCTTTCTAAGTATTCACAAAGACTATTCGGAAATAAACGAATTTTCTTTTCAGCAGCACCCGCTTTCTCAGTTTCTCTGGCAGAAAAGAAAGCTTCTCGATACTCCGTGAATAAGCCTTCAATTTTCCGAGGTTGATAGATTAAACGGACACCAAGCCTTCCTCCTCGCCACTTCAATGTTGGAATGATGCCCACAACATAGTGTATATCCTGAGGATTTACGTTCAGCCAAACATCCAAAGAAGGTAGCAAGTTACCCCATTCAGAAAGCGAATTAGGTTTTTCGCAAGCTACTGTTTCCCACTGTTTTCCTATTTGGTTGATCAGCTCACGGTTAGATATAGTAATATCATTAAAAGCAAAAGGACGCCCTGCCAAAAACTTTCCCAGTGCATCCATCGCAGAAGTTTTGCCGCTATTGTTTGCACCCACAAAGAGTGTCGTATCGTTACTGAAATCAATATGACATTGATATAGTTTTCTGAAGTTTTGTATACATACAGATGAAATGTTCATATATGTTTCTCCTCGCTAATGTGATAATCGAAAATGTTGCAGAAAGGCCGAGCAGTCATCGAACTGCTCGGCTGACTGCAACCAAAAGTTTTATTTTTTCTGATTCTTCCGACTCATTCTTCGATCACACATCTTTTTCCAAATACTATGCAGTAATTTGATTTCATGCTCGGTTAAGCTTAGACCCTTGCGAAGTAAAATGGAGTCTGTATATTCCAGAACTTTATCGATTTCACCTTGACGCTGCCAAGTATCAATCTTTTGAAGATCCAATTGGTCTGCCATATGCATAGGAATGCGAATTTTTCGTATTTCTCCTGGCTCAAAGGTGAACTCCTCCGCCATAACTTCTGCCAAGTGTTTCGCTAAGAGCGAACGTGTATGTGTTCAAAAAGGCCGCTGTAACTTGTTTTCCATCAATGCCCTCTAAGAATCTTACCTTGTGAAGAGTATCAGTAACGAGTGCTTTTTTCTCGTTTAAAATCATCCTTGGATACAAATGCGCCTGACGAATTAGAAAAGCATCGGCACACCAAGTCTGTGAAACATGATACCATCTTGGTCTTATGCGACATTTATAATTTTTGTTGAAGCCCTTTCCTTCGCCCCACTGAATATATGCCTTCTGTTCATCAGTCAAGGCATCAAATCTCTCGTTTCCGGGGGCAAAGAAAAATACCTTTTTACCTAACTCAATCAGATTGTTGTAATCCTCATTTGTTAATTGCACACCTTTTAACTGCTCGGAACGGCTAATGATAGGGATAACACTCTGTTGAAGATTGAATTCTTCTACCGTTGCCTGGTTCATGACAAAAAAGTCATTCTCGCCACTTACAAGACCAACATTCACTTCAAACAAATTGGTTGAAGTGGAAATTCTCGGATCACTATTAAGCCGTTTCAGCAAGTCCAGTTCTTCGTTGGATAAATAGTATTTTACCCATTTGTCACGGCTATGATCGAGTTCCTTTAGTTCGGCATTTTCTAAACATGTTTGGCCCTGTGCAATCAAATCTGCCATGTCATCCAGTTCTACAACACGAATACCATGTTTATCACAGCCTCTTTCACCCAGCAGAAGAATAACTTCCTGCTGTATGTCATCAAAGACCAGTCGTTTAAATGTAACAAGTGTTAGCTTATCAAAAAACGTACTGAGGAACTGCCTTGCTTCAGCAGCGTAGTCAACTTGGAACAGTTCGGCGGGAATAACCATTCCAACACGACCATTTGGCTTTAGTGCCTTGCAAGAAAGCACTAAGAATGGGAGCCAAATGTTCGTTAGACGGTTGGGCTGAAATCCATGTTTGTTCATCAAAGCAAATGCAATTTTACGATATTTTTCTGTAAAATGCTGATAGCGAATGAATGGCGGATTTCCAACTATCACATCGAATTGAGTTTGATCTTCAATATTCTCTTGGTAGTATGTGAAAAAGTCTTTACATACTATTGTTGTACCATATTGTGCGGATTTTTCAGCCTCAATATCATCCAATTCAATTCCAAGTACGTTGTTTCGAATTTGTTCATCTGTAGCGCCCAACTCTCTATCACGAATGGTTACGGCACTCAAAAAACTACCATCGCCGCAGCTTGGCTCTAAAACAGAATCAGATGTTTTACGGATGGCCCATTCTGCAATAAATTCAGAAATTTTGTCGGGGGTGTAGTATCCGCCTCTTAATTTGTTATATCCTTCAATCGGTTTCATACCTGTTCCTCGACTTCCTGAGATTCCACCTGATAAAGCTCATCAATTGCGATATTTAGTTCAGCGTTGATTGCCGTAATGGAGTGTTCCAAAACTGTACAACGAGCGGCATTAGGAGCAGAAGCTAATTGCTCCTTTAACTGCATGATGTTTTGCACCATCTCAACAATCCGCTGATGCCTGGCAACTTCGGTAGGATTTTCAAAATCAATCTTGTAAATAGGCAGGGTCGCAATAAACTGCTTTCCATGAGAATAGTAATCCCCCCTAAAGGTGCTTGCCCTGCTTTTTACAAGGAGTTCCATTAACCAATGGTTCAAAATCGCCTGGATATAGAAAATAGATTCCTGAGAAGTAACTTTCTTTTCTATACCATAGAAAGGGCCATTTCCTCCACCAGTAAAGACAACCATGTCATTATCATAGACATAGTTTGAGCTTGTAGAAAGTACAGGCCAAACGAGATGTTCTCCTGCAAGAAAACGCTTTAAAGATTGGCTGCGTCCGAACGCAAACCAATTTTCAGTAGTACGTCCGGGCATATTGCGTTCATCCAGCTTGTTCTTGAAGCTGTTCAAGTACGCTAACGCATGTGGGAAATCCGTTGTCATTTCGTCCAGACTATACAGCACCGGCCTTCCATTAACCGACTTATACGGAAATATGATGTAGCTATTTGCTTTTATTTTCTCGTAACAGACAAGCTGCGTATCATATATGCTCTTACGCAGAATCCCTTTCTCTATCTGGAACTCACGTCCCTGCCTATCATGTGAGTAAATAGAATTATCGTCTTCACGATCAGCGTGGACAATATAGATTTGGTCAGCACTTGTTTGAACACCAACAAAAATGTCAACCAAAGAGGAAAGGGGAACACAAGATTGCGAAATCTCTTCCAAATGTGCAACAATATTTTGAGGCAAAAACGACCACGGCTGACCACTGATATAAGCAGCCGGATAGGTCAGGCATTCTGTATCATGATTGAATAAGAACCGATTCCAATCCTGAACAAAGCCAATTTGGAATTCTTCATGGCCTTGCTTAGATAATACCAAAATGCAGGTGTAGGTGCTTCTGTTTTCAAAAACTTGATGAGTTCCGAAATGCAGAATTTTCTTAACGCTGGAATTGGAAGAAAGCAATTCTCTCAATTTAGCGCCTGACTTGATATTCATAAACTTGTGTGGGACGATATAACCCAGCATTCCACCATCGTTTAACAGTGTAAGTCCTTTTTCAATAAACAGATAATACTTATCGAGCGTATCAGTTTGTGCGGTTACATAGGGAGAATGGTTGCTCTTATAAAAATCATACTCTTCTCGGGAATAGTGCACCATATTCTGCACACGAATATAGGGCGGATTACCGATAATTGCATCAAACTTTCGGTTGCCAAACTCAGCATTCCAATCGAACATCTTTAATTTGTTCATCAAGGAAACATTCTGATAAACAGATCGATCAAAACGAGCATAAGCCATATTCACAAGGCTATTGCCATTTTTGATATTCTCGTCCAAATTAGGAAGGATGCGTTGATTGGTACGCTGATGAAAAGCTTCTGCCTCCTCCAAGGACGAATTTTCCAATGCTTTTAGCAGCAAGCTAAACTTTGATACTTCTACAGCAAGAGGGTCAATATCAACACCGAAGATATTATTTTTCAAAATGGAGCGTTTTCTCTCGTAAGAAAGTATATAGTTTGTACTGCCAGCCAGTTGATAAATATCGCCTCTTCGCTCGGCATTTTCTCTATCATGGTTTCGATAATACTCAATATGATAGTTTACGATGTATTCAAACGCCGACAGCAAGAAGTTGCCAGACCCACAGCAAATATCTGCAATGCGATACTGAGCCACTTCTTCGGGAGTTCTATTTTCATACAAAGGGCGGAGCGTTTCTTCGATAATAATATCGGTGATGTTTTTTGGGGTGTTGACTGCACCCTGGGAGTCAACTACTTCGGGCTTTTCTTGCGTCTCAATATGCCCATCTTCTCGAATTGCAAGTGCCTCATCCAAGAACAGTTCATAAATCTGACCAATAATATACGGGTCAATTACACCAAACTCATAGGAGTTATTTGGGTAATACAGGCTTTGAAATATCTCGATAATAACTGAGTCAGACACCGTAAGACGATCCTCTTCTAAGAGTTCAAATAAGCCTGAATCGTATTTCTGGTCTGCTGCAGCGAACATTGTTCTTAGATCTTGGTATGTCGTAATAGCTTTCAGTGACTCATAGTTCTCGAAACATCTATCCTCACAAATGCGAAGGAAAATTGTTCTATTAAGCACTCGCTGGACGAAAATGTTGAGTGTTTCTGCATCAACGTTTGGATTGTTGCACAGAATATCCTCACCAAGCATCATTCGCCAGGTTCTAATCTGATCCAAGAAATACTGATCGAACGGTTCACGACGAAGAGCCCCTTGAATATTACCGAAATGACGCTCAAACTGTCCAGTCAAGACTGCTTCTTTGGACAGCATGTTGTAAATTTCCTCAAAATGTTCCACATACTCGTCGAAGTGGTAGTGAGCAATCATTGCGATACCAATGTCATCGCCTTCTCTCGGACGAACAGAACAATCATAGATATATAGATCGGTGAAATTGGTCAACACTGAGACTTTTAAGTTTCCGCTCCATCCATATCTGCGCAACTGGAACGCCGGAGCTGCATCGATAGTAAGGTTTACCGCAGGTTTCTTTGTCTCAAGGAAATACAGGACTTCCGTACCGACCTTGAAAGAATAATCTGGTTTTTTGCTGCGATGGACGCCGTCTTCCTCTACAACTACGGTAGCCTCATGGGTAACTTCACGCAAGTGTTGTGGCAATCCACGTTCGTTATCTACATCCCATCCAAGAAGTTTGAAGAAGCGGTTTACAAAATCAACACGGACTTGAGTCTCGTTATAGGTTGCTCTCTGGAATTGCGGATAATTATTACTATAAGTCTGAACAAGCTCGGCAACTTGTTCGGTTAGCGTAGTCAGCATCTCTGGTGTCATTCCTGCAACTCCTCACTTTCTGGTAAGAAATCCATAATATCACCAACGTTACAGTTAAGAGTAACGCATATCTTCATAAGGCTTTCCATGGATACAAATTCATTTTTTCCCATTTTGGCAAGCACATTAAAACTAATTCCAGATGAATCCTTGAGTTCCGTGCGATTCATCTTTTTATCAATAAGAATCTTCCAGAGCTTATCATAACTAACTGACATAGCACCTCTCCGTTCAACGTTATAATTATAAATATTATAGCACGGTTTTTCTGTTTTACAAGAGATTCTCCTGAAATCATGAGTTTTACATCAAATAAACTGAAATGCAATTTGCATACTACAGAAAATAGCGCCCATCGATCGATCAATGTCATGATGCCGGGCTCAAAAGTATAGGAAATTTCTGAAAATGGAATAATTCGCAGCCAACCTTACCACCCCCAAATTTATTGTGTTATCATAAGCTGAACGGGGCGCTTCCGACCGCACAGACAACCGAGGCGTTTCAGACCGCCCTGTTCCACGGGCAGGTCACTGAGAAGGAGAAAGCACTGTGGGAGTTTGTTCTGTCGGCTTATGGCGACGTGGAATTTTCCACCAAGCAGTTGGAAAAGGGCTTTGGGAACGCTGCCTATGCGACGATCCGCAGCTTTGTGTTGAAGTTTGAAAAGCTGGGACTGCTCAAATCGACGCAGTATGGGAATCGCGTGAAGTATGCCGTTCGCGTGAATTAAAAAAAGGGGGGTGTCGGCTTTCTGCCGACACCCCCTTCCGTTAAACAGGCTGGTTCTCTATCTCTGTCCTTTTCACTTTGACAACTTCCCCCTTGCAACCGCCTTCTGCCTTCTGGTTGATAAGACCGATGAACTTATAGTAGATGTCCACTTGCTGGGTTTTTACGCCGTCCGCACCAATTTCCTTTTCGTGTACCACGATCTTCTCGATCAACTCGTTAAGGATATACGGTGTCAATTCCTGAATGTTGGTGTACTTCCAAATCAGAGGGATGAATTGCTGGATATTGTTGTAGACTTCGTCATTCCGGGCAAGTTCCGCGGTCAGCGCGTCCCTTTTACCGCGCAGTTCGATCTGTTCACGTTCGTACTTTGGAGCCATGGCCTGATAGCGTTCCTCGCTGATTTTCTCTAATGCCGCATCCTCATAGAGCTTGTTAAGTATTTTGTTTAACTCGTCCATGCGTTTGTCTATCGTTTTTAACTCACGGCGGCTGCGGTCGATGTCCTCCTTCTGCCGTTCCTCCTTAATGGCAAGCAGCATATCCATGTAATCCGCCACATGGCGATGCGCGTCCAGCGCATTGCGGCGGATGTCCTCCAGCACTAACTGGTTCAGCGTTTTCCAACCAATCGCATGAGAGGTACAGCGTTCTTTGCCATAGTTTTTGTATACCCAGCAGGAGAAGCCGGTATATCGCCC
>OGQB01002651.1_pt1 | contig 12651 bp, 12 predicted proteins | sample 1553071 | NCBI WGS metagenome assembly OGQB01 (sample SAMEA2580284, study PRJEB22360) | human gut metagenome | biome: human gut; feature: human-associated habitat; material: faeces | place: Denmark | collected 2008/2010
CCGCCATACGCGCTTTCACCTGAGCTTCGGAAGCCCCGTCGCGTTTCATGACACGCTCCAAGCAAACTCTTTCCGGAGCACGTACCAACAAGACTTCATCCACCAAACGGTCGAAACCGGACTCGTAAAGAATGGCACATTCCATAACGACCAACGGTCCGTCCTGCTTATCCACCCATTGCAGGAAATCATCCTGCACCACCGGATGTACAAGCCGGTTGATACGCTCCGCATGGAGCGGAGAGGCAAATAAATATGAAGCTATCCGTTCACGGTTCAATGTCCCGTCCGGCATATAAGCCCGCTCTCCGACCCAATCCACCAATCCCCGGCGAATGGTTGCAGATTCCATCATCAAACGCTTTGCCTCCTTATCCGTATCATATACGGGAATATGCCGACGACGTAATAAATCCGCCACATAACTTTTCCCGCAACCAATACCCCCCGTAAGACCAACCTTAATCATATCACTCGTTTTCTTCCTGTACTTGTTCTATCAGATAATCCACCTCAGAAGGGTCTATACGCACATTCGATACTCCGGACGGCATCGACTTTAGATGAAGCTGTATTTTCGGACTGCGGTTCTTCATTAGTTCTTCGTACGTGACAGCCAATACAAAATCGTCCGCCGTAATTTCCTTAAACCGGCTCATCCCCACACGAAAAGTAACTTTTACTTTTGAAGGAAATGTACGCAAGTCCTTACTACCGGGAAAATTCACGCCGAATACGGGTACTTCCACCGTTTTCTCCGTATATAAATCTATCATCACATTCATCTCCACCTGATCGGGGATGAACTTCGCCCCTCTCACAGGACGCAACATGCTTATCGTCTTTTCGTTAGCAGACAAATCCGAAAAATAAACCGGAGTGATAAAAGCTTCGGTTATAGTATCCAGAATAGCGGAAGGCGCCAGCACTTCCACCGAATCAGGTGTAAACTCCACCCGTTGCAAGTAATACTCCGGAGAGGTTTCCACGACTCCGGCCAACTTGACCGGTACCTTCTTACGAGCACCTTTATTAAAAAAAAACTCCAGTGTATCCGGTTTTAAAGACACAATACGAGTGGAAGACAACAACTGTGCCTGTACTTTCTTCTGGACATCCAAAAGCGTAACGGAAACACGTCCTGAAGCGTTTCCCTTGTCATAATCCTTATAATCCACCCGTACAGGAACTTGTTCCGTACCATAAATATAACGAACCAAAACCGTACCTTTATCTCTTACCATAACATTTAAATCAGAAGGCAAATCCGATGTAATGACCACATCAGACGGCACATTTTCCAATTTCAAAGGCACTTTCAATTCTACATCGAATGTCTCATTCAAAGATTGCAACAGCCAAAAAGCCGCAGAGACGAAGAAAAAAAACAAAAAAATCAAGAACTCCTTGTTTTTAGGACCTAACAAGAAGTTCTTGACTGCAGTATAGTATTTCTTGAACTGAACTGAATCCATTACGGTTATTTACCTGCGGCCGTGTCAGTCGGCGCACCGGCATACACTGAATTCTTAGCGATTTTAATTTTTACGCCGGAGGCTATCTCCACCATCAATGTATTATCAAGTTCATTCACTTCTTTCACTTTTCCATAAATTCCGCCTGCCGTTACCACATCGGTACCCGGAACGATACTGTTTCTGAATTTCTGGATTTCTTTTTGTTTCTTATTCTGAGGACGAATCATAAAGAAATACATGATGGCAAAAATAGCGACCATCATAATAATCATAGACATGCCTCCACCTTGTTGCTGCAATAAAATTGTCAATAAATTCATGGTTGTATTATTTTAATTGTTTGTCTTCTCTAATTTTTTCTCTGCTATTAATTTTTTGGAAACGGCATCCAACAATCCATTCACGTATGCCCCACTACGCGGCGTACTGTAGATCTTGGCTATATCTACATACTCGTTTAATGAGACATTCAACGGAATATTGGGAAACGTCAGAATCTCAGCCAATGCGATTTGCATAATCAACAAATCCATAAGGGCAATCCGATTGAATTCCCAGTTCTTCGTGTTGTCGCTTATCAGTTTACGGTAATATTCCGCATTCAACAACGTGTTACGGAACAAACGATGGGCGAATTCCCGATCCTCTTCATCCTTGAATTCCGGTAAAAGTTCCTGATCGGCTCCTTTGGCCTCGTCAAAACGCTTGATGGTCTTCAGCACAAACGTATCCACGATATATTTGTCATCATTCCAATACAGGCTCATGTCTTCAAGCAAGGAGTCCAGCTCTTCATTATTACAAATGACATTCTTATATATCTTGCGCCATAACTCCCGGTCCTGTGCATAAGAAGACTCTGCCGACGCCATATATTCTTTGTAGTAATCCGTCTCTATAATTTGCTTGTACAACGAACGCACAAAATCCTCCTCGTTCACCCAACTTTTTTTCTGGTTTTCACGAAAATCCAACAGTTGTTTATTCACTTCCAACTGCATGATAAAACGATTGTCAATGAACTTCGTGCTGGGCGGTTCACCCACCTTGATACGGTTATACCTGCTTTGCGCCGTCTCTACGGCACGTTCTGCTATCCGGTTGATTTCTACCATTAAGGTCAATAGATAATTATACAAATCGTATGCTTTGGCCAGACTGAAAAAAAGCTCTTTTTCCGCCGTATCTATGTTCTTCCCCCCATTTTGGTAATAAGCATAAGTAATCTGAACAACCTTTAAGCGTATAATCTCTCTGTTTATCATATAATATTATATATTGTAGTGCAAAAGTACGTATTTTATAGATAAAAAGACCATCTTTCCCTCATTTTTTTTGGATGTTTTAAAAAATATTCTCAATTTTGAAGTAGTTATTTATAAACCGCAAAATATGGAAGATTTCAAAAAGAACCAAGAAAGGGATAAAGACATAGTCTTTTCCAAATCCGTAAAGGCAGGAAAACGCATTTATTATGTGGATGTGAAGAAAAACAGAAAAGGTGAATTATTCATAGCCCTCACAGAAAGCAAAAAAGTCATATCGGGCGATACGGAATCTCCATCCATAAATTTTGAAAAACATAAAATATTCCTCTATCAGGAGGATTTCGAGCACTTTATGTCCGGGTTGGAAGAAGCTGTGAACTTCGTCCGCGCAGAACAGCCCCATGTGGAACCCAGACAGGACTATCACCGAACTAACGACGAGAATGAAACAAGCCCTAACCTTGACTTCGACATTGATTTGAACATAGAAGACATCAAACTGGCAGAAAAGTAATACATATACGCGAACCACCGTCAAGTTAAAAACTTGGCAGTAGTTCGCGTTAAAATTATATTGTTCAAAGATTCGCTATAATACAGCCGCAAACTTACGAATTTCATCCAAACGTTGCATAAACGCCTTATCTTTACGTACAATCCGCATATTGTATTTCATTTGCAACCGTATCAATGTTTCAGCATCCACTCCTAATGCAGTTTCAAACATCATTGCCGTTTTTTCAGTAACAGGGCGCAGTGTGCGTTAAGTTATGTCCCCCAATATTCGCAAAAATAGCGAACAAACATTTTACCTTATGACATGCAAACATCCCCGTACAATCTGCGCCAAACGATTTTCCGTTCTAAGCCAAACGATTTTTCAATCTACTGAGAACGATTTTCAGATATGCCGACATCCGCTTTACGGGCTTTACCGTGCCGAACACCAGATAAAAAGGAGACGTGGGTGTTTTCCGGAGAGTATTCTCCGCTTCTCCACCTCCCACAAACGGTTTTTCACCCGAAAAGGTTCGCTTCCTTCAGACTTCTTCTATATCAACGTTTTAAGGTGAACTTTCTGCCTTTACATCCTTCACCGGGATTTCACCGGGAAATGATACACTGCATACAGATTCCGATTTACAAATGTAAACCGACTGGTAATCAATAGGGTTATGGTGAAGGGCTTGACAAGGGCTTTTTCATGTCGTATATTTGCAGGCAGAAAACAGACCCTAAACACAGCTACTATGGATTTTAAAAGGATTGCACATAATGCCGTAAGGCGGTGGAACGAAAAACGAACGGCAAGAAAGACGATGGGTACGACCCACGTCGCTACACCGCAGGCGGAAACGCTCCCGAAAGCCGCCAACCTCGAATCCACCCTCGGCGGTTTCCTCGCCGAACGATACGAGTTCCGTTTCAACGTGCTCACCGAAGCCACGGAATTCCGCCACCTGTCTGATGAGGGAAACGGGACCTTCCGGCCCGCCACGGAACGAGACCTGAATGCCATCTGCCTCGAAGCACACCGCCACGGCATCGACTGTTGGGACCGGGACGTGGCACGCATGGTGTACTCCGCAGACGTAAGGGAATACCATCCCTTCCGGCAGTATTTCCAACGGCTCCCGGCATGGGACGGGCGTGACCGACTTCACGGACTGGCCACCCGTGTGTCGGATAGTCCCTTGTGGATACAAGCTTTCCACCGGTGGATGCTCGGACTGGCCGCGCAATGGGCCGGACTCTCCGACGGGCTGCACGCACACAGCACCGCGCCCCTGCTCGTCAGCGACGAACAGGGACTCGGAAAGTCCACCTTCTGCCGCGCCCTGCTGCCACCGGAGTTGCAGGCCTACTACACCGACAGCGTGGACCTCGCGCGTCCCGACAAGGTGGAACGGCAACTCACCGAGATGGGGCTGCTGAACCTGGACGAGTTCGACCGCATACCCGAGAAGAAACACCCGCTCCTGAAGAACCTCATGCAGCTCTCCGCCCTCAACCTGCGCAAGGCGTACCGGCGGCACAGCCAAGCCCTGCCGCGCATCGCCTCCTTCATCGGCACATCCAACTCGCGCGAACTGCTTTCCGACCCTTCGGGAAGCCGCAGGTTCATCTGCGTGCTCGTGGAGCATCCCATCGACAGCACGGGCATCGACCACGCGCAAATCTACGCCCAACTGAAAGCGGAACTGGAAAACGGGGAACGGTACTGGTTCAGCCACGGGGAAGAGAACGCCCTGCGGTTGCACAACGCGGCTTTCTACCGCATCTGCCCGGCCGGGGAAGTGTTGCGCCGCTACTATCGTGCGGCTCAGCCGAACGAGAAGGTACGCCTGCTCTCTCTGCCCGAAATATTCGCACGGTTGCGGCGGCTGGAACCCGGAGCGATGGCAGGCATAACGCTGCCCAAGCTGGCTCAAGCCCTCGTAGCCGCAGGAGTGCAGAAAGTGCACACGCATTACGGAAACCGATACAGGGTGGCGGAAAGGTGATGGTGGGTATATGAAAGGCGCAAATGCTGAATATCCCTTTGAAAAATAGGCTTCCATGAGAGAATGAAAATAGGGGCAAGTGGCTGATGCGCTTGCCCCATTTCTGGGATTACTTTAAAATGACCAAACATGTGCATGCCCCGTGTGCCCCCATGACCAATGCCTGTTCGATATCGGCTGGTTTTGGAATGGCCGGAGATGAAAGTGCCGAAAGGGTAGGTTTGCCCGGCGAGAAATTCATAGGCTTCTTGCATATTATGGACCAGGGAATGTCGGTCGAGGACAATGACTAAGGCTTCAGCAATGAAATAGAGTGCTTTGTGTTTTACGTTCTGAGGAATCCAGACCGCACCGTTTTCCGCTACGCCGAACGCTCCTTCTACGACCGCCACGTCGGTACCGTCCAGTTCTTGTGCCTCGGCCAATGTGTCGGGACGTATGGTAGCACAGGTGATCTCTTCCATCTGTGAAGCGATTTTGCGAGCCTCGGGAAAGTGGCTGCGAATGATGTCGTTGATGTCTTCCGCTTCCTGTAGGACGACCGCCTTGCCTCCGACAAACTGGCTGATTTCGTAGAAACGGCTTATTTTGTCCGGGTAAACCGTAGCTTTTATTTCCCAATCCGGATATTCGTACCTTTGTACGGTGTTTTGGCGGATGGCTGTCAATATCTCGTCTTTGCTGCTCATTTTTTATCCTCCTTTCTTTGTACTTTACCTTTTTTCCACATGCTGTTGAACGATTCCCCGGCGAATTTCGGCAGTTCGCGGCCTTTTCCCCATTCGTTCAGGCGGTTATATTTGATTGCGTCTGGCATGACATTGACCATAGGAGCAGCCCAGAGGGCGGCGTTGAACAGCACGGGGCGCTCCATCAGAAATTTCATGCCGGCAGACATGAATTGCTTCTCGGTATTGGCTTTGCCGATGTCCTTCAACGTTTGCCTCCAGCGGTAGATTTGTTCTCCCAAATCCACTTTGGCCGGGCAGACATTGGAGCAAGACAGGCAGAGGGAACAGGCCGACAAGTTGTCATAGTACTTCGACGGGTCGTGAGCCATTCCCAAGTTTATTCCGATGGGACCCGGAATGAAATAAGTATATGAATAGCCTCCGCTGTGCCGGTAAACCGGACAGGTGTTCATGCAGGCGCCGCAACGGATGCAGTTCAGCGTCCGGATATGGTCGGGGTGAGAGAGGATGCGGCTTCGTCCGTTGTCTACGATAATGATATGGTATTCACCTCCTTCGCGCGGCGTACGATAATGAGACGTGTAGGTTGTGATGGGTTGACCTGTTCCAGAACGTGCCAATAAACGGGTGAATACGCCTAAAGCTTTCATGTCCGGTACGATTTTTTCCAAACCGAAGGCCGCGATGTTCAGTTTCGGGCAGGATGTGCCCATATCGGCGTTGCCTTCGTTGGTGCACACGACGATGTCTCCCGTGGAGGCTACAGCGAAATTCGCTCCTGTCATGGCAGCTTCGGCGTGCAAGAAAATATTTCGCAGGTTTTTTCGAGCCACATGCGTCAGGTAAGTCGGGTCGTAATTGCCTTTTTCGGCATTCATCTTCTCTTCGAACAGCAGGCCTACTTGTTCGCGCTTGATATGAATGGCCGGCATGACGATATGGCTGGGTGGAAGGTGCATCAGTTGCAGGATGCGTTCACCCAAATCGGTTTCCACTACATCTATGCCTTTAGATAACAAGAACGGATCCAGTTCGCATTCTTCCGAAAGCATGGATTTGCTTTTGACGAAACGGGTCACTTGATGTTCTTTAAGCAGTCCATAGATGATCTGTCGGTATTCTTCTGCGTCTTTAGCCCAATGTACGATGGCACCGTTTGCCGTGGCGTTCTTTTCAAATTCTATCAGCAGTTCCTCCAAATGGCTGTTGGAATAGAGTTTCAACTGGCATGCTTTTTCCCGAAGGTCTTCCCATTCGGGTACCTCCTTGCTCATTTTGTCTCTTTTGGCACGTACCATCCACAGGGTTTCGTTGTGCCATGCCGCCATGTCGCCGTTCCGGAGGAACTTTTCGGCAGCTTTGGAATGTAAGGTGCTCATAACTGTGACGCTAATATTTCTACAATATGAATCGTTTGGATGGGAAGTTTCTCACGGTCGATGACTCCCTGCATGTGCATCAGGCAGGAGCTGTCGGCTCCGGTAATATATTCGGCCCCGGTTTCGCTGTGGTGCCTGATTTTGTCTTTTGCCATACAGACGGATACGGCCTGTTCTTCGATTGCGAACATTCCGCCGAAGCCGCAACATTCATCTACGTGGGACGGCTCGCATACTTCGATGTCTTTCACCATGAGTAGCAAATCCCGTAATTTATTATAATAAGGAATATTGCGTTCACTGGGAGAGGACAAGTGGAGTTCCCTTACGCCGTGGCAACTGTTGTGCAGGCTGACTTTGTGAGGGAAGCGGGCATCCAAATGTTCCGGCTTGACGACGTCGTGGATGAACTCGCACAAATCATATATTTTCTCCGCACTCTCGCACCGATGTCCTTCTTGTGCCAATATGTCGGGATGGTTTTGTTTGACGAAAGCCACACAACTGGCCGACGGTCCTACAATGTAATCGTATGACTGGAACAAGGTTTCGAAACGCCGGGCCAGCCGTGAGGCTTCATTTTCGAATCCGGCATTGGCCATGGGTTGCCCACAACACGTTTGGTCTAAAGGGTAATCTACGTCGACTCCCAACCGGCTTAAAATTTTATATGACGCCACTCCGACCTGAGGGTATATGGCATTGATGTAGCAAGGGATAAATAAACCGACTTTCATATTTTGGGTTGTTTTGAATTTGGTACAATATTAGTGTTTGGTCCGTATGCCTGCCGGTATGCGTTGGCCAATAGCTGCAAAGTTATAAAAAAGCATGGTTCTATTCTATTATTCGTGCTGCCTTTTGATTCGTAAACCATTAATTTTTGGCTGTTTTCTTTCGTATTCTCTCAAAAAGTAGTAATTTTACGTGCTTTTTGGCAAGTGGTATTTATAATAGTAACAGATATAAATAATGTTAGACCAAGACAGAATAATAAAGGTGAACATTGAAACCGAGATGCGTAAATCGTATATCGACTATTCAATGTCCGTAATTGTATCCCGTGCTTTGCCTGATGTGCGCGATGGATTTAAACCTGTGCATCGTCGCATTCTCTATGGAATGAGGGAACTGGGTAATACGCACGACAAACCATATAAAAAATGTGCCCGTATCGTAGGAGAAGTGTTGGGTAAGTATCATCCGCATGGAGATTCTTCCGTTTATGGTGCATTAGTGCGTATGGCACAAGAATGGAGCATGCGTTATACGCTGGTGGACGGTCAGGGAAACTTCGGTTCCGTCGATGGGGATAGTGCTGCTGCCATGCGTTATACGGAGGCTCGCCTGCAGTTGATGGGCGAAGCTATGATGGATGACTTGGAAAAGGAAACCGTAGACATGATGAACAACTTCGACGATACGTTGAGGGAGCCTACGGTTATGCCTACAAAAATACCGAACTTGCTGGTAAACGGTGCCAGTGGTATCGCAGTGGGAATGGCCACTAACATCCCCACGCATAATTTAGGGGAAGTCATTGATGCTTGTGTGGCTTATATAGACAATCGGGATATTGACATCGACGGACTGATGGAGTATATCAAGGCTCCTGATTTTCCTACCGGTGGCTTTATTTACGGTATGCAGGGCGTGCGCGATGCCTACGAGACGGGGCGCGGACGTGTGATTATGCGTGCCCGTGCTGAGATAGAGCCGGGAGAGAATCATGATAAGATTGTCATTACGGAGATTCCTTACGGGGTAAACAAAGCGGAGCTGATTAAACAGATTGCCGATTTGGTAAACGACAAGAAGATAGAAGGCATCAGCAATGCCAATGACGAATCCGACCGTGAAGGCATGCGTATCGTGGTGGATGTGAAACGCGACGCCAACGCAAATGTCGTATTGAACAAATTGTTCAAGATGACTCCGTTGCAGACCAGCTTCAGCGTGAATTGCATAGCGTTGGTGAAAGGGCGTCCCAAGTTGTTGTCTCTGAAGGATTGCATCTCTAACTTTGTGAACCATCGTCACGATGTGGTCATCCGTCGGACGCAGTATGATTTGCGCAAGGCGGAAGAACGTGCCCATATTTTGCAAGGTTTGATTATTGCGAGTGATAACATCGACGAAGTCGTGCATATTATTCGCAGTGCCCAGAATCCGCAGGCCGCCATCGAAGGTTTGATGAACCGTTTCGAGCTGGACGAGGTACAGGCCAAAGCCATCGTAGAGATGCGTCTGCGTCAGTTGACGAACCTGATGCAGGAGCAGTTGCGTAACGAATACGATGAACTGTTGAAACAAATCGAATATTTCAAACAGATACTGAGTGATGAAGACCTTTGCATGAAAGTAATCAAGGACGAATTGATTGAGGTTAAAGAGCAGTTCGGCGACGAACGGCGTTCGGAAATCGTATATTCGAGCGAAGAATTCAATCCTGAAGATTTTTATGCTGACGACGAGATGGTTATCACCATCAGTCACATGGGATATATCAAGCGTACGCCTTTGGCCGAGTTCCGGGCACAGGCCCGTGGCGGCGTGGGCAGCAAGGGAACGAGCACTCGCGATACGGACTTTGTGGAATACATCTATCCGGCCACGATGCACAACACGATGCTCTTCTTCACGCAGAAAGGTCGCTGTTTCTGGATGAAAGTATATGAGATACCGGAAGGTGCCAAGAACTCTAAGGGACGTGCCATTCAGAATATGTTGAATATCGACCCGGATGACGCTATCAATGTTTGCTTGCGTATCAAGAACCTGAACGATGCGGAATTCTGCCGTTCTCATTATGTGGTGTTCTGCACGAAGAACGGTATCATCAAGAAAACCTGCTTGCAGGAGTATTCCCGTCCGCGTACCAATGGGGTCAATGCCATTACGATTCGTGAAGACGACCGTGTCATCGGCGTGCGTCTGACAAATGGCGAGAATGAAATCATCATCGCTAACAGAAACGGTCGTGCCATTCGTTTCCATGAAAGCAAAGTGCGTGCCATGGGACGTACGGCTACTGGTGTGAGAGGTATGACCATCGACGAGGACGGTAGCGACGAAGTGGTAGGCATGGTATGTGTGAACGACCCGCAGACGGAAACCATCATGGTGGTCAGCGAGCAAGGCTATGGCAAACGTTCGGACATAGAGGATTATCGTGTGACGAACCGGGGCGCGAAGGGTGTGAAGACACTGAACATCACGGAGAAAACCGGTAAGTTGGTGGCTATCAAAGTCGTGACGGACGAGAACGACCTGATGATTATTAACAAGAGTGGTATAACGATACGTCTGAAAGTGGCTGATGTCCGTATTATGGGACGTGCCACACAAGGTGTCCGTTTGATTAATCTTGAGAAGCGTAATGACCAAATCAGTAGCGTATGCAAGGTACAGACGGAGGACGAAGAAGAAGAGACGGAAATGTTGAGTGACGGTGTGGCTCCGGTGATGGATGAGTCGGAAGGCGGTTCTGATGCATCGGTTTCAGAGTCCCGTGACGAAGAGACTGAAACGAATGAATGAGTTTAAAACTTTTAATTTATAAAGTTATGAATAAATACGTATTATCAATTGCATTGCTGGTTGCTTCAACCGGTGCTTTCGCGCAGAACAGACTGGTGAAAAAAGCTCAGGGATTGATTAACAACAATCAAATAGAGGAAGCCCAGACGTTGTTGACGGAAGCTTTGAACAGCGGAGAAACCAAAGACATGGCTTTGGCTTGGGATGTTCAGGGAGATTTGTACCAAAGGCTTTTTGCAGACGAACTGAACAAAGCGGCTGCTCACCAGCCTTTGGATACGGCAAAGTTTGCTAAAAACCTGTATGCTTGTCTGGACGCATACGAAAAATGCAACGAGTATGACGAGAAAAAGGAATATGCGGAAAAGAACAAAGGCAACTTGATGAAGTTCCGTACTTTCTTGATGTACGTCGGTCAGTTTGACTTCCAAAATCAGAATTTTGCGGGAGCTTATAAAGCATACGATGCGTGGTTGACTTATCCGCAGAATCATAAACTGGTGGCTGATGAGCCGAAGGTGTTGAACGATAGTGTATTTGACAAAAATCAAGTAGCTTATTATGCTTGTCTGGCAGCTTACCAGGGTAAAGATTTTGATAAGGTCGCTACTCATCTGGAAGAGGCATTGAAGTATGATAAAGAAGCCAAGACGGTAAGACAATTACATTTGATGACACTCTTGGAAAAGGGAGATACGGCTCAATGGGTTGATGCTTCGAAGAAGTATGCAGTGGCAGATGAGGTGATAGCCCAGAATTTGTTAGCTTATTACACCGAAAAGAAGAACGATGCGGCTTCGTTGGAGTTTGCCAACAGTCTTTTGGCGGCCGACCCGAATAATAAGATTGCCAATTATTCAAAAGGTGTAGTATTGTTCGGTCAGGAGAAATTTGAGGAAGCTCTTCCGTTCTTTGAGAAGAGTGCGGAAATAGATCCTACTTTTACGGATGCTTATTACAATGCCGGTGTATGCTGCTGTAATACAGGATATGGCATCAACGAAGCAATCGGTAAGACGAAGAACATGAAGAAAGCCGAATATGACAAGGAGATTGAAAAAGTGAAGTCTTGGTATAAGAAGGCAGAACCGTTCTTCCTGAAAGTGAAGGAACTTGAGCCTGACAATCCGCAGAGATGGGCTTCTCGTCTGAAGACGGTGTATTATATAACCGGAGAAAAGGCTAAAGAAGCAGAGATGGATACTTATCTCAAGTAAGCGGTAGGAGATAATGATAAAGTAAAAAAGAATTGGGGTGGTGTTCAATGAAAGTGTGGGCATCACCCTTTTGTTTTATATAGGATGAGTAGATTGAGTTTTTGGGCAATGGTTTGTATGTTCGGGGTTTGTTGTCAGACACTGGACGGTGCCAATGTGGTTCGTGAAGCGCGTAAAACCATAAAGAACGCCAGATATGAGGAGAACGGGGATGAGGCCAAGAAGGTAAGGGAGCGGCTGGATGCCGCAGAGAAGAGCCTGATGGATGCGCTGTCCGGCGAGAAAAAAGTAGTGAAACGTGCAGAACTGTATTATACGGCGGCATTGGTGCAGTGCAGGTTGAATGACATTGAAAACGAAAAAATCTATTTGAAACGTGCATACGATACGGTGCTTTATTATAATAGTATCTACAATGCCTATAAATATTTCGAGAAATGTGATTCCGTGGAGTTGGCTTCAGACTACAAAGGGCGTTTTAAGTTCCGTTCGTCGGCTCGTAAGAGACTGCTGGAACATCGTGCCAATTTATTGAATGGGGGGGGCGTCTTTTTTTGAAAGAACAAAGATACT
>OGQB01002655.1_pt1 | contig 12628 bp, 10 predicted proteins | sample 1553071 | NCBI WGS metagenome assembly OGQB01 (sample SAMEA2580284, study PRJEB22360) | human gut metagenome | biome: human gut; feature: human-associated habitat; material: faeces | place: Denmark | collected 2008/2010
GGTAGTTGATGAGGTGGCGCCACAGCGGCTCGCGGGCGATGGTGTCCAGCATATGGCAGTCGCAGTAATCCAGCCAGACGGCCTTGGCGATGTCGATGTGGCACTGCAGCGTCCAAGTATAGAACAGCCGCTCGTCCTCGGTCAGCTCGCCCAGCGGGTAAGTGCGGGTGATGTCGGTGGTGCCGTCCATGTAGGTAGCGCCGCTGTCCACCAGCAAAAAGCCCTTGCGCTGCAAGACGGCGTGATCCTCCGGGGTGGCGTGGTAGTGCATCATGGCTGCGTTGCCGCCGTAGGCTGCAATGGTACCAAAGCTTTCCACAAGGAACTTGTCGTCCGCACTGCGGTACTTGTGCAAGATCTCGTCCACGGTCAGCTCGGTCAGCGTTTCCCCGGTAGCCAGACGGTTTTCCAGCTCGATCTGGAACCGCACCATGGCAACGGCGTCCCGCAGATGGGACTCGCGCAGGTGTGCCAGCTCCACCTCGTTCTTCACGCCCTTCATGGCCAGCAGGGGGTCGGCGGCGTCCTTCACGGTCAGGGCGGGGTTGTTTTCCAACACCTGATACACGGCGTAGTTCACGGTGGCGCTCTCGGCCAGCACAGTCTGCGGCTCGGTCTCGGCGGCCATCACGTCCAGAATGCTGTCGTAGTCGGCCAGCGTCACGCCGTTGGCTTCCAGCTCTGCCTTTGCCTCCGGGGTGACCCGTGCCTGATTGATGAACAGCACGGCACGGCTGGGGGTAACATAGCAGTAGGCCATGGCGTAGGGGGTGCACTCGATATCCATGGCGCGCAGGTTCAAAAGCCAAGCCAGATTATCCAGCTTGCCAACCAGCTGGGCGGTGCAGCCCTGCTCCTTCAGCTTTGCGCGCAGCTGCTCCAGCTTTTCTGCCGGGGAGAAGCCTGCGTACTCCTTGGGTAAGATCCATGCCGGGGTAGCCGGGCGGGCAGGGCGTCCCTCCACCCACAGCTCGTCCTCCAGGAACAGGGTCTTGATGCTGCCGTGCTTGGACTCCAGCTCCTTTTTCAGGTTGTTGACCAGCGCACAGTTGGCGGTCAGACCGCACAGACCCAGCGTGCCGCCCTCGGGCAGCACCTTGCCGCAGTATTCCTCGGCGGTGGGCACGCCCGGCTCGCCCATGCGCATCAGCTGGATCTCGGTGCCGGCGATCTCTTTCTCTGCCTGCACAAAGTACCGGCCGTCTGCCCAGACGGCGCTCTCGGTCATAGTGACCACAAAGTTGGAGTTCTCACCGTGGAAGCCGGAAAAGTAGGTCAGGGAGGTGTAGTGGTCGGGCAGATACTCGCTGGAATGCGGGTCGCCCACCGGGATCAGATAGACGTCCACGCCGTTTGCCTTCATAGCGGCACGCAGCGCGGCCAGACGCTCGGGAACTGTGTTCATACTCATAACAAAAGCCCTCTTTCTGTCATTTGCCGGAAAAACGTCCGGCGGCGATGGTTTGCTGCTGCTATTGTATCATTCTGCGGGGAAGAATGCAATGCGGGGGCAAAACTCCCCCCAAAACGCCGTCAATTTGCAAAAAAAGTTACAATTTTTTCTTGAAAAAGGCCGGTTTCCCATTGACAGCCTTGTTATAATAGAGGTGTAGTATTTTTATGGGTCAGCACTCTGCGGCCCTTTGCGCTAACAATTGCGAATATTGCGATAAAAAGAAAGAGGCATTTGGAACATGACTAAAATCGATATCTTCTCCGGCTTCCTTGGCGCCGGCAAAACCACCCTGATCAAAAAACTGATCACCGAAGCCTTTGCAGGCCAGCAGGTGGTGCTGATCGAGAACGAGTTCGGCGAGATCGGCATTGACGGCGGTTTCCTGAAGGAAAGCGGCATCCAGATCAACGAGCTGAACGCCGGCTGCATCTGCTGCTCTCTGGTGGGCGATTTCCGCACCGCTCTGCAGCAGGTGGTGGAGCAGTACCACCCCGACCGCATCGTCATCGAGCCGTCCGGCGTTGGCAAGCTGAGTGATGTGACCCGCGCCGTGGAGGGCGTGGCCGAGCATCTGGACGTGCAGCTGAACAGCTTTGTCACCGTGGCCGATGTGAACAAGGTCAAGATGTATATGAAGAACTTCGGCGAGTTCTACGATGACCAGATCAGCCATGCAAGCTGCATCCTGCTCAGCCGCACCCAGACCGCCAGCGAGGAAAAGATCGCCGCTGCCGTGGCAATGCTGCGCGAAAAGAACCCCACCGCCACCATCGTGACCACCGCATGGGATCACCTGACCGGTGAGCAGATCTTGAAAGCCATGTCCACCAAGGACGACTTCAAGGCCGAGCTGATCGCCATGGCTGCCAAGGCCAACGAGGAGCACGCCCACGAGGACGAGGAAGAAGAGCACGAGCATCACCATCATCACGACCATGAGAACGGTGTGTGCAGCTGCGGCCATCATCATGACCATGACGACGATGACGACGATGAGGATGAGCATCATCACCACGACCACGACGAGCACGATCATGATGACCATTGCTGCTGCGGTCACCACCACGATCATGATGAAGATGATGACGAGCACGAGCATGAGCATCATCACCATGATCATGACGAGCATGACCATGATGACCACTGCTGCTGCGGTCATCATCATCACGACCACCACGCCGATGAAGTGTTCACCAGCTGGGGCGTGGAGACTGCCCGCAAGTTCACCAAGGCTGAAGTGGAGCACGCCCTCACCGAGCTGGATACCGGCAATTACGGCATGATCCTGCGCAGCAAGGGCATCGTGGACGGCGGCGCAGACGGCTGGCTGGAGTTCGACTATGTGCCCGGCGAGTGGGAAGTGCGCAGCCGCAGCGCAGACGTGGGCGGCAAGCTGGTGGTCATCGGCTCCAAGCTGAACGAGACCGCCATCGCCCAGCTGTTCGGCTGCTGACCCCATCAGTCAATGCCTGACGGCATTGCCAGCTCCCCCAAGGGGGGCGCCTATCATTGATAAAAGGAGCAACCATTTATTATGGCAAAAGAGATCCCGGTCTACCTGTTTGTGGGCTTTCTGGAAAGCGGCAAGACCAAGTTTATTCAGGAGACCTTTGAAGACCCCAATTTCGACTCCGGCGACAAGACCCTGCTGCTGATCTGCGAGGAGGGCGAAGAGGAGTACAACGAGAAGAAGTTCGCCTTTCCCGGCGTGACCGTGAAGGTGCTGGAGGATAAGTCCGAGCTGAATCCCCAGAACCTTGCAAAGCTGGGCAAGGAAGCAGACGCAGGCCGCGTGGTCATCGAGTACAACGGAATGTGGCTGCTGCAGGATTTAGCGGATGCCCTGCCCGAGAACTGGCTGGTGTACCAGTGCATCGCCACTGCCGATGGCACCACCGCCCTGACCTACGCCCGCGACAACTCCATGCGCAGTCTGATGCTGGATAAGATCGCCCGCAGTGAGCTGATCGTGTTCAACCGCGCCGAAGCCGTGAACAACGATGACGCCCGGCAGGAGCTGCACAAGCTGGTGCGGCAGGCCTCCCGCAAGTGCGATATCGCCTACGAGTTCAAGGACGGCAGCGTAGCCTACGATGATATCCCCGACCCGCTGCCCTTTGATATCAACGCCGACCCCATCGACATCCCGGATGACGATTTCGGCATCTGGTACATGGATTGTCAGGACGAGCCCCAGAAGTACACCGGCAAGACGGTGCGCTTTCTGGCACAGGTCTGCCAGACCAACCGCGCCGGCAAAAACAGCTTTGTGCCCGGCCGCTTTGCCATGACCTGCTGCGTGCAGGACATCCAGTTTGTGGGCTTCCCCTGCAGCTACGATGGCTACAAGGCGCTGGAACAGCGCGCATGGGTGCGGGTGACCGCAAAGGTGGGCTACAAATTCCACAACATCTACCGGGGCAAGGGCCCGGTGCTGACCGCCGTGTCGGTGGAGCCCGCCGAAAAGCCCCTGGAAGAGGTCGTAACGTTCTCTTAACGTTTCTTTATAACAAGGAGGTTCTGGTATGAAAACTCTGTTCCGTATTCTTGGCACGGCTGCTGCCGTGGCCGTCACCGGCGCTGCCATCGTGGTGCTGGACAAGATCCTGAACCAGAAAGACCCGCTCCATGTGGAGGAGGTCGAGTTCCCGGAGGAAGCCGAAAAGGATGCCGAGGAGGCCGAAAAGACCGCCGATGCCTACGCGGAAGCCGAAGCCAAGGAAGAAGCAAAGGCTGCCGATGCTGCCGCAGAAGCTGCCGAGGAAGCCGCACCGGAAGCGCCCGCCTCTGCTGAGAACGCACCCCAGACCCAGCCGGAGACCGCTGCCCAGCGCCCCGCCTACGCCCCCGAAGCCCCGAACGCCAACCCCGTGGAGGCCGGCCCCGCTGTTGCCCCCAAGGATGAGAACGGCAAGATCGACGTCACCAAGATCGCCGATGCCAACGATTTCGGCGACTGGGAGGAACAGGGCTGCAAGGGCTGAAAACCAGAGAACCACAAAAAGGCTGCTGCACTTTCGTGCAGCAGCCTTTTTTCAGGAAGTATCTCCGGGAATGTCACATGGTAAACTGGATGGCGCAGAAGGCGGCGTAGATGCACAGCAGGATAATGCCCTGCGCACGGGACAGCTTACCGCGCTTCAGTGCGGGAAGGGTCATGATCGCCATGACAGCCAGCATGACCGGGATCTCCAGCACAAGGCTGGAATTGATGCCGAACAAAGTAGAGCTCTGCGGCACGGTGAAGGGTGCCAGCGTGACGGACACGCCGCTGACCAGCACCAGATTGAACACGTTTGCGCCCACGATGTTGCCAAGGGACAGATCGCTGCAGCCCTTGACCAGCGAGGTGATGGCGGTGACCAGCTCCGGCAGGGAGGTGCCCAGCGCCACAAAGGTCAGCGCGATGACCGACTCCGGCACGCCCAGTGCCTGTGCGATGAGGGTACCGTTATCTACCAGCAGGTTTGCGCCCAGTGCGATCAGCACAGCGCCCAGCACCAGCAGCACCAGCGTTTTGGTAAGGGACATCTCTTCCCCGGCATTTTCGGCCTCGGTCTCCGCTTCGGCGGCGGCAGGGGCTTTTTTCATCTGCAATACGTTTGCCACCATGTAAGCCACGAACATGGCCAGCATCACAAAGCCCAGCGGGCGGGTGAACTCGCCCATGGCGTAGGCAGCCACGCAGTAGATGGCGGCTGCGGCAAAGAAGAAGGCTACCGGCACCCGCAGGGTCTTGGGGTCTACCTTGCCCGGACGGACGGCGATGGTGATGGCGGCGATCAGTGCAGAGTTGCAGATGACCGAGCCGATGGCGTTGCCGTAGGCGATCTCGCCGTGACCGGTGAGTGCAGAGGTGGTGGACACCATGACCTCCGGCAGGGTGGTACCAATGGACACCACCGTAGCACCGATGAGCAGCTCCGGCACATGGAAGCGGCGGGCGATGCCGGTGGCACCGTCCACAAACCAGTCGCCGCCCTTGATCAGGCACAGCAGACCCACGATAAACAACAGAACAGGGATCAGCATAAAATCTCTCCTTTTTCGAATGGTGTCGGCAGAAGCGCAATAAAAAAGACCTTTATCACATCCTGCCCGGAACGGGGAAATGTGATAAAAGTCTCAAGCATCGGTACTGCATCGGGCATCTCTGCCGGGTCTGTCGCTGCAGCACAGCGCACTTTTTTACAAAGGTACGCCCCTTACTCCCTTTTATCCAGAGGGTATTATACCTGCTTTGGGACAAAAACGCAAGGGGAAAATGGAATTTATTCTGCCTTGGTCACTTTTTTGGCGTTGGGATAAATACGCTCCATGCGGGCATTGTCGAAATGCTCGTCCAAAAATACCTCCAGCTGCCCGTTGGGCGCTTCGCCGCTGGTGCGGGCATCGTACCGCGCCAGTGCCAGCGCACTGGTGAGCATATTCACCGCCATAAACACCGCCAGCACCGCCGTCATCCACGGGCGGATATGGCTGCGCACCTTTTTCATCAGCCTGAGCACCAGTGGGTAGCCGTAGCGCATCCACAGCACCGCCGCAATGCCCCAGAAAAAGCAGTACAGCAGGTTGATGCGCCCGCCCAGATTGAACTTGAACTTGCTGTAATCCCAGAACACCGTGCCGAACAGCAGCTCGGTGACAGCGCTGCACACATACTCGTACACGCCGCCCAGCACCGTGCCGAAGGCGAAGAGATAGCGGTCGCTTTTTTCCTGATTCTGCCGCAGCAGCACGGTAGCCATGGCCAGCGCCAGACCCCACACCACGCTGAAGGGCCCCCACACCAAGCTGGAACGGCTCATCCACACCCCGGCGGTCAGACGGCAGAACACCGTCTCCACCATATCACCCAGAAATGCCCCGATGACGAACAGCCACAGCAGGTCTGCCGCGCTGAGGAAGTCGGTCTCCCCTTTCTGCACCGCCGTGGGCTGCTGCCGGGCGGCTTCCGGGTAGGCGCGCTGGATGCGCTTTTCCACATACACGGCAATGCGGCGGCGCAGGGTATCGGAACGCTCTTCCAGCTTCTGGTTCAGCTGTTCCAGCACCGGGTGCTGCGCCGCATACCGTCCCACCAGCACCGCCGAGCCCAGCTGATCCAGCGCCGCAATGCCAAGCGCGACCCATACCAGCGGATGCAGCAGCCAGTCCGGCACAAGAGCACACAGCCGCAGCAGCAGCCCGTTGCCCCACAGCACAGTCACCATGCCCAGCGCACCCCACAGCACCGAGTACTGCAGGCAGACGTAGCCGTTCAGGTTGAATTTTTTATCCGAGTAGTCCCACCATTTGCGGTTGTGCAGCCGCTCCAGCAGTTTTGCCGTGAGCCACTCCACCACTGTAGCCGTGAGCATACAGGCTACAAACAGCGCCACGGGCTTTGTACGCATATCTGCAAAGCCTACTGCCATCAGGATGGCCGTGGTGCCGTAGACAAAGCAGAACGGCCCCGCCGCCATACCGCGGTTTGCAAACCGCTTGCCCCGGAAGGTGGCCACCACGGTCTCCCCTACCCACCCAAGGAAGGAATAGACCAGATACAGCACGCCCAGCGTGTAGAAGTTCAGTGTCATCGCGCTTTCCTCGCCTTCTGTTTTTATGCTCTGATTGTACTCGCTTGCGCCGGTTTATACAAGGGGGTGGTGGAAAATGTTACAATTGGCGTGGGATTTCCTTTTACAAACGCATCCTTCCCACCAAAAAGAGCCGCTGCACAAGCACGGTGCAGCGGCTCTCGGAGTTCTTATTTTACAGCTTACAGCTGGCTCTTATACAGCTCCACGATCTCCTCCACGCTGGTGTCGCGGGGGTTGCCGGGACGGCAGGCGTCAGCATAAGCGGACTCGGCGAGGAACTGGATGTCCTCTTCCTTCAGGATGCCGTTCAGGTTTGCGGGGATGCCCACGTCAGCGCTCAGCTGCTTGACAGCGGCGATGGTGGCATCTGCGGCCTGTGCGTCGTTCATCTCGTCGATGCCCTTCACGCCCATGGCCTTGCCGACGGCACGGTAGCGCTCACCGGCAACGCTCTTGTTGTACTCCAGACCAACGGGCAGCAGGATAGCACAGGCCACACCGTGCGGGGTGTCATACAGAGCGGACAGGCCGTGTGCCATGGAGTGCACAATGCCCAGACCCACGTTGGAGAAGCCCATACCGGCAATGTACTGGCCCAGAGCCATGCCCTCGCGGCCCTCCGGGGTGTTCTGCACAGCGCCGCGCAGGCTCTGGCTGATCAGCTTGATGGCTTCCAGATGGAACATATCGGAGATGGTGCAGTGGCCCTTGGTGATGTAGCCCTCGATGGCGTGGGTCAGAGCGTCCATGCCGGTGGCGGCGGTCAGACCCTTGGGCATGGAGGCCATCATATCGGGGTCGACCACAGCGATCTCGGGGATGTCGTTGGTATCGACGCAGACGAACTTGCGCTTCTTCTCCACATCGGTGATGACGTAGTTGATGGTGACTTCAGCGGCAGTACCGGCAGTGGTGGGGACAGCGATGGTAAAGACGGCGTGCTTCTTGGTGGGAGCGACGCCTTCCAGAGAGCGCACATCGGCGAACTCGGGGTTGTTGATGATGATGCCGATGGCCTTTGCGGTGTCCATGGAAGAGCCGCCGCCGATGGTCACGATGCAGTCAGCCTCTGCGGCCTTGAAAGCGGCCACGCCGTCCTGCACATTGGCGATGGTGGGGTTGGGCTTGATCTCGCTGTAGACGGTGTAGGCGAAGTTTGCAGCGTCCAGCAGGTCGGTGACCTTCTTGGTGACGCCGAACTTGAGAAGGTCGGGGTCAGAGCAGACGAAAGCCTTCTTGTAGCCGCGGGCGGTCAGCTCGGGAACGATGTTCTCGATGGCACCGTGGCCGTGGTAGGAGATGGTATTCAGAACAATGCGGTCAGCCATAATACAAATCCTCCAAATCTGTTTGCAGCCGCCTTTCCGGCGGCGTTTCTCTACATTTCAGCATAGCACATCGTCAAAAAATTTGCAATGTAAAATTGTTTAAAATTGTAGTATATTTTTATACTTGTGTACTGTTTTCTATTATTTTTGTCTGTTTTCCGGCATTATTATCCCATGCCAAAAAACAATCCTTGCCAAATGGCCGTGCCTGTGTTATACTATTTGGGTAACCTTTGCTGGTGTGGCGCAATGGCAGCGCAACTGATTTGTAATCAGTGGGTTGCAGGTTCAACTCCTGTCACCAGCTCCAAAGAAAACCGCTTGGATCCTTAGAGTTCCGGGCGGTTTTCTTTTTGCTATGGCACATCTTAAAATATCTAAAAATATCTAAAATCTCACCATAATCTAACAAACAAGCTAACAAATCAACACTTTACCCTCTGCACAACACACTTCTGTGTTCCTTGCATTCGCCCGGGGCGGCGAACGGCAGCGCTAAAAGGGGTTTAAGGTGTTCCCCCGCGGACATTTTGGGTGTATAATGGTAAAAACAACCCCATACCAAAGGAGGAACCAAGGATGATCCAATTCGGTCTGCGTCTGCACGACGCGGAAAAGCTGCCCATTGAGCAGGTGCTGCCGCTGGTGCACCAGAAGGGCTTTTCCTGCGTGCATCTGGCGCTGAGCAAGTCCCTGAAGGAGGTGCCCAACACCCCCTCTGCCCTCACCCCCGGCTACGCGGCCTATCTGCGCCGCCTGTTTGCCAAAAACGAGCTGGACATTGCGGTGCTGGGCAACTACCTGAATCTGGCGCACCCGGATGCGGATGCCCTGCACGCCATTCAGGAAAAGTACTACGCGCATATCCGCTTTGCCAGCCTGCTGGGCTGCGGCATGGTGGGCACCGAGACCGGTGCACCCAACGCGGAGTACAAGTTCTGCCCGGAGTGCCGCAGCGATGCCGCCCTTGCCGCTTTTATCAAGAACTTCAAGCCGGTGGTGCGCTGCGCCGAGCAGTACGGCGTGACCATTGCCATTGAGCCGGTGGTCAAGCACATCGTGTATGACGCCCGCCGCGCCCGCACCGTGCTGGACGAGATCGGCAGTCCCAATCTGCAGATCCTGCTGGACCCGGTGAATCTTTTGAACATGGAAAACGTGGACCAACGAGAGGAAGTGTTTGCCGAAGCCATCGAGCTGCTGGGCAAGGACGTGGCCATGATCCACTTCAAGGACTTCTTGCGGCAGGATGCCGGCGGGCAGCTGGCTGCCACCGGTGCCGGACAGGGCGGCATGGGCGACTACCGCACCATTCTGCGGTTCGCCAAGGAGCAAAAGCCCTATGTGTTCGCCACCTTGGAGAACACCACCCCGGAAAACGCCGTTCAGTGCCTGCAGTATCTGCAAAAGCAGTACGACGAGTGCTAAATTTATTTCGGGTCGGAAGACCGCTTGCAAGCGTTCCTCCGACCCTTTTTGCTGTCTAAAAAAATAAGTCGGGAAAATCGTAGATTTTCCCGACTTATAGCTATAATATAGTGCTCAGCCCAGCGCCTGCTGGATCTTGGCAAAGTCTTCCAGCGTCAGGGCTTCCGGGCGGATGCGGGCATCAAAGCCTGCGGATTCGATGGCGGCAATGACCTTCTCCTTGGGCAGGTTCAGCCCGCCTGCAATGGCGTTGGCAGCGGTCTTGCGGCGCTGCCCAAAGGCGGCGCGCACCAGCGCAAAGTAGCCTGCCTCGTCCTCCACCTGCACGGCGGGGGTGGGACGGATGTCCATGCGCACCACAGCGCTGGTCACCTTGGGGGCGGGGTAAAAGCTGCCCGGTGCGGCGGTGAACATCAGCTTGGAGGTGGCGTAGTAGTTCACTGCGCAGCTGATGGCGCTGGAAGCGCGGGTGCCGGGCACGGCGGCCAGACGGTCGGCGGCTTCCTTCTGCACCATGACGGTCAGACTCTCGATAGGCAGACGGTCGCCCAGCAGCTTCATCACGATGGGGCTGGTGATGTAGTAGGGCAGGTTTGCGCACACCGCCACCGGCATCCCCGGGAACTCCTCGGCGATAAGGGCTTTCAGGTCCACCTTCAACACGTCCTGCAGCACCAGTTTGAAATTGTCCACCCCGGCCATGGTCTCAGCCAGCAGGGGCGGCAGACGCTCGTCCACCTCGATGGACACTACCTTAGCGGCACGCTTAGCCAGCTCCTTGGTCAGCACACCGATGCCGGGGCCGATCTCAATGACACCGTAGCGCTTGTCTACCCCGCTGGCATCCACGATCTTGGTGGGGATGCCCGGGTTGATGATAAAGTTCTGCCCAAAGCCCTTGGAAAGTGCAAAATCGTATTTTTCGCACAGGGCACGGATCACAGAAAGGTCGGTCAGTTCCGGCATAGGGTCAATTCCTTTCTCAGAAAAAGGCTGTTGCAGAACGCAGCAGCCTTTTTGGTGTTATGGTTCAGATCTGCGGGCTCACTCCGCTGCGCTTGCAGCCGTTTCCGGCTCAGACGCAGCAGTCTCGCCTTCCGCAGTCTCTGCAGGGGCGGTATCCTCTGCTGCGGCAGAAGCTGCGGCACTGTCCGCTGCGGCGGCAGAGCTTGCGCCTGCCAGCGTGGTAGTGCCGCTCAGCTGCTGGGCAGCGCTGACAGCGCGCTGCACCTGCGGGTCGGTCTGGGGCGTGTAGTCGTAGAAGTTCGTCGCTTCCTCTGTGCTCAGGGCGCGCTCCACATCCACGGTCAGGCCGGTGCCGTCAAAGCAGCTGCCATCGCCGCAGACCAGCTTTGCCACTGTGATGACCACGGCGCTGCCGTCCGACAGGCGCTGCGGGCTGCTCTGGATGGTGCCCTTGCCCATGGTGGTGGTGCCCACCAGACGGGCACCGTTCATGGTGCGCAGGGTGGCTGCGAACAACTCGGCTGCGCTGGCAGTGTTGCCGTTTACAAGGCAGACCATGGGCAGGCTGACGGAGCTTTCGGCATCGCTGCTGCCGATGACGGTGCGGTTGCCGTTTTTATCCTCGGCGTAGGCCACCGTGCCCTCCGGGGCGATCAGGTCGATGCAGCTGACTGCATCTTCCAGAATGCCGCCGCCGTTATCCCGCAGGTCGAATACCAGACTGGCTGCGCCGTTTGCGGTCAGGGTGCGTAGGGCGTAGTCCAGCTCGCTGGGCGTAGTGCCATCAAACTGACGGATGCGGATGTAGCCCACATTGTCCAGCAGCTGGTAGTCCACGGTGGTGCTGGTGTAGCCGGAATGGGTCAGCTCAGCCGTTTTGCTGGCGGCAGCACTGTTCAGCCATGTCACAGTAACGGTCGTACCGGCCTCGCCCTGCAGGGCTTTGTACACGGCATCTGCACTGGACAGGCTCTTGACATCGGTATCGCCTACGGTGGTGATGTAGTCACCCACGGCGATGCCTGCTTCCTGCGCGGGAGAGCCGTCGTAGACGCGGGTCACCTTGGCGTAGCCGGTCTGGTCGATGCCAAGCTCCACGCCAATGCCCAGGATTTTGCCGCTCTGGATGTTCATCAGCTCGGTGTAGGCGTTGGCGGTGTAGTAGCGGGCGTACTTGTCGCCCGTGCCCAGCAGATAACCGGCGGTCAGACGGTCGTACAGCATCGTCTCGTCGATGGTGTAGTAATCGTTGCTGCGGACATAGCGGTCCACCTCAGCGATCTTGTTGTACATACTTTCCTTTTCTTTTACGCTGTTGACCGTGCTGTCGAACAGACGCATGGCGATGAGCATCGTGATGGAAAAGGTCACGGTCATGGCAAGGATCACGATGGTGACTGCCATACCCAAAGAAATTTTACGGTTCATGGTTCGTTCCTCCCGGTCAGAGCAGCAGCATCATAAGGATGCTGCCCAGCAGCGAGAGTACAAACACCCCTGCCAGAACCAGACAGCCGATGCGCAGCACGCGCTTGCGTTTTTGTTCGTTCATAGATCAACCAGACTCCTTGCGTTGCTTGTTAGTTGTGCGGGATGGGGATGCAGCTGCGGGGGTTCACGGCGTTGGCCTTGGAGCCGCCCTTCCACACCTCCAGATGTAGGTGGTTGCCGGTGGAATTGCCGGTGGTGCCCACATAACCGATCAGTTCACCCTGCTTCACATACTTGCCTGCACTGGTAGCCACCGAGCGCATATGCGCGTACAGGGTGGAATAGGTATTGCCATCGGACATTTTGCCGTGGTAGATGATAACGTAGTTGCCATAGCCGCCGGTAGACCAGCCTGCCACCTGCACATAGCCGCTGGC
>OGQB01002661.1_pt1 | contig 12619 bp, 9 predicted proteins | sample 1553071 | NCBI WGS metagenome assembly OGQB01 (sample SAMEA2580284, study PRJEB22360) | human gut metagenome | biome: human gut; feature: human-associated habitat; material: faeces | place: Denmark | collected 2008/2010
TCTGGATGGCGACGACGAAAGCGCATCAGGTTTACAGTGATGTAAAAATAGGACCGGACGATTATATTATGTTCGGCAAGGAGAGCGCCGGAATCCCGGAGGAAATCCTTGTGGAGTATGAAAAGAGCTGTATCCGCATTCCGATGGGGCAGGATATCCGTTCCCTGAACCTGTCAAACTCCGTAGCGATCGTTTTGTATGAAGCGCTGCGCCAGAATCATTTCGCAGGGTTACAGGAAAATGGAGAACTGCACCGGCTGCACTGGAAAGCGTAAGGCATCCCGCCCTACGCTTCGTTGTCCTGCACGGGCAGGGAGAAGATAAACTCGCTCCCGACGCCCTCGGTGCTGATGACGTTGATATTTTCGTTGTGCGCCTGGATAATTTCTTTTGTAATGGAAAGTCCCAGCCCGGTTCCCTTTTTGTCTTTGCCACGGGAAAGGTCGGTCTTGTAGAAACGATCGAAGATCAGCCGCAGGCTGTCCTTCGGGATTCCGATACCACTGTCCTTGACGGAGACAAAAACCTTTCCATGCTTTTCGTTTGTCTCGATGCGAATCGCAGAGTCAGGGTGGGAAAATTTAATTGCGTTGTCGAGCAGGTTGTATAAGACCTGCTCGATTTTGCTTTTGTCGGCGAGAACGGGCATACGGTCGCCGGTTAAAAGCAGCTCGATGCCGATATGCTTCTGCTGGCAGGTTCCTTCGAAGGAAGCGGCAGTAGAGCGAATGACCGAATTTAAATCGAAAACAGATTTTTCCAGGATCATGCCCTTCATATTCAGGTTGTTTAAGGTCAGCAGGCTGTTGGTCAGCTTTGTCAGGCGTTCCGTCTCGTTTAAGACGATGCCGAGATATTTTTCGTGGAGCTCTGGTGGGATCGTTCCATCCAGCATCGCCTCCAGATACCCTTTGATTGAAGTCAGCGGAGAGCGGAAGTCGTGAGAAACGTTGGCGATGAATTTTTTCTGGTTATCCTCGGCGCGTGCGATCTCACTTGCCATGAGAGACAGGGAGGCAGCCAGATAACCGATCTCATCCTCACTGTCTACCTGAAATTCATAATGCAGATTGCCTGCCGCGTACTGCTCGGTGGCTGCCGTGATCTTGCGCAGTGGCAGATAGACCATTTCTGTAAAGAAAATCAGAATGATCAGCGACAGCAGGAAAAAAATCACGAGCATAATATAGGAAATATTCAGCAGGCTTTCGCTGGAAGCCCGAATATTTGCCATGGGGATATGGATGACAACATAGCCCTGCACTTTAAAATTGGAAGTGATGGGCGCAAATACACTGAGCATTTCCTCCTGGAAGCAGCCGAAAAAGTCACCAACCGTATAAAAGGAACCGGCGGTGATGGTCGAGTCAAAATTTTCCACGCGAGACTCATGCTTCACATCCAGCGGTGTTTCCGTTGTCATGATAATACGTCCGGATGGATTAATGATCCAGATTTGGGAGGACAGGTAGGTGCTGAGCGCATCCAGCTGTTTTTTGACCTCCTCGAGGGAAACATTGCTGCTGTATAAGTCGGAAGCGTAGGTATTTGCGATCAGAGTAGCTTCTTTATAAAGGGAGTCCGCCTTTTCCCGTTTCAGATGCTCCAGCGTCATACTGGAAACGAACGTCGCTACGACTAAAAATCCGAAAAATCCGAAGATCAGGTAGCCGAGTACAAATTTCAGATACAGGGTTTTGCGCATGTCATCTTACCTCGAATTTGTAGCCGATTCCCCAGATCGTGGCGATTTTCCAGTTTGCATGATCCTTGATCTTTTCGCGCAGACGCTTGATGTGTACGTCTACCGTGCGGGTGTCGCCAATGTATTCATAGCCCCAGATCTGATCCAGAAGCTGTTCTCTGGAAAAAACGTGGTTGGGCGAAGCTGCCAGAAAATAGAGAAGCTCCAGCTCCTTTGGCGGCATATCGACATTTTTTCCCATATACATAACGGAATAATTGGTTTTATTGATTGTCAGATCGGGATATTCGACACATTCCACAGCAGGCTTTGCCGGAACGGCAGCAGCTGGCTTGTAGCGGCGCAGCACCGCTTTGACTCTTGCGACAAGCTCCTTGGAGTCGAAGGGCTTTTCCATGTAATCATCCGCACCAAGCTCCAGGCCGAGCACCTTGTCAAAAATTTCGCCTTTGGCGGACAGCATGATGATGGGAACAGAGGAACTGCTGCGGACTTCACGGCAGACCTGATAGCCGTCGATGCCGGGAAGCATCAGATCGAGCAGAATCAGGTTCGGCGCGAAGGTATCCACAGCGCGGAGGGCGGATTCCCCGTCCTCCACGATCATCGTATCAAAGCATTCCTTGGTCAGGTACAGCGAAATGAGTTCGGCGATATTGGCATCGTCGTCAACAATCAGAATTTTCTGTTTATTTACCATAATGAACCTCGTTATTTGTTTTTGCAAAGGCGGCAGATGATTGCCGTCCTGCGGATTATTTTTTAAATTCTACAATCGTTACGCCGGCATCGCCTTCGCCGTATTCGCCCTGTCGGAAGGATTTGACATATTTGATGCGCTTTAAATGCTGCTGGATGGCCTTGCGCAGGGCACCGGTCCCCTTGCCATGTACGACGCGGACGTTTTCCAGATGTGCCAGATAAGCGTCGTCCAGATATTTATCGAGGGCGGCGAGGGCTTCGTCTACCGTTTTGCCCAGCAGATTGATCTCAGGGGAAACGGAGAAGGACTTGGACATCCGGAGCTTGCCGGTATTTGTTTTGGACATCGTAGGCGTGGTAATCGTCGCTTCCTCGATGCGGACAAGGTCTTTTATGTTCGTGGAGGTGCGCATGATGCCGCACTGCACGAAGAGATTGCCCTTTGCATCAGGCAGGCTGCTGACCGTACCCTTGAGCCCCATGGAAACAATGCGCACGGCATCGCCTTTTTTGAGCTGTTCGGGCTTTAACGCCGGAGCTTTGGGCTTGTCCTTTGCAGCGACGGAAAGCTTGCTGTTTTTGTCGTCGATGTTGCTGCGCAGCTTCTGACGCGCCTGTTCCAGATCTTTCATGGAAGCGCCGGGACCGGCTTTCTGGAAAATGCGGATCGTTTCGTCTGCGGTGTCCTTTGCTTCACGCAGAATATCCCGCGCTTTTTCATTCGCTTCGCGCAGGATACGGTCCCGCGTCTGGTCGATTTTATCGTTTTTCTCCTGCAGCTTATGCCGGAGGGCTTCGATTTCTTTTTTGTAATCTTCGATTTCGCGGCGTTCTTTTTCAATTGTAACGCGGCTCTTTTCCAGATCGGAAATAACGTCTTCAAAGCTGACGTCCTGTTCGTCGATCTGCTCTTTGGCAGCTTCGATGATTTCGTCGGAAAGACCGAGCTTTTTGGAAATTGCAAAGGCGTTGCTCTTTCCGGGAATGCCGATCAGCAGCCGGTAGGTAGGGCGCAGCGTTTCCACATCGAATTCACAGCAGGCGTTTTCAACAAATTTCGTAGAAAGGGCGTAGATTTTCAGCTCGCTGTAATGTGTGGTCGCCATTGTGCGGATGCCGCGGTCATGCAGATAGTTCAAAATTGCAATCGCCAGCGCCGCACCCTCAGTCGGGTCGGTCCCGGCCCCCAGCTCATCGAACAGGCACAGGGAATCTGCGTCTGCCTTTGCCAGAATGGAGACGATGGAGGTCATGTGGGAGGAAAAGGTACTCAAGCTCTGCTCAATGCTCTGTTCGTCACCGATATCTGCGAAAACCTCTGTAAAAACGGACAGCTGCGAGCGGTCCAGGGCAGGAATGTGCAGACCTGCCTGCCCCATCAGCGTGAACAGTCCGACTGTTTTTAAACATACGGTTTTACCGCCGGTATTGGGACCGGTGATGACGAGAAGATCGAAATTTTTGCCAAGCTCGACGTCGATCGGAACGACTTTTTTGCGGTCAAGCAACGGATGTCGTCCCTGACGGATACGAACGATATGCTCGTCGTTGAAAAGCGGACGGGAAGCATTCTGATCCATCGCAAGGGAAGCCTTTGCAAAGATGAAATCGAGCTGCGTCATAATCCGCTGGTTTTCTGCGATTTCAAGGGTGTGTGCACCTGCTTCGGCACTCAAATTTGCCAGAATAACGGCGATTTCCTTTTGCTCCTCGATTTCCAGCTCACGCAGCTGATTGTTTAAGCTGACAACGGCTGCGGGCTCGATGAAAAAGGTGGAGCCGGTGGAGGACTGGTCGTGCACCATGCCGGGCACCTGACCTTTATATTCCGCCTTGACGGGGATACAGTAGCGTCCGTCGCGGGTGGTAATCACGGCATCCTGCAGATAGTTTCTGACGGAACCGTTTACCATGCTGTTTAATTGGTTGTGAATCTTTTCCCCGGTTAATACCATGCTCCGCCGGATTTTTTTGAGGGCAGGACTGGCGTCGTCCGCAATTTCATCCACATCGATGATGCAGCGGCGAATTTCTTTGGAAAGGGGTGCGAGGGGTTCGAGACAGTGAAAATATTCTGTCAGGGAATCCTGCTGTTCTTCGTCCTTGTCGGAGCGCCCGAAGTTTTTGACACGGGCGGTGTTTTCCAAAAGACCGGCGATGCGCAGCAGCTCTTCAGAAGAGAGGGTGCTGCCGATTTCGAGGGAGCGCAGGCACATGCCGAGGGGCTTATTGCTGCCGAAATTCAGGCTGCCCTTCTGGAAAATCCGGGTCAGGGCATCTGCAGTTTCGGTCTGAGCCTGTTCGATCTGCGCAAGATCGGTCATGGGCACGAGATCCCGGCAAAGCTGTCGTCCGGGGTCCGAGGTTGCTTTTTGTTCCAGCATATGAATGACTTTATCATATTCCAATACGCGTAAAACTTTCGCGTTCATAGTAGTTCCTTTCGTTTTTCAAAACACAGTGCCAAAAGGCACATATATTCGTTCCATAAAATGCTGCACAGCAGAATCATTACACAGGATTGATGCTGCTGTCTTGTGGTACAGGCGGCTACTCCTATCATACCATATAGAGAGAGAAACCGGGGAAAAATTTTGCGCCCGGAAAAAGTCTTTCCGGCACTTGTGTGCAGGCGGGCAGATGAGGTATACTGAAAAGTACCCAAACGGGCAGAAAGGAACCGATACTTATGGAGGATAACAGACCGAATCAGGATCTGACGAATCAGGATATCGAGTTTATCAAAGAAAAGGTAAAAGAACGACCGCTGAACCGCCGAAAGCTGTTCAAAAAAACGTTGCTGACGGCGAGCATGGCAGCGATTTTTGGGCTGATCGCCTGTGTGACCTTCCTTGTGCTGGAACCGGTATTTTCCAATCTGCTGTATCCGGAGGAGGAGCCGCAGCAGGTGGAGCTGAAGGAAGAAAATATCGAGGATGAGATGCGTCCGGAGGATATGATTCTGGAAGAAGAGACGGAAACGGAGACAACGACAGAGCTGCAGACCGTTGTGGAAAAAGTCGCGCTGGAAATCGGGGATTATCAGAAGCTGTACCGGAATATGTATACGGTGGCGAAGACATTTGCAGATCATTCGATGGTAACAGTGACCGGTGTGGTGTCGGATGTGGACTGGTTTGATAACACTTATGAAAACCAGGGACAGACGGCAGGGCTGATCGTTGCGGATAACGGTAAGGAGCTGCTGATTCTTGTGGACGCGGCAGCCATCCGTCAGGCGGAGGAACTGGAGGTTTCCTTTTACAGCGGACGGAGTGTGTCCGCTTCACTGAAAGGAAAGGATGAGGAAACGGGACTCGCCATTTTGAGTGTGGCGCTGGAGGATATTCCGGAGGATATCCGGAAAAATGTCGGATCGGCGACGATGGGAAGCTCCGGCAGTAGTGTACAGGCTGTACCGGTGATTGCAATCGGACGTCCGCAGGGTGCGGAAACGATAATTTTCGGAATGGTAACTTCTGCAGATTATTATCAAAATCTTACGGATCATAATGTCCGCCTGTTGAAGACAGATATGACGGGGTTACAGGGAACCGGAGGCGTTTTAATCAATCTTTCCGGAAAGGTACTCGGCATCGTGCACGCCGGGGAAGCAGAGAGCTCCGATGTGCTCAGCGCATATGGCATTTCCGATCTGCTGACGACGGTTGGCAAGCTGTCGAATGGTCAGAAAATCGCCCATATGGGCATTACCGGGACGGATGTACCGGACGAAATCCATCTGGAAAAACATGTGCCGGTCGGTGCATATGTGACGGGAATCATAATGGATTCTCCCGCGATGAAAGCGGGAATCCAGAGCGGCGACGTAATCGTTGGCATGGAAGGAGAAGAGATCACTTCGTTTGCGGACTACCATGCGGCGCTTCTTTCCTGTGAGCCGGGCACGACGGTGACAGTCACTGTGATGCGGCAGGGACAGGAAGAATATCAGGAAATGGAGATTGAGGTGCTTTTGCAGGAATAAGGCGTAGAGGATAGCGAAAGGCTTTTGATACAGGGCTGCCGTTTTCGGTTTTGCGTAGCATTTTCAACAGAATAGAGATTTTTGGAAAAGAGGAAAAGAAAATGAAATTTATTAAGGATTATAAAGAAGGCGACAGAGTATTCGATATTTATCTGTGTAAGCATAAACAGTCTGCTGTGACGAAGAATGGTAAGCCTTATGAAACCGTCATCCTGCAGGATAAGACCGGCACGGTAGACGGCAAAATCTGGGATCCCAACAGTGCGGGCATCGATGATTTCGACAGCCTGGATTATATTGAGGTCTATGGCGATGTGACCTGTTTTCAGGGCGCAAACCAGATCAATATCAAACGAATCCGCCTGTGCCGCGAGGGCGAATACGAGCCTGCCAACTATCTTCCGGTCAGCAAAAAGGACATTTCCGTGATGTATCAGGAGCTGCTTTCCTATATTAACAGCATGGAAAATGAATGGCTCAAAAAGCTGATGGAGGCGTTCTTTGTAAAAGACGAGGCGTTTCTTACAAACTTCAAAAAATCTTCCGCAGCGAAAAGCGTACATCATGGATTTGTAGGCGGTCTGCTGGAGCACACGCTTGGCGTTGTGAAGCTGTGCGATTATTTTGCAAAATCCTACCCGATGTTAAAAAGGGATCTGCTTTTGGCTGCCGCGATGTGTCATGATATCGGCAAGACAAAAGAAATTTCCCTTTTCCCGCAGAACGATTACACGGACGATGGACAGCTGCTTGGTCATATCGTAATCGGAACGGAGATGGTCAGCGACAAAATTCGGATGATCCCGGGCTTTCCGACTGTGCTTGCTTCGGAATTGAAACACTGCATTTTGGCGCACCACGGAGAATATGAATACGGTTCTCCCAAAAAGCCTGCGCTCATGGAAGCGATGGCACTGAATCTGGCGGATAATGCAGATGCGAAGCTGGAAACCTTTACGGAGATTCTGGAGGGAACTTCTGAAACCGGATGGCTGGGTTACAACCGGTTCTTTGAATCCAATCTGCGCATGACGCGGATGGACTAAGACGGCTTGGCCGAAGGAATGGACGCAGTGCAGCTGCGCAGGTTTTGCATAGCCGGACGTAGAAAGCACGACCGGCGCGCATTCTACGCAGCTGCAGCGGTAAAAATACAGCACAGCTGCCGAAGCATGGAGGATGACGTGAATATACAGAAAAATCAGATTTTTACAGTGAAAATTACAGATATGGGAATAGACGGAGAGGGCATCGGACATCTGGAGGATTCCGGTGCCCTTTCAGGCAATGGTTATACGCTGTTTGTCAAGGACGCGGTTCTGGGCGATACGGTGCGTGCAAAAGTCGTAAAACCGAAAAAGGGATATGCCTTTGCGCGTCTGGAAGAAGTGTTGGAACCGTCGCCCGACCGCGTGGAGCCGGTCTGTGCGTATGCGAGACAGTGTGGCGGCTGTCAGCTGCAGGCGGTTTCCTATGAAAAGCAGCTCGCCTTTAAGGACCGCAAGGTCAAAAACAACCTGATCCGGATCGGCGGCTTTGCCCCGGATTTTGTAGAGGAAATTATGGAAGCGCCGGTCGGGATGGAGCATCCGTTCCATTATCGCAACAAGGCGCAGTTTCCGGTCGGAATGGACAAAAATGGTCGTTTGATTGCGGGCTTTTATGCCGGACGGACACACACGATTATTGAAAACAGGGACTGTGCGCTCGGCGTTGCGGAAAACAAAATCGTTTTGGATATTGTGCTGGATTTTTGTACGGAAAAGAAAATTCCAGCATACGATGAAACGACAGGAAAGGGATTGCTGCGCCATGTCCTGATCCGTAAAGGCTTTTCAACAGGACAGATTATGGTTTGCCTGATTCTCAACGGCAGTTCGTTTGCGGCGGAGCAGGAGCTTGCGGACAGGCTGTTTGAAAAGGTGCCCGGAATGACCAGTTTTTCGGTCAATTCCAATACAGAGCGGACCAATGTGATTATGGGCAGTAAAACCCGGACGATCCGCGGGAAAGACCGCATTGAGGACACGATCGGCGGGCTTGTTTTCACAATTTCGCCCCAGTCCTTTTATCAGGTCAATCCGGTTCAGACGGAAAATATTTACAGTCAGGCGCTTTCTTATGCAGGACTGACCGGAAATGAGACAGTCTGGGATCTTTACTGTGGAATCGGCACGATTTCCCTGTTCCTGGCGCGCCAGGCGAAGCAGGTCTATGGCGTGGAAATCGTCCCGCAGGCAATCGATGATGCGCGCCAGAATGCAGTGCGCAACGGCATCGACAATGCGAAATTTTATGTCGGAAAAGCGGAGGAAGTGCTGCCGCACTTATACGAAACAGAAGGAATTTTTGCGGACGTTATCGTTGTTGATCCTCCGCGCAAGGGCTGTGACGAAGAGTGCCTCAATACCATTTTAAAAATGCGCCCGAAGCGCCTGGTTTACGTCAGCTGCGATTCCGCGACGCTCGCCCGTGACTTAAAATATCTCTGCAGCCAGGGCTATGAGTTAAAATGCGGCAGGGCGTTTGACAACTTCCCGATGGGGGGACATGTGGAGACGGTGATAATGATGACGTATTGTGGTGATAAGGGGAAATAGGGTTGTATAACCACAAGATATTGTGGTTTGAAACTGAAAAATGAGCAAAAATCGAGGCGGAAATGGACGGTTTTCGACCTCGATTTTTTGAGCTTTTGACAGATGACATCGGAGAAAGGAAGGGAGAAAATAGATGACAATGGAGTAACTTGTGAATTTATAAGCAAATTATTTAGTGGGGGGAGATAGAAGGGAAAGTAAAAAGAAGTCAACAAGAGTTAAGTACTGAGCGCATTGGTGTTATTTGGGGGAATAAAGTATTATTGATTTTTTCATCATAAGAAAGCCGTAGTTTCTCTTTTATGAGAGCTGCGGCTTTTTTTCGTAAAAAACACAGGATAGCAGAAAGGAGTACATCATGTTAAAAGTATGTTTTCAAGCCATAACTACAGGTCAGAAGATATGGTCCAGATTCCCTGCGCCAAGGCAGACGATAAGGGAAATGTCAGGGCAGCTGGGAATGAATGCAGCGAAAATTGTAGAAGTAGAATCAGACGGCAGCGTATTTGCCCCATATCTGATCGGGAAAGAAGTACCACCAGAAAAAGGATATAAAGAAGTCGATTTTTTGGAGCGGCGCATGGAGTGCCTGACCAGAAAAGAACAGCAGGTCTTTCAGGAGGCACTGGAGATGGAACATCCTGAGACGCTGGAAGAAATGGTAAACCTGTCCTGTAACCTGGATAAATTTGAATTATTGGAAGATGGAAAGGTTATCAGGACGGGAGAAGTGCTGGATACAATGTATGATTCGGAGCCGTTACCGGATGTAGGATATGAAAAGGATTCGGTATTTTGGCTGCGGCTGGATTCTCCATTTTATAAAAGGGACTATGGCAGATGGTATCCCCTGTCCCTTCCTGCGGATGAGGAAAAGCTGGAGAGGGTCGCGGAAGTGCTGGGGGTGTCTGATATAGAAGAAGGAAGGATTTGTTTTTATGGAAGCCGGTATCAGGGGATAGAAGAGGTCCTTCCGTTGTCCTATGGAATCAGGGGGATGAATGCATTTGCGGGGTGTTTAAAACAGGAGAAGTTCCTGTGCTCGAAAGAAGGGATGGAAAAATTGTTTTCTGCTTTGGAAGCAGAACGTCCGGAAAATATGCAGGAAGTGGTGGAAATTGCCATGCGGCTGGAACAGTATGAGTTCCTCCCGGAAAAAATTGTGACAGCGGAGGATTATGGAGAATATCTGCTGGAGGAGGCACAGATTGTTTTGGATGAGAAAATCGCGCCATTTATTGACATAGAAGGCTATGGATTCTCCCAAATGGAAAAGAATGGAATCGTACAAACGGAACATGGCTTGATATTCCGGAAAGATAAGCCAATACAGATGCTGCCGAAGGAATTTGAGGGGATACGACTGTTTAGCCCCTTAACGGCGCTCATGTATGGACAGGAAGGGTATGAATCAGATGAGCCTGAGGAAATCACGCCAACGCAGCTGTGCAGGTATGTCAGTGCGATCAAAAAGCAGCTCATAAAAGAGCAGCTGGATACAGAAGGCGACCGTGGGTTAGCGGAATATATAAGAAACCGGATTCTTAGACAGAAAGTATTCCGGATGTTCCCCGATGTGGAAGTGTGGCAGGGGGAGCTGTGGGGAGTATTGGAGATAGAAAGCTATGGGAAGCTTTCAGATACAGAGCTGAATGCGGTAATAGCTGAATGGAGCGGTCAGGCAAGCGACGGATGGGGAGAGGGATTTGAGCAGCGCCCGATCCGGACAGAAGAGGGGGACTTGTATGTCAGTTTTTGGAATTCGGGCAGCGACTATTTCATTACGACAGAAGAAAAGTTAAAGGATGCATCATTGCGGCATTCAGATGTCGGGAGGGGAGGGATAGGGATGCGGATGGGATGAAGGAAGCAGGGGAGCTTGGAAGAGGAAAAATCAAAAGATAAGGAGAGAAGAAAACAATGGGATTTGATGCAAAGATGGAAGGATATGATCTGGTCGAGGTAGACGGAAGGGTTTGCCTGTTTTCTTATATGAGGCTGGACCGGAATAGTGTGCCGGAAGGGATTTTTTGCTATGAGGTGGAGGACTCGGAGAGGGAGGACTGCAGTTTTGGAAAAATAAAAGAGCGTGTGGAACACAGGCGGATGGGAAGTATCCTTTGCAGGGAAAAGCTGCCAATTGGGGCGGATGGGGAGTATCATCCGGAAAATCCTGTAAAAATGGCAGGAGAATATATTTCGCTGGGAGAATTTCAGGAGATTTCTGAGACAGAATTAAAGCAGTGGCTCGGGAGAAAATAAAATCCGGGCAGGAGTGGATATTGTATGAAAAGAGGAAAGGACAGGGGGAAAGCTGAACAGTTTTATTTCATGGGTAGGCGGTAAAAAAGCGCTGCGGAAAACCATTTATGGGATGATGCCCGCAAAATATGACCGCTATATTGAGGTTTTTGGTGGTGGCGGCTGGGTATTGTTTGGAAAAGAACCGGACAAGGGTGTGATGGAAGTGTTTAATGACTACAATGCAGACCTGATCAACCTTTACCGGTGTGTAAAAAACAGGACATGGGAGCTTTTGCAGGTGTTGGGGTTTTTGCCGCTGAACAGCCGGGATGAGTTTATGGAGATTAAAAGCTTTCTGGAAATGGGGGAGTGTGGCAGAAAGCAGGTAGCAGAAGAACTGGAGCTGGCATTTCACAATCTTCCGCCGGCAGAATTTGAGGAGATGCAGGGGCTTTTGCAGGGGAAAGCAGTGGCAGAGGATGTGCGGAGGGCAGCCGCATTTTATAAGATAATCCGCTACAGCTATGGGAGCGGCTGCACGTCCTACAGTTGCCAGCCTTTTGATGTGAGGAAGGTTTTTTCTCTGATCAGGGAGGCGGCGGAACGGCTTGCGGATACCGTGATTGAAAATAAGGATTTTGAGGCGCTGATCCGGCAGTATGACCGGGAAGGCGCTTTTTTCTATTGTGACCCGCCCTATTATGAGGCGGAGCGTTACGCGGTGGAGTTTCCCCGCAGTGACCATCAACGGCTCCATGATGTGCTGGCGCAGCACACGGGCTTCGCCATGGTGTCCTATAACAACTGCGACTATATTCGCAGGCTCTACGAGGACTTTTTCATTTATGAAGTGGAGCGTCCCAACAGCCAATCCAAGAAGAAAAATGACATATACCGGGAATACATCATGACCAACTATGACCCCCGTGTTTTTGCGTCGCAGATGACGATATTCGGCGATTACAGCAGCGATGGGAAGATATGCCGACTGGTGCATATCCCGGAACGACCTTTGAGAACTTGAGGAGGATCTATCATGAAGAACGAAATGACACTGGACAAGACCGGCCTGACCATCCCCGGCAGCGAGCTGGCAGAATGCGGCATGGCGGGCGTAGATCTGTCTGCCCAGATGACGCACAGCCTTCTGTTGCTTATGCCTCGTGAGATGACAGCGTTACAAACGGCAGACGCACTGGCCGGACTGTTTGACGCGGCATCGCAGCTTGTGTCTGCCCTGCGGGATACCTGTCGTATGCCCTGCTGCAAGGACTGCGATTCGGACGTGAGGGAATTCGACCTCGATGCCGTGCCTGCGCCGATCCGGAAGCTGCTGCTGGATAGCGGCTGGGGGCCGGCCCCGCTGGGGATGGCCAGCAC
>OGQB01002670.1_pt1 | contig 12588 bp, 13 predicted proteins | sample 1553071 | NCBI WGS metagenome assembly OGQB01 (sample SAMEA2580284, study PRJEB22360) | human gut metagenome | biome: human gut; feature: human-associated habitat; material: faeces | place: Denmark | collected 2008/2010
GTTATATGCGAGGCACGGAGACGGTTAATTATGTAGATAGAATCAGAGCCCGCTGGGGCGAATATAGCGGTGGTTCAGGCTTCCATGAGAGTTTTCGTGGCAGCGGTATGGGCAGCGGTTCCTTCCATGGAGCCCCTGTTAAATCCAAGCGCCACTACCAGAATAAGTACCATATATAATATAAATAGGGAACGCAGTGCGTTCCCTATCTGTTTTATCACTTGTAACCTATAGGATGGTTATCCAGATACTTTCGTCTCGGTCGCGCGCCGCTGTCATGGCGTTGATGAGCCGCTGCAGCCAGATGCGGGAGTTCACCACCATGCCCTCGAACTTGTTCTCTCCAACAAGGATGCAGCCTTGCGTATCGTCAGGATAATTGCCTGCATGGATGCGGATGCCCTCGAAATTCGGTACACCCACCAGCAATGGCAGCCAACGCTTGAATCTTGGCGAATACGATATGACCACAGGATAAGTACCCTCAGGAATGGCAGTATGGCCAGGTACCTTACGAGCCTTCACGCCGCTCTTGCGGCTATAGCGGGCATCCACTTCCTCTGGCTTTAGCTTGATACCCAGCAGATTACGCCATGTAGGCTCCATGGTATCACAGAGATATGTTTCTTTGGACAACAGCTGGCTGTCAAAGGTATGAATCAATTTGCACTTGTCGTCTTTCTTCTTGCCGGGTAGCGAGTTACGATTTACACTTGCATCGGTCAGCAGATAGAGTCTGCCGATGGTATAAGTTCCCTTTTTAGCTATACGCTTTAATACTATTTCCATTTTGTTTGAATGTTAAGTGTTAAACTATTTTGCGTTAAAACATCTCAGGTCGAGTCCGTCAGAACGAAATAATAGCTTCTTAAAACTGAATAACTGAATACTGAACACCTTTCCGCCCTGCTTTCCGTCAGCTCCGTCGGCATTTGCTCCCTTCGGAGGAATTTTCTCGATATAATGACGGTTCACCCAGTTTCTCAGCATCGTCGCCGTACCCTTCTTTCCGAAGTCGTTCTGCAGACGCACCATTTCAGCCTGCGCATAAGTGAAGGTGTCAGGCAATTGCTGCAGCAGGTTGGCAGGTCCTCGCTTGCTCGATTTCTCTCCTACCTCATTAGCCTTGGCTATGCTTGCGCCAAAGAAAATCATCTTGCACCACAGGTCGTAACTCTCGCTCCATCTGATGAACTCTTCTATTTCGGGTTCCCATTTGCAGCCGTTTGCCACGTATAGCACGCAAGCCTTGAGGAAGGCAATAACGTTGCCACGGAAAGAGAGATTCTCGAACACCCTGTTTTGCGACATGCGCGAAAAGTCGGCATTCTCATCCTTCAACTTTTCTGCCAGGGCGAAAGCCTCAGCGCAGTCTATCCTACCCGACGCCTTGCACAGATTCTCTATGTACGGTCTGAGCGCCTCTCTGAAAGCATCGTCGTATTCGCTGTATACTGGCATTTCGGCACCGATTTCCCGCTCTGGGATGGTACAGAAGTTGATGCGGCTGATAGGTCCGTCGGTGAGCACCTTCGAGAAATATCGCTGCCCCAGTTGGACGGTGGTCGATGCATTCCAGTTGAACCGGATGGTGATGCGCTCGGTGACGCTCGATGTGCCCACGCGGGTCTGGCCGTATGAGTTCCCAGGATCAAAGGCAAGGCACATAATCTTGAATTGCTGGTTGCCCTGCCCCTTGAGGGCGTCGAACTGGTCTATCTCATTGAGCGATGTATAGAGAAAATGTTCCTGAGCCTCAGCCGTGCGCATGACGAATGCCGGATTGGTCATATCGGCGTCTATCTCCTGTATGATGAGGTTTTCCGGGCGCTTGCGCTTATCCTTGTTGGCGCCCTTGCGTGTCACCTCTTCTTTCCATTCCTTCTCCCGTTGCAGGTTCTCACGGTCGCGCTGTCTGATGTCCTCCATAATCATGTTGATAGGCATCTGCACACAGTTCTTGCCTGCGCCCGTACCCGCCAGCAGACAGCACATCAGGGTAGCCTCATGCTCCACATTGTCGATATACTTGAAGGTGGTCTTACAGAGGTGTGTAGCAAGTGGCGGGAAGATGGCGTGTGCCACGGCTGGCTTGTATACGTCCGGTGTCTTCGATAACAGCAGCTCCACGAGTTTGGGAAGATGTTCGGGCATCGGAGGTGGAGCTAATTTATCATCTTCCGCATTAATATCCGTACCGCCCTCGGAACCCACGGAACTTGCGGATTTGAACGCCACGGCATCCTTCTGGGAGGACTTCTCTGCCTGGGCATTGATGCGGATCACAGCTTGCGACATCGGCTTCGAACTGTCGCCATATTTCGCATAGAAGTCGTGGATGAGCTGCTGGCAGTCACGTTCCTGCGAAAAGGCAGGCATCTTCTGTGCCACCACCGCCTTCAGTTCGTCTTCAGGCATCACTCTCGATGCGCCTGCGCTCATAATCGCCAGGAGCGATGAGTGACGGGAGCCTGGGGTGTTGATGTCTACGTCCTTCAGACCTGCCGCATTGCGGAAGAGGTCGAAGGCTGCTAGGTTCTTGCCGGTTGCCACTGCGACAGCATCCTGATAAGCTCCAGCAGGGCTGAGATGAGCAGCATGAGCAGCATTGCTATCACTAGGTTGGGCAGGCTGAATAGCAGAGCCAGAAGAAACAGCGTGATGGCTGTCAGAGCCCGGAAGTCGATGGTCTTGAACATTTTGTTGAGTGTTGAATGTTGAGTGTTGAATGTTGAATGGTTGGGGCTGAGTGCCCTGTTGCTGTCTTCCGTCAATGGTGAGCCCACGGTCCAGGTAGGCTTGTCTGCGCTTTTTCAGCTCTTCCTGTGGCAGCACCTCGTACCAATGGGGCGAGCGATAGATTTCTGACGCCTTGTCGGTGATGAAGAGCATACGTTCTGGCGTGATACAGCTCTCGTCGTAGGGCACGCCCAGCGCCTCGCAATAGGCTCGCTGCGTCTCCTCGATCGTCATGCCGATAGGCATGCGGATGTCGATGTGCAACTTCTTGCGGGCTGAGTACTCCAGGTGCAGCAGGGCTCCGTTCCAGATGGTGTCGCTGCAGTTCAGCTCTCGTGCCTTCTCTATCGCCTTATCCACATATTCCTTGTCGTCCACGTCGATGGTGGTTTGGAAGAGGAAGCTTTCGGGCACGGCGTTCTTCTGCGAACGCCTGTTGTCTCGGAACTGGTAGTAGTGAGCGCAGCGGAAAGGCAGCTGCTTCTTCAGTTCATCGTTACCCCCACGGATGGCAGCTACCAGTTCTGCCATCCAGGGATAAGCGATGGTCTTGTCGTAGACCGAGAGTGGCTGGGAGCTTACGCTCCCTTTATTGCCATTCTTGTACGGATTATATGCTATAATATGTTCCATCGTTCTTGAATGTTGAGTGTTGAATGTTGAATGTTGAATTTAATGTTGAGTGTTGAATTGCCTAACGGTCGCAAAGGCGCTAGCCTAATTCAACATTCAACACTCAACATTCAACATTCTCCTTAAATCCGGCAATCAGTTCCTTGTGCTCTACCTTGAGGTAGCGCAGCATGTCCTGCTTGTCCAGGTCACGGCTGAAGGTATAGTTCACCTGCACCGTGCGCTTGGTAGTGCGCACCACGGCATGCTTGGTCTTGAAGATTTCCTCGAAAAGCTTCTCGCCCGTACGCTCGTAAGGCTTGAAGTCGAGCACGTCACCTCCCTTCTCGCCAGAGAAAACCATTCTGCCCGGTATCACCTTAGGCTGTTCGCTGATAACCTCGGTATCGTTCCATGGCGCCTTGCGGAAGGCGATGGTACCGTTTTCCTCACTGATGATGGCTCCGTCCACCTTCTGGGCGTTGAGGAGCTGCTTCTTTGCTGCTTGTTTCATAATCGTAATAACTTGTTTAAAAGATGAATAATGCCCGCAACCAGACTTTACTTGTCTGATTACGGGTGCAAAGATAGGGCAAAAACACCTATGGGAAAAATAGGAAAAATAGGATTAATATTTGTCCCATAAAAAAATTCATCTATGGGCAAAGAAATCAGCCACTTTATCATCCATTTCTTGATTTTTCATGTCCTCACAATGATTGAAGACATTGTAGAACGATTTTATCGTAACTTCTTTTCGTATATGGCAATCATCGGTAAGAAATCGATAAATAGCATTGGCACTGACGATATGCTGCGGTGCCAGGATGCCCTTCCTTCTCCAATATCTGATAAACGCAAATATGGCGATATTCATTGGTGAAGACTTGCTCGCACTGGTAGACATAGAATCTAGGCCATTTAGGGTGAGAAATTCTATAAATAAAGAGGCTTGCTCGGCGGTCGTCTCTTCATCTTTTAAAGAAGATGCTTCATCAGACACAAAAAGGTATTCTTTTTTTCGGCCGATTCTGGTACCATTTTTCAATGGTTTTCTATTCCTTTGCTCCAGGTATTCATAATAGCCATCCAGAGTGGCGATATAGGCATCAAGCCTAGGAAGTTCAGCTTCAACCAAATGATTGTCTATTCTGTTAAAGGTCTCCAAGAAGCGACGTACTACGAGTACATCATGATAATCTCTTTCCTGCATGGCAACATCTACCAGTAAGTGTGCGTGTATGCTCATATCCATAGGAGGGAACGCCTCAAATTGTAAGTATACTCAATATACTTGCAGTTGCCATTCAATTGAATGACCACGCGAAAAAGGCCGAATCGCCCATGCTTCAGTATCAAGCTCACGAGCTTGATTATAAATCTCCTCATAATTCGAAATTTATAGTAATTAGTAATTAAGTTCTTTGTCGCTCATTCCTTAGTAGAGGACGTTAGAATTTGTTTGCGCTAACAATTTTGCTGGAACAAGCAAATGCCAGGAGTACTATAAGGGAATACACCCTTAGGGGACAGTTGGTCTCCGATTTCATCATATTTTACTTTCTTTTTTTTAGGTATTTATTTTATAGATTAGAATTAGCCTCAAAATGAGTTCGCTAACACATAGTGAGGCGGAAAAACTCACTTATATTTACTTCATTAAAGCCAGCAAATCCTTTCCCTTATGCATAAGGTTGAGAACCACTGCGGCTTGCATTCCGTAAATTTTCTTATATCTTTCTTTCATCTCATACAGCATGGTAAGCTTGGATTCCCTTTCCCTTACATATTTCTTATAGTTCTCCACCGCCTCTATTTCCTGGTAGAGATAGTAGCCAATGACATAGCAGATATCCCTTGCGGTGTAAACTTATTACTTCCCTATATTCGGCTTTCATCTGTTCTTCCCTATTTTCCAAGAGACTTGAACTTCTTGGAGATGCACTTTTAATTTCTATATTTACATGCTAAAAGTTATACCATCCTCAGTGTCCCATGCGCGAGGTATCTACCTCCTTGACCTTCTTCTCCTTGTAGCCACCAAACTTATAGATAACTCCAAAAGTGACAGATGCCCAGTTGTAGTTGATTTTCATACGGTAGTCTTGGTTGCCTTGCACGGAACGGGTATCGTATAGGTTGTTGAAGATGTTGCTACCATTAAGGCGCAATCCCCATTTTCCATCATGTGAAGTCCATTGTATTTTGGCGTTCATCTTAAAGATCGGACTTACGTCATAAACTCCTTGTATGGCTTTCGACTGAAAGAAAGGGTTGAGTATGAGGCGCAAGTCTTGTGTGTGGCAAAATTTAATAGATGCAGTACCTCCAAGAACAGCTGTCAGTTTCTTGCGATTGAATGGCAAATCGAAGAAATAGTCACTTTTGTCGTGTTTGTAGATTCCAACGGCAAACACATTGCCATTGAGCCATTTGCCAGCGCTGAACATTGCAGAGGCTTGTAGTCCAAAACTATTCTCATAGTTGAAGTTGGTTTCCTTCATTATCACAGCCATACGGTCTTTGGTCTGATATGGCAACTGCACCGAATAATCAGGCTTCAGACTTGCAAAAGCCATCAGCGTATAACGTCTCTTTATCTGCCACATCAGGTTGACGTTATAATAAGAGTACGGTTTCAAGTCGGGATTGCCATGTATCTCTGAGTATGTTGAAGAATAGAAAACGTTACTCATGGTCGACCAATAACTCGGGAACTCCGAATTGGAACTGAATGATAGATTGAGCAAATGGTTATCGTTGACGTGCCACAAAGCATTAAGCGTAGGATAGATGCGCCACTTATCCCAAATCGGCGAGTGGTATTGCTCGGCGGCAACGGATGCTTCAAGACTAAGGGCCTTGTTTATCTGCTTGCTGAAACCAGCATATATGTTCCATATCCGCTCATTGTTGTCCACGCTACTTGTTCCATTGGGCTGGATGGTTCCATCCTTATCTATTGTGGCCTGATAACTCTTGTTGCTTGTGAATTGCCCTTTCACACCATACGACAATCCCCAGCCGTGTGCCAACGAATGGGTTTGGTCGGCTGTGAACATCCATTTGTTGATTGTCTGCTCACTGCCGCTTGTCAGGTTACGTTCTGTTCCTGGCATGCTTTCATCCGTATGCATCGTGCCGTCGAGGGCTTGTTGCTGAGGTGTGCGATAGTAGGTGTACGAACCGTTAAGGGTGAGTCCGAAAGGAAGCGAGTAGTTAACATCTACATTGTGCAGATACTCATGACTGTCATGATGCATTCCGCTAAAGCTCGATCCTGTGGTGTTGCTGTTTGAGCACCTCTTGTCCCAGTGTCCTGTATAGGCAACATCGAGACGATGGTTCTTACTGAAAGCATAATTCATCCCAAGTCGATAGTCGTGTGTAATGCCAAACGACTTCTGCCCGGTTTCATCATTATAATACACACGATTGTTGCCAAGCGGATGATTGGCTATGCGTGAAGATTCACCGTATGAATTGCCGTTTACATATTTATATTGTGCATCAAGTCCAAACTTGCCTCTTTGCAAGGAAAGGTATAAATTACCAAACTCATTGGCGTATTTGTTTTGTCGCATGCCACCAATGATTTGTCCCGAAAGCTGATTGGTACCGGCGTAGTCTTTCGTAACGATGTTGATAGCCATGCCACGCACATGATAGCGGGCAGGGGCAGACAGCATCACCTCGGCTTTTGCCAACTGTGCGGCTGGCATTGCCTTCAGACGCTCTGTCAGTTGTTCCTGCGTCAATGTGGTGGCTTGTCCGTTGACAATCAGCGTCACCTCATTGCCCGAAAAAGATATGCTGCCAGTAGCATCGCTGATGCCTGGTATGCGTGTCAATGCCTCGTAAGCGTTGTCGGCAGGCAACTGCTTCAATAGCAACGGCATATTGTACGATAGCTTACCCCGCTCTGCCTTGACAATAGGGCGAGAACCTTTTACCATTACTTCTGGGAGGTTGTGCATCATATTCTCCATTGTGAGCGAATCTGTATGCGTCAGAGTTTGAGCTTTCACGTTGGCAACAGAAAGCAGAAATAATCCTAAAAGAAATATCTTGTTGACCATATTTTATCTTTTTAATTTCACCCAAACGAAAGCAAAACTGCATTTATTTGCCTCATTTTGTATTCCGATTGCAAAGATATAAATACTTTTTGAAACAATATAATTTTAGGAGGATATTTAAATTACATTAAGCAATGTTATACGTGCTTACACTTTACATAATAACGCTAAAACAACATTTTCACTTACTTTTTTTACGGTTTATCAGCATTTTATTCTATTTGATTCATTAATAAGTTGTCTTGTTACACTATCTTTATAAAATGCAATCTCAATCATTTTGTGGTAGTGATTTACCGCCGAATGTGGAAACAACTCTCACGTTAAATGCTGATGGTTCCTATTTGTTGATACAGGCATACAAAGAAAGCAGAACGAGCAGGAAATGCTAAGAGGTACCTTCCAAGTGCTTGATGGCAATATCCTGATGCTTATGCATCCCTTTGAGTAAAGACAATATTTTACAAGGAGAAGGATGCTATTTTGTAAATATCATTTATTTTACCTCTTTAACGGATTTTACGTTTCCTCTTGGATTGGTCTTAAACTCAAGGGCATGGCTTTTTGCGTCTGGTATAGAATAATTACATATAATATATGTCGCATCTGGTTGTAGATGAAACTTCTCATTTTCAATAATACTGTTTCCATAAGTAATAACATAAGCGTCATTAATTCTATTTAGATTTATTGATGATAGACCTACATATCCTTCTTTTAATGAAATCTGATATGTAAATAACAAAGAATCATTTTCTAATGTTAAACTTCTTAAGGGCTGATTATCAGAGGATGAAATTAATGCACTTTCAACTCTAATAGAAATTTTATTATTTCCACAAGAGATACATAGAAAAATCATTAACAAAAAAAATAATTTATATTTTCCCATATTATTTCTTTTAATATTATAAGTCTACTTTAAGAGATTTTTTAAGGTAATCAGTATAATTCTTGGTGGAACTGTTCCACCAAGAATTATTAGTCTGTATTCCTGCATTGGATCAGTTGATATCCAAAGGCTATGACGCGAGTCATAATATCTTGCTCCATAGTAATACAATCCTGTCTCCTCATCGAATTCCTTCGCATTGAAGAGATAAGGTGTATTCCAGATGTTGTTGCGCTCCTCAACGAAAACCTCACCGAAAGGAACATACTCAATGTTTTGCACCACCTCGTCGTCCACATAATCGTTGTTGTCCTCACCATTGTACGGCACTGCAAAGGTTGCCTCCTTTTTTTCTATTTTATCTGTCATATTTATATTCATTTTTCTAAAATCACAAATTGTGACTTTGAACATTACCATATTTAACAGCATTCAAAGGTAGTGCTTTTAGCCTTTAAGCCACTATTGCACAACCCTTTTTTTTGAAAAGAACGTAAAATTAATAGTTTTATTGCTGTGATTGTAGTTTTATTAACATAAAGCTCTAAAGCAGCCAAAGGAGAACAAAAGCAAGGAAGCCGTGGAGACCAACAAGGACATCGAGCAGTTGTTGCTTTCCATCCAAAAGGCTTTCGATGTGCTTGTGGAAAAGAGAACGGACTTACCTATTCCTACCATTCGGGACGACACTCGTTCGCCAGCCTCATTACGCTGGAGGCAGGTGTGCTGATAAGCTTGAAGAATATACGGCAGTTTTGGGAAACAGAGTTAGCTTGGATTCCATAGCTGGAACTTATAACGGAGCCCGTTCAGGAGGACACCCGACACGATTATCCTCTCGCTCTGTTGTATAGAGCGGTTTGAAAATGTCTTCGTCAACCTTGGAGGTTACTTCCTTGTAGAACTTGTTATGCCAAGCTGACTCATCGTCGTACATACGACTCTCTCGCTTGCACATCAGCCCTGAAGGAGAACTGAACAAGTTGAATTGCTTTGTCTTTGGACTCTTTTGAAATTTTCAGTGATACCTAAAAATTTCTTTGCGGTTTTTCGTGCCCTAATCAAAATCCCCTAAAAAGACTGGTTATTTCACATTCATAATGTTATGATTTTTTAATTAATTTGCGTAATCTTTTTTCCCACTTTTTTTCAGATATTAATGATTCTGGAAGATTTGGCAAAAAAAACAAAAAAACCATTAAAATAATCGATCCAATCATAAATGACGAAGCAAACAAAACAAATTATGCTTGATAATATTTTTATTATTTTGTTCATAACAATATTTTAAATTTTAGTAAAGGTATGTAAGCATGATAACTTACGGTGTAGAACGTCTCAGCACCGTTGCAATACTTCAAATATGTGCGCTGCTCAAACTTGTCGTAGCCAATCTTGCTCTCATAGTCGTAGCCGTAAGACTTATAGCCATGCACCTTTTCAAGCTGACCACCGAGATTGTAAGAGTAAGTAATCTTCTCCTCGTCTGGATAAATCATCTCCAACCCGTAGTGCTTGGATTTTATATGGAAAAACTTTCAAAGATACAAGGGAAATATCCTCAGATAAGCCCTGACGAATTTTAAGGCGGTTTATAGCCTTGTTTTGTTGATACTTTCATACGTCTTTATTTTATGTTTTATCTAAAGAACGATAGACATTTGATTTTATTGCATAGAATTGTTCTAATATGCAAAATAGATAGCAAGTAAGGGTATGACGAAACAAACGACACGTTCCAATTGCTTGACAACAATGTCCTGATGCTTGTGCGTCCTTCAAGCGGTGAGCATACATTTTATAAGGCCAAGGATGCCAACAGCATTGTCATGACAGACTCGGTTGGCAATGAACCTGAGGGTGAGACCGCCAAACACTATGTGTTGAAAAAAGAAAAGTAAAAAATGGCTCATGAATATCCGTGGACATACATTTTTTGTCCACGGATAATAGTTACCAACAGTTATCAAGCTACATGTCTAAATATTTTATATGCTTTAGAACCTTTGGCGTTTTCATAGGAATAAATTCCATTAAAACTAAAGGATGTTCCCTAATAATGTCATCTACTATATAAATGTCATTACTAAGTAAATTTGATATGTCAGTAAAGAATTTACAGATACTAAGATGGACAGATTCACTATTAACGAATCTTGCATCAATATCCATTTCTAATATTTTTTCATTATTTAAATACCACCTTAATAAGGGAAAATCTTTAAAAAAAATAGTAATTATAGCATCACTATTTTTTTCTAAATTCATATCGTCTTTTATGTGAAACAATGTGTTATTAGATATGTGTTTGTAGATAGAGTCCCAAGCTCCATCCTGCAAATGAAATGATATTACATCTCGTATGTAATCATCATCTACATAATATATTTTTTTTCTTATTTCTTCCCAATTCATAATAAATATGTATTAATTTATTACATCTTAAAATTGTAAACTTGCTCATTAAGACGCTTTGTTTCAACGCCATAAAGTGTGGCAAGGTCACGGTCAAGCATAACTTGCTGTCCTCTAATGATTTTTATTAGAGGCTCTATATTGTCAACACCAACCAACTGGTCACGATTTGTGACCAGTTCGCCGTTTCCTGTCTTTTCCGTTATGTCTGCCATATTTCTATCTTTATTTTTGAGATCACAATTTGTGACCTTAAACGTGTTGTTACTTATTATTGCATTCAAAGGTAGTGCTTTTAGCCTTTAAGCCACTATTGCACAACCCCTTTCTTTGAAAAGAACGTAAAATTAATAGTATTATTGCGGTGATTGTACTTTTATTAATCGCTTAACTCGATGCACCGTACTTACTGTTAAACTTGGGGTAACTTTACAGTTTTTTTTAGGAGCTTGGCTTTTTTACAAAAAAAATCGTAAATTTGCAGCGAGAAATAAAAACTTGAAGAATAAACAACATAAAAAATGAACTTATGAAGAAAATCTCGTTGATAGTGATGAGCTGCATGATAGCTTGCGGACTGCTCGCCAACCACGGCATCGTGAAGGGCGGAGAAATGTCGCCTAAGGTAGAGGACACGGTATCGATTGCCAAGAAAATCACTGATAGTCAATGGCTATCGAACAACTCCGACACGTTGGAAGTGGACACAGCTGGCGAAGACTCGGTGGTGAATGTGGTGGCCTACTTCTGCAAGGGCGATACCTGCGAATACTGGATATATGAGAATGAGTGGAAGGTGGACGGCAAGGACACGGTGAAGACGCTCGGCGTATCCACCCAGGTGCGCCTCGTGGTAAACGATTCCACCAGCAAGGGCTATAAGATGAGCTACACCTTCCTGGACGTAAAGGCCGATTCGGTGGGCGACAACTTCCGGGACAAGATGATGGCCATGATAGCGGAGCGCACCGCCAAGAGCGTGATAGGCACCACCATCAACTTTGAGACCGATGAATACGGTCGCATCACCAAGATTACCAATCTCTCGCAAATCAAGAAGCAGGCAAAGGCTCTCTTCAAGGCGAGCATGAAGGACATCGCCTCCATGCCCATCATGCAGGCAATGAAGAAGGCGATTGGTCTTGACTTCATGAAGATAGGCAACCAGGCTAACACCGACGAGGTGGTGGAGGGCTACCTGGAGGAGCTGAAACTGCTCTTCGCCTGCCACGGAAGCCAATATGCCGTGGGCGAGCATCACGAGCACGAGGATGCCACCAAGGATAGCTACGCCAACGACACTTATATCAATGCCAGCCTAGAGAAGAATGGCAACTACACAATCTCCTGCGAGGTGGTCAGCGTGATACCAAAGGAGACCGTGAAGGAGGTGATGGGCGGACTGATGGGTGCCATCACGGAAGGACTGAAGGGCAAGAAGACCGAGGACGGCAAGGATCATGATGGCGACATCAAGGACTTGGACGACGCGTTTAAGAAGGAGATAGAAAAGGCAGTTGACCAAGATGCCCAGACCTCGGAGTATCTCAGTGTGACCTGCTTCGAGGATGGCTGGCCTAGCAGCGTGTTGAAGCAAAATGAAACTGTGATGGCTGGCCGTGGCAAGCTGAAGCAGAAACTCATCGAGGCTTGCCGATTCGCACAGCGCGAGAAATGATGAACTATTTCGATCTGTACAGATTGAATACAAATACCCCTTGCGGAGTAAACTAATTAGTGCCTAAAGGGTGTTCAGTATTCAGTATTCAGTTTTTTTCGCGATAGTTACCTTTTTCATGGTTATAAATTGTAAGTAATTATTTTATATTATATATATATATTATTATATAT
>OGQB01002671.1_pt1 | contig 12585 bp, 12 predicted proteins | sample 1553071 | NCBI WGS metagenome assembly OGQB01 (sample SAMEA2580284, study PRJEB22360) | human gut metagenome | biome: human gut; feature: human-associated habitat; material: faeces | place: Denmark | collected 2008/2010
CCGGCTTCTGCACCAGATGCGCCGGATCAAGGAGCCGGGAGAGCTTCGGGAGATGAACACAGCCCAAGAGATTACCGACGCCGCTTTTTCCCATATCCTTGCTAAAATCAAGGAAGGAATCACGGAACGGGAGCTGGCGCTGGAAATCGAATTTTTTATGAGGAGAAACGGCGCGGAAAGCGTTTCCTTTGATTTGATCGTGGTTTCCGGAAAGAACGGCTCCTTGCCTCACGGTGTGCCTGAGAAAAAGCCCGTTAAAAAAGGCGATTTTATCACAATGGATATTGGCGCCGCTTATCACCATTATTGCAGCGACATGACGAGAACAGTGGCTCTCGGCCAGGTGACGGATGAACAAAAACAGGTATATGAGACGGTTCTAAAGGCTCAGCTGGCCGCCTTGGCCACGATTGGTCCTGGAAAGTCCTGCAAGGAGGTGGACGCCGCGGCCAGAGATTTAATCACGCAAGCGGGCTATGGGCGCTGCTTCGGCCACGCAACCGGCCATTCCGTAGGTCTGGAAATCCACGAGGAGCCCAGATGCGGTCCGTCCAGCCCGGATATCCTGGAGCCGGGCGTAGTGATGACTGTTGAGCCCGGAATTTATCTGCCGGACCGGTTTGGCGTAAGAATCGAGGATATGGTGGTAATTACAGAAAACGGGTATCAGAATTTTACGAAATCATCAAAAGAGTTGATTCTTTTATAATTTGTGAGAAAAAACTTGAAAAATACGGTGATTTAGGATAAACTCTATATTAGATAATTTTGTATTGGAGGATCATATATGGTATCAGCAGGTGATTTCAGAAACGGCATTACCTTTGAAATGGATGGGAATGTATATTCGATTATAGAATTCCAGCATGTTAAACCCGGAAAGGGAGCAGCTTTTGTCCGCACCAAAATCAGAAACGTGATTACCGGCAGCGTGGTGGAAAAGACTTTCAATCCCAACGACAAATATCCCACCGCCTTTATCGACAGAAAGGATATGCAGTATCTGTACAACGACGGAGATCTGTATTATTTCATGGATTTGGAGTCTTATGAGCAGCTGCCAATCAACAAAAGCGTGCTGGGTGACAACTTTAAATTTGTGAAAGAAAATATGGAGTGCAAGGTGCTTTCTTATAAGGGCAGCGTGTTCGGCGTGGAGCCCCCGTTCTTTGTGGAGCTTCAGGTGACCAAGACGGATCCCGGCTTTAAGGGAGATACCGCTACCAACGCCACTAAGCCTGCCACTTTGGAAACCGGCGCGGAGATCAAGGTTCCGTTGTTTATTGACGAAGGGGAAATGATCCGCGTAGATACCCGTACCGGCGAATATATGGAGCGCGCTTAACCAATACTATTCATTGGCGGTTTCCTGTTTTTGGAAGCGGATTGTGAAGAAAGCGAAAAAGAAAGGAAGCCCAATCAATTCAGAAACGAATAAAACGAATTTAAGGAGGTACAGGTATGACTTTAACAGAAAAAACCGCATACATCAAAGGTCTTGTAGAAGGGTTGGAGCTGAACGCTGACGAAAAAGAGGTCAAGGTCATCAATGCGATCATCGGCCTGTTGGACGATATGGCCCTGACGGTTTCCGACTTAGAGGAAAGCATGAACGATATGGGCAACCAGCTGGATGAGGTAGATGAGGACTTGTATTATCTGGAGCAGGACTTCTACGATGAGGATGAAGATGACGGCGAGGATGAGGAATATTATGAGGTCACCTGTCCCACCTGTAATGAAACTATCTGCGTTTCCGAGGATGTTTTGCTGAAGGGCGGTATTCAGTGCCCTAACTGCGGCGAATCCTTGGAGTTCGACTTCGACGATTTAGAGTGCGACTGCGGTTGCTGCTCTGATGCTGACGATGAGGACTATTGTGGCTGCGGCTGCGGCGAGCAGGTAGAAGAACCCATTGAATAAAAACAGCTGTTTTCATTTTCACAGTTTGCCCCTTGTTACCGGCAGCTAATTAGAAAGCGGCTGCTTTGTAAAATTTTTAAGGCTGTTTTTATAAAAAATTAATTAAAAGAAGCCCGCCGGCAGAGTGTGAACTGAACCAGAAGAACTGGACAATAGACAAAGACCCCCTAATGTAGGATAATAACTACATCAGGGGGTGTACATTATGGCACAGAAACATCAGCATACACAGCAACTATTGCCACAAATCAAGAAAATGCTTGAGGAAGGTATGACCCAAAAAGAAGTAGAGAATACGCTTGGTCTGACAGGTTACCGGCCGGTTCATGAACTACTGAAGCGGGAGCGCCGGAAAGCGGCTAAAGGAGTTCCGAAGTTCCGAGGACGGAAGCCGGCAAAGACTTTACAGGAATACAAGTACGAAAACAAGCGGTTAAAAATGGAAGTGGAGTTGTTGCGGGATTTTCTGCAATCCACAGATGTGTGAATTTTTCGAGGTGTCTCGGAGTGGATACTATGACTTTGTAAAGCGGCTGGGCAAACCGGAACAGGATGTAGAGTTGGCAGAGCAAATCAAGGAATGCCAGTGCAGGACAGCCAACACATACGGTTACAGACGGGTTTGGAAGTGGCTGCAGAACAGAAATATTGAAAGAAATCCCAAAACAGTGCTTAGAGTGATGAAAAAATACGGTTTACTGTCAGAAATACGTCGCCATAGAAAGTGGGTAGGCCTGGGTCAGCAGGCATACAGATATGAGAATCTTCTAAAGAGACAGTTTCAGGCAGACCGGCCCAATGCAAAATGGGTCACAGATATTTCTTACATTCAAACAAAAGAAGGTGTACTGTATCTGTCCATGATCCGTGATCTGTACGACAATAGCATCATTGCATACAAGACCGCTACACAACAAACGATAAACCTTGTCCTGGATACAATCCGGTTGGCAATGAAGAAAGAGAAAAAGAGGGTCGCTGCGGAGTTGCAGCTCCACAGCGACCAAGGCTTTCAATATACTTCACAGGCATATTTTAAGCTAACTCAATCTTACGGCATAACACTGTCGATGTCAAGGAAAGGAAATCCTTATGACAATGCAATGGCAGAAAATTTCTTCTCCATACTGAAAACAGAATGTATCTACCGGCATAAGCCAAAGACATTCCAAGAAGCTAATGATCTGATTGATAGATATATTCACTTCTACAACCACGAGCGCATTCAGACGAAAACAGGAGTGGCGCCGCTGACGCTACGCCACTCCGCTTAAATCTTAATATTTCCTACATAGGGGCTTTTTGTACTGTCCGCACAATCTGGGGCGGTTCACCAAGCAGGGGTTTCTTTTTGGCTTGATAGGCGCAGCCCATATTTTTTGGCGATTTGCAGGCACTTGCGGTAGCTTTCCATCAAGGTTTCCCAATCTTTCTGATAGCAGTAGTCGGCCGGCATATGATAGCCTTGCTTGATCGCCGGAGCCGCAGGATTGAATTTCCAGGGAGTTGCTCCGCAAGGCATAGGCACCAGAGTGGATACAATTTTGCAGCCGGTCCATTTCGCCGCTTGTGCAGCCTTTCAAAATACTTGAGACAGTTTTCCCGCTTTTCACAGCAGCAGGCGTTCCATTCGAAATCTTGAAAAACGAAAACATTCGGTTCCAGTCCAATGGATCTGGAATGCTCTCCCAGCGCCTTGCAGGCTTCCTCGGTAAAGAACTCGTCTAAGGCTTCGGGCGTCCCCAGGTAATCCACACCCTCAAAACCCAGGCCGCGGATCTGATCCGCAATTTTAATTAAAGAATCCCCTTCAGGCATATCCTCCGGGATCGGCGTCCAGCCCCAGGATACATTTGCTAATTTCATCATCTGTCCTCCTATTGATTTATTTTTTATCCAATCGTCCAGCAAGGAGTTTTTACCTCCTCCATTTTCAACGACCGACTGGAACGGAGACCCGCGTCCAGCATTGCCGCTGACCAAAGGTTATTGTTCAAATCCATGGTATCATGCAGAGGCTCTCCAGTCTCAAGATGGTGGAACACCTCTTCCGCTAAATTCGACCTGCCAGCAGGCAGAGGATAATCGTCGGAACTGTATACCTCATTGGGGGTGGTGGAATATCTGTCGTGATACACGCTCACATTGGCATGGATCCCATGAACATCGCCCCCGTTCTCCACAATCAAAGCGCCCTTTTCTCCCCAAACGATAGGTCCTGAATCGTAGCCGCTGCTGGCTATGTTCCAGGTTCCCTCCAAAATGGAAACCGCTTCGGGATACCGAACCATCAGAGAGGCGTAATCCTCCGCGTCGCCAAACCGGTGGTTAAAATTGGCTTTCAGCCCGTAGACTCCCAGCGGCTTCTCTCCCAGATACCAGTTAGAGAGGATAGTACCGTAGCAGCAGTAATCCAGCATACTTCCGCCGCCGGCGGCCTCCTGATGCCACCATTCCTTGCTCAACTGGCGGTCCGTCATAACCTGGCCGTAGGAAAATGGTCCCAGGGAATCCGGGTTCCGAAACTGGAAACGATATACTTTGCCGATCACGCCCTCGCTTACCAGCTTCTGTCCTAACCGAACACTTGCTTGCCAGGTAGTCGGCCAGTTAATGATACAATCCGCTTTACCGATTCGGGAGGCCCGTGCGATGGCCATAGCATGCTCTGTAGAATAGGCCAGCGGCTTCTCCACAATTACATGGATACCCCGCATCAGGATTTCCGGAATAACGGTTCCATGATACGCGTTCTCGCAGTTTACCAGCACCAGGTCCGGCTTTTGCTCCAATAGCTGCTGATAATCCTCAAACACCTCAGTAAAGCCGCATTGCTCCTGGCATAGCTTTAAGTTCATGCTGCGGCTGGAGCTCTCAAAGTATTCTGATTCCACCATTGGCTTCACATCTGCGGCTCCGATCCATTCCACCCGCTCCGGCATGGTTAAAAAAGGTTTAATCTGATCCAAGACATGCATATGGGCAAAGCCCACTAATCCAATGCGATATTTCTTTTTCATCATCGCTTACCTCATTTACTATGTATTACAAGCTTGCTTCTCAAAACGTGGTATGCAGGGGAACAATGCTTTTTGTCTCGATGGCCTCTGGAATGGTGCACATAATATCCACCACATGTCTAGCATGCTCAGGGGGCAGCCCTACGGGACGGTCTTCTTCGATGGCATAGATCAGATCCTGAACCACCTTGCATTGGAAGAAGCTCATCTCGCAGGCCGGAATATCCCATTTCATCGGCTTTTACCAGCCATCGATTCCCCGCTCCGACGCGTCCAGATAGACCTCTAAGGAATCCATAGGATACATGTTCCCAATGTTCGCAAAAGAAATCGTTCCCTTGGTACCGCAGATTTCCATCTCGGGCGCTCTGCTGTCTTTTTGGCAGAAGCCCGATTCCGCCACCATGGCTCTGTCACCGTAATCCAGGGTATGGACCGGGATAAACACGGAAGGATCATCGCCAAAAGCGTAATTGACCAGGCTCCATAAGGAATAGCGTAAATTTCCCCGTCGATAGTCCAAACATCCTTTCCATACTGATCTGAATTATCCCAGCAGATGATGGGTACCGTCTTCTACATACTGGGTGGGAGGAATTACCGGACCGTCGTTTATGTAGGGCAGGTACCGCTCGCTAGTCAAGGCGATAAAGTCAGGCACCGTTTTTGTCGCCATTTGAGCGGGGAAATTGTTCCAGAAATCAGAATCCGTAGGATACATCTGGATGATCGCGTAAGATTGCCGGAAGCTCACCGCCAAAACGCTAGCCCACAACTGCGACCCTTATTTCGCCCTCCTTCCTAATTATAAACCTTCTTTCATTCATTTGGCGGAACCCTTATCAATACACCAGCATTTAAACTGTTTTTTCCACGAACCTTTTCCTGAATGTGCCGGGAGAATATCCCGTTATTTTTTTAAAACAGCTGCTAAAATAATATTGGCTCGAATATCCTGTCTCTTCGCTTATTTCCAAGATAGATTTGGAGGAATGCGTTAATAATACTTTTGCTTGATTTATCCGAATGGCAGAAATATAATCAGTAATGCTCATATTTTCTTTTCGTTTAAACAAAGTTCCAATATAATTAGGGCTCATATTCACCTGTTTAGAGATACTAATAACATTCAGGTTAGAATCATGGTAATTGGCATTAATAACGTCTTTTATCTTTTCAACAATATCTCCACCAAATGCTAAAAGAGCTTTTCCAGTGATATCAAAGACAGAGCGGCAATAAGATTGGAAAACTTGAAAACATATTCTAAGATTTTTATTCAAAGGCAGTTCTAATCTTTGATACGCCAATTCTGGATAATGCGTATTTAATTCCAGCATTGTTTTCTCCAACACTGAAATCACATACTTCTTAGGAGGATATCCCTCCCTGCAGTATTGCTGAAATTCTGATATACAGTCATAAAAGGTCGGAGTGTTACCCTGTAAAATAAGTTTTTCCAGTTTCTTTTCATAATGATAACAGCGCTGTAAAGCTACAGCAGAATTAGTCAGATCGGTATATAAGAAAACCTTATCTTCAGCTAACCATTCCGCAAATTCTATTGCTATAATACTAGTATTATAAGAATGTGAAACTTCTGCCAAAGACATAGCGATATTCCCTATTCCAAACCATACAGAAAAATCAGATGTACCGCTGTTTGCTGTTATTTTGCGTAATGCTCTGACAATTGTCTTCGGTTCAATATTAGGATTGTTCCAAAATAAAATATAGCATTGCTGATTTGTATTCAAGGAAAATGGGCCAACCACTGTCATGTTCTTAATTATTTCTGTCAGCTTAGTACAAAAGGTGTCACTGGCCTCATCCATAATATCACTAGAAGCTGTCATCGAAACGCAAACCGAATAGGAAAAATCAGATAGAAAACCTATCTTGCGGGCTTCTTCATTGATAGAACAACTATCAATTTCTCCCCGAAGCAATCTCATAAAAAAACGTTCCCGGTAAGCTTCGGCATTAGAATTTACCTGTGCCAGTATTCGATCTTGGTCTTGTTTTTGTTCTCCAACCCTCAAAATACACTCTGCCAATTTTTCATAATCAAGAGGTTTTTCAAAGTATTCTACAACCCCTAACCGAATTGCTGACTGTGCATATTGAAACTCGCTATAGGCACTCATAACGATTATTTTGATATTTGGGAATATATTATTGATGCATTGACAGAGTTCTAGCCCCGAGATACCCGGCATTACAATATCTGTAACTACAACATCCGGAGGATTTAAGCGAATCATTTCGAGCGCTTTTTCACAATCCCCAAAAAATCCTATTGGTTCAATTCCCCGCTTTTCCCAATCAATAGCATTTTGAATGGCCTGTAAAGTCAAAGGTCTATCATCAATTACAGCCACTTTAATCATTCACAATTCCTCCACTTATATTACAGGGGTACTCAGGGTTACTATTGCTTAATACTTCCCAGCATCAACCCTTCCATAATATTCTTTTCAAATAAAGTAACAAAAATTATAACTGGCAATAACATTAAGCATCCCGCAGCGCTGATCGTATCCCAAGGGAGCTGATACTGGTTAACGCGCGGAACCGTATTCATCATCGTGCTAAGCATTTTGACATTTTTGGAAGTAAACATTAAGGGAGTAAAAAATTCATTGATGCATGAGATAAAATTAATGATACCAAGTGTTGCAATAATAGGTTTCAACAGCGGGAAAATGATCCGAAAAAAGGCGCCTAACATTGTTGTTCCGTCTATCATTGCAGCCTCTTCCAGTGAAGATGGAATCTGTCTGATGTAGGTAGAATACATAATGGTTGAAAACGGAATGACTAATGATACATATAAAATAACTGTTCCCGAATAAGAATCTGTCAATCCAAGTCCTCTCCACATCTGCATAAGAGGCAGCACAGTGACCGTTCCTGGGATCATAGTGGAAAAGAGCAAAAAGCCAAATGCAGCGTTTAACCCTTTACTTTTATTTCTGGAAAATCCATATGCCGCTAATGCGCAGAAAAAAACAGAAACCACTAACGTGCTCACCGTGACTATCAGCGTATCGCCAACATATTTTGTAAAGTCTTTTGCGGTGAATAATGTAGAATAGCTATCCAAGGTTAAATTGATAGGCAAATATTCAATGGGCATTTGATATAGCTTATCTGCTTGCGTAAACGACGATTTTACAATCCAATAAACAGGCCACAATATAATTAAGCAAGTAAAGATTGTTAAAATCCATACCAAAGCCGTTGTGATTTTACTTTTTTTCATATTTTCCCTCCCTTAATAATCTACCTTTCGATGCAGATACAGTCCAATTCCGCCAAATACCGCCATGATTAAAAACATTACCGTTGTAATAGCTGAAGCCGCACCATAATTTAAGCTTTTTGTAGCTTCCATATAAAGCTTATATGCCAATAAAGAAGTAGTTGAACCTGGGCCCCCACGTGTCATCCCATATACAATTTCAAAACTGGAAATCTGGCCAACCCCAATGAAAATAATCATCATAATGAACGTGCTGAGAACATAGGGAAGCATTATTTTAAAGAAAATGGTAATACTGTTCGCCCCATCTATACGTGCAGATTCATATAATTCCGATGGGATTCCTTGAAAGGCCGAAAGCATTATAATAGCAAAAAAAGGCGTATTTTTCCATACATTCACAATGATGACCGCAATTTGCGCCCCGGTATTGCTGGCTAACCATCCGTAATGAAAGTTGGGATCAATGGTACGTCTTATCAAATCATTAACAATGCCATAAGTATCATCAAAAATCCAAGTTCCTGCGATTGATACTACAATCATCGCCATACCCCAAGGGATTAACGATACCGTACGCAGTAATTTTCGACCCATAAATTGATATTTCATCAGCAGAGCAAGGATTATTCCCAACACTACAATAGACAGCATAGAAATCAATGTAAATTTAAGTGTAAAAGAAAACGCTTGCTTAAATCCCGTATCATTTAATAAGGCTATATAATTTGTCACCCCGTTAAACTGTTTTGTTTGTTTAATAAGATCAAAGTCCATAAAACTGTAGCCAACCGTCATTCCCACAGGATACAATGTTGTAACTGCGCGAATTAAAAGAACAGGCAGCACAAATACCCAGGCGATCAGAAGCTTTTTCCGAGCCAGTTTTAATCCGCTTTTTTGCATAATACACCTCCGTTATGTAAACAGGGTTCTCCGCTTTGCAGAGAACCCTTAAAAACACTTAGCGGTTTTGATTTTAGTTCTTTAATTCGTCAATCTGTTTTTGACCTTGTTCTATGCACTCTTCAAAGAAAATCTCATTTAACAAATAACGCTGAAGCGTACCCATCGCAGTATCCATAAATTCATTTTGTTTGATCAAAAGATCTCTTACTGTTAGCGAGCCTGCATCAAGATATGCTTGGTGTTCTTCCACACAATTCATCAGTGGAGCCAAATCAGGGTCTTTCCAAGCGGCAGTATTAGCCGTTGTAACTTGACGAGTGCCTGCTTCAAACAATGTAACCGCATCCGATTCAGTCATTGCGTTCAAAAACTCTTTTGCAACGTCTTTGTTTTGAGAATTCTTATTGAGAACAAACATCCAAGATGACATCGGGGTATGATTGGTTTCAAATGTTGGCATGGGAGCTACAACAATCTCTTCTCCATATGTCCCGCCCGATTTAAAGGTTTGTGCTGCGCCGGCCCATTGGAAATACATAGCGCCTAATCCGTCATTCATCTTTTGATTTGCTATTTCATAATTGTCCGCAACACTATCCAAGCTCAATACTTTATATTCCTGCGCCAGAGAATACATGAATTTGATTGCCTCTTGTGTTTTCGGATTTGTCCAGTCTAAATAGTCTCCTCCAAACATCATGGACCAACGGTTCAAGTTATCCTGTAAATGCGAAGCTTTATCCCACGATTCAATCAACCCCCATTGGCCATCCTTTGTTAACGCTTGCGCCGCTTCAATAAACTCTTCCTGATTTGTCGGAACCGCCACTCCGGCTTCGTCAAACATTTTTTGATTTACAAAGAAGAGAATACCAGTAAGCTCAGCGCCAACCCCATATAAATGATTATCCCTCACTAGGAATTTTTCCGCATAACCGGGCAATAAATCATTTGTCGTTTCCATAGGCACCACATCTTCAATAGGCTCTAAAAATCCCGCGCTTAAATATGACAGTATCATAAGTTCATCAATATGGTAGATATCAATTGAGTCATCTCCAGAAGCCAGCATAGTTGTCATTTTATTCACTGAATCAGCATAAACAAGAGGCGCTTCTTCATATTCTATCGTGATATTTGTTTGTTCATTAATACATTCTGCCCAATCTTGTTGCTTCTCTGGTGTAAGAAAAGCCGGGCCCATTACTGTGAGCGTTTTATTCTCTTGCCCCGCCGCACTCGATCCTTCGCTCACCGATGTACTATTGTCTGATGTGTTAGATGTATTACCTTCAGTGCTGCTATCAACTCCTCCGCAGGATGTCATAATAGCAGAGACCAGCAGCGCGCCCGCCAGAATTGCAGATAGGCTTTTTGACAAAAGCTTTTTCATAATCAAACTCCTTCCCATGTTTTTTAATCTTACAAGTCGTACCATTAGCGCTAATCAGTGTCTAGATTATAGCAAGTCAAACTGATAAAGAAAATACAAAAATCAACTGTCTTTTTTATAAAATCAACACAATTTCATTAGAAACATTTGTATTTGATGAAAAATATTATATAATATGGATAATCGATTTAAATTCTTAAAGGTGGTTCTATGAAGATATTTGTAAAGCACAATTCTTATCGTTCTAAGCTAATCCGAGCTTTTATATTGGTTGCTCTTATTCCATTGCTTCTTTCTTTTTCTGCTAGTTTATATATCATGTGGGTTTACCACCAAACCACAGCACAAAATTTTTGGGATACTGTGGCAACAGAAAAGCAACAGAATATTAACTCCAGATTGACGCAAATACAATCCACCTCAGATACTTTAACTACATATTTTGTAAGTACTATGCGGCACAACAACTCTTCTCAAGATACAAAAAATTACGAAAGCCTCACACAGTTTATACAATTACGAAATTTTATCAACAGTTTATCTGCAGGAGGTAATTTTGAGAAGATTCGTATTTACTCGGACAATCTGCCTTTTATAGAAAATGATTATTTTTCCTTTTTTCCACTAAATCACTTTGACTTGATACAACCCGGTAAACCGGAATCGGCTGGCTACCAATCGTCCGTTTTGAGTGCATATACCTTTATGCATGATTCTACAGGAAAGCAGATCGTCAGTTTCTATCGTAATGTAAAAAATCTACAGGGTACCCTATTGGTTAGTTTTTGCATTGATGTAGCTGTTTCAGATTTTATCACAACTAGTCCTGATGCCTCTTTTGTTTCAGCAATATTGGCAGAGGACAAGTCACCCATTATTTCAGATATTCCGGATGAATTTATATCCACTTACATAGAACAAATTCCTTCTCAGCCATTTCATGATATTTTTTCCGATGATTATTTTTTTATTGAACGTGAATTGGTTTTTCACAATTGGAAGTTGATTTTTGCTGTCACAGCGAATGGGAAACAGCCAATCAACCAAGACCTCACAATGATATTTTTAATCATCAGCTTTTTAGCTGTTTCATTTTGTATTTATGCAGGATTTGTTTCCTCTAAAATTTTGACCCGCAGGATCAATAAGTTTTATTACGCAGTAGATCACCTGGATTGGAATGAAAACCACGCAGTGTCAACAAATGATTTGGACTTATTGGTTCAAAATAATACGCATGAAGATGAAATTGATACTTTTATCCTGGCTTTTATAAATCTTCTTAAGAAAAATAATCAACTGTACAATCTAACAATCAAAAAAGAATTAGCTATCCAAAAATATAAGTACGATGTGTTGCAAGAACAAATCAATCCTCATTTTTTGTATAATACATTAGATACGGTTAGAGCTAGTTTACTATTGAACAAAAACGAAACAGCCTGCACATTAGTAAATTGCTTGTCACGTTTTTATCGAATTTGTTTAAGTAATGGGGATTTCATTATAACGCTGCATGAAGAGTTAGATATGATTCAACAATATCTAAATATTGAACAGATTGGATATGCCAACCAAATCTCCTGGAATATTAATTGCCCAGAAAAATATGAGCAAACTCCTATTCCTAAATTTACACTTCAGCCAATTATTGAAAACGCAATTATACACGGCAAAAAAGATCTCCTCCACATTGAAATATCCGTTTATAAGTCTAATGAGCACATTACCGTACAAATAAAAGATAATGGGAGAGGTATGAAAACAGATGCGCTGAACGAACTGCAATGTTTGTTAGAACAGCCGTTTGCCCACCAAAATTCAAAGCATTATGGTTTATGTAATGTAAACGCCAGACTAAAACTTTTATTTGGAGAAGACTGTGGAGTGTCTCTTCAAAATAATTTTTCTGGCGGACTAAAAGTTTTAGTTTATCTTATTAATAAACAGGTGCCAAAAGCGTAGATAAGCAAACCGGAAAATGAAAGATAAAACAGTCATTGCGATTGCACATAGATTAAATTCCATTGCCGGTTTTGACAGAATTATTCTCTTTAGAGAAGGGAAGATTGTTG
>OGQB01002680.1_pt1 | contig 12545 bp, 16 predicted proteins | sample 1553071 | NCBI WGS metagenome assembly OGQB01 (sample SAMEA2580284, study PRJEB22360) | human gut metagenome | biome: human gut; feature: human-associated habitat; material: faeces | place: Denmark | collected 2008/2010
CTGGCGCGCAACCTGACGCAGCAGGACGATGCACGCCTGCTGGATGACCTGCTGCAGAAAGCGGGGGACAGCAATGGCAAGTGAATTCAGCCGCGAGTTTTTCTCCGCCAACCGCATTGTAAAGGCCCGCCGGCACAGCCGCCTTGACTTTTCCGATTTAAAGAAAATCGGAGTTGTCTTAAAACGGGCTGCCTACTTTATTACCTGCTCCGGTCGTATGATGTATTCTATTCCACAAAATGAAGATTATATCTGCAGCTGTCTGATGCAGGATAAAACTCAGATTCCGAAGGAAATACGGGATTCCAGTTATAAGCAGATTTCCTTCTTCGATGAAGATGCTTTAAGTGATTTTAAACTGACCACCAACGATTTATGCGTCGGATAAACTGCTATAACCATGATTTTTCAGTAAACAGGAAAGGACTTTTTCTTATGCATATATTTCTCTGTGAAGATTCCATCGATGGCATCTTTACCGGCATCTATGATGCCTGGGCCAGCAGATATGGGCACAAAAATATAAAGCTTTGTATCAATGATACGATAACTTACGAACTCTTTTCTGAATATATTACTGTCACACCGGATTCCGAAAAGAGCGAAAAGGTTGGACGCACCATTATTGCCCGTCTTGGCATGGAGGTCTATCAGGATATTCTTCAGGCGGTTCTTGCCCATGATGATAAGAAAAAGAATGAGCATCCGGACAAAGCCGACTGCATTTACCGTACACTCTTATATGGATTTTCTTTAGCGGATGGTCATCGGATTTTACAGGCTCTTGGCAATCCTTATATTGCAAGAGTCTTTGAACTAAGTCGTTCCACCGGAAATGAAGCCCACCATCTGCTTGGTTTTTTACGTTTTCAGGAACTGGAAAACGGAGTCCTGTTTTCTACCATCCACCCTAAGAATCAGGTGATTTCCGTTCTGGCAGAACATTTTACTGACCGCCTTCCACAGGAACATTTTATGATTTATGACGCAACACACCAGATTGCCGCCATTCACAAAGCCGGCAGTGGATACTTCCTTACGGATGCATCCAATTTAAATCCGGACGTTATCACACGGCTTTCCCCTGCCGAGAAGGAATACCAGAAGCTCTGGTGCGGTTTCTTTGACAGCATTGCCATTGAAGCAAGAAAGAATCCGAAGCTGCAAAGTCAGAATATTCCAAAACGATTCTGGAAAGACACGGTGGAACTGGCATCCGGTAAATAAATGTTTCTATTGTTTTCTGGCAAACTTTACCTGGCAGTCTCTACCCGGCAGACATTACCCGGCAGCAGAGTACATGCAGATGAAACCATAAACTGGATAATGTCTACTTTGCGCCATATCCTGGAAAAGATTTGTGTCCTGCCGGTATGACAGAAGAAGAGCGTACCGATTATGCACTGTTTGAGCTGAATTAATTATTGAAATATGTTGTCTATCCGGAAGATGTTGCCTGCATTTATATGGAGCCGGTTATGGGCGAAGGCGGCTATGTCGTTCCTTCCAGGAAATTCGTACAGAGTGTCCGCGAGATTTGTGACAACCATTGAATTCTCCTGATTTTCGACGAAATCCAGTGTGGCTACGGACGTACCGGCAAAATGTGGGCAAGCCAGAACTTCGACGTTGTACCTGATATTATGACAGTTGGTAAAGCCATTGCCGACGGTCTTCCAATGAGTGCCGTGATTTCCACCCCGGAAATTATGGATAAATGGCCGGTTGGTACCCATGGAACCACTTTTGGCGGAAATCCTTGCATCTCCGATGTCCGTGGTATCGGTCTTATGGTTGCCATTGAATTTTCCCATAAGGATGGCTCCCCGGCACCAGACATCTGGGCAAAAGTAAAGAAGGGCTGCTTAGAACGCCATATGCTTACCTTAAGCTGTGACGTAAATGGAAATGGTATGCGGTTTGCCACTCCATTAAATGTCAAAAAAGAAGAAATCGATGAGGGACTTTCTGCCTTCCGAGCGTGTTCTTGCAACACAATATGGAGTCAGCCGTAATGTCATCCGGGAAGCCATCAAGATTCTTACCGAGAAAAAACTGGTTACGAATGTAATCGGCAAAGGCAATTATGTTACGCTTCCAAATGAAACGGATCTTGTAGATATGGTTGAATCTGCCCTGAACACTTCCGCTTCGTGTCTTCTATATGACACTGAATAACCTGATCAGTAAATCCATTTATTATGGTGAAGGAAATACCTCTTATGGAAGAATTACTGCACAGCAGGAGCATGAACAAATTTTATTATCCCTTAAGAACCGGGATATGGATGCTTATAAAAAGGCTATCCACTTACACTTAGAATTAATCAGGCAGCTACTCCAGTAGGAGTGCTGCCCCTTTTTATTTACTTATTGCTGATATTTTTCCAATATAAGTTTCGCCTGTCCTTCACCTATCTGCAGTTCTTCCTGCAAGAATGACAGAATTTCCGTATCTTCTTTTCCAAGTTTACGGCTGAGTTTTATAATGCCTTCTTCCAGACCTTCTTTCTTACCTTCTTCTTCGCCCTGTCTTCGAATCCTCTCTTCTCTCTCAAAACTCTTCATATATGCAAGACCTACCTCTCCATCCCGCTTGACTGCTGTTACCATCCGGTGTAACTTTTTCAGATTCTCGGTGGAAGCATTCTCTATGGATGAATGCTCCATGTAATGCAGTAGCTGTTTTAATTCCTCTGGTGGGTTTCCTTCCCTTCCTCTTGTATACAAAAATATCGTCTGCGCACCATCCTCATACTCTAATTCCGGCACTTCGATACAACAATTCTTGATAGTATACACCATACGATTCAGTCCAAAGGGGTCATAGGTTGTAATAAAAATTACGATGACATTCCGAAGGCTCCCATAGGTATCCCCTGCAGTCAGATTTCCTGCATCAATCTTCGCATGGTAAAACCGGACTCTTCGTGGCAATGATACAATTTCTTCTTTCCCATCATTCTGGTCCGGTTCTATATCAAAGATTTCTCCGTTCTCCTCATCCAGATATACATCCAGACGAATGCCGTGGGTTTCTGTATTCTCTCCACAAAAAAATCGCTGCGGCACTACTGTAAGCTTTCCTATCTGCCGGTGCAGAATACACTCCAAAATGTATCTCGCCGACTGTTCTCCGTATATTTTGTGGCTGGTCAGGCTGTTTACCAGAAAGTCATCCACCAGATTCAGTTCTTCTAAAGTTTTCATGTTTCCTCCTTTTCCCATAATGCAAAGAAAAGCAGGATAGCATATCCCATTTTTGATTCTGAAATTCCACCTATTCAATGCACTATGCGTTCATTAATTGTAATTAGAATTTAAAAGCATAGAATTCATTGAATTGATACTAGAAATTTAGATTGGCTTTCGCCATTCGAAAATCAGAATATATGCTTTGTGTTGATTGTAACAAATGCCCTTAAAGAAAACAAGTAAAACATTTATAAAATTATGCCATAAGAAAAAAGCAGATAACTGCTTTCGCAATTACCTGCTTTCTTCTTATTCTTATTGATTTCTGATTTTAATTACTCTGTTGCTACATCTAATAATGCTTCATCAAGCTCTGTCATGCTTCCATCAGAAATGCTGTATACGTTATCTTCTCCAATCACTTCTACAACAACTTCCTGTGGATCATTGTATGTGATACTGTCTAATCTTGCACTCATAAGATCATACATCATCTGATACATCTGCTCATACATTTCATCCTCTGTTGGATAAGTATCTGCATCAAAGGAATTTGCCCACTCTGTGAACTCTGTCATAAGTTCTTCCTGGATTCCGTTGAAAAGACCTGTCATCTGCTCAATTTCAACAGTTACATAATATCCGTCTTTGTCATCCATCTTCTCAGCATCTTTTACAGTGTATTTTGCTTTTGCATATACATCTTTAAAAAGCTGACGATAGCTGTTGCTTAACTCATCGGATAAGTTGAACTGATCCATCTCTGTCATCATAGCGTCGATGTTAGATTCGTAATCAGATTCTGCCTGCTCTTTGCTACGGCCGGTCATTTTCATGTACTGCTCTGTCTCTCCTTTTGTTAAAAGATCCAAACAGGACTCTACATAAGCTGCTGCATCAAATTTTCCACAGCCAGCCAGGTTTACTACCATCATTACGGCAACTAAACCAGTTACTAATGCTTTCTTCAATGTTTTCATGATAATTTCTCCCTTACATTCATTATTCTTTAGCGCATTAACGCAGTTACAAAGAGTAATATACCATACCTTATTCTATTTCGCAACCGATTTTACTTTTTTACCCGGTGCCCAAGATGTCCCATTTTTCACAGTCCTTACAATCTTGGTTTATTTTTTACCCAAACTGCCTTATGGATTTTACCTGTCATTTTTAGAATATCACTTGTGCTTATGCAAAAGATAAAACTTTTATGGAGGTTATTTATGAAAAAGAAATTTGTAAGTACTATATTAATTATCAGTATTCTCTCAACCGGTTTACTCAGTGGCTGTGGAAAAAGCGCATCGGCTGAATCCGTAGACCTTACTTCCGTATCCTTGGATACGATTAAAGAGAAAGCCAAAGAAGAAGGAACCATTTCTTCTGTCGGAATGCCGGATGACTGGGCAGACTGGAAAGACAGTTGGGAAAGCATTTCCAATACTTACGGTCTGGTACATGACGATACCGACATGAGTTCTTCCGAAGAATTATCCTTATTTGAAAGTGAAAAGGATTCTCCTACCAAAGATATCGGTGACGTAGGTCAGGCTTTTGGACCGACTGCTATTGAAATGGATGTGGTACAGCCTTATAAAGCTTCTACCTGGGATTCCATTCCGGACTGGGCAAAGGACCCGGATGGTAAATGGACGATTTCCTATCTTGGAACCATGGGTGCTCTGGTAAATACCAACAATGTTTCCGAACCGATTACTTCCTGGGAAGACCTGAAAAACAGTGATGCCAAAATCACTTTAGGCGATGTATTAAGAGGTGCCAGCTCCCAGATGGCAGTTTTATCCTGCGCCTATGCCATGGGCGGTGATGCTGAAAATCTTGACCCTGCTTTTGACTACTTCAAAGAATTAGCCAGCGAAGGACGTATCGATGTGGGTGATGGCAGTGTGGAACGATTAAACCGTGGTGAAATCGATGTTTTAGTAACCTGGGATTATCTTACTTTACAGTACCGCGATATTGTAGCTGCCAATAACCCGGACCTCAACATGGAATGCCATGTTATGCAGGATGGCGCTGTTCAGTCCGGCTATTGTCTGGTTATCAATAAATATGCACCACATCCTTACTCCGCAGCTTTAACCGTTGAATATCTCTTAAGTGATGAAGGTCAGATTGAGCGTGCCAAAGGCTATGCAAGACCAATCCGTGATGATGTGGTTCTTCCGGACGACTTAAAAGCAAAAATGATTTCTGATGATGAATATACCAACACTATCCCTTTGACCGATAACGATACTGTTACCAAGGCATGTTCTGAAATTGCAAACCGCTGGGAAGAAGAAATCATTCCTCTGATTGGCGAGTAGAAGTTGGTGGCAGCATGAAAAATTTCAAAAAAAACTGGCGGAAAATGGGCTTCTTTATGCCCTTTTTCCTTTTAATTATCTTCTTTTTATTTGTTCCGTTCTTCCAGATGTTAGCCAAAAGCTTTTCCACCGGAAGCGGACAACTCGGTTTTTCCTGGTATGTCGAAATCTTTACCAAAACCAGTTATCTGGTTGCCATTAAGAACAGTATCTGGATTGCCATCTGTTCCACCATTCTTGGAACCGTGATTGATTTCCTGCTTGCGTTGTCTTTAACCAATGCCGGAAAAAGAAACCGCCGCTGGTATCAGTCCCTTTTAAATCTGACATCCACCTTTGCCGGACTTCCATTGACCTTAGCCTTTGTTACGCTGCTTGGAACCGCCGGCGTATTTGTTTTAATCGGAAAAAATGCCGGTATTTCCTGGCTTGCCAATTATAATCTCTATTCCTTAAAGGGAATGTTTATCATTTTCCTTTACTTTCAGATTCCTATGGGAACGTTGCTGCTACTGCCTGCTTTCCACGAAATCCGCAAGGAATGGAAGGAAGCGGCTCTGCTTATGAATTGCAGTACTTTCCGCTTCTGGCGTAAAATCGGCATTCCGATTATGATGCCATCTGTTATGGGAACTGTTAATATGCTTTTTGCCAATGCATTAATTGCTTATACTACCCCATATTTACTGGTCAACAACGGTGTTCCGCTGTTACCGATTAAGATTACCGATATGTTTGTAGGTGACGTGCGCCAGCGTCCGGAGCTGGGCAGTGCTTTATCCATTGTGATGCTGCTTATTATGCTGCTGGTTCTTACCTGCACCAATCTGGTGAAAAAACTCTTTCAGAAAGGAAGGAAATAAATGAAGAAAAATCGTATGCTCGGAGTTATCTGGCAGGTTATTGTTGCCATATTTTTACTCCTTCCTCTGACTGTATCTTTTATCTATTCCTTTGCAGGAAGATGGACTTCTATCCTGCCACAGAATCTTACTTTCCGGTTTTATCTGGATAAATTTAAGGACAGCACTTTTTTCCTTGGTATCCTGCGGGGCATTTTCATCTCTGCCCTCCCGGTTATTTTGGTCAATATCATTATTTTACTTACGCTTTTTGCCGTTATCGTATATTTTCCAAAAATGGAAAAATACATTCAGGTCTGTTGTATTATTCCGACTACCATCAACGGTATTATTTTAGCAACTTCGATTTTGTCCACCTATGCAGGAAGCGGCACCATATTTTCCAACCGGATTATTATGCTGATGTTTACCTACTGTATTTTCTGCCTTCCCCTGACTTATCAGGGCATCCGCAACAGTCTGTATGCAGTAAATACCAAAACGCTTTTGGAGGCGGCTTCCATTCTTGGTGCCAACAAATTTTACGGATTCTTAAAAATTATTGTTCCGACCGTCCTTCCGGGACTGATGAACACTGCACTTATCAGCTTTTCCGCCCTGTTCGGAGATTTTGCAATCATCAAGATTATTGCTTCCTCCCAATACGAAACGGTGCAGACTTACCTCTATAAGAACCGGAATACCGATTTGCAGTCGTTTAGTGCCGGAGTCGTAATTTTACTGGTTTTAACCATGATTATCAATCTGACCGTTCACAAATGTGCAGCCAGAAATACCCCTCAGGGAAATAAGGAGAATCGAATCAAATGAGTTACATGGAGATTTCAAATATAGAAAAAGCTTTTGATAAAAATGAAGTACTGAAAGGTATTTCACTGAATATAGAACAGGGAGAATTTGTAAGCCTGCTTGGACCGTCCGGATGCGGAAAATCTACACTGCTCCGCTGTCTGTCCGGTCTTGAAACCATCGACAGGGGAACCTTTGTCTTAGATGGAAAAGATGTGACGGAAACACCCGCCCAAAACAGAAATATCGGCATGGTTTTCCAGCAGTACTCCCTTTTTCCGAATATGACCGTAGAAGAAAATCTTTCTTTTCCCCTTACGATTCAGAAAATGCCGAAAGCTGACCAGAAAGCCAAAATTGATGATGTATTAGAGATTGTCGGTCTTACAGATAAGAAAAAGGCTTATCCGGGAAATCTTTCCGGTGGACAGCAGCAACGTGTGGCTTTGGCAAGAGCTATTATCTCACGTCCGAAAGTTCTACTTTTAGATGAACCTTTAAGTGCCATTGACGCAAAGCTCCGCAAGAATCTGCAGATAGAAATCCGCCGTATCCAGCAGGAGCTTAATATTACTACTATTTTCGTTACACATGACCAGGATGAAGCTATGAGTATGTCTGACCGCATCTGCCTTTTAAACAATGGAAATATCGAGCAAGTCAGCAGTCCTATTGAGCTTTACACCAAACCGAAAACCCGCTTTGCTGCAAGCTTTATCGGTCATTACAATGTATTTTCCCCGGATGAATTTAAGCAGGCATTCCATGTAGCCGCACCGGATAACAAAATGACTGCCATCCGCCCGGAAACCATCCAGATTTCCACAGAAAAGCCGCAGGAAAATGACGCTATCCACACGATCTACGGAAAAATCATAAACAACCGCTCTGTTGGAAATACTTTGCATTATCACATTGATGTAAATGGCATTACCTTTAAGGTCGATACTTTATTCCGAAGCTTTGCACTTTATAAAAATGACCAGAATGTCTGGCTTTCCTTAGAAAAGAGAAACTGCCTGGCACTGGAAGATTAAGGAGGATATCTACTATGAAGCCTGTTGAAAAAATGTTTTCCGAAAAAGGTTCCTGGTTTAAAGGCAACCTTCATTCCCATACTGTCAATTCCGACGGCCGCCTGACTCCGGCGCAGTCCGCCGCCTATTACAGAGAACACGGTTATTCTTTCATCTGTTTTTCGGAACACGATTATTATACCGACCTTCGAAAAATATTAGACCGGGATGACTTTATTATTCTGCCGGGACTGGAAGCAAGCACTTATCTGATTACTTCCGATGATTTTTCCGGGCTTTTTGAGCCGGAAGTATTACAGAGAGGCTACTGCGATATGACTTTTCAGGAGCTGATGGCATTCCGCAATAAAAATGTGAATTTTACACTGAAAAAAGCCCATCATATCCATGGTATTCTTGGAACAAAGGAAATGCGGGCGGCTGCCGGAGAAAATGTTTTTACGGTCAACCAGCTTTATCCGATCCGCATTTACCTGAATCAATGGGATGGCGTAAATGCTGCACAGACGCTGTCTGACAGCTTAAAACAGAAAGGCTGTTTTACCACCTACAATCATCCCATCTGGTCCCGCGTGGATATTGAGGATGTCCGGGATTTACAGGGCGTCTGGGCTATCGAATGTTATAACTACGATACCGTCAACGAATGCGCTGAGGGAGAGGACACGGTATTCTGGGATACCATGCTCCGCCATGGAACTGATATTTCCTGCTTTGCTTCGGATGACAACCATAATGGCGGAACTTTTCAGGACAGCTTCGGCGGCTTTGTCATGGTAAAATCTGAACGCCTCGACCACGAAAGCATTGTAACGAATCTTTTAAAAGGAAATTATTATTCCTCCAACGGCGCTGTAATTACGCAGTGGGGCATCCGCAACGGCGAAGTCTATGTGGACTGTGAAAATGCCGAGCGCGTGAACTTCATCTGCGGTGGCAGCATCGGAAGCAGCAAAACCGTCATGATGGAAAATCAGATTCCGTTGCAGCATGTTTCTATCCCTCTTAGCGGTCGGGAACAATATGTCCGCATTGAAGTGAAGAATACTCTCGGACAGACCGCCTGGACGAATCCTATTATATTTTAATCGCTACGCGTAAAAAAAGGACGATTCTTTCGAATCATCCTTTTGTATACGTTGTGTACCTGCCGGTTCAGAATTAATCCTGAACGTAAGGCATAATTGCGATATGACGTGCTCTCTTGATAGCAACTGTCAAAGCTCTCTGATGTTTTGCACAGTTTCCTGTGATTCTTCTTGGAAGAATTTTTCCTCTCTCAGAGATATATCTTTTTAACTTATTTACATCTTTATAATCGATGGTGTTGTCTTTTCCACAGAAAACACAAACTTTCTTTCTTCTGTGCATTCCGCCTCTTCTTCTCATTGGCGCACCATCTCTGTCTGTCTTATTGAAAGCCATGGCTATTACCTCCTATTGATTTAGTTAAATGGTAATTCCTCATCAATTCCGTCAGGGATATTCATAAATCCATCGCCTGCACTGCTTGGTGAAGGTCTGTCAGCCGGTGCAAAACCGCCTGCATTGTCGGATGCTGATTTACTCTCAGCAAATTCCTGCTCTTCTATTATGACATCAGTGGTATATACTTTCTGACCGTCTTTGTTGGTGTAACTTCCGGTCTGGATACGACCTGTTACAAGTACCTTAATTCCTTTATGGAAATATTTCTCAGCAAACTCTCCTGCTCTTCCAAATGCTACGCAGTTGATAAAATCAGCGGTCTGCCCATCATTCCCTTCACGTCTGCCTCTGCGGTCTACAGCCAGTGAATATCTTGCGATTGCCATCTGGTTATCTCCGCTGGAGTAACGAACCTCCGGGTCTCTTGTTAAACGTCCCATAAGTATAACTTTATTCATACCACTTTCTCCTTCTCTTCTATTTATGCCTCGTCTTTTCTAACGCATAAGAAACGAAGTACGTTGTCCATAATACGAACATTCTGCTCTACTTCTGCCGGAACAGATGATTCTGCCTCGAACTGGATGAAATAGTAGAAGCCGTCGCTCATTTTCTGAATGTCGTAAGCTAATTTCTTCTTACCCCACTCTTCTACTTCTGTTACAGTTCCACCTGCACGAGTGATATACTCTTTTGCTCTCTCAACTGTAGCAGTTCTGACATCGTCTTCGATCTTGGCATTCACAACAAGTGCTAATTCATATTTGTTCATGCTAGATTTACCTCCTTTTGGTCTCTGGCCTCCTGTCTATGCGGGAAGCAAGGAATTTTTACATATCACGAGCCTATATGATAGCATAATCTGACCCGTTTCGCAAGTGTTTTTCTTATTATTCTTACGCTTCTGTTTCATTTTTTTGCTCATTTTTTTTTCGAAGCCCTTTGGTATTCTTCTCCACCAGTTTTCTGGCAATCATAATCTGATGGTCACAACCCATGCATTTCAACCGGAAATCCGCTCCTACCCGAAGAATTTCCCACTCCTGGCTTCCACAGGGATGCTGTTTTTTTAATTTTACAATATCGCCTACTTCGTATTGATAATTATTCATGTCGTCCCTTTCTTCTATGATTATCTTCTATTATTATCAGGTAATTTCTTCTGCCTCTTTCAGACCTCTGACAATACGGCTCCGATGCTGCCCTGTATCAGTAAGTCTGCCCGGTTGTCCAATGGCGTGGTGGACTTATTAATCAGCACCAGCTTATTGCCCCGGTAATAATCGATAAGTCCTGCTGCGGGATATACTGCCAGTGAAGTACCGCCGATAATGAGCATATCTGCATGGCTGATATAATACACCGCATCCTCTAAGGTCTGCTGATCTAAGCCTTCCTCATATAAAACCACATCCGGCTTGATGCTGCCGCCGCATTCATCACAGGTTGGAATTCCACTGCTCTTTAAAATGTACTCTGCATCAAATAGCTTTCCGCAGCTCTGGCAGTAGTTCCGGTGGACACTGCCATGAAGCTCTAATACCTTTTTGCTGCCGGCCGCCTGATGCAGTCCATCAATATTCTGCGTCACAACTGCCTTTAACTTACCGGCTGCCTCAAGCTCTGCCAATTTCTTATGCGCTGCATTAGGCTTTGCATCCAGGCACAGCATTTTATCCCGGTAGAATCGGTAAAATTCTTCTTTTTTACGCATATAAAAGCTGTGGCTTAAGATGGTTTCCGGCGGATAATCGTATTTCTGGTTATAAAGTCCGTCCACACTCCTGAAATCCGGAATGCCGCTCTCCGTAGATACACCTGCACCTCCAAAGAATACAATATTATCTGAGTCCATGACCCATTGCTTTAATGTCTCGATACCATCCATTCTGCTGCCTCCTGTTCCATTAAAAGTAGTCTTTCTCTTTTATTCCGCTTCGCTTTCTGTGCCTGCATTCTCCTCTGCTGGTGCCACGTTACCGTTTGGAACTGCCTCTGTCTGTACCGCATGTACCAAGAAACGGTAATCATAGCCTGCCTTGTTGCAGGTCATCAATGTAATTACTTTATCCTCTGGTGTTACCTCTACGCCGGTATCATACGCTGACTGTGCCTTTACACCATCTAAGAATTCCTGAAACTGCTCATCGGATGCAAACTGGGTATAGAAATCCACTTCATTATCCACTCTTGCCAGATAACAGGAAAAAATATCATAACGGTAGGTATAATCCGGTGTATAAATATAAAAATACGGATTTTCTTTATAAAATTCCTCATCCTTATAGTTATTTAATTTACCAAACATGGTCTTGTCCTTCATATTATGACCATAGATGAAGGTATTCTGGTCAGAAAAATCAGCATGATTGTTGGCATCCATGAAAATACTTGCCGCTGTTACAGCCTGTCCCTCAAAGGTATGCTTCAGATAATATTCATTATCCTCTCCCTGCATAATCGGATAGCTGATATTAATATTTTCAAACCGGATCCAGCCGATGCAGTCCGGGTTCAGCTCCTTTAATCCGGAAAAATCTACGGTAAATTCTCCGTTTTCTTCCGTACTGATTTCATCCTTTGGCTGCTCACTGACATATTTCTGCAGTCCCTTATATTCATGGCTTCCTTTCCAGTAAGTAATTCCATACAGAATCAATCTTACTGCCGCATACAAAAATACTGCCAGTGCCAGCAGAAATAAAATCCGAAACAGTATATTCTGCTGTTTTTTCTTCTTTCGCTCATTTTTAATCTTTCCTGTCATTGTCACACCCCCAATTTTTCTCTATTTGCTGCAATAGACCTACAGAATCTGCCACTGGCAGCTTCTTACGGATGCGTTGGTAACTGCGAGCAACTCGCGTAAAAAAGAATGTGCCTTGGCACATTCTCGCGCC
>OGQB01002682.1_pt1 | contig 12539 bp, 12 predicted proteins | sample 1553071 | NCBI WGS metagenome assembly OGQB01 (sample SAMEA2580284, study PRJEB22360) | human gut metagenome | biome: human gut; feature: human-associated habitat; material: faeces | place: Denmark | collected 2008/2010
TGCCAATGTGAGGTAGCGAGAGCGTGCCTTCGGGGAATTCGTTCATTTGCACATTCATATTTTTCTACGCAGCTGCTACTGCATACTCCATCGCACATCATAAAATCCGGATGCATTGCTTTTCTTTGACGCACGCACCACTTTGATATAGTAAGTCCCTTTCTTCAAAGCAACCTTTTTCTGAAAATCTTTTGCGTCATTTTTCAGGGAAGCCATGCATATTCCATTTCTGCAACCCGGTCCGTAAAGATAGAATCGAAATGCATCGGTACCGATTGCTGCCAGCTCGATCTTGACTTTTCTGTTTTTCGCAAGCTTGAACTTGAACCAGTCTGCACTTCCTGCTTTTTCGCCTGCTGTCACAAGTCCGGATACTCTTTTCTTATGAGCAATCTGATACGCTGTCTTTTTACTGTCTCCTTCAAGGTCTTTTACTTTCTTTACTCCTGCCGAAAGAGAATAATAACTCTGATTCTTTACCTCAATATAATAAGTGCCCGGATTCACTCCGTAAACGATAAACTCTTCCGTGCTGACATAGCTTCTTTTATATGGCTCGAGAGACCGTTTCTTACTGTCACACAGGCGAACTGCCATACCATACGGCGTTCCGTCTTCTGCGATTGCTGCCCCTGCAACGATCAGGATGCCTTTTTTCTTTACTTTTACCCTGTGGTAAACAGTTCCTTTTCCACGTTTCATAGTGCCGATATGGATATACATACCGGAGCCGACACTTTCCATATTGACGGTTTTTGTTGATGCTGCATACGTCGTTGTTTTCATACACAGGATCAGTACAAAAGCTGCCATCAGCATAAACATTTTACGGATCCATACATGTTCTCTTTTTTTACTCTCTTTCATTCCTTTTTCTCCTTTCCGCCTGTTTTTTCTCTTTTCCCTTTTTTGCCTGCGAAACACTTCATCGCAAGGCAATTTTGGTGTTTTCATCATATCATATTTCAAAGCCCCGCACAATAAAAAAAGCTGCCGCAGCATATCTTTCGATACACTGCAGCAGCCGGTTCAATCCAAACACACTTCAGCTAAAACAGCCTTATACTCTGGACAGATATTCGCCTGTTCTTGTGTCAATTTTGATCTTGTCGCCACGTTCTACGAACAGCGGTACGTTTACGTTAGCACCTGTCTCAACCGTTGCCGGTTTTGTTGCTCCCTGAGCTGTATCACCCTTGAATCCAGGTTCTGTCTCTGTGATCTCCAGTTCTACAAACAGTGGCGGTTCTACTGCAAATACATCACCGTTGATGGAACATACTTTTACCATTTCGTTGTCTTTAACAAATTTCAGTGCATCACCGATCGTGTCTTCGTTCAGTGCAACCTGGTCATATGTCTCAACGTTCATGAAATAGAACAGATCTCCGTCATTGTACAGATACTGCATATCTACTCTGTCGATACGTGCCTGTGGGAATTTTTCTGTCGGACGGAATGTTTTTTCTACTACACCTCCGTTGACAATGTTTTTCAGCTTTGTGCGGACAAAAGCTGCTCCCTTACCTGGTTTAACATGCTGGAACTCCAGAATCTGATATACGGTTCCATCAATTTCCAGTGTAATACCATTTTTAAAATCTCCTGCTGATACCATCTGATCTTCCTCCTTATTTTCGAAACGGACATCGCAATCCGCTTATAGCACTTCTGTTATCGGCTGTCCGCATAGTCTCATCTTATTTTATAATAAAACCTGCACTTTTTCAACTGTTTTTTACAGTTCTATCAGTTCTTTTGGTGAATGTGCAAGATTTCGGCACCCCTTTTCTGTGATCACGACCAGATCTTCGATCCTGACACCGCCAAATTCCGGGATATAGATGCCCGGTTCTACTGTCATCGTCATATTTTTCTGCAATACACTGTGGCATTTTGGTGACAGTCTCGGTTCTTCATGGATAAAAAGTCCGACGCTGTGCCCAAGTCCATGTCCGAAATACTCGCCATAACCTGCTTCTGCAATGAGCCCTCTTGCCACCTGATCGACTTCCGATCCCGTCTTTCCGGCACAGATCTGCTCCAGTGCCGCCATCTGGGCTTTCAGAACGATCCCGTAGATTTCCTTCTGTTTTGAAGAGGCTTCTCCAAGCACTACGGTACGTGTCATATCCGAACAATAGCCGTCATATCGGCATCCGAAATCCATGGTGATAAAATCACCCTTTTCCAGTTTTTTTGCGGTCGGTACGGCATGCGGCATGGCAGAATGAAGTCCGGATGCCACGATCGTATCAAAACTGTTGCCTTCAGCCCCAAGTTCCCGCATATAATAATCCAGCTTTGCCGCGATCGTAAGTTCGGTCACACCCGGTTTGATGTCTCCTAAGATTTTCTGAAATGCCTGATCTCCGATCGCCTCTGCTTTTGCGACTTTTTCAAGCTCTTCTTCTGTCTTGATGCAGCGAAGAAGATTGACTTCTTCGCCAAGCTCCATCCACGTTGCTTCGTCTTTTGTCGGACTGCTGATCTTTTTAAAGTCTGCACAGATCATCTGCTGATCTTCAAAACCGATCGTTTTTGCCTGATCTTTTCGGATACATTCTGTGATCAGCTCCCGGTAACCCTTCTCAGTGCTAACTTCCACAACGGCAAACTTCGGTGCCTCCTGTTTTGCCTGCGTGGTATAACGCGAATCGGTCATCAGCACTTTCTGATCGGCAGATATATAAAGATAACCGGTCGCACCGCCAAAACCACTTAAATATCGCATATTATATCCATCGGATATCAGAATCGCATCCAGATTTTTCTTTTTTAACAGCTCTGTCACTTTTTCTGTCATTCTTTTTCCCTGTCTTTCTTATAAAAATACAGAACAATCTTCTCCAGATAACGTTTGAGCACGATCTGAATCTCTTCTTTTGGATGGATCGGCTTAACCAGAATGGTATGCATCCCTGCTCTTTTGGCACCCCAGACATCGGTAAAGAGCTGATCCCCCACAAACAGGCTGTCTTTTTCGGTGCAGCCCATCATCTGCATTGCCTTCCGATAATTTTTCGTGGATGGTTTGTGGGCATCTTCGATGTATTTCCCTCCGATGGCATCCGCAAACGGTTTCACACGCGGAAGCTGATTGTTGGAAATCAAACAGTAATCCATGCCAAGCTCCCTCAAATGTGCAAACAGGGCTTTTGCTTTCTGATCTGCCGGTGCTCCGTGCGGAACCAGTGTATTGTCGATATCAAAGAGTACTCCCCGATAGCCTTTCTTTGCCAGTTCGGCAAAATCAATGCTGTATGTTGAGTCCAGATATTCATCCGGATAAAAACGTTCCACTAACATAAATTCTCCCATGTTCTTACAGTCTTTGCAATACATGCCTGAACCTGTAAGAATCGTTCCATTTTCTCTGTTATTTTTCCAGGAAATCCTGCATTGCCCCGAAATGTTCTTTCATCTGCTCTATACCGTGCTGATAGAAATCTTCCAGAACTTCCGGTTTGGATTCCAGTCTTGAGACGGTCTTGCCCTGCGGCCGGATCACAAAAATCCTTCCTTCTTCCTCCCAGCGTTCCACCAGTTCCATGACTTCATTGTACTGATGTGCCCGGCGGCAAAGTGCCCTTGCCAGATTCGGATAATCCTTAAAAACCGTCTGATACATCAGAATATCCCGTTTGGATATGGTCTTGCGGTATCCTTTGTTTCTGGTCAGGATCAGAACGTTTTTGCGGTAACCGCTTCGCATGCTGTGGATCAGCGGAATAGAATCTGCAATGCCTCCATCCAGGTACGGCACCCCGTCGATCTCTACCATCGGTGTTACAAGCGGCATACTGCTTGAGGCTCTGCAAAGCTGCATCAGCCGGTCTCCGTCTTCTTTTTCGCTGTAATATTCTGCCTGACCGCTCTCGCAGTTTGTCACCACGATCTCACAGGTCATATCGGATGCAAAGTAAGTATCAAAATCAAAAGGATGCAGTTCTTTCGGATCTCGCTCAAAGATCAGATCCATGTCCAGCAGACTTTTCGTCTGGAAAAAGTTGTGAAAATTGATTATTTTCCCGTCCTCGCCGGAACGGATCATACATGCCTTTGTCCTCCCGGGCTGCCTTGAAACATAGTCCACTGCATTGCAGGAACCGGCAGAAACTCCGATCACATGCGGAATATAGTACTCCTGCTCCATCAGATAATCCAGCACGCCGGATGTGAAAACCCCTCTTTTTGCTCCTCCCTCAAGGATCAATGCTGCCTTCTGCATTTCTTTCGCCTCCTCATCGGTTTCTAAGTTGAGAGTATAGCTCAAAACTTTTCATCCCGCAAGTATATCTGTCATTTTTCTGTACATACTGAATTCAGAAATGTCTCTGGCATTCTTGCTGCGAGGTGTACATCATGCATCGCATAACCTGTTTTTGAAAGGAGCAAGCCCGTGAAAACAGAATTTCTTTTATTATCCCTGATTTTTTCCTTCACAGCCGATGTTCTTTTTCTGAAGACTCCCTTTGAACTTACGGCAATCTTGTTTTTTATCGCAGTGCAGTACTGCCATCGCCGTCTGCAAAACGGTTCTTTGCTCTCTTTTACCGCCGGCGGCTTTTCTGGCATGTTCTTCCTGCTTTTGCTCTCTTATTTCTGGCATATAAAAAGCAGCCTCCTTACGGCGGCCGCCTTTTTCTATATCGCACTGCTGACCTGGAATCTGTGCAGTTCTTTTACGGTGAAACGACAAAATACGCCCACTCTGCTACGAATCTGCCTTGTCATGCTTCTTGCCTGCGATCTGAATGTCGGATTTTTCAATCTGCCCCGCTTCTGTGGTGATCTTCCGCATTCTCTTGCTTTTTACTGCACGCACATCGCCGGAAAGCTGATCTGGCTTTTCTATCTTCCAAGCCAGTTAATCCTGCTTTACCTGTTCTTTCGCTTCCCCAAGAAGAATCCATCTTCCGTTCTTCTCTGATCCTTCTCTTTTAAGCCAGCCCTGCTTTTTCATTTTGTCGATATCACGCAGAATGGTACGCTTTGTGACCTGAAGCTCCTGCACCATAGCACTGATCGTGATGCGTTCGTTCTCTGCCATCATTTTCAGGATCTGCATTTGACGCTCCTGCGGCGTGAAACGTTCACCGTCAGCACTTTCTTTTTCCTGCGGATCACTTACATCCGTTTTTGAAAATGCTCTGTTTTCCGCTGCCAAAGGTGTCTTTACCACAGCTTCTTTTACCGGTTCCTGTCTTGTTTTGCCGGATTTTTCTTTCTGCCAGGTCATCCGGCAGATGCCGTCGTGTTCTTCTTTTGTCAGTCCATAGCTGTCCTCTTCTGATGCAATGCCAAACTCACAGAAATATTTCTTCAGCATCGGATTTCCGAAACGTCCCATGCTGACTGCAAACTCTGCGGTAAGCTTCTGCGATGATGCCGTGATTTTTGCCGGATACGCACTCGTATATTCTCTGGACAAAAGAAATTCACTGACAAATGCTTTCGCCGTCTCTTCTCCGGCTGCCGGCTGCAGAAAATGGATCAGTTTTTCTGCCTCATCCAGAAGATTCGTCTCCATATTCAAACGCTGCGTTTCTCCGTCCACCTGCCGCTCACAGGTAACTGCCGTATTGGCGAAAAGATTGCGAAGCGTCATATCTTTTCCGAACAGAAGGCCTGCCAGAAGGCGAAGACCACGTTCTCCCGTCTCATAATTGATACCGGAAAGATTCATTTCTTTTAAAAGGGCATGATTTTCCAGCCTGCCAAACGGATGCTCTTCGTTTTTCATCAGCAGCAGTGCTTTTGCCCTCTCGATCAGACTGTCTGAAAGATCGTTTTCCCGCATAAACGGATAGATTTTGCGTTCTGTGTAAATCTCCTGTTTCTGCACATAAAGTCTTGTCAGCTCTTCTTTTCGTTCCACACGGATATTTTCTGTTCCTCTTCTTACAAAAATCTTTCCGCGAAGAGCATGGACATTCGCACTTTCCGGAACATTCAACACCAGGACATATTTGCCGTCCACGATCTCACGCACCGGTTCCATCTCAAACGGCGGCTGGGAAGTGGCTGCAATCTGAGTTGCAGTGCGTCATATCCGGGATTGCCCGTTCTTTAAATCCATATACTTCACCGCTTTCATCTACTCCCAGCAGAAGTGTTCCTCCTCTGGTATTCAGAAATGCACAGATTGTCTCAAACACATTTGTATGGATTCCATCCTTGCAGCTTCTGAACACGGTATTTTCATTCTCTCCAACTGTGATCAATTTCTGTGCTATCATATTTTCCTCCTTCATGACGCACTTGCTGCGTCAATAATGGTAGATTTGGAAGTTAACTTCCAAACTTTTTCCGCCTGAAATTTCCGGCGGATCACAGATTCGCCTTCTTTAAGACGGTTTTTCAGTTCCTCTGTCTCACCAAATAAATCGCAAAATATCTGATATTCATCCACCAGCCCCTGACCGTGCAGCACCCTGTAGGCTCCGGCATCGCTTCCGGCTGCAAGCAGCACGCCCTTTTCCCAGGCACAGCTTACATTCGCCCTGGCAGAATCAAAAATCTTTTCCAGTTCTTCCTGAGGATATCTTCCACAGCCAAGCAGGTTGCCGGTCGTCACAAGCGTCGGTACCCAGACCGTTCCCTTCTCTTTCATGGCATCGATGCAGTCCCGGTCGATATAATTGCCATGTTCTATGCTGTCAGCCCCCGCAAGAGCTGCGGCACGTACGGCATCCGCCCCATTGACATGAGCCATGACCGCCATCCCCTCTTCGTGGGCAATGTGGATCAGTTCTCGGATTTCTTCCGGTGCAAGCGGCTCTTCTGACATCTGCCCGAACTGTTCATAAACCATGATCCCGGAGATCATGATCTTGATAAAATCTCCGCCGAGATCTTTTACTTTCTTTACCAGATCTCGGTATTCTTCCAGATCTTCCCAGGCACATCCGACGATCCTGCCGTAATGCCCTTTGCGATGAATGGCAAACATCGGGCTGCGGTAATCGATCCCATACTGTGGTGCGATCTTTGACGCATATTCGGACACATGCAGGGCATCTCCGCCATCTCTTACAAATGTAATCCCACGTTTCCGATACTCTGCAAATGCCTGCCGGATCGCCTCTTCGCTGACATGATTTTTATGCAGTGCCACTGCTTCTTTATAATTTCTGCCATTTAGAAAGATGTGAGCATGACATTCTCCAAACATTCGGTTCACCTCATTACATGCATCTTATTTTTTCTTTCTCTTCACACTCCATACGGACGGTACAAAAATCATCAGCATCGGGATCAGCTCCAGTCTTCCGGCCAGCATATCAAAGCTTAAAACCAGTTTGGACAAATTGGAAAATCCTGAGAAATTGCCGGCCGGTCCGACCAGTCCAAGTCCCGGTCCGACGTTGTTCAAAGTCGCTGCCACGGCCGTAAAGTTGGTAACCAGGTCTTTCTCATCCAGTGAAACGATCAGAACCGATGCCACAAAAATAATCATGTATAATGCAAGATATGCATTTACGGAACGGATAACTTCGGTCTCCACCGTTCTTCCTTCCATACGCACACGCTTGACGCTTCTTGGATGCAGTGCCAGTGAAATCTCACGTCCGATGCCTTTTAACAAAAGCAGGATACGTGACACTTTGATACCGCCTCCGGTACTTCCCGCACAGGCTCCGACAAACATCAGTGTCACCAGGATCGTTCTGGAAAAACCCGGCCACTGGTTGAAATCCACCGTACTGAATCCGGTGGTCGTGATGATCGATCCAACCTGAAATGCTGCATGGTGAAATGCCTGAAACAGACTCGAAAATCCCCCGGAAATATTGAAGGTGATCGCCAGGATGGAAGCCGCTATGATCGCCAGATATGCCAAGACTTCCGTCATACTGGAAACCTGCCTGATCTTTTTCTTCAAAATGCAGAAGTAGAAGGTAAAGTTGACACCAAACAGGATCATAAACGTAGTGATGATGCCCTGCTGCAGCATCGTATAGCCTGCACACCCATCACTTTTTATCGAAAATCCACCGGTACCGGCCGTACCGAATGTAATGCAGAGGGTATCAAACAGCGGCATTTTGCTGATCAACAGCAAAATGATCTGAATCAGCGTCATACCAAAATAAATAGCATAAAGAATTGCTGCCGTATAGCGGATCTTCGGCACGAGTTTGCTCACGTTCGGTCCCGGACTTTCTGCTTTCATCAGGTGTACGATTGTTCCATTTCCTTTATTTGGAATAAAAGCAAGGATAAAGACCAGAATTCCCATACCTCCTACCCAGTGGGTAAAACTTCTCCAGAACAGACTGGCACGTGAAAGTGCCTCTACATTGGTCAGAATACTGGCTCCTGTAGTTGTAAAACCGGAGCTCACCTCAAAAAATGCATCGAAAAAATTCGGGATTTCTTCTGTCAGCATAAACGGGACTGCCCCAAATACTGAAAACCAGATCCATACAAGTGCAACTGCTACCAGACCTTCTTTGGTATACAGAGTAATCTTTTTCGGCTTGCGAAGTGTGCTGACCCCGCAGAATAATGCACAGATCCCGCAGGAGATCAGATAAGAAGAGAGAACACTTTCCCCGTAGATCAGCGAAACCAGGATCGGAAGCAGCAGAAAGAGTGCTTCGAACCCGCTCGCCATGCCAAGTATGTAAAAAATCATTCCATAATTCATGTTTTCACCCTTACCGTTCTTTCACAATATCGGATATATCATCCAGTCCCTGATTGGTCGTGACAACGATCACCTTATCCCCGATGCTCATCACGTCCTGACCGTTCGGCATGATCAGCACACCGTCACGGTAAATCGATGCGATCAGCAGATTTTTTTTCAGAGACAGTTTCTCAAGCGGAATCTCAAGGATCGGAGACGACTGCCGGATCACAAATTCCAGTGCTTCCACACGGTTGTTTACCAGGCGGTAAAGTGTCTCTACATTACTGCCGATGGTATTTTTCATGGCACGTACATAACGCACGATGTATTCTGCCGTCACATACTTCGGATAAATAATACTGTCAAGATCTAGTTTGTTGATGACTTCATCGAACGTGGTATTGTTTACTTTTGTGATACTCTTGATCTTCGGTGCATGCTCTTTTGCAAAGAGTGAGAGCAGGATATTTTCTTCGTCCACATCCGTCAGCGTCACAAAGGAGTCCATCCAGTTCACGCCTTCTTCCATGAGGACATCCTGATCCGTTCCCTCACCGCAGATGATCGTCGCCTTCGGCAGAAGGTCGCTTAATTCTTCGCATCGCTCACGGTTTTTGTCGATGATCTTGACATCAATGCCCATGGTCAGAAGCTGTTTTGCCAGATAATAGGCTGTTGTACTGCCGCCTATGATCAGGGTATCACGAACCTGATCCGTCTGGACTTTGATCTTTTTAAAGAACTGACTCGCCATTTTCGGCGGTGCCACGATCGACACGATATCACGCTCCTGCAGCACGACATTTCCATCCGGAATGATAACCTGATCTCCGCGGACAACGGTGCATACCAGCACTTCGCAGTGAATCTTTGCCCCCATATCTGCGATCCGCATATTATTCAAAACAGAGTTTGCCCCGATACGGAACTGCAAAAGCTCAATGTGTCCGTTTGCAAAAGTCTCGATCTTGATGGCAGATGGGAAACGTAAGATCCTTGCCATCTCGGAAGCTGCCGCCTGTTCCGGATTGATGACCATCGCCATACCAAGCTCTTCCCGGATAAAGCGGACTTCCTGACTGTACTCCGGATTCCGCACGCGGGCGATCGTCTGACAGCCGTTTCCGGCTTTTTTGGCGATCAGACAGCACAGCAGGTTCAGCTCATCTGAACCAGTCACGGCGATCAGCAGATTTGCCTCCCGGATGCCTGCCTCCAGCTGGACATTATGGCTGCTTCCGCTTCCTACCACGCCCATAATATCACACGCGTTTGATATATCCTGCACTTTTTCGGCATCTTTATCTACAATAACAATATCGTTTCCTTCATTACTCAACTGTTCTGCCAAGGTTGCTCCTACTTTTCCGCAGCCCACGATAATGATCTTCATTTCTTTTTCCTCACCTTGAATTTTCTGTTTTTCGATTTCCTTTCTCTGTCCAAATACAGGTAAGCCGAAAACGGCCACTGAGCTTTGTATCTGCTCTATGGCCGCATCTTCTGTCGGAAATTCCCTTTATTCTTCTGTTGTTTTTATATCCATAACCTGTTCCAAGATCTGTGCTGCGTCTTTGATACATCCGTCACAGGACCGCAGAACCTTGCCTGTCCCGATCCCTTTCAGATCCTTGCAGACCACGGAACCGTTCTTCTCTCCAAATTTCTGAACGATCTCTCTGCTGACACGATATGTCGCACCTTTTGTGACCGGTTCTTTTGTATTGCGGCTGCTCTTTAAAAGGCCTGCCCCCATACAGGCTCCCGAAACGGCTCCGCCGGTACACTGCATACCGCCCATACCGGCTCCGAATCCTTCTCCTGCCGCAAAAATAAGATTTTCATCCACTCCCACCAGATCTGCATAGGCACATGCCACTGCCTGACAGCAGTTGTAACCCTTCCCATGATTCTCCAGCGCTTTTTCTACTCTGCTGCTCATTTTGATTCCTCCATTGTAAAACCACGTTTCTCACGCCGAATAATATTGCAATTTTACACTACTTTCGCTCAAATTACAAGAGGTATCAGGATTTTCACATAGAAATTCTCCCCTCTTGAGCCGTATTGAAACTGACCGCCACGATTTTTGACTGTTTTTCTTACATTGTGAATCCCATATCCATGCATTCTGTCGTCTTTTTTGGTCGTCCGGAAGATTCCCTTTCTTACCTGTGCATGTGCTTCGCAGCTGTTCTCCACGATCAGCATAAACATCGAATGATGTTTTCGTACTTCAATCTTTACCATGCGTTTTTCTTCTTCCAGCTTTTCACATGCCTCTATTGCATTGTCCAGAAGATTTCCAAGCAGAATGCACAGTTCTTTATCTGCAAGAGCGATCTCTCCGATCATATCTGTCTTAATTTCATATAAAATTTTCTTTTTTTCCATGGCAAGCAGCTTATATTCCAGGATCATGTCAAGGATCAGATTCTGCGTCCACTGCCTGTGCCGGTCTTTTTCCAGCGGCCGCAGTTTTCCGATATATTTATGGAGACGCTCATACTCTCCTTTTTCTGCCAGCTTCCACATCACCAGGTTGTGATTGTTCATATCATGATATAAACGACGGTTTTTTTCGTATTCCATCGCCAGCTCTTCATACTGATGCTCTGCCATATCCACCCGCATCTGCAAAATCTCTTCTTTTTGTTTCATATCGTGGTAGATCAGATAAATCATGCACAGAATCCCCAGAAATACAACCATTGCCCAGATACTGCTCTTGAACACGATCTTACTGCTGCTCCCGAGCAAAACATTCTGGAAATAGAATACGGCAGAAGATCCGATCAGAAACAGCAGCGAAACGAGCATCCAGTTGACTTCGATCTCATGGCTTTTCTGCCATTCACAGATCCTCAATACCAGAATACAGACCATGATTCTGCTGATATTCAATGCCAGTATGCTGACCATCCCAACGTCTGCATACTCTGCCCCGATGCAGAACAGCAGTACAAGCCAGGTGCGACTCAGTTCCTCCAGTACCTGAAAACAGCCAAACACCAGAAATGCCCGCCAGATGGAAACTCTTCTTACTGCCCACAGAAGCAGTGCCAGAATGCCGCTTTTGAATATAAAAATCTCAGCTGCCGAAACACTTGCTTTACCCAGGCATCTGAAAAAGACATTCATCCCCACCGAAGCACACAGATAGATCAGGCTTTCTTTTCGCTCTACCATTTCCGGCTTCAGACCTCTGGCAGACACATCACATATCAGAAACACTTCCAAAACCACGATCAGATACTCTGCAATTGCAAAACCGGTCATCTCCATCCTCTTTCCATATATTCACTCATTTTCTGCATGATCTCTCTGTTATGTCCTCTTCCTACCTTGATCAAATCCCCATTGTCCATCGTAAGCATTCCCTTTTCCAAGCGTTCCACATGAAGCAGATTCACAATATATCCCCTCTCTGCCATGACAAACTGCTCTTTCGGGAGTTTTCCGGCAACCTCTTTTAAAGATTCCCTGTTTGCCTTTTTTCCCTGAAGTGTCACAAAAATGGAATTCTTCTGTTCTTTATAAATATAACAGATCTCACGCAGTGCTACTTTTTCGAACACGCCTGCTCTTTTTACCAGATACTGTCCTTTGACATGTATGCCGATCTCCCGGCAGATCTGCCGCATCGTCTGTACCAGTTTCTTTTCCATATTTTCTTTGATAATATAATGAAATGCCCGGACTTCGTACCCGGAAAGTGCATATTTTTCGTATGCAGTCAGGAACACGATGTATGCCCTCTCCTGTATTTTTCTGATCTCTTTTGCAAGCTCCAGTCCATTCCCGTCCGGAAGTTCAATATCCAGAATATAAACCGTGAACAATTCCTGCGACAGCTCACTTTGCAGCTGACTGAATGTAGAAAAACACTCAACTTGAA
>OGQB01002687.1_pt1 | contig 12521 bp, 11 predicted proteins | sample 1553071 | NCBI WGS metagenome assembly OGQB01 (sample SAMEA2580284, study PRJEB22360) | human gut metagenome | biome: human gut; feature: human-associated habitat; material: faeces | place: Denmark | collected 2008/2010
CAAACAAAGGAGGCAAGAAGTATGTTTTGTCCTCACTGCGGCCAGAACAATCCCCCGGATAGTCTATTTTGTACTTATTGCGGCGCGTGTTTAAATTATGATGATAATAATTCATTTCAGCCCACACCCCCTATGAATCCGTATACTCCGCCTCAGGCACCGTATTCCCCCTATCAATACCCGCCCTATCCGCCTATGGCGCCCGTTAAGCCCCAGCAGACCAACCCTTGCGCCATCGCTGGATTTGTGCTTTCTCTGGTATCTATCTTTCTTCCATGGTTTGGATTCGTCTGCGCGCTTTTGGGCGTAATTTTATCCGGCGTCGGCATTTCACAGAGTACCCGGCTGGATCAGAACGGCAAAGGTTTTGGGATCGCCGGCGTTATCGTCAGCTCCTTTGTGCTCTTTTTCTATGTTTTGGTCATTATTCTCGTGGCCATCGGCATAGGTGTTTCCATATAGGTTATTAATAAGCTTCCAGTGAAGCCAGTCTTTTATCCCAGCCATCTTTCGTGGCTGGGATTTTTTATAGGTCCACGCACTTCCCCATAAGCCACAGGATGCTATATTCTAAAAATAAATCCCTATCTCTTTGTTCAGAAACAGCTAACCTCAAATTGCCATAAGCCTATTTTTCAGCGTCCCATTGCCTTTAAGCAATTTTAAAAACAGCCTAGCAAATAAAAAGCTAATCTACAGCTCAAATTTGACAACAAAATTTGCGGAGGTAAAACAAAATTGGTGATTAGAAAAGAAACAACGAAGGATCATGCTGAAGTCTATCAGTTAATTAAGGAGGCTTTTGAAACGGCTGAACATGCTGATGGCAGTGAGCAGGACTTAGTTTACGCCTTACAGAAAAGCGACGCTTTTATCGCTTGTTGCGGAAATAAGTGAAGAAATCGTGGGGCACATTCTGTTTACAAAAGCGCGGGTTGGCAATGCTGAGGTTGTAGCCTTGGCCCCGTTATCGGTTACGCCGATTTATCAAAGGCAGGGGGTAGGAACAGCTTTGATAAAGGAGGGGCACCGAATTGCGAAAGAATTGGGATATCAGTACTCCCTCGTTTTAGGAAGCGAATTATACTATCCCAGAATGGGATACCGCCCTGCCAGTCAATTGGGCGTAGAGCTTCCGCTAGGTATACCAGATCAGAATTTTATGATTGCTAAGCTGCGGAATGACGCAAAGCCTATCCGCGGCTCGGTAGTCTACGCAAAAGAATTTGGTTTGTAAGCTCAATTCATGATGATAGGGAAGGATACCGTTACGGTATCCTTTTTCGTTGAACCTCGCAGGTGTTTTCCAATCAAAATAAGATGGTTTTTTGCACCTCCTTTGCGAAATCAATTTTATGCTTCGTTTCTTTGAAAAACGCCCTTTGGGCGACATAAAAAAGATATCATATCAATTTTTTATTTTCGGCTTGATGATTAAACTAAAAAGGTGCTATGATTAATGGTATCAAAGAAAAGCACTAAATCGGAGGCTGACCATGTATATCGCGGATCTGCATATTCATTCCAAATATTCCAGGGCTACCAGCAAGGAATGCGTTCCTGAATATTTAGAGCTTTGGGCCCGGAAAAAAGGCATTTCTCTACTTGGGACCGGCGATTTCACCCATCCCGCCTGGAGGAAAGAGCTTTGGGAAAAGCTGGAGCCCGCAGAACCGGGGCTGTATACCCTAAAAAAAGAATTCCAATTTTCAGAGGGCCCCGACGCGCAAAGCACATCAGTACGCTTTGTGGTAACAGGAGAGATCAGTTCCATCTATAAAAAAGGCGGAAAAACCAGGAAGGTGCACAGCCTGATCCTGCTTCCGGGATTCAATGAGGCAGATGCTTTTGCCGCAAGGCTGGAAAAGATCGGAAATATCCATTCAGACGGACGTCCTATTTTGGGGCTGCCCTGTCATGATCTTCTGGAAATGATGCTGGAGGTCAGTGAGGAGGGTATCTATATCCCCGCGCATATCTGGACCCCACATTTTTCTCTGTTCGGGGCGAAGTCCGGATTTGATACCATAGAAGAATGCTTTGAAGAACTGACACCTTACATCCATGCCCTGGAGACAGGACTTTCTTCAGATCCGGCGATGAACTGGCAGATCTCGGCGCTGGATGGCTATCAGCTGGTGTCCCATTCGGATGCACATTCACCGTCGAAGCTGGGAAGGGAAGCGGATCTTCTGGATATAGAGCTTTCCTATCAGGGACTTTGGAATGCAGTGCAGAAAGGTAAGGGGCTTGAAGGGACGATTGAATTTTTTCCGGAAGAAGGAAAATATCATTTTGACGGGCATCGGAAGTGCGGCGTGTGCCTGAGTCCGAAAGAGGCAGAGAGGTATAACGGTATTTGCCCGGTCTGCGGAAAGAAGCTGACCATGGGTGTGGATCACAGGATCCTGCAGTTATCAGATCGTGACGAGAGTTCAGTGGCCATGCCGGAAAGCGGCCGTCCTTATGAAAGCCTGATGCCGCTACCGGAGGTGATCTCCGCCTGCGTGGGATTTTCCACGGCAAGCAAAAAAGTTCAGGGACAGTACGAGGCGCTGCTTGAAAGACTGGGTGCGGAATTTACCATATTGAGAGAGGTTCCGCCGGAAGATATCCGAAAAGCCGGCGGAGAAGTTCTGGCGGAAGGCATCCGGCGGCTCCGTGCAGGAGAAGTGGTGCGGAAACCGGGATCTGACGGAGAATATGGAAAAATAGAATTGTTTTAACCGAATCAGGTAAGTCCTCTGCGGGGGTGCGAATATCGGCTTGATCCAATTAAGAAAATTTCTGAAATGGTGTGAAAAGAAGCAGCTGTTAAATATTTATGTATTGTGAAGAGTATTGCCGGTCATAGCGTGAACTGCAAAAGGTAAAAGGCGATAATGATAAAGGATTGGAGCAGGATAGAGATCATGAAAGAAAAAATCGGCATCATATCAGACACTCACGGCCTTCTGCGGCCGGAGGTACTGGAAATCTTAAAAGACTGCAAATACATTCTTCATGCCGGAGATGTCAATAAAGACGAGATCCTGGATGTACTGCGTTCCATGGGAAATCTCTATGTGGTCCGTGGAAATAATGATAAAGACTGGGCGGAAAATCTCCGCACCAGTCTAAGCTTTACCATTGGCGGCGTGAAATTTTTTATGGTCCATAACAAAAAAGACGCTGCGTGGGAGCTGGGGGACACACAGGTGGTCATTTTCGGACATACTCACAAATATTTTGAGAAGATGATCGATGGCAGACTGTGGCTGAATCCGGGAAGCTGTGGAAGAAGCCGCTTTGGCGGAGAGGTTACCATGGCGGTGATGACTGTGGAGGATGGCAAATATCAGGTGGAAAAAATCATTTTGGCGGAAAATTTCAGGAAATAATCATAACCCTGTTTATAGATCCTTTTATGCAGATCCGTTTCTGTAGATTACTGGAATACGCTGATGCATAAAAGGATTTTTTGTATTTTATTGGATACAATCCTTGTAATTTTGGATTTGTAGCGTATAATTAAAAAACGTTTAAAACAAAAGTGGTCTTACCACTTTTGAAAAATTCGTTTGAGCGCAGAATTTGAACGCAGCTGCGTTCATGAGTATGCAGTAAAGCAAAATGTGAATATGCGCTTTACATGAATCAGGAGGGATGCAACATGAAGCATGTGCAGCAGTTCAGCATCATCCTGTTGATTTCCGTCATTGGAGAATTACTGAAAACTTTTCTTCCACTTCCGGTACCGGCCAGTGTCTATGGATTGATCATTATGCTGGTGGCTTTGCTCACAGGTATTCTGAAGCTGGATCAGGTCAAAGGTGCGGCAGATTTTCTGGTTGAGATCATGCCGGTGATGTTTGTGCCGGCTGGTGCGGGACTGATCACAGCCTGGAGTACTCTGAAACCGATCTGTGTACCGGTTCTCATCATGACGTTTATCAGCACGGTGATCGTAATGGTCGTAACAGGAAAAGTAACACAGGGAGTGATCCGTATGGGAAAGAGAGGAACTGAAAAATGATGGAATTCATAAAAAACTCCGCATTTTTCGGAGCAATGATAAGTCTGATCGCCTATGAGATCGGTCTGATCCTGAAAAAGAAGTTTAAAATGGCAATCTTTAATCCGCTTTTGATCTCGATCATCTGTGTTATCGGTGTTCTTTTGATCTTCCATATTGATTATGATGATTACAATGAAGGTGGAAAATATATCAGCTATCTGCTGACCCCGGCAACAGTCTGTCTGGCAGTGCCCCTTTATGAGCAGATCCATCTGCTGAAAAAAAATCTCAAGGCAGTGGTTGCCGGGATCTTTTCCGGAACGCTGGCCGGGCTTTGCAGCATTCTGCTTATGGCGAAATTGTTTGGCTTTGATCATCAGGAATATGTCACCATGCTTCCGAAGTCTATCACAACTGCTATCGGAATGGGTGTTTCCGAGGAGCTTGGCGGTATCGTGACCATCACCGTTGCCGTGATCATCATCACAGGAGTTCTGGGAAATATGATTGCAGAGGTTGTCTACAAGATCGCAAAGATCGAGGAGCCGATCGCAAGAGGCCTTGGACTTGGAACATCTGCCCATGCCATCGGAACTGCCAAAGCCATGGAGCTTGGCCCGGTAGAAGGAGCTATGAGCAGCCTTGCCATTGCCGTAGCCGGATTGCTTACGGTTGTAGGAGCGTCTGTGTTTGCGGGAATGATGTAAAAGGAGATATCATTGGGGATTTCAAATGCCCTTTCAAAGTGTTACATTTTACAAGTCTGTCGTTTACGGCAGGCTTTTTTTGTTGTTCGTTGGTAATATCCCGCGAAGCGTGTTACTGAGAACGGAGTGAACAGCAACGTTTTTTTTATTGTCATGGGAAAAAGGGTGAGAAATAAGTTGCGGTAGTAATGTGATAACATGTATACTGTACTTAAAAGGTTATAAGTGTTTTGCAGAATATATATAAACACTCATGACAACAAAATAATGGAGGAGTGCATATGAAAAGAAAGATGACAAGTGCATTGTCACTGTTCCTGACTGCGGCAATGCTTGGCACCAGTGTGCCTTCTGTGGTACTGGCAGAAGATTTCAGCCAGCAGCCGGACGTGCAGTGGGACAGCGAAGCGGTGGATGAAACTGCAGATCCGGAAGAGCAGGATCAGACAGAAGAAGTAACCAGTGGTATTTCTGTTTCCGACAACAATTCGGAAAATAGTTCAGAATACATGGGAACGGGAGCCGGAGATGATTTTACGTCGGATGTAACAGAAGAACCGGAAGATAAGACAGAGGAATCCGGGGAATCATCAGAAGAACAGGATCAAGATCAGAATCAGAATGGTGCGGCAGATGGGGCCGAAGAGATTTCTGAGGAAACGGAAGAACTTGCGTCACCGGAGACTGAGGAGCCGGATCAGCTGGAAGAGGAGAAGTTATCCGATGATCAGCTGGACGGAGCGGAGGAACTGGTTTCAGCAGGAGAAAGCAGTGCGACGGGGATCGTTGCTTCGGGAAATTGCGGACCGACACATGATATAGGGGGAACAGGAGTTGCAATAAACAAAGACGGTTCCAATATAACGGATACAGCAAAATGGACGCTGGATTCCCAGGGAACATTAACGATATCTGGAAGTGGAGAAACTACAAGCTATATGTGGAGCTATTCCGATGGGCTTGAGCTGAAAGAAGTACAGCCCTGGGCCGCTTATGATGATCAGATCCGGAAGGTAGTCATAAAAGAAGGAATCACAGAGATTGGAAATTTCAATTTTATGAAATGCAAAAATCTTGAGAGTGTACAGCTTCCAAGTTCTTTGAAAAAAATCTGGGAACGTGCGTTCTGGAAATGCGAATCGCTGAAAGAGATAAAGATTCCAGACAGTGTTGAGGTTATTGCAACGCGTGCTTTTTCGTCCTGCGAAAAGTTGAAATCGGTACAGCTTTCCAAAAATCTTACAGGGATTGCGGAGGGCTTGTTTTATAATACCGGATTAACGAAAGTTATTATTCCAGAAGGAATAAAAAGTATAGATGACAGAGCTTTTGGCGTGTGTGAGGAGCTAAAAGAAGTTACCCTGCCGAAAAGTTTGCAAACAATTGGATGTCAGACATTTGCATACTGTGACTCGCTGACAGCTGTTACATTACCGGATTTACTGGAAACTCTTGATCAGGAAGCTTTTTATTCCTGTAAAAACCTGAAAACTGTAAAATTTGGAAATAATCTGAAAGAAATCGGAGTATGTGCATTTGAAAATTGCGACTCACTGAATAATATCGTATTGCCAAATTCGCTGAAAACTATCGCTGAAAGAGCTTTTTTTGGATGTTCGTCACTGACATCTGTTAAATTTGGCGACAACATTACAGAAATAGGTGAACGAGCTTTGGGCAGCGGCAGGATTAAGGAACTGATACTTCCAAGGAATCTTAAAGAACTGGGAGAGTCGGCAATTAATACATCGTCTTGTACAAAGATCGTTGTGTATAAGAATCTTCAGAAAGTAGGAAAATATGCACTGGCATCATTTGGCAGCTGCGCTGTGCATGGAGAAAGTTTCAACGGCGTTTATTATCCTGGAACAGTAGATAAAGTGGACTTTTATTATGAAGGCACCAAAGCACAGTGGGAGAAGATTTCAAAAGATACAGAAGTATTTGGCGATTATGATTGTAGTTATTCCTGGCCAAGAGTCCCACATTATCATAGTGATCATTGTATCCGTTTCCACTATGGAACCACAAAATATCAGAGCCAGAGCCACAAGATCACGTTTAACAAAAATGCAAAGAACGCAACTCTGAAAACCACCTCAAAACAGGTAAAGACCAACAGCAAATACGGCACACTGCCAACTCCAACACGCAGAGGATATTATTTCCTTGGCTGGTACACCAAGGCATCCGGCGGCAGTAAGGTAACTGCGTCTAAGGTGTTTAAGCTGACAAAGAACCAGACGCTTTATGCACACTGGACGAAGGCGGATCTTGGCAAAGCAACGGTGACTTTGGCAAAAAACAGCTTTACATGGAATGGAAAGGCACAGACACCGGCCGTAACTGTGAAATTCCAGGGAGCAACCCTGAAAAAAGGCACCCATTATACGGTTTCCTGCATCAAAAACAAAGAGCCTGGAACCGCAGTGCTCACGGTCAAGGGAAAAGGTCTTTTTGGAAAAACAAAGAAGACCGTAAAATTTACGATCACAAAAGCCACACAGACGATCAGTGCCGGTGGAATGATCTGCAAACCTTCCCAGAAGGGAAAAACCGTGACACTGAATGCAGCCGTAAAGAACAGTGATGGCACAAAGCTTCACTTTTACAGCAATTCCAAGGCTGTGCAGGTTGTGAATAAGGATAAAAACAAACTGAAACTGGCTGGGGTGGGAGCTGCTGTGATCACGATCAAGGCCGATGAGACGAAGCACTATAAAGCAGCAGTTAAAAAAGTAAATGTAATACAGCAGGGCGCACAGAGCATCCAGCTGAAGCAGCAGAGCTTTTTGAAATATGATAAGACAAAAGGTGTATATGTATTAAGTAAGGAGATTTTCAGTCAGGCACTGCAGATTTCTGTAAAAGGTAATGCGGCTTATTCCTGTTCTGTGGAAAACAGCGCAAAGACTTCCGCATGGCTGGATAAGAATATGCGTCTTACTGCAAGCGGAAACGGTATATTTACCCTGAATGTTTCCACGAAAACAAGTGCGGATAAGATTTATCCGGCTGCTTCCAAAAAGTTTTATATTTCCATAAAAGGAATGGCGAATTCCGCATCTGCAAACTGGAATTACAAAGTGGAAAGTGACGGCAAGATCACGCTCCTTAAATACATCGGAACAGCGACAACAGTAAAAGTTCCGGATACGATCACTCTGGATTCCAGAAAATTTAATGTAAAAGCTATCGGAGAATCTGCTTTTGCAGGAACGAAAGTAAAAAAGGTTTCCATTTCTGACAAATATATGAAATCTATCGGAAAGAGTGCCTTCAAAAACTGCAAATCCCTGCAGGAAGTACGTCTTGGTACAGGTATCACATCCATTGGCGCAGGAGCCTTTTACGGCTGCAGTGCCCTTAAGACAATTGCGTTCCCTGATGGACTTAAGGTGATCGAGGCGGAACTTATGAAAGGCTGCAGCGGACTTTCCGGAGAGATCTATCTTCCGAGATCGCTGACAACGATCCGTAAGAATGCGTTTGAAGGCTGTACAAAGATCAGTGAGATCATGATCTTTACATTCTTAAGTTCTGTGGAGAGCAATGCATTTAAAAACTGCAACAGCCTGAAGAAAGTTTATTTCTCAGGAGCAAAAGTGAGATGGAATGGTATTAAATTTGCCGCAGGAAATGAGAAAATTACAGGCGCACAGATCATCTGTAATGCGGGCGGCGGCAATACAGCCTATGAGGTTACGGATATCACAACCGAGATGCTTTTGCGACAGTATCCGGAGTATCTGAAAAACGAGGGATACAGCAAGATCCTGAATGATCTGCAGAATGACTGTTTTTCCATTATGAGCGGACATACAAGCGGAACCTTCAGCGATGAATGGTGGGCTGCCCTGAAATCCGAGATGCAGCAGGGGCATGTAGCACTGATCAAAGCAGTTCTGGAAGACCCGAAATTTACAGAAGAGAAGGTGAACAGAAGCCTGGCACTGGAACTGGTTGTGGATACTGCCGAGTACTCCATAGATGAGGATCTAAGCGGAGGAATCCAGGATGGGCTTCAGAGAGCATATAAAGTGCTGAAAAAGTTTAAATCCGGCGGTGATAAGATCTTTAAAGACGGAGATACCATGAAAAAAGCTGCCCAGGAGCTTGGCGGAACCGGATGGATGACAGAGGAAGAAGCCCTGAAGATGCTGCAGTATATGAATGGATATAAGGAGCTTCCGCTGAAACCGGGACAGACAAAACCGGATACAGTGCAGAGATGGGATCATGTGCAGTCTGTTTTTGACGGAGCGGATATTGCCATCGATGCAGTGGACTTCCTGATGACATTTCTGACTGTCCAGGCAGTGGGACAGAAGCTCGTAGATCGTGTGATCAGTCAGCTTCCGTCAGACAGCGGCCTGTATAATGGTGTTGTGCAGCTGAAACAGTATATGAACCAGCCGATGTCCATACTTATGAAGGATTTCCTGGCAGACCAGGTTGAAAAGAATGCGATCTGGCTCTTTGATAAGAAAGCACTTGCCCCAATGTGGGAAAACAGTGTCAATCTTGCGGAAGTTGTAGGAGTGGCAGATAAGATCTGCAAAGCCGTAGCGTTTATGATGGACTGCCCGACGCTGGAAGACTACAATAAGGCATGGTTCTCTTTAAATAATGCGATGGTGCTTCGGTTACAGGTGGACAGACTGAGAGCACAGCTGATCGCGGCAAAGAATGCCGGGACAGAAAATATACAGCTGGAAGACGATTATAAACTGATGATGAAGATGTATCTGAGCTGCCTGAAAAAAACAGGTCGCTATGTGGCAAAAACCATGGCAGATCCGTATGTCCTGAATGCGAAATTTGCCCGGTTTGATTCTTCACTTACCTATGAGAATTATATTCTGACCTGTAAGTGGGGACTGGCTGACAGTGGTGTGCTGAAATAAATAGCGGTTGCGGATAAAAAAAGAATGCTGTTTGTCGGAGTGACCGGCAGGCAGCATTCTTTTTTTGTGGATCTTAAAGACGAACATATTTTTGTATAAAATAAACAAATGTTCGGAAAAACCATATTTGTACCGTTTTATTGGACTAAAAATGAGCTATAATGCAAACATACAGAAAATATGTTTGGAAAATATGTTCGATAAATCGTGAGACGAACATAGGACAGGGAGGATGGATCTTATGTGGAATACAGAGAGCAGCAGGAAGGCAGTATTGGCAGAAGGAAGATATGTGGAAGCTGAGAACGGACATTGCGGCAGACAGAAGCTTTCTTCAGGAATGGCAATGGTACTGGGCGCACTTCTTACAATGGAGATCATGCTTGGCGGGGCGATGCTGTTTAATTTTGATTTCCGCGGAGCAGATATCGTTGCTGTTGTATTGTCATTCATGGTATTATATTTTGCAGTGGTAGCATCACTGACAGACAAGTAGCAGAACGGAGGAGAAAGGATGCCAAGGGTCTTTAACCAGAAGATTAAAATTTTATATCTGATGCGCATTTTTCTGGAGCAGACGGACGAAGAGCATCCGATGTCTGTGAAGGAGCTGATCTCCTATCTGAATAGTCTGGGGATCAGTGCAGAGCGTAAAACTGTCTATGATGATATTGAAACCCTGCGGAATTTTGGAATGGATATCCTGAACCGGCGGGAGCACCCGGCCGGTTTTTATCTTGCCAGTCGGGAATTTGAGCTTCCGGAGCTGAGACTTCTGGTGGATGCAGTACAGTCCTCCAGATGTATCACCAATGGGAAATCCCGACAGCTGATCAGGAAGCTGGAGAGCCTTGCCAGTGTTTATGAGTCCAGACAGCTGCGGCGACAGGGATTTGCAGAGAACCGTATCCGGACTATAAACGAGAATGTGTATTACAGTATTGATATGATCCAGCGTGCATTAACTGAGGACAGGCAGATTTCTTTTCAATATTGTGAATGGACTGTGGAGAAGAAGCTGCGTCCGGAGAATGAGGGGGAACGATATTCGGTCAGTCCCTGGGGACTTGTATGGCAGAATGAGGAGTATTATCTGATCACTTACGACGAGAAGTGTGGAAGGGTTAAGCAGTATCAGGTAGATAAGCTCCAGCAGATCCGTATAGAGAAGGAAGTGCGATGCGGCAGAGAATTTTTTGAAAATTATATGGATATAGTGGATCACGCTCATTTTCAAGAAGAACAAAGAGCCTACTATCAGGGGATGGTAGATGTAATGCAGATATTTGACGGACTGGGGATTTTAAAGGAAAGAAACAAAGTGAAAGAAGTGCTTATGCATATCAAAAAATAGTTCAAACAGGGTGGATGGCTTACCGGGAAGCTGACCACCCTGTTTTTCTTCAGAATAATTCAGAAATAATCCAGAAAAAATCGAAATCTTTCTGCTATTCTGTTTCATGGGTTTTATATGTACGAAGATAGGCTTCCACAAGTGCAAGAATAGTGGTGATCTGATCGTCCGTACATTCTGAAAGATAAACCAGTAGCCTTTGGTAATCCAGATTATCGGTTGGAGCTGCCGGATAAAAAAACGGATCAGCAGAGATATGTAAAGCACGAATGAGTTGTCCGAGTTTTTCAAGACTTGGAACATTGCCATGATTTTCAATCTCTTTGATATATCTTGATGAGACACCGGATTTTTCGGATAACTCATCATAAGTCAGCTTTTGGTCTAATCTGGCTTTCTTCAGGCGAAAACCCATGTCTTTATCAATTTTCTTAGATTTAGCCATATCATGCACCTCCGTATATAGTGTATAGTTCACGATTTGAAAAAGAAATGAACTAATAAAGCACTAAAACAGAGGGGTATAGTACACTTTAATGAAATAAGAAACTTTGGATATTGCATATAAAAAAACGCAATGTTCAAAGGTTTTTTCACATGCTTTTTCTGGATATAATCGATCTCTACCTTGGGAGCAGAGTGTCCTTTGGAGTACCAGGCGGCCAGGCGGCCTGCTTCTTCGAAGGTACGGTCCGGAAGTTCACCGTTTTTGGTGCGGACGATCACATGGGAACCAGCCATTTTCTTTGCATGGAACCACCAGTCATTTCCGGTTGCGAACTTGAAAGTCAGCTCATCATTCTGGAAATTGTTTTTTCCCACATAGATATCAAAACCGTCACTGGATATGTAGTGGAGCGGTTTGGATTTCGGCTGGGCTTTCTGGCCTTTTTTGTTTGTGTAGTGACGTTTGATATAGCCGTACTCAGTGAGCTCTTCCTTGATCTGGGAAAGGTCACTTTCAGATCTGGCGATATCCAGAGCATTGGAGATAGATTCCAGATGAGAGATCTCACTTTCCGTATCTGTGATCTGTTCTGTGACGGCTTCCTCTGTACGCTTCAGCTTTCCGTATTTATCAAAATATTTCTTGGAATTCTGTGCCGGAGTCAGTGTCGGGTCAAGAGGGATAGTGATCTCCTCATTGGTGTAATAGTTCAGTGCCTTAAAGGATCTGCAGCCTTCCTCAAGCCCGTATCCGTAGGTGTTGATCAGTTCACCGTAGACCTTGAATTTATCTTTTTTTGCAGTATCATTCAGCTGCTTTTTCTGGATGTTGTATTTTTTTCGGTTACGTTCCAGAGCGGTCTGTACTACACGGCGAAGATCGGAGGATTTCTGGTGGATACGTGTCAGCAGACTTTTGGTAGCATAATAGGTCTCCAGCATAACAGATACACTGTCAAAGATTTCGCTGCGGTATTCACTGCCAAACTGCTGATAAGGAAAGACACCGTATTCCACAGGCTCCTCTCCGCGGTAGACAATATTCGGGGTAAACTCTCTGTTCCGGATCTGTTCCATAAGGCGGAGAAAGGTATGATAAAGATGGGTGC
>OGQB01002688.1_pt1 | contig 12520 bp, 10 predicted proteins | sample 1553071 | NCBI WGS metagenome assembly OGQB01 (sample SAMEA2580284, study PRJEB22360) | human gut metagenome | biome: human gut; feature: human-associated habitat; material: faeces | place: Denmark | collected 2008/2010
GTCTCCGTTATATAATCGGCAACGCTTTTCACAGCCTCGGAAGCTCCTCCCATAGCTATTCCCATCCCGGCTGCACGAATCATGGAAATATCATTCCCGCCATCACCAAAAGCGATGGTTCTTGAAACATCAAATCCATAATAGGAAGCAAACTCATTGATACCCATAGCCTTGTTTACTCCCGCCACATTGACATCCGCAAAGAAAGGGTTCCATCTGGAAACAGAAAGTCCGGGAAGTTGTGCCATTACTTCTTTTTCCATTTCTTCATCACAATATATGCATAACTGACAACATTCGCCTCCCATAAATTCCTTTTCAATGTCTGCCACCGGCGGTGTAGGGTGATTGACCAGCCTGGCCAATTCGATGACGGTCGGGTTGAGTTCGTTGACAAAAATACCTTTATTCGTTTCGATAGCCAGAGCAAACCCATAATGTTGAGCCAATACCAGTACCCTCTGAAAATCCTTTTCGGGAATCTGTTTACGAGATATAGGAGTGCCATCTCTCAGTACACAATCGGACCCATTCAAAGCTATCACTGCATCGTATGGAATCTCTTCAAGTTCGTGAAGATCGGTAAACGCCCTCCCAGTTGCTATTATGATTTTTATACCGGATTCATGAACTTGCTGCAACGCTTCGATAGCCGACTGCGGAACGCGGTGAGTGTCGAAACTCACCAATGTTCCGTCTACATCTAAAAATATAGCTTTGGTCTCCATTATAAAATATTTTGGTCTAATAAATTCATTCTATCTGCATCATCTCAATTTTGTGAATATCTATATTCATTCGGTGCAACTCCCGTTGCTTTCTTAAACACCAGACTGAAATATTGCACACTCGGATAGCCCAGCCGACGCGCTACGGCAGCAGGTGTATTACCGCCTTCCGACAACATCTTCCTGGCCGTGTACAAGCATTTGAGCTGGAAATGTTCAGCCAATGTCTTGCCGGTTTCAAACCTCAGCAAATCATCAAAGTAAGCCGTCGAAAGATTCAGTCTTTCGGCACAGCATCCGGAAGTGGGCAGCTTCCCCTCCTGCAACTTTCCGGAAGTGATATATTCGTCCAATATCCCTTCCATTTTCCCCAGAATCATCTTGTTCTTATTCTCACGGGTGATGAATTGCCGCTCATAGTAACGTGAGCAATAATCCAGCAGCAATTCGATGTGACGGGACAAGATGGTATTGCTATGCGTATCAATGGAATGATGAAGTTCATCCTCGATATTCTCAAGGCAACACGTCACTTTGGCTGTTTCGCGCTGTGACAGATGCAACGCCTCCTCCTTGCGGTAGAAAAAGAAAGTATAGTTGTCGATATGATTCTTTAGCGTAGTACAAAGCAATAAATCGGGATGAAATGCCAGCAACCAGCCTTTGTCCGGAAGCGTATTGTTCTTGTTCATCCGGAATATCTCGCCGGGAGTAAGAAATACCATCGTAGCATTGGAATAATCATAATATTTCCGTCCGCAGCAGTCACAATCCCCTTCACAGTCCTCAATCAGTAGGATGGCATAGAATTCAAACTTCACAGCATCCTGATACACACTAGGATTTTCCAGATTAATAATGCTTACCTGAGGATGCAACGTTTTACATCCCAGGCACCGGTTACATTCACATACGGTCTTTATGTCCAATGTATTGTCTTTCATCACCTATAAAGTCATTCTCATTATTGTAACTTCAGATATATAAAATCTTAAGGATATGTTTTCCACACCTTCACAATATACCAATTACAAAATTAGAGGAAAATCCAGACATCTTCACTACCCTTATTACGGATTATATAACCTTAGTTACTGTTTTTATATCTGGCTACGTGACTTCATCTCCAGATACTTGTTTATCACGTCCATAGAAAGATTTTCCGGTGTAGTCAGCACAGAACTGATGCCGTGCTGCTTCAAGGTGGAGACTATCAGCCGTTTCTCGAATACAAATTTCTCGGCAATGACATGGCGGTAATACCCTTCCGTATCCCTCGCAGGAGTGGCGACGTACTCTTTCAGAGCGGCATCTTCGAAGAAGATGACCAGCAACCGGTGCTGGCGGTTCAACTGCTGCAAATAAGCCAACTGGCGATTCAAGCTGCCGATGCCGGAAAAATTGGTATACAGCACCAAAAGACTGCGTTTGTTGACGCGCTTGTTCAAATGTACGCACAATGAGGAAAAGTCGGTCTCCCCAAAAGTAGTCTGCTGGCTGTAAAGGTTCTCCAATAACGCCTGCATTTGTCCGGGCTGTCGGGAGGCGGGGATAAATGTATCAAAGTGCTCATTAAACGTTACCAGTCCGGCTTTATCCTCCTTCCGCATGACAACGTACGAAAGAACCAGGGAGGCATTAATAGCATAGTCCAGCAAGGTCATCCCGCGAAATGCCTGCTGCATAATCCGCCCCTTGTCTATCACGTTATAGATTTGCTGGGAACGCTCGTCTTGATAGACATTTACCATAAGTTCGTGCCTCCGGGCGCTTGCTTTCCAGTTTATCGTGCGGTAATCGTCGCCTTTCACATACTCCTTTATCTGTTCGAACTCCGTATGATGCCCCACCCTGCGGATACGTTTGATGCCCAATTCCGTCAAGTTGTCGCTGATAGCAAGCAACTCATACCGATGGAGCATCAGATAGGACGGATATACCTTGACATCCAGCGGAGCATCGCAAGTATATCTGCGGAAAAGCAATCCCATTCTGCCTGCCACAAACACCCGAATCCGTCCGAAAGAGTAAATCCCCCGCCGCGTAGGACGCAGATGATACGTAATCGTCCTGCCCTCATTCGCCTGGAGCCTCATCCGGAAATCAATATTCCGCAACTGGAATGCAAAAGGAATCTCATCCACCACTTCCACAGCCACCGGATGCGGATAACTGCTCTCCACACGTATGTTCACGGTGTTTTCATCTCCGTTGGAGAAGCGGGTAGCACACTGGCGGAATGCCCGGATGCCGCGAATGCGATAGAGCATCACCCCATCCACCAGCGCCGACACCGCCAAAACAAAAAGCGCCCACTGCCCGATTGCAAAGAATGGAGCAAAGACGTACCCGATACCCATCAGCAGGACTATCAGAACAAGAGCAATATAGAATCGGCGGCCCAGTCTCACTTCGGCACTTCCACCTTATCAATCAGACGTTGCGTCACCTTTACCGGCGAATAGCCTTCCATCTCGGCTTCCGCTGTCAATATCAAGCGATGCTGAAGCACATACGGAGCAACGAACTTAATATCCTCCGGTGTCACAAAGTCACGTCCCTGCAACAGTGCATATGCCTTGGAGGCCTGCATCATTGCCACGGACGCACGCGGAGAAGCTCCTAAATATACAGCCTTGCTGGTACGCGTCTGCTGTACAATCAACGCGATGTACTGAAGCAGCGTGCGGTCTACAAACACGTGTTCCATCAGCCTGCGCAACGAAAGCAGTTCTTCTTTTGTGAGCACGGGCGCCAGGCTCTCCAACTTCACCAACGAAGCATTGGCGTGGTGGCGCTCCAGGATGTCCACCTCCTCCTCCAATGAGGGATATCCCATGGTTATTTTCATCAGGAAGCGGTCCAGTTGCGCTTCAGGTAACTTATAAGTCCCCTCCTGCTCCACCGGATTCTGGGTTGCCAGAATCGTATAGAGTTCTCCCATCTGATGCGTGGTACCGTCAATGCTGACCTGCCGTTCTTCCATAACCTCGAACAAGGCTGCCTGCGTCTTGGCGGGAGCGCGGTTTATCTCGTCCACCAGCACGAGGTCGGCAAACACCGGTCCTTGATGAAAGCCAAAGTCATTGGTTTTCATGTTGAAGACCGTAGTACCCAACACATCACTCGGCATCAAGTCCGGAGTAAACTGAATGCGGCTGAAGTCCGCCTTAATCAAGCGTGCCACTAGACGGGCAAGCAGTGTCTTTGCCACCCCCGGCACTCCCTCCAGCAACACATGGCCGTTTGCCAGGACAGCCGTCAGTACCAGGTCCACTATCTGCTCCTGCCCCACTATGACCGTAGCAATCCGGTCCTTCAACGCTTGTATCTTCTCGGAAAAGAGAGTCAAGTCCACCCGTTTTTCTGTGTTCTCTTCCATAAATATCTTCTTTATATATGATTGATTATTTCATTCATTTTATCGACAAGCCGTTTCATCTCCTTCTCAGAGATGCTGCGCCCTCCGTACACCACCGGCCTCACCTCGCGGATGAACGCGGCTATTTCCCCCGCTTCCATACCCGTCTTCCGGGCAATCCTGCCGAAAGAGCGCTCATCCTCTGCCACTTCCTCCACATCCACTTGTATTTCCCTCCTCAGTTCCTCCGCAAAATAGAGATATTTCTTGCGGACTAAGTCAGCATGGTCCTTCTTCTGATAATAAAGAGTACCTATCAACTCTGCAAACTCCAAAGACTTATTTTCCGGTTCGCGGATAACCGGAATGGCGCGCTGCTTCCTGCGGGCTGTAAATATCATAAAGAGCAGGATGGAAACCATACTCAAGTACAATGCCCAGCGAAGCGGCGGCTGCGAAAGGAAATAGCGAAAAGGAGACATCTGTACCTGGGCTGTTTCTTTCATATAGCCTTCGGTACGGACAATGGGAAATCCACCCATCTGGGACAATATACGAAAAAGATAAGCCGCATTCTTCCCATCCAGCACACCATAGTTCGTAAAAAGCAGGGGAGTGGAAGCCAGTATAACTTCCCCCTTTCCCCAAGAAACCGACATGGCAACCGGATGAGCAGCTTCTCCGGTAACAGTTTTTTCCGCCAACACTTTACTAGAAATGGAATCTGCAAAGAAATAAGACTGACAAAGTTGGGGATAGAAACAGAAAGTCTGCTGCGGATAAACCGCCGAATCCCCCACCCAGCACAAACTGTCTTTCGAAAGCAATGCAGTGGCATATTTTTTCAAAGCCGACGGACTGAAATAGGAATAGCTGCACTCAAATCCCAGCGTATCTTTCAAAATACGGCTGAAAGAGCTCCCCACCAGCATAATCCGGTCTCCCCGTCCCGCCATCTTCAACATCGCCTCCACATCTACATTCGTCAAATGCAGGTTATCGGTAACAACCAGTATTCCGCGGCGGAGCGTCGTATCTTCCTGCTCCAGTTCATAAAAAGTCTTTCTCGACAACGAATATCCCTTCGGCAACGATGAAGACAGCAGGCTATCGAACACGGCACAGCCGAACGGTTGCTTGTCATAATGGCTGAACGTAGGGTTCCAGACAAACTTCTTTGGCAGACGGCACTCTATCGCAAACATCAACACCAGAAAAACAATGATACCGGCTATAAACCAATGGTTCCCCTTCATGCCGCCCCTCCTTTCTCCACTTCTTTCTGCAAATCCCGCATCGCATGGAACAAAGTTTCGGTCGCTTCAAAATTTCCGTAACGTACTCGTAGAAAATGGTTGGTCATTTGGCGGAAAGCTGGCAGACGGACTTCATAGATATATTGTGTTGGCGTTTTATATAACTGCCAGTCTATACGTTTTCCATCGCTGAGCTGTTTCAGCGTCTGCAGATAGAGCAAACGCACCGCCTCCCGATAATCCGTCCGGGCAAGCGCATCGGCAATTCTTTCCGCAAAATCCACTCCATAGATGGTATCCTCCCCCACTGTATAGGGCAGGGTACTCTTGCGCGAACGCATGAACAGTTCCGGACGCTTCTTGTACACAAACCAAATGACCAATACCAGGATAAGAACGGCAATGCATATCAATACGACCTCCGAATATTCTGCCACCAACGTATTCCCGAATATCTTGTCCAGCAGCTTGCCGAACCATCTGCTGAACCACTCAAGTACATTAATTTCGGGAGCTATCAACTCACGACTGTAAGCAAACGCCGGGTCAGACTGCCAAGCGGCAACCTGTGCAGTATCACAAACCAGTGTATCAGCCGGAGCCATATTCATAGTCCGTTATCAGAGTTTATCAAAATTGTCAATATCACTCTCCACCATCACATAATCTATCTTTTCCGAAGCATGACCGTATTGATAAGCCAGTCCCAGCAATGAGAAAATCATGGACATATAAACGCCGAATGCCTGGACCACCGCCAGCAGATAAAGCACAAAGCTATAGGCTGCCGATACAGTGGCACCGCCACCTGCATCAGTCATTGCAAAGATATATTTCACAATAGTCCCGATATACCATGGAATCATCGTCACTCCCTGCAAGATGGCGGCGATGAATCCCATAACAATGGAAATCAGTACGATACCTCCCCAGGTAGCGAAACCCAGTCGGTAGGCCTTCTTCAAGGCATCTATGATATAGATATCTTCGAACAGATAGACTGGAGCCCAAATAGCAAGTGGCACAGACACCACCACAACGAGCAGAACGAACAAGAACGCAATCGCCATGAACGGAATGACGGTGGCTATAAAACCAACAATAAGCCCTACAAACAGCACCAAAAGCACACCGATAATCATTATCAGAAATACCCTTCTGACATTACGGAACAACAAGGGCTTCAGCATCCCTAACGTCACTCCCTCCAAGCGTTCTTCCCGTTCATTGTAAGTACGGACCAATGCGTAGACCAAAGAGGTCAGCATGACAGTTCCTAGCAGATAGAGAACGGCATACAGACTGTAATAAGTCACCAGTGCCATGATGGACGCTCCGACAACAGAAGAGTCGAACGAGCCTCCGGTCATATCACCCAGAGCCATTGTACCGCTCATCAGCCCGTTCAGGCTCAGTCCCTGAAGCAGACAAAGCGGCAACATCAGATATGTGGTGAATTTCATCAACGGCTTCCAATTCTCTTTGATAAAATCAAAGGTAGCAGTTAGTTTCTCTCCAAAAGAACGTTGTACATACAGTGCGATTTTAGGTTTCTGTGCTTCCATGCTTCTTTCTGTTAGGTAAATAAATATAATAAAAAAAGATAAACGACAAAGAGAGTAGAATAAAGCCGAACCTCAAAGCATCCGGAAGTTCGGTATGGCGGGTAACGAATCCTTCTATAAATCCTGCCATGATGAATACGGGTACCGTACCCACCACTATTTTCAATCCTTTTTTGGCTCCCCGTTTGAAAGATTCCAGCCTTGAATAGGTTCCGGGAAAGAGCCATCCGTTGCCCAGGGCAAGACCGGCGGCACCGGCTACAATAATCGCCCAGATTTCGAGTGTCCCGTGCAGCCAAATGGCAAGGAAGGACTCCCAAAGCAAGTCGTGCTGATAAAAGAAGGTTTGGAAAGCCCCTATCATGATACCATTGTTAAGGAGCATGTATCCGGTGCCAAAACTGGTCAGCAACCCCATGGCAAAGCAGTTGAAGGAGACCATGATATTGTTCAGCGTGATACTCAGAAACATGGGGAACTCGGAGGAACCGTTATATACAGCCATAGGTTCACCATTAGCGATATTGTTCAAAGTCATATCCACATAGGAGTTTCCTAAAATCAAACGCACAAAATCGGGGTCTCCGGCAGCGGATACCACTCCTATCAATGCGCTGACCACAAATATAATGAAGGAAGCCACCAGCTCACGGCGTGCATCGTGCATGGCCGAAGGCACTTCACGGGTCCAGTAGGTGATAATTCTTGACCATTTCTCGCGCTTGTTTCTATAAATGCGGTTGTGCAATGCCGAGGCAAGATTGTTCAGATAGATAGTGATGCGGGAAGCGGGGAAATGCGTTTGGGCAAAAGCCAGATCTGCCGTAAGCTCCGTATATGCGTCGGCAAGTTCATCGGGAGACAGACTTTCCGCCTGCTTCACCATTGTTTCTGCTCGTTTCCATTTTTCGATGTTCTGCCGGATAAACGTCACTTCTTTCATACCCCATGACTATTTCAGAGAAGTTTTGTCTGAAATAGGTAACAAAAATAAGAGAATAATGATATATTTGCAATGAAATACTAAAAATGTTTTATCAGGAATGGCAGAATCTACAATTATCACCGGACAATTTGTCCGCATCAGTCAAACGCCTGCCAGTATCGGTGAGCGGCTCATTGCACTGGCCATAGATTATATTCTGCTCGGATTCTATGTATTTTCTACTTTGGCCTTGTTTTCACGGATTCATCTACCCTCTGATTTCACGATGCTTTTCTTTTTTGCCATTGTCTACCTGCCAGTCTTGCTTTATGCATTTCTCTGCGAAATGTTCAACCAGGGACAAAGTTTCGGCAAGCGGCTGATGAACATTCGTGTCGTAAAGGCAGACGGCTCCACGCCCGGCATAGGCTCGTACCTGCTCCGATGGCTTCTCTTCCCTATCGACGGACCGGTGACCGGTGGTCTGGGACTTCTGGTCGTCCTTTTGACCAAAAACAGCCAGCGAATGGGAGACCTTGCCGCCGGCACCATGGTAATCAAGGAAAAGAATTACCGCAAGATACACGTCAGCCTCGATGAGTTCGACTACCTGACCAAAGACTACCGACCTACCTATCCACAAGCTTCCGACTTGTCATTGGAGCAAATCAACGTCATTACCCGGACCCTGCAATCGGGTAAGAAAGACCGTACACGCCGCATTGCCTCCCTTGCGAAAAAAGTGCAGGAACTTCTCTCCATCACTCCTCATGACAGTAACCCGGAAAACTTTCTTCAGACCATTCTCCGGGATTACCAGTATTATGCCTTGGAAGAAATTTAATACGAACTTCCAACAAAACCAAAGAAGTGTTAAGTCTTACGCTTATTTAAGATTCAAGCTGCATCTTTTTGGTTTTTCATTTGTTAATTAACCAGAAGGTCTTAACTAAATAACAAAGAACAATTATGAAACGAATCATTACATTAATCACACTGGTGTTGGTAAGTGCATCGACCCTGATGTATGCACAGAGTAGCAGCGAAACACGCCAAGCAGAGCGTAAAGCCCAACGCGAAGCCCAGAAAGCACGCGAAAAAGCGGAAAATGAAAGGAACTATGCCATTGCCGTCCAGGCATTGAAAGAGGGCAAGTTTGTATTGGAAGCAGACCAGCTGGTGTTCAAGAGAGGACGGAGCGCATTTGTTTCATCGACAACAAACTTCGTTCTGATGGACGGTGAACACGCATCCGTACAAATAGCTGCCAACAATGCCCTTGCAGGCCCCAACGGAATAGGCGGCATCACAGTGGACGGCAGCAGAAAGGAAATGAAAATCACGACCGACAAAAAGGGAAACGTGAATTGCAGCTTCAGCGTACAAGGCATCGGAATATCCGCACAAGTGTATATCACACTGACCAACGGCGGCAATAATGCATCGGCAAGAATCAGCCCGAACTTCAATTCGAATACCCTGACGCTGAACGGAGTCCTGGTTCCATTGTCCCAGTCAAACGTTTATAAAGGGCGGGCTTTATAAAACACCCCTTTTGTCCGTACAAAGTATAAAGAAAAGAAGATATTCATATCGTGTTCGCAGGATACGAATATCGTGTAGACACGATATTAACAGAATGCGATACAAGGAATTAATAAACTGTTATACAGAATATTAATTCCTTGCATCGTACATAAAGGGAGCTAACAGAATGTGGACATTTATTCTTTTATCTGTTGACACGTTGGGCAATAATATACCGAACCACCCATATAAGCCTCTTTTATGATGGTACTGCCACAACGGAGACAAGGATTCTTCCATGTTTTGGCAGAAAGAATGGTTTTGTAACCTCCGGCGTTGCCATAAAGATCTGTTTGCGTATCGCGTCCGCCCTCGAACGTCATATCCACCAATGTTTCTTTTAGAGCATTAAAAAGAACGTCTTTCTGATTATCCGACAGAAGTAGCACTTTCTGTTTGGGATTTATCCGTGCATTGAACAGAATATCCTGCGTTACGCCGTTACCTACACCGGGAATACGCTGATTGGTTGCTAATAGAGCTTTAGCAGAGAGGGTCTTCTTTGCTTCGGCAACGAGTTTCTCAAATTCCGCTTCGGTGTATTTATCGCTCAACGGCGAAATGCTTTCCCGACTCAATTTATAGTACTTATTGTCGATATAGCTATCAGGGTAAACATTGATAAAACCATACATTGCAACCGTGAAGACAAGGAATGAATCATCATTAAACGTCAGCAACAACTGGTAATTGGCAGGAATCTTATCTCCCGCACTATAATAACGGACACTGACTCCGTCGCCTATGTTCATGATCACATTATCCGAAAGATTGAAATTGACAAACATGCCATATCCTTCGGATGAAAGGATGGTTTTGCCTACGAGCAGTTTACCATACTCCGACGGATCGCCGTTATAGAACGTAAACTTATGCGGTTTGGTGGCATTGAATACCTGCGTGATTGTTTTACCGCTCAAGGCGTTGTTCACTTGTTTGCTCAGGGTGATAACTTCGGGTAATTCCAACATATTATCTTACTTTTATTTTCGATAGGGATATATATTTCCGTTAATAACTCGTCAATAGCTAAATAATCAATATCGTTCATTATTTTAACCGGACCACTTCCCCTATAATAGGCATCAACACGTTCAAAGAGTCTTTCTCTTTCAGATTCATGGCATTCTTCAACGGTTCGTCCCAGCGGTGTCTAGCCAAAGCATATTTGGAATGATGGACAGTCAGAAGCTTTTCCGCATTCAAGTCCCTGGCCACTTGTCCCAAATATTGGGGCATGGTATGGATATATTTCCAATCTTCGTTATACTGCCCATTCTCCAATATGGCAAGGTCAATGCCGGGATATTGCTTGCCTATTTCGGCAAAATGCGTATCATATCCACTATCACCGCCCATATAAATCTTCTGCGAAGGGGTTTCGATAAGGAAAGAGGCCCATAGTGCCTGATTCGCTTTCAACGAGCGGCCCGAAAAATGCCGGGCGGGCAAGCAATGAAGCAGAAATCCCTTATCCAGTACAGTATCTTCAAACCAATCCAGCTCAACCAGGGATGATTTCTCAAATCCCCAATACTCGAAATGTTCACCTACCCCCAAAGGACAGACCACCTTATCTACCCGATTTTTCAGCTGCATCACCGTTTCATAATCCAGATGGTCCCAATGGTCATGTGATATCACCAGATAGTCAATCTCCGGCATATCGGCAGGCTTGTAGGCATCTGCCCCCTTGAACGGCTTGTTTACAAACGAAACCGGAGAAGCCCCACAAAATACGGGGTCTACCAGTATACGCTTTCCGTCTATCTGGATAAAATAGGATGAATGTCCGAACCATACCAATACATTCTCGTCCTTGCTTATCTTGCTGAGGTCCGTCTTTATAACCGGAATCTCTTTTTCAGGACGTAAATCGGTTTCTTGCTTAAACAAGAATCCCCAGAAAGCTCCCAAACGTCCCTTTTGGGAAGTCATCATCATCGTACTGTGCAGATTCCGGAATTCTCCGTCTTTGTAATGAGGCGACTTCTTAATCCTCTCCAACCGTTCTCCTTGAGGAGCCCTCCCGAAACTCGGCTGATTGACAAAAACGAATCCCACTATGACCGCAACAGCCACAATACCCACTATAATGCCAACTATCATACGTACTCTTTTCGTTTTTAATGAATTCATATTCAATGAGGCTACATTTACAGCTGCAAATATAGTCGAATTGTTATTAAATCACTATCTTCGCGCCCAATTTACGGAATCAATACAATAAAGCAATAAAAAGCCAACAAAGAAATGAACACACACAGTCTATGTTGCATCGGTTATATTACCCAAGATAAAGTCGTAACCCCTAAAAATACCATATATATGCCGGGAGGCACCTCCTTCTACTTTGCACATGCCATCAAGCACTTGAATGCTAACGATTTTTTATTGGTAACAGCTTTGGCTGATACTGACATGGGCATTGTGGAAGACATTCGGAAAGAAGGTATTTCCGTCAAAGCCTTGCACAGCACACATTCCGTCTGTTTCGAGAATATTTATGGAGAAAACCAGAACGAACGTACACAACGTGTCACGGCAAAAGCAGACCCTTTCACCGTGGAAGGTTTGAAAGATACCGATGCACGGATTATCCACTTGGGCAGTCTGCTTGCCGACGACTTCTCTTTGGAGGTCATCAAGTTCTTGTCCGGCAAGGGACTCCTCTCGGTAGACGTGCAAGGATTTCTCCGCAAGGTGGAGAATGAAAAGGTGCTGGCCGTAGACTGGCCGGAAAAGAAAGAAGCATTGAAGTATATCCATATCCTGAAAGCCAACGAAGCTGAAATGGAAGTGCTGACCGGATGCAGTGAACCGCACGAAGCTGCATTGCTGATTGCAGACTGGGGCGTGAAGGAAGTGCTGCTGACCCTGGGAGATAAAGGTTCGCTGATATATGCCCAAGGAGAATTCCACGAAATACCCGCCTATCCGGCCCTTCAGATAACAGATGCAACGGGATGCGGAGACACCTATATGGTGGGGTATCTGTATATGCGCAACAAAGGCGCATCCCACCGGGAAGCGGGATGCTTTGCCGCCGCCATGTGTACCATAAAACTACAATCACACGGGCCATTCTGCGGAACGGA
>OGQB01002700.1_pt1 | contig 12466 bp, 9 predicted proteins | sample 1553071 | NCBI WGS metagenome assembly OGQB01 (sample SAMEA2580284, study PRJEB22360) | human gut metagenome | biome: human gut; feature: human-associated habitat; material: faeces | place: Denmark | collected 2008/2010
ACTCATGATCAGAAGATCAGTTATTCCCTCTTCTTTCATCTTCTCTGCCAGCTGTTCTGTCAGTTTGTTATGAGCAAGTTTTGCCTTTTTGTAGTCCATAAGGCCATCCTGCATTGTCTGGAGTATCAGCGTTTTTTCGTATTTCAGCGCATGCTCTTTCATCTCCTCTACAGTGCCACTCTGTGGTGGACATGCCGGGTTTTTATCATAATTCCCGCAAAGATTGTCCTCGCAGAAAACCCGGTATTCCGGCACAAATACAAGCTGATCGGTACTTATGACCGCTGCGTCGGAAAAACCAAGAGCTTTTGCTTCTTCAATAAGATTCATTTTTTCTCTCCTGTGTTTTTCTTTTATAGTGCCACATTTTATTTGTTTTTACAAGCTCTGACTTTCACTCTGCCGCCAGACGGATAAACTCCTCCATCTCTCTCGTCTTAAACTTATTTTTATGGTAAAAGATCTGCCGGTACATGGATATCTCCACATCTTCCACATGTAAAAGGGCAATTCTTCCTTTCCGGATATCACGCTCCACAGCCAGATAGGGAAGAAAGGAAAGTCCGTGGTTCTTTTCCAGCATGCGGATGATGAAAGCGGTATCGCTGATCTCCAGTACCGGTGACAGGGCCTGCTTCTTAAGCGCCAGCTGCTGATCCAGGGCCTGCCGATAATTGGCATTCTTTTCCGTGAGAAAAAAAGGCTCTTCCAGGATATTCTCCATCTTCAGCGTCTTTCCCGCAAACTCCGAATCTGCAGAGGCCACAAATACTACCGGCTCCGCCTTCTCCATGACCTTCACCCAGTTCTGGTCCCACCTTGGGGTATCCAGTATATAAATAAGATCCAGCCCGTTATGCTCCATCATCCGTATCAGCTGCTCCGGTGTATCAATAGTCACCTGCATATTTACTTTCGGGTGAAACTCACGAAATTTGCTGAGAACAGCCGGAAGCTTTGCTGTGCAGAGAGATTCAATCGTCCCGATATGTAATGGATTTTTCAGTTCCGCATCATCATTCATTGACTTTTTTGCTTTATTTACGTCATATAAGATCCGGCTTGCATGCCCCATAAACTCTTTTCCGGACGGAGTAAGCACCACACGCTTTCCGGTTCTGTCAAAAAGTCTTGTTTCCAGCTCATTTTCCAGAAGACGGATCTGGACAGTGATCGCTGACTGAGTGTATCCCAGAACCTCTGCTGCCCTGGAAAAGCTCTGAAGCTGTGCTACATGTACAAACGTCTCCAACTGACGGATTTCCATGATTTTCTCCCTTTTACTATGAAATTTTTTCATCGTGATGATGAAATCTGTGAATTTGCCTTATTTTTATGTCAATGTTACAATACAATCACGAGGACGTCAATCGTATTTTTGTGCAAAATGAATAAATTCATACTTAGGAGGAAAGAATCCAAATGGAAAAGAAAAAAATCAAGATCGGACTTGTGCCGAAGCTGATCATTGCCATCATCGTAGGTATCCTGTTCGGCCAGTTCCTTCCGGAAGGCTTCTGTCGCTTTGTTGTAACCCTTTCCGGATTTTTCAGTACCTTTCTGAAATTCGTCATCCCGCTGATGATCCTTGCCTATGTGACCATGGGTATTGCGGATCTTTCACAGGGTGCAGGGAAGCTTCTCCTGATCACAGTGGCTCTGGCTTATGGCTCCACTCTGATCGCAGGTTCCGCATCCTATCTGGTATCATCCAGCCTGTTCCCGCACTTTATGAGTGAAGGTGCACTGGATCAGATCGCAGCTACCGCAGACGCATCCCTGACACCGTTTTTCTCCATCACACTGGAGCCGGTCATGGATACTCTTTCTGCTGTTGCTCTTGCCTTTGTCATGGGACTGTGCCTCTCTTCCATGCGTGGAAAAGAAATGGGAAACAGCCTTTATAACGGAATGAGTGACTTTTCCAAGATCATTGACAAGGTCCTTCATACCATTATCATCCCGCTGCTTCCGCTTTACATCTGCGGAACCTTCACAGATATGACTATTTCCGGAAAAACCTTTGCCATCTTAAGCATCCTCTGGAAGGTATTCCTTGTTGTTATCATCATGCACCTGATCTGCATTACGATCCAGTTTGTGATCGCAGGTACTGTCAGCAAAAAGAATCCTTTCACTCTGATCAAAAATCAGATTCCGGGATACACAACTGCTCTGGGAACCCAGTCTTCCGCAGCTACCATCCCGGTCAATCTGGAATGTGCCAAAAAGGACGGCGTGTGCGAGCAGATCCGCAACTTCGTAGTACCACTCTGTGCAAACATCCACATGGCCGGTTCCATGATCACCATCACAGCCTGTGCTACTGCAGTCTGCCTTATGAACCAGCTGCCCATCAGTCTTGGGATCATCGTTCCGTTCATCATGACTCTCGGTGTTGCCATGGTTGCATCTCCCGGTGCTCCCGGTGGTTCCATCATGACTGCTCTTCCATTCCTTTACATGGTATTCGGAGCGGAAGCCGGTGATCCGGACGGTGCCATCTGTGCTATCATGGTTGCCCTTTACATTACCCAGGATTCCTTCGGAACTGCCTGCAATGTATCCGGTGACAATGCTATCGGCGTGATCGTTGACACTATTTATAAGAAATTTATTGTAAAAACACCACAGGAGAATTAAGCAAAATGTCTTTTATCAGTGTATTTGACGTTATGGGTCCCAACATGATCGGTCCTTCCAGTTCTCATACCGCAGGGGCTGCACGCATTGCTTTCCTTGCCCAGAAGATGATCACGCCGCCCCTGAAAAAAGTGGAATTCATCCTTTATGGTTCCTTCGCCAGAACATACAAGGGACACGGTACAGACCGTGCCCTCCTTGGCGGGATCATGGGCTTTTCCACAGATGACATGCGTATACGGAATTCTTTTGATATTGCCAGGGAACAGGGGATCGACTTTTCCTTTACTCCAAATGAAGCGGAAACCGATGTCCATCCCAACACTGTAGATATCCATATGGTCAATGAACAGGGACAGGAAATGACAGTCCGGGGGGAATCGCTGGGCGGCGGCAAGGTCCGTATTGTGGAGATCAACCACGTGAAAGTGGATTTCACCGGCGAATACAGTGCCATTATCGTGATCCATCAGGATACTCCCGGTGTTGTGGCCTACATCACCAGATGCTTAAGTGAACGTAACATTAACATTGCCTTCATGCGCCTCTTCCGTGAATCCAAAGGAACCACAGCCTATACGATCGTGGAATCCGACGGTCATCTCCCGGAAGATATCGTAGAAAGCATTCACCGGAACACCAACATCCATGATGTCATGGTTGTTCAGATGTAGGGAAAAGGAGGATGTGTTTTATGGATTTCAAAAATGCCAAGGAACTTCTTGCTCTCTGCCAGAAAAAAAAGCTTCCGATTTCCGAAGTAATGCGCCAGCGTGAGATCCTTCTCGGTGAAACCACTGCTGAAATCGTGGACCAGCGCATGGACCGTGTTCTGGAGATCATGAAGGATGCTGCTTTTTCCCCCATCAAAGATCCGGTGATATCTATGGGCGGACTGATCGGCGGTGAAGCCCGAAAGCTCTGCGAATTTCATGACCTGGGAAAAAGCCTGTGCGGAAATGTTCTCGGAAAGGGGATCACCTACGCTATGGCAACCCTTGAGACCAACGCTTCCATGGGACTTATCGTTGCCTCTCCTACTGCCGGCAGTGCCGGGATCGTTCCTGGAATGATGCTTGCTCTTCAGGAGGTCTACGGCTTTTCCGACAAAAAAATCCGCCAGGCACTATTTAATGCAGGCGCGATCGGCTATCTTGCCATGCGTAATGCAACAGTTGCCGGTGCTGTTGGCGGATGTCAGGCTGAGGTCGGAATCGCTTCTGCAATGGCTGCTTCCGCTGCTGTGGAGCTTCTTGGCGGTACACCTCTTCAGTGTACTTATGCTGCTTCCACGGTTCTTATGAACATGCTTGGACTTGTGTGCGACCCTGTAGGCGGCCTGGTAGAATATCCCTGCCAGAACCGTAACGCAGCCGGTGTTTCCAATGCCCTAATCGCAGCGGAAATGTCACTGGCCGGTATCCCCCAGTTCATCCCGCTGGATGAGATGATCGATGCCATGTATACTGTGGGCAAAAAACTTCCTGCAGAGCTTCGTGAAACTGCTCTCGGCGGTTGTGCAGCCACACCGTCCGCCTGTGAAAAGTGTCATCTTTGCAGTTGAAATGCAACTATGGCAGAGAAAAAGCAGTTGGATATCTTATGCCCCATTTGTTGCACAGCTCTATATTGAATAATAACTTCATAGTTTGCTCAGTCAGATAATAAAACGGAGAATTCCTTAAATTTTTCTTTCGGGAATTCTCCGTTTTCTTTTTTATAAATCCTAATTTATAATTTCATGTGTAAATATCTTTTATTTCTCCAGCACCGGGATATTCTCCTTTTCTGATGCAGTAATTTTACAGGTTTGTCATAAAACAGGCATTCTGATCTCGCATTCGCTGATTGCTCAGATTTTTTCGATTTTATTTCGTAATCCCAGCATTCTGTGATCCAGATTAGCAATTTCTTCTGCATATTTTTTTAATTCTGTTTCAATTTCCGCATTGTCTCTTTTTTTATAATACAATTCATATTCTAACACAGACCAGTAATCCATCGCAATGGTCCGAAGCTGTATTTCCACCAGTTCTTTCTGTTCACCTTCCGCAGAGTAGATAGGTACTTTCACGATCAGATGAAGACTTTTGTAGCCGTTTTTCTTTGGATTTTTAATGTAATCCTTTATCCGGACGATCTCGATATCCTTCTGCATTTCCAGGGATTCTGCAACCTGGTAAAGCTCATCCTCAAACGGACAGACTACACGGATGCCGATGAGATCTTTCAGATTTTTTCTGGCAGTCTCAAAATCCGGTTCCAGTCCTTTTTTCAGAAGTTTAGCGTAAATACTTTCAGCACTTTTTATCCGGTTGGTGATCTGACTGATCACAGTACGCTTTTTCTGTCCGGAAAGTTCTGCGTTGATCATCTTCAGTTTTGCCATAAGGATATCGATGGCCGCCTTACAGCGGAGGCGGTAGTCCGGATCCTTGATGTAGCATGCGATGGCTGCTGTTTTTTCTGCTGTCAGTTTCTGATTTTCTGGTTCTATTGAATCCGGAACTCTGCTCTGCTCTGACTTCTGAGCCGGAGCATCCATTTTTGGATTCTCCTTCTCCTGCTCTTCTTGGTCCTGTTCGAATCCATCTTTAATAGATTTCTGTTTTTTTCTTATTTTTTTCTTTGATTTCTTTTTTGTCATGTCTGCCTTATCTATTATTTTTAGTTTTCGTGTACATCTTATATATTATACCGGCCACATGCTGTTTTTCATCAAATCAACGTAAGACTATTGTTAAATCTGTGGTAAAAAAGTCCTCCGAAAAATCTCAAGATTATATCTCCTGATATCTCTGCGACTTCCCGAAGGACTCTTTCACACATAATTTACATATTAATAAAACAATTTACAGAAATTCCGACTGCAGCGCATCGTATCCGGTCTCACCTGTACGGATACGAACAGCGTTACGGATCTCGTAGCTGAATATCTTACCATCGCCCGGATCACCGGTGAATGCTGCTTTCTGAATGGCATCAATAACTTTAATCTCCCAGTCTTCTGATGATACTACAATCTCAAACTTGATCTTCGGTTTCAGAAATACATCGATCTTGGAACCACGGACATATTCTGTATAGCCGCGCTGTGTTCCGCAGCCCATGATCTGGGTTACTGTAAAACCGTTAACCTGGATCTCATTTAACGCTGCTTTGACATCTTCCATTTTTTCTTCTCTTACGATTGCTTCTATTTTAATCAACATACTATAATCTCCTCTTTAACACCATCATTCACATTAACAGGAAATGGACTCTTATCAGTCAAATCCATTAAATGACGGATATGCATTCTCTCCATGCTGGGACGCATCCAGACCAACCATCTCTTCCTTCGGATCTACACGAAGCGGTGTAAAGATCCGCACGATCCCGATACAGATCAGCGTTCCCACAATAGCAACCGCAATGGTGATCACAATACTCAATACCTGCGCCAGGAACAGACGATGATCTCCAAACACAAGGCCATCCCATTTTGCAACCGAATTAATCGAAGTTTTTCCGAAGAGACCTGTTGCGATTCCTCCCCAGATACCACCGATACCATGGCAGCCAAAAGCATCCAGGGCATCGTCGATCTTCAGCTTCTGTTTCAAAAGGATCACAGTAAAGTAACAGATCGGGCTTACCAGGATCCCAATGATAAAGGATGCCCATACCGGTACGAAACCAGCTCCCGGTGTAATGGCTACCAGTCCGATAACAAGACCTGTGGATGCACCAACCAGTGTCGGTTTTCCCTCGCGGATCACCTCGATCAGCATCCAGGTCAGCAGTGCGCAGGCAGAAGAAATGCTGCTGGTCATAAAGGCATGTGCCGCAAGGCCGTCTGCCTTCAGCGCACTTCCTGCATTAAAGCCGAACCATCCGAACCACAGCATAGCTGCTCCGAGAAATACAAATGGGATATTGTGTGTGCGATAGGTTGCTTTTGCATAGCCGCGTCTCTGTCCAAGATAAATGGCAAGAACCAGTGCACTGACACCGGAACTGATATGTACCACATTTCCTCCTGCAAAGTCCACAGAGCCAATGGCTGCCAGAAATCCACCGTCTCCCCAGACCATATGTGCCATTGGATAATACACGATCAAAGACCAGATCGCAATAAAGAAAAACAGTGCCTTAAAACGCATCCTTCCAACCACGGCACCGGTGATCAGTGCCGGTGTGATCATGGCAAACATCATCTGGAACGTCACAAATACCAGATGCGGGATCGTATCCGCATAAGGTCCCGGCTCCCAGCCTACGCCATTCAGCGCAAACCAGCGAAAATCTCCGATGATCCCGCCATGATTTCCTCCAAATGCCAGCGAATATCCAAACAATGTCCACATAACTACGGACAGTCCCATGATCGCCCCACAGGCCATCATGGTATTTACCACATTTTTCCTGCGGACCAGTCCTCCGTAGAAAAACGCAAGCCCAGGTGTCATAAAGAACACAAAGGCCGTACAGATCAGCATAAAACCAGTATCTCCTGCATTCATAATCATTCCTCCTCGATTCCCTCATTTATTTCTGCAACGCAAAAAGCGCCTGGAAACTCAATTTCCAGACGCCTTTGTCATGTCAGTTAGCATAGCAGATAATTTGTGGGTTTTCAAGAGTTTTTTCGCTATTTTTCTGTTTTCTTACAGAATTACTATGTTTTATGTGGATATGAAATTTATTTTCGGCAATCTATCCGGTTATAAATATTGGAGAGATTTTATTTTATCTCTTACTGTACTATAACACGGACTATGCTCAGAATCAGCAGATGTGCCGGATAAAAGATATAGAAAAACCACTTGGAAAACTTCGGTGCTTTTTCGGATTTTTTGCCATTATAGAAGCACAGGATGATGATTCCTGATGCCACGATCCCTGCTGCCGAAAACAGAGCATGGAGCATTGCCGGTCCGGCTGCCATTTTTTCCACATAGGAGCTGTAGTTAAACAGCACAAAAAGGACAGCACCGACTCCGTACGCTGTTATCATCCTCTTCCTGTTCCCCCAGCTCTCATGGAACCAGATGGTAAAAACCGGTGCCAGGATTGCCCAGTCCGAATAAACGGATAGTAAAAGGAGCAGGATCAGAAGTGGAATTCTCCATTTACTTGCCATCATCCTTTCCTGAATAACCAGGATCATAAAACAGATAAACAGAGTAAAGATCATATTCAGCTGTGAATTTCCAAAAGCCATCATATAGGGAATCTGAGAGATCCCGGCAAAGATCAGAAGTCTTTCACCGTATTTTCTCCTGGAATGTGTATAGTAAAAGCCTTCCACAAGAAAATAGCACATGGTAATGGCTGTGAAGTAGCCAATGTCTATAAACACTTCCCACAGGATCGTGTTTTCCGGCAGAAGCACGTTGGCGATATGGTTCAGAAGCATGGTAAAAATTGCCAGATATTTAATGGCATCCCGGGTCAGTCCCGGCTTTTCTGTTGTTGGCATGATCTTCTCCTTCTGTGCAGAAAAATTTTCAGACCTTTCACATCTTCTGCACAATATAATACATTTATCTTACACTGATTTTCTGACTCATACAACTTTTTTTGTTATTGCTGGAGTTGCCTTTTTCTTAAGGTAAGCTTATACTGTAGAAAGCGTGCTGTATTTTATATGGCAAAACTTCTCAGCAAACACTGTAAAACAATAAATTCGGAAAGGAATTATCGATCATGATCCAGGATATCGCACCACATACCTATCACAACGAATACAAGCCTGTGGCCCCGGATAAAGAAAGCCACATCCTCGCCTATGAAGAAGGAAAGATCCTTATGAAAAAAGATGGCGAGACTATGACTCTTCCAAGCTTTGGAGAGCTGGAAGGAAAAGTTGAAAACCTATATGAGAATTATATCTATCTCTTCTCCGTTGACGAAGAGCATTTTTATCTGATCCCGGATCTTGACACCAGTCTCCTTCCTGGTTATCAGTTTGAGATCACAAGAGTTCTCCGCACAGCAGAGCCACAGTATCTGGCTTTCGCAGGAATCACCGGATATCAGCTCTTTCAGTGGTACAGCAAGCGCCGTTTCTGCGGCTGCTGCGGCAAACCGATGGTACATGATAAACATGAGCGCAAGATGATCTGCCCTGCCTGTGGAAACGGTGAATATCCGGTGCTTTCTCCGGCTGTGATCGTAGGCGTTACCAACGGTGACAAGCTGATCCTCTCCAAATATGAGGGCCGAAATCACACCCGCTACGCCATGATCGCAGGTTTTGCCGAGATTGGTGAGACCATCGAGGAGACCGTTCACCGTGAAGTTATGGAAGAGATCGGCGTAAAGGTCAAAAATCTCCGCTACTACAAGAGCCAGCCATGGTCCTTCTCCGGAACCCTTCTGTTTGGCTTCTACTGTGATCTGGATGGCGACGACACTCTGACTGTAGACCACGATGAGCTTTCCATGGCCTCCTGGTTCAACCGAGAAGACATTCCGGATGAAGGAGATAATATCAGCCTTACCAAGGAGATGATGATGGCATTTAAGCATGGAAAAGCCTGAAATATCGCCTGCCTGATTCCGTAAACAATTTTTCGTAACCAATTTCACAAAAAACACCGGCCATTCATCTGTAACATGTCCTGTCCAGGCTGCCAGATCATCTCTGACATCTCAGCCCCAGTACATATTCCGATGAATGCCGGTGTTTTTATTTTCTATTTTTCTATTTTTCTTCCGAGTCGGAGCAATCTGCCTAAAACCGTTTTATTTCTCCGGTGTCAGATGCCAGATATCTCTGTTGTACTCTTCGATGGTTCTGTCTGAAGAGAAGTATCCTGCTTTTCCGATATTTACAAGCATTTTCTCTGCCCATGCGGTTCTGTCCTCATAATCGAGCAGTGCCTGATCTTTCACCTTCGCATAATCCTCGAAGTCAAGAAGAGTCATGAACCAGTCTTTGCTTACGATCTCATGATGCAGTCTTCTTAAATGCTCCTCACTTCCAATAGAAAGAAGCTCGTTTCCTACGATAAAGTCTACTGCACGACGGATGCGCTCGTCTTTCTCATAAAAATCTCTAGAGCAGTAGTCAGCCTTTTCATAGTGTTCGATAACCTGCTCACTGGACTCTCCGAAGATATAGATATTATCCTTGCCTACCAGCTGGCTGATCTCCACATTTGCACCATCCATGGTTCCCAGTGTTACAGCACCGTTGAGCATGAACTTCATGTTTCCTGTTCCGCTGGCCTCCTTGGAAGCAAGAGAGATCTGCTCGGAGATATCGCAGGCAGGGATCAGCTTCTCTGCTGCACTTACGTTGTAGTTTTCCACCATAACAACTTTCATGTACGGGGAAACCTCCGGATCATTGTTGATAAGCTCCTGTAAGCAGAGAAGCAGGTGGATAATATCCTTTGCGATAACGTATGCCGGAGCTGCCTTTGCACCGAAGATAAAGGTTACCGGGCGCTGCGGCTTCTCGCCTGCTTTGATCTTAAGGTAACGGTCAATGATGTAAAGTGCGTTCAGCTGCTGACGTTTGTACTCATGAAGACGTTTGATCTGGATATCATAAACACTGTGTGTGTTGATCTCTTCACCTGTGTTGGCTTTGATAAACTCCGCACATCTCTTCTTTGCATCCTGCTTGATCTTAAGGATATTTGCAAGAACGTCCTGATTTCCCTTGAAGCCAAGCATCTTGTCAAGCTCAAAGGAATCCTTGCGGAAGCCGTCACCGATCATGGAGGTGATGTACTCTGTCAGCGGATGGTTGCAGTGAAGGAGCCATCTGCGGAAGGTAATTCCGTTTGTCTTGTTATTGAATTTCTCCGGATAGATCTCATAGAACTGATGAAGCTCTGTCTCCTTCAGGATATCGGTATGAAGGGATGCAACACCGTTGATGGAAAATCCGTAGTGGATGTCCATATGTGCCATGTGTACCAGGTCGTTCTTGTCGATGATGGCAAGATTTTCCTGCGGATATTTTGCTTTGATACGCTCGTCCAGCTTGCGGATGATCGGCATCAGATGCGGAACAACCTCCTCAAGATAGGAAATCGGCCATTTCTCAAGTGCCTCTGCAAGAATGGTATGGTTGGTATAAGCGCATACATGAGATACGATCTCGCATGCCTCCTCGAACTCGATTCCACGCTCTGTGAGGAGACGGATAAGCTCCGGAATTACCATACTCGGATGTGTATCGTTGATCTGGATCACTGCGTAATCGGCAAGGTCATGAAGATTGCAGCCTTTTGCTGTTGCCTCATCCAGGATCAGCTGTGCCGCATTGCTTACCATGAAGTACTGCTGATAGATACGAAGCTTTCTTCCTGCATCATCGCTGTCATCCGGATAAAGGAACAGTGTCAGGTTGTGGAGCAGATCCTTCTTATCAAAGGAGATTCCCTCGCCCACAATGCTCTCGTCTGCAATATCAATATCAAAAAGGCGAAGTTTGATCGCTTTGTTCTCATAGCCTGCAACATCAATATCATACAGTGTGGATTTCAGCATAAAGCCCTTAAATGGGACATAATAGGAAACGCCTGCATCTGTAAGCCAGCTCTCCGGCTGGATCCAAGGATTCGGTGTCTCAAACTGAAGATGATCCTTAAACTCCTGTTTGAAAAGTCCAAGGTGATAATTAAGTCCGATTCCTTCTCCCGGAAGTCCCAGAGTTGCAATGGAATCCAGGAAGCATGCTGCCAGACGTCCCAGACCGCCGTTTCCGAGAGACGGCTCCGGCTCAACCTCCTCGATCTCTGCCAGGTTCTTGCCGTTCTCCGCCAGAACCTGCTTTACTTCCTCATAAATACCGAGGTTGATCAGGTTGTTGGATAACAGCTTACCAATCAAAAACTCGGCGGAGATATAATAAAGCTTGCGCTTTCCCTCGTTGCTCTCCTTTTCCTTCGCCATGCTCTTTGTCATCTCAAGCAGCGCGTAATAAATCTCTTCGTTGGAGCACTGTGCAATGCCCTTACCGTATCTGTTGTTTACGATTTCCTGTACGTTCATGATATCCTCCTTGTTTTGCATCCCCAATTACTTTTTGTATTTCCCTGCTGTATGAGAACATTATATGCAGAAGTCCACTTTTTTTCTTGTCATATTATCCCCAAAAGTGGTACAATCCTATCATGAACATTTTAGAGTATGAAAACTATCAGGAAAAAATTCCACATGGCAACCCGCTGTTTCCTTATATCACCTACCCTTGCTCGATTCCGCTTGACTTTTCGCGCGTGCCTCTGCACTGGCACGATGAGATGGAAATCATCTATATCAAAAAAGGAACCGGAGCAATCACGGTCGATTTCAAATCCTACGTGGTGACTGAGGGAACCATCGCGCTGATTCTGCCGGGCAGGCTGCACGGCATTGAACAGTACATGCAGGAAAGCATGGAATACGAAAATATCATTTTCCATCCGGGCATCCTCATTTCCAAAAAGGCGGACACCAGCAATACCGAATTTCTTGCACCGCTGTTGTCGGGCGCCCTGTCCGTTCCGCTCTTATATCAGCCGGGATCTCCCTGCTATGCGGAGATTGCCGCCTGCATTGACGCAAACGATGAAATCAGCCGGACGAACCCGCCCGGCTATCAGTTCTTTATCAAGAGCCAGCTCTTTATGCTTTTTTACATCTTATTCAACAAATGCCTCTTAAAAGAGCCGGCAAAGCGCGACCACAAATCGCTGGAGAAGATGAAGCTGATCTTAAAATATCTGGAGAACCATTATATGGAGCGCATTACGATTGCAGATATCTCGGCGGAGGTCGGGCTGAGCCAGTCGCATTTCATGAAGTATTTCAAGAATACGATGGGCACTTCCTTTAT
>OGQB01002710.1_pt1 | contig 12415 bp, 9 predicted proteins | sample 1553071 | NCBI WGS metagenome assembly OGQB01 (sample SAMEA2580284, study PRJEB22360) | human gut metagenome | biome: human gut; feature: human-associated habitat; material: faeces | place: Denmark | collected 2008/2010
ACCGCCTGTACGGAGGTGATGGAGCCCTTCTTGGTTGAAGTGATACGCTCTTGCATAGCTCCCATTTCCGTGGCCAATGTCGGTTGGTAACCTACGGCGGAAGGCATACGCCCCAGCAAGGCGGAAACCTCGGAACCGGCTTGGGTGAAACGGAAGATATTATCGATGAAGAATAATATATCTTTTCTTTCTCCCTCAGAGGCTTTGTCACGGAAGGATTCGGCGATCGTCAAACCGGATAAGGCTACGGACGAGCGGGCGCCCGGCGGTTCGTTCATCTGCCCGAATACCAAGGTAGCTTGCGACTTAGCCAATTCATCGTAATCGATCTTCGACAAGTCCCAGTTACCTGCCTCCATACTCTTCTTAAACTCCTCGCCGTATCGGATGACACCGGATTGGATCATTTCACGCAATAGGTCATTTCCTTCACGTGTACGTTCACCCACACCGGCGAAGACGGAGAATCCGTTGTTTTTCTTTGCGATGTTGTTGATCAATTCCATGATCAATACCGTTTTGCCCACTCCGGCTCCTCCGAAAAGTCCGATCTTACCTCCTTTGGCGTAAGGTTCCAATAAATCGATTACTTTAATACCCGTGTACAAGACCTCTTGGGTCGTTGTCAGATCCTCGAATTTAGGAGGCTCACGATGGATGGGAAGAGCCCCGTCTTTAGTAAGCTGGGCCATGCCATCGATAGGGTCGCCGGTGACATTCATTAAACGTCCTTTGACTTGGTCGCCGGTCGGCATGGTGATGGGCATTCCGTATGACACGGCCTCCATGCCTCGTCTCAATCCGTCGGTCGTATCCATCGCTACGGTACGGACGGTGTTTTCCCCGATGTGTTGCTGAACTTCGACGATCAAGATATTTCCGTTCGGGCGGGAAATCTCCATGGCGTCGTGGATACGGGGGAGGGTTACTGTTTCTTCTGTCCCATAATCAAAGTGGATATCCACTACCGGGCCGATAACCTGTGAGATATAGCCTTTTATTTCTCCCATAAAGCCTATTTGTTATTTATCTTAACCTATTAAAATGTCGTTGCAATATTACGTTTTATGGCGTTTCGATCCTTGAAAATAGAACTTTTTGTGTCTTTTTGAGATTAGTTAAACATTAAACTATTTAGCTGTAGTTCCGAAATGGACCAATTTGTTTCTTATTTGGACGAATCAGAAAGCTATAGTCAAATTTCTAAGGCATAGATAGATAAGGAGATACGAATTTGCTGCCTTTTTGATAGTAAAGGTGACAGTTCTGTTTTATTTTGTTAATCCATAATAGGGGTGTTTTTAATGGTATCGGATAGTTATTTGTGGTTCTGTTGAGCAAGTGGTGATATTTATGTAATTTTGTACGTCAACAATACTAAATAAACATGAAACGAATTATTGAGATATGCGCAAACTCCGCCCAGAGCTGTGTGGAGGCGGAGGCGGGAGGCGCTACCCGTGTAGAGCTTTGCGCCGGGATACCCGAAGGGGGAACTACACCTAGTTATGGAGAGATCAAGACGGCGAAGGCTCTGACTTCCAAGATCGATATCAATGTGATTATCCGTCCGAGAGGCGGTGATTTCTTGTATACGGAAGCCGAGGTACAATCCATGCTATTGGATATAGAACTGTGCAAGGAGCTAAAAGTGCATGGCGTCGTTTTCGGCTGTCTTACGAAAGACGGGGATATCGATGTACCCTTGATGCGGCGCTTGATCGAGGCGGCAAAACCTCTGTCCGTAACTTGTCATCGTGCTTTCGATGTTTGCCGGGACCCATTCACTGCGTTGGAGCAGCTAATCGAGTTGGGATGCGACCGTATCTTGACCTCCGGCCAGCAATCGGATGCCGTGAAAGGAATCCCCTTGATCGCCGAGCTGGTGAAACGTGCGGACGGACGGATCATCATCATGCCGGGATGTGGCGTACGTGAGAATAATATCGGGAAAATAGAGGCGGAGACAGGAGCGAAAGAGTTTCATACGTCCGCCCGAAGTATCGTATATAGTAAAATGGAATACCGCAATGAGAATGTCCCGATGGGAAGCAGTATCGTGTCCTCCGAATTCGAGACGGTGCAAACGGATCGGGAGAAGGTAAAAGCATATATTTAAGTGCCGGTATAGGCGTGAGCCTGTGTCGGTATTGGTGTAGCCCTACGCCTATACCGGCATCGCCTCATGCCTATACCGGCGTGGGGCGATACCAATACTCGTATGCGGGTGAAATGTTTTTTCTTCCCAAAAAGATTGTTTATCTTTGCGCCTCCATTAGATAAAAGATGCTAAATGTAACAGTGAATAATCGTTTTGGGCTTCACCAGCGTATCATGCTTATGATCATGTTGGTGCTGTTACAGTTTTATTCCATTGGAAGCGATTTCTTTCCGGAGAATATTACCACTACCTCGATGGAAATAGTCGATAAAGAGGCACCCGATGTGTTGTTGGATTTTGACGATAACGCCTCCTTGCGGACGGTACGTCAGGAGCAAGTGCAAATCCGTGCCTTGGAGATCGATTTGATATGGGACCTGTTTACGATTCTGGATTTACATGAATTAATTCATTCCTTGGAACTACGGCAATGCGCCAAGCTTCCTTTATTTTATAACCTACACAAAGCACAGAATTTCGTTTGGTTCTGTTCCTATCTGATTTAGTAGAACTTACCTGTTTCTTATTGTCGCGCATGGGGTGATTCGCCTATGTGCTTTTCGTTGTATTCAAATAATTATAAATCTATAAGTTTTATGAGGATAAAATTGTTTTCTAACTATTTACCCTTACTATGCTTAACGGCTTGTGTATGGGTGTCTTGTAGCCAAAATCGGGAGAAAAAGTCCGGGAAGAAAGATCATACGCCGGTGATGCGGTTAACCACGACCACGATCGAGGTACCGCAGTCGTATGTAGCGGATGTACAAGCCGTACAGTTCGTAGAGGTGAAACCGAAAGTGGAAGGGTTCGTGGAGGCCGTCCTTGTAGATGAGGGCGAGCACGTGAAGAAAGGGCAGGTGCTTTTCAAGCTTTCCTCGGCGGAATTGTACGAGGAGGTGAAAGAGGCGCAAGCCCATCACAAACAGGCGCAAGCAGAGTTGAAGATGGCGGAGGTAGAGGTAGACCGTATCAAGCGTTTGGTGGAGAAAGATATCATCTCGCCGATCCGTTTGGAGCAGGCGATGGCCGAGGCGGACGTGGCACGCTTGCAGGTGCAACAGGCCAAATCCCGTTTGCAACGTGCGGAGACTAATTTCTCGTACACGACGATCGCGGCTCCTTTCGAGGGATACGTGGACCGCATCCCCTTTAAGGTGGGAAGTTTGGTTACGCCGAGCAGCTTATTGACCTCCTTGACGGACGTATCGGATATGTTCGCTTATTTCAAGATCAACGAGAAGGAGTATCTGGAATATAAACGGACGCAGTTGAGCGGTATCGACCAGCCGGAGTATAATAATCTGGAACTGATCCTTTCCGACCAATCCACCTATCGGTATAAAGGGAAGGTAGAGACCGTGGAGGGCGACTTTGAGCGGGGTACCGGATCGATCGCTTTCCGTGCCCGTTTCGCGAACCCGGAACGTTTGCTGCGACATGGCGTATCCGGTAAGATCCGGATGCTGACCAAGATGGAGAACGTGGTCTTGGTTCCTCAGCAATCCACTTTCGAGATACAGGATTTCACCTATGTATATACGGTAGCGGAAGATGGAAAGGTGAGCGTACGTAGCTTCGAGCCGTTGGCCCGCCACGGTTCTTATTACGTGACACAGGATTTGCCGGACCAGACCGTTATCGTCTACGAGGGTGTCCAGATGATCACGGACGGCATGACTATCAATCCCGATATGGTAGATGGAGCCACGATCCGTCGCCAATTGGAATCGTCTAACGAAATCGAGAATAATAAGTAAGCCCTATGTTTGAAATATTTATCAGACGCCCTATCTTATCGGGCGTGATCTCGGTGGTAATTGTCTTCTTGGGATTGCTGGCGATCAACTCCTTGCCGATCACCCAATTTCCGGATATCGTGCCCCCATCCGTTACCGTTACCGCCCGTTATACCGGAGCGAACGCCGACGTGATGGCGAAAACGGTGGCGACCCCGCTGGAGCGTGCCATCAACGGCGTGCCCGGAATGACCTATATGACCTCTGTTTGTACGAACGACGGTATGTCCTTGACTACGATCTATTTCAAGGTCGGTACCGACCCGGACGTAGCTTCCGTGAATGTGCAGAACCGTGTGACCACCGTGCTGGATGAGCTTCCGGAAGAGGTGATCCGTGCCGGCGTGATCACGGAGAAGGAGGTGAACAGTATGTTGATGTACCTGAACATCATGAGCTCGGATAGTACCCATACGGAGAAATTCGTATATAATTTCGCCGATATCAATATCTTGCGTGAGTTGAAGCGCATCGACGGCGTGGGATTCGTGGAGATCATGGGTAGCCGCGACTATGCGATGCGTGTATGGCTGAACCCGAACCGATTGGCGGCTTATAATATGTCGCCGCAAGAGGTTACGGAGGCGATCCGCTCGCAGAATATCGAGGCGGCGCCGGGTAAGACGGGTATCAGTTCCGACAAGATCCCGTAGCAATTGCAATACGTCTTGCAGTATAGCGGTAAGTTCAGCACGCCGGAGGAGTATGGCGAGATCGTCTTGAAAGCCCTGCCGGACGGTTCCGTGCTTCGCCTGAAAGACGTGGCTACGATCGAGTTTGATTCCGAGGATTATAATATGATCTCCATGACGGACGGAAAGCCCTCGGCCTCTATCATGATCAAGCAGCGTCCGGGCTCGAACGCCCGTGAGGTGATCCAGCAGATCAAGGCGAAGATGGAGGAATTGAAGGAAACGACGTTTGCCCCGGGTATGGAATATAATATCTCGTACGACGTATCCCGTTTCTTGGACGCTTCCATATCGGTCGTGCTCAAGACCTTGCTGGAGGCGTTTATCTTGGTATTTATCGTGGTGTATCTTTTCTTGCAGGATTTCCGGTCTACGTTGATACCCGCTATCGCCGTTCCGGTATCGTTGATCGGTACGTTCTTCTTTATGCAGATGCTGGGTTTCTCGATCAATATGCTGACTTTGTTCGCCTTGGTGCTCGCTATCGGTATCGTGGTGGATAACGCGATCGTGGTGGTGGAGGCGGTCCACGTGAAGATGCACAACGAGAAGCTGCCCCCGTTGAAGGCGACGAAAAAGGCGATCGGTGAGATCGGAGGGGCGATTATCGCTATTACGCTGGTGATGTCCGCCGTGTTTATCCCGGTCGGTTTCATGGATGGTACGGTGGGTATCTTCTATCGCCAGTTCTCGTTGACGCTTGCCGTGGCGATCGTGATCTCCGGCGTGAACGCCTTGACGTTGTCTCCGGCTCTTTGCGCCTTGTTACTGAAGCCGGTATCCCACTCGAAGAAGGCGAAGAAGGGCCTTCTGACTCGTTTCTTCGAGGGCTTTAACCGCCGTTATGATTTCTTGGAGCGTCGTTATCGCTTGAATTTAAGATGGTTCTTGAACCGTCGGATGCTGACGTACGCAACCTTGATCCTTTTCTGTCTGGCCACGTGGGGCATGACGTTCGTGCTGCCTTCCGGCTTTATCCCGAACGAGGACCAAGGTATGATCTATGTGAACGTGGACGCGCCTCCCGGAGCTACCTTGGAGCGTTCGGAAGCGGCCTTGAACAAGGTGCAAGCGGCTTTGTTGCCGTTGGAAGAGGTGGAGACGATCTCTACCTTGGCCGGCTATAGCTTGATGACCGAGACGGAGGGTGCCAGCTTCGGTATGGGTATGATTAACCTGACCCCTTGGGATCAACGGGAGCAGACGGCGGCGGAGTTGATGAGCGTGTACGCCGATCGCGTCGCCCATATCAAGGACGCGGACATCCAGTTCTTCCTGCCGCCTACGGTTCCGGGATTCGGTAACGCGAGCGGTTTCGAGCTTCGTCTGCAAGATAAGACCGCCGGTACGTTCGCCGAGCTGGATGAGGTCGCCAAGAACTTCGTGGCGAAGCTGAACGCGGATCCTCGCCTGACCGGTGTCACTTCCGGCTTCAACCCGAATTTCCCGCAATATCTGCTCCGGGTGGATTTGGCGAAGGCGGCCAAGCTAGGCATCAACGTGAACGAGTCCATGGAGACCTTGCAATCCTATGTAGGTAGCTTCTACTCCTCCAACTTCGTCCGTTTCGGCCAGATGTACAAGGTCATGTTGCAAGCGGCTCCGGAGTATCGTATGAATCCGGAGGATTTGTTCAGCCTGTATGCTAAGAATAAGGAGGGGAATATGGTGCCTTACTCCAACTTCATGACGATGGAGCGTGTGTACGGCCCGAGCCAGATTACCCGTTACAACCTGTTTACCTCGGCCATGATTACCGGCGAGGCCGCCCCGGGTGTCAGCTCGGGTGAGGCGTTGGCGGCTGTCGAGGAGATCGCCGCCGAGGTATTGCCCCGTGGTTATGATACGGAATGGTCCGGCGTGGCGAAGGAAGAGAAAGAGTCCGGCGGGCAAACGTTGGTGATCTTCGCTATTTGTTTGGCGTTCGTCTATCTGTTGCTTGCCGCCCAATACGAGAGCTTATTGCTTCCGCTTCCGGTTATCCTGTCGCTTCCGGCGGGTGTGTTCGGCTCGTTCTTCTTGCTGTACGTGGTAGGGCTGGAGAATAACATTTACGCGCAGGTGGCGTTGGTGATGTTGATCGGTTTGCTGGGAAAGAACGCGATCTTGATTATCGAGGTGGCGAACCAGTGCCGTAAGGAAGGTGTCTGCGTGATGGGGGCCGCTATTCAAGGGGCTACCAGTCGTTTGCGCCCGATATTGATGACCTCCTTTGCTTTTATCAGTGGCTTGATCCCATTGACGATCGCCTCGGGAGCCGGTGCCTTGGGGAACCGTTCGATCGGTACGGCGGCGGCCGGAGGTATGTTGATCGGTACGTTTGTCGGTATCTTCTTGATCCCGGGGCTTTACGTGATCTTCGAGTCGCTGGCTACTTATTTTAAAAAGAGAAAAGAGAAAGAGCAAATTAAAGAAGACGAGTATGTGTATTGATAAGATGAGATATATAATGATAGGCTGCGCCTTGGCTCTGATCGCTTTGGCCGGTTGTAAGACTCCCGAGCTATCGATGGACGAGCGGATCTCGCTTCCGGAATCCGGCGAGATGGGAATGAACGACACTACGTTCGTGAAGCCGTTGTCGTGGGATGTCTTTTTCCAAGATACCTTATTGCGAGGCTATGTGGATGTGGCTTTACGCAATAATCATTCCTTCCGGCAGAGCATGGAGCGCATCGCCATGAGCCGCGCGGCCTTGCGGCGGGCGAAGGGGCTTTTGCTGCCGGACGTGAATTTGAACATCGGAGCCTCCGTGAACCGTTTCGGTGAATATACGATGGATGGTGTGGGGAATAGCGAGACGAACGTGCCTTCCTTGCCGAAGGATAAGCATATACCGGACCCTTACCGGGATTTCGGCTTGAGCTTGAGCTTTCAGTGGGAAGCGGATATCTGGGGCAAACTGACCCGGAAGAAGCAGGCCGCCGCCGCTCGTTGGATGGCTTCCGTGGAGGCTACCCGTTTTGCCCAGTCGATGTTGATCTCCGATTTGGCGATTCAATATTATGAGTTGATCGGCTTGGACCGGCGTAAGGAGGTGTTGCGGAACGCGTTGGCCAGTGCCCGTCGTTCCCATGAGCTGACCCGCCAGTTGAAGAGGGAAGGGGCGGAGACGCAGTTGGCGGTCGATCAGTTTTATGCCCGTGTGTTGTCGATCGAGGGTAAATTGCTGGAAAACGATCAGTTGATCGGTGAGAAGGAGCGGGCGATCGCTTGCCTGTTGGGTGTTTTCCCCTTCGAGATCCGCCGGATGGGATTCGATGAGTTGCGCAAGTTGCCGGTTCCCTTGTCGGAAGGGATTCCGGCGAACCTCTTGACATTGCGTCCGGATGTACGTTCCGCCGAGATGGAGCTGATCGCCTCCAAGGCGGATGTGATAGCGGCGAAGGCGGCTTTCTATCCCTCGTTGGTGCTTGGCGCCAGTGGTGGTTTCAACGCGTTTGACGTGGGTAAGTGGTTCCACTCGCCGGCCTCTTTGGTGTACGACTTGGCGGCGGGTATCACGGCTCCTATCTTCCGCCGCGATGAGATCCGTTCGATGTGGAACGAGGCGAAGGCTTCCCAGCGTATCGCCTTGTCCCAATACCACGAGACCGCTTTGAACGCTTACACCGAGGTGCTCGATCTCTATTGCGCCAGCCAGACCCAAACGGAGCGTATCCGCTTGAAAGAGAAAGAATCCCTTGCTCACCAGCGTTCCGTGGTGAATGCCGGCGAGATGTTCCAATTAAGCTATACCGGTTTCTTGGAGGTTCTCTCTGCCGAGGAGCGTTATCTGGATAGCGAGCTGGAGCATATCGATATCGTCACCGATTTATGCCGGAAGAAGATATTGCTGTACCGGGCGTTGGGAGGCGGTTGTTGATTTTTATCGTGACGCTATTCATGGGGACGTGGCCGACCGCCTGCCAGCTTCAAAACAATCAAAAATCCACCGGCAGACGGCCTGCCGCCCCCAAAACAGCTAAAAATCCTTCAGCGGACCGTCTGCCGGCTCCAAAGTGATCAAAAATCCACCGGCGAACCGTCTGCCGACTCCAAAACAGCTAAAAATCCTTCGGCAGACCGTCTGCCGGCTTCAAAACGATCCAAAAATCTCCGGCCGACCGCCTGCCGGCCCATCACGCCATAGATCCAATCGGCCACGCCGTGATTGAACGTATCGGAAAGTATGCCTTCGGCTTCGTTGCGATAAATCTAAGGAAGATGTGTTCTTTTCTGAAAAGAAGTGTGTATCTTTGAGGCTTATTGTTATCTTATAGTCTAGGCCATTATGAAATATCTGACTCTACTCGTGTTTTTAGGAATCTCGTTGTTGTGCGAAGCCCAGCAAGATTCGATCGTCCCCTTTGAGAAAGCGTATAAACGTACCTATAATATCCGGAAAGTATCGGGAGTGAGACCTACGATCGACGGTAAGCTGGATGAGGACTTCTGGACGAAGCAAGGCGAATGGTCGGATCGTTTCGTGCAGATTATCCCTTATGAGCGGGCGATCACCCAATCCCCGACCCGGGTGAAACTTTTCTATGATGATAAATATATATATATAGGCGTGTATTGCAAGGACGCCGTGCCGGATAAGATGAATCGTTTTATCGGGAACCGGGATGATAATAGTCTGGGCGATTTGATCAGCGTCGCTTTCGACACCTACCATGATTATCGTGCGGCGCCGGAATTCAATATCAATCTAGGAGGGAATAAGACGGATCTGGTCGTAACGGATAAGTTGAACGTCAACCTTAGCTGGAACGCCGTTTGGGAAGGACGAACGAATATCAACCGGGCGGATTCCAGTTGGACCGCCGAGTTGCGTATCCCGTTCAGCCAATTGCGCTATAACCAGCGATCGGAGGATGGCGTTTGGGGCTTGCACGTACGCCGTATTATCCGTCGGAATAACGAGGTGCAGAACTGGAGCATGATCCCCTTGAAAAATAACGGCCATGTCTTCTCGTTCGGTAACATGAGCGGCATGGACTCTGTTCCCAAGCCCCGCGGCATAGAGTTCTTGCCGTATGTGATGGGTAAATACAGGCAGGAGCCCCGGATAGACGGCAGCCCTTATCAAAAAGGACATAGCTGGGGAGGAAACGTGGGCTTGGACGCTAAGTTCGCCCTCTCGGATTATACGTTGGATATGACGATCAATCCGGATTACGGACAAGTGGAGTTGGACCCTTCCGTCATGAACCTTACGGCCTACGAGACGTTTTACGATGAGAAACGCCCCTTCTTCTTGGAGGGCAAGCATATCTTGGATTTCGCGAACGGCAGCGATATGATGTTTTATACCCGTAGGATTGGCGCCTCTCCCTCTTATACTCCACGGGATATAGACAACGTGGGCAGTTATGCCGAGACGAAAGAGAATGTGCCGATTATCGGTGCCTTAAAATTAACCGGGACGAACCGACAAGGCTTGACGATCGGGGTGATCGAGAGTGTCACGGCACGTTCCTCCTCCAAGGTCACCCGTAATGGGGTGGAGGATGTGGAAGTCGTGGAGCCTTTGACCAACTATACGGTGGCCCGTGTGCAAAAGAACTGGAAAGGGAATACCTTGCTGGGCGGTATGGTGACCTCGGTAAACCGTGCCTTGGATCAGCCTTATCTGGAGGATTTCATGGTGCGTAACGCTTTCACGGCGGGTATTGACTTTACCCAGTATTTCAAGAATCGCCTTTATTATATAGATGTAAAGGGAATGCTGAGTTCCTTGCATGGTAGCGCCGGGGCGATCACGGCCTTGCAGAATAGCGTGGCGCATTATTATCAAAGGGCTTCCTCCGCCGATTATCTGGGGGTGGATCCTACTCGTCGCTCCCTGACCGGAACGGGCGGTTATGTGAAAGTGGGACGGAAAGGAAACGCCAAATGGAACTTCTCGGAGACCTTTACTTGGTCGTCACCCGGTTTCGACTTGAATGATATGGGATATATGAAGGAAACGGATTATCTGATGAATGAGACGGAGATCATGTATCGGCAGACCGATATCTGGAAAATATTCCGGTACAACGCTTTTACCCTGTCCCAAAAGAATATGTGGAATTACGGCGGTACTCCTTTTAGCAACAACGCTTCCTTGCGTTGGCAAAGTATGACGATGAACCGGTATGAATGGGATGTCAAGGAAACCTTCGCTTGGAATTGGCTGGATAGCCGCTTATTGCGAGGGGGACCGGATGTTCGCTTCGGTTCTTATTTCTTAACTTCCGCTAAGTTCAATACCGATAAGGCGAAACGAATGATGTTCATGCTCAAATACGAGGGCGATCATAATTTCGAGGGAAATCGCTTCAATACGATCTCGCCGAGCCTGACCTTCCGCTTGGGAAACCATGTCTATTTGTCCGGGCAACTGGATTACGCATGGAATACGGATGAGATGCAATATGTGGCTACGACGCATCCGCTTGGCGCACGTGGCTCTGCCCCTGCTTATGTTATGGGCCACATGGATCAGAAGACCTATGGTCTCACGCTGAAATTACAAGTGAACGTGACCCCCGATATTTCCATTCAATTCTATGGCGCCCCGTTCACCTCTATCGCTAAATACGATGATTTTAAATTAGCGGCGGATACGAAGTCGCATACCTTTGAGAACCGTTTCCTGCGTATCGATCCGGATCATTTGACGTATGCGGATGGTGTCTACACGCTCGGTGAGGGAGAGGGGCGGATGGCTTTCAACAACCCGGATTTCCGGTTCAACGAGTTCCGTTCCAACTTGGTAGCCCGCTGGGAATACTTGCCCGGCTCCACGCTTTATTTCGTATGGGAACACCGGATGTCCAACCGGGATAACTGGTACTCGCCCAGCTGGGGAAGTAATCTGGATCGTATGTGGGGACTCCCCGCTACGAATACGTTCATGATTAAGATGAATTATTGGTTCAACTTGTAAAATGGAAAATAGGATATGAAATATTGTATATTAGTCATCGTATTATTGCTTTGCTCCTGTTCCGATGTCGATCATTCAGGGGTATCGCTTCTTTCCGCATTGGGGGAATGAGAAGTATTTACTGAAAGAGATCAATGCGGGAATGTTGTGTGAGTATTTTCCTGTACTTTTAGAGTCCAAGGAATTACAAGACCTGTCTCCGGACGATAATCCTATTATTATATGAATTGAAAAAATGAGAGGATGAGTAGGCTTAATTTCACTTCAAAGTCTGAATTTAAATACAACTAATTTGTGTGTAATTTAGCTTGAGATGATAGAGGAATATGTGTGTGTATTCACTTTTGTGTTTGTTCGCCTTTTCTTTGGTGAACCTTGCTATATTCTTTCTGAAAGTGTGAAGCCGGTTTTTTCTCGTTGTTTAATTGCCAGATTTGTTCGTGGGTGTAATTACTATCCGCGGATTGGGATCGGATTGTTGATCCTGATCGTGTTGTTTGTTTTTTTGTGGTTTTTATTTATATTTGCAGCCGAAAAAAATGCTTCTCAATACAAACAAGATTTTGAGGCGAGTTAACCTTGATGTTTAATAAATTAAATCTAAAATTTTAGGTATGGTGAGAGATGGATAGAATAGCGTGTGGGTAATCTCATTTAGATGAGATGTTTTCGAAACAATCTATAGTATAATTCAAGTGCAAAAGAGACTTAAATCTAGTTTTATGAATAATAAATATTACTTAGCAACGGTGCTTTTAGTGTTAGGAGCGTTCTCTCCGTTGTATGGTGTGCAAAATACCCCCCCCCCCCCACCATAGTATAATGAATAACATAGTAATCCAACTTC
>OGQB01002736.1_pt1 | contig 12328 bp, 7 predicted proteins | sample 1553071 | NCBI WGS metagenome assembly OGQB01 (sample SAMEA2580284, study PRJEB22360) | human gut metagenome | biome: human gut; feature: human-associated habitat; material: faeces | place: Denmark | collected 2008/2010
TGGGCGATGAAAATAGGGGCCAGTACATTGCTGCCGGTGAGTGCCGTAATGCGGCGCACGCCGGAGGCCACAGAGGCCTCGCTGACAATATGGAAGAGGCCGATCTGGCCGCTGTTGCTTACATGGGTACCACCGCAGAACTCGGTGGAGAAATCGCCGGCCTTGACCACCCGCACAATGTTGCCGTACTTCTCGCCAAAGAGCATCATCGCCCCCAGCTTCTTGGCCTCATCAATGGGCATCTCCATGCTCTCTACCGGGTGGGCACCCATAATAAAGGCGTTAACCAGGTGCTCCACTTTCAGCAGCTCATCCCGGGTCATGGCATTAAAGTGGGTAAAGTCAAAGCGCACTTCTCGCTCGTCCACCAGCTGGCCGGCCTGCTCCACATGGGTGCCCAGCACCTGGCGCAGGGCAGCCTGCAATAGGTGCGCAGCCGTGTGGTTGCGCATAATGCTGCGGCGGCGCTCGGCATTGATATCCGCCTGTACCGTATCACCCACGCTGACAATGCCGCGGGTCACTTCGCCGCGGTGCAGAAAGATCTTGTCCGCATTCTTGACCGTATCCGCCACGATAAAGGCATTGTCCGCACCGTTCTTAATCACGCCGCTGTCGCCTACCTGGCCGCCGGACTGGGCATAGAACGGGGTCTTATCCAGCACCAGTGTGCCGCTGTCCCCGGCGCCCAGCATGTCTACCAACTCGCCGTCCGCATTCACAATAGCCAGCACCTTGGCATCGCAGGCAAAGTCTGTATAGCCCACAAAGTCCGTGGCCGATGCATTGATTTTTACGCTATTGCCCTTCCAAGCGTCTGCACCGGCGTCCTTACGGGCGGCACGGGCGGTTGCTTTTTGGGCAGCCAGCAAGGCGTTGAACTTATCTTCATCCACGGTAATGCCCTTTTCCTCCAAAATATCCTTGGTCAGGTCCAGGGGGAAGCCGAAGGTGTCGTTCAGCTTAAAGGCGTCCTCGCCGGAGAACACATTGCCATCCAACTTGCTGATATATTCGTCCAGCATAGCCAAACCGGCGTCAATGGTCTTGCCAAAGGACTCCTCCTCAGACAGAATGATCTTTTTGATCAACTCTGCCTTGTCGGCCAGCTCCGGGTACGCCACATGGTTCTCATGGATTACCGTGTCGCACACTTTATACAGGAACGGTTCGTTCACGCCAAGCAATCTGCCGTGGCGGCAAGCCCGACGGATCAGGCGGCGCAACACATAGCCCCGGCCGTTGTTGGACGGAATTACGCCGTCGCCGATCATAAAGGTGGCGGAGCGCACATGATCGGTAATTACGCGCAGGGACACATCCTTTTGCGCGTCCTCATGATATTTGGCACCGGAGATCTCGCTGATCTTCTTCATAATGTTCTGCACGGTGTCCACTTCAAAAATATTGTCCACACCCTGGAGAATACAAGCCAGACGCTCCAGACCCATACCGGTATCAATATTCTTCTGCTTCAGCTCCGTGTAATTGCCGTTGCCGTCGTTATTGAACTGGCTAAACACATTGTTCCAAAACTCAACATACCGGTCGCACTCGCAGCCGGGGCCGCAATCCGGAGAGCCGCAGCCATACTTTTCGCCACGGTCAAAATAAATCTCCGAGCAGGGGCCGCAGGGGCCGGAGCCGTGCTCCCAGAAGTTGTCTTCCTTGCCCAGACGCACCATGTGATCCGGGGCAATGCCGACCTTCTTGGTCCAGATATCGTAGGCCTCGTCGTCCTCCTCATAGACAGAGATGTGCAGACGATCCTTGGGAATCGCCATCCACTCATCGCTGGTCAGGAACTCCCATGCCCAAGGGATGACCTCGTCCTTGAAGTAATCCTGGAAGGAGAAGTTGCCCAGCATCTCAAAGAAGGTGCCGTGGCGGGCAGTGATGCCCACGCGCTCGATATCCGGGGTGCGGATGCACTTCTGGCAGGTGGTCACGCGATGACGGGGCGGCTCCTCCTGTGCCAGAAACCACTTCTTCATGGGAGCCATGCCGCTGTTGATCAGCAGCAGGCTGGGGTCGTTCTTGGGTACCAGGGGGAAGCTGTCCAGACGCAGATGACCCTTGCTTTCAAAGAAGCTCAGGTACTTTTCGCGCAGTTCATTCAAACCGGTCCATTGCATAGATCTTTCTCTCCTCAATCGTCTTTGGCGCTTATGCGCCGTTTTTATGCTGTTATGGCAGAGGGGCGGCACGGAGAAAAAACAAAAAACAGCCCTCATCCCAAAAGGGACGAAGGCTGCTTGTGCATCAAACTCCGTGGTACCACCCAAATTGCAAAGGATAACGTGTCCCCTGCCGCTTTCGGCGCATTAACGCTGCGCAGCGTCCGGTTTACATTCGCCGGAAGCTCCGGGGTGGCGCGAAATGATCCCGACCGGAGCACCTTACAGCCGTGGGCGCTCTCTCTGGACGGTGGTGTGTGCATTTCTGACCCCATCATTGCCATCTGTCATAATTTTACATTCCGCAAAGCAGCGCAGTGCCCCTTTGCGTACAGCTAAATTATAGCATACGCAAAACGTTTGTCAACGGTTTTGAGCAAAATTTACGGCACCCAGATGCGGCGCACCTCCAGCACCTTGCCGCCCTGCACCACCAGCGTGGTATTATAGGTGGTCCAGTTATCGGGGTCTGCATTGATCGCTGCTGCCACGGCATCCGCGCCCGTAGTCTCCACGGCTTCGGCCTGCGGGTCGGCAGAACTGTCCTTCAGCACTACATCCTCTGCCAGCGGCATCGTCTTTTCTCCCATCTCGTAATAGAGCGGGTAATCGTCAAAGGTCATCGTCCGGTAGGCATCATCTTCCAGCTTCAGGTCAAGACCGTACTGCTCCTCCATGCCGCCATTGATGGTGACAAGATGGTACTGATCGTTTTTCTCGATACTCTCCACTGCAACGGTCACAAACTGGTTCCATGCAGCCCCCTCTTCGTGGAGGGTGATCTGATCCCCAACGGCAAGTTTTTCAACATCTTCTTTTTTATAAAGGTCATAGCTGAAGATTTTTGCAGTCAGGTTGCCGCCCTGCACACCGGAGGTGATCTCCGCCGGAATAAAGGTGACCGTGTCCTCCCTGTCGAGGTCATCCAGCGTCCACGTCAGCATGTTGATGGGCTCCGTGACCCCTTCCTCTGCCACATGGGAGGAGGCCGGCACTGCACTGGATGCAGGCGTGCTTGCAGCTGTACCGGAGCTGCCGTAGCCCGCCAGAATGCCCACTGCCAGAACGGCCGTCACGGCCAGCATTTTTTTATTCAGCCTCATATCCTTAGCCTTCTTCTTATTTCTGTGGGAAAGGTCTGTTCCGTTCCCCGCCCGTATCATATGCCACCCGCACGGAAATGTCAACTTTTCCAGCCCCGTGCGCTTGACGTGCGGTTTGTGTTCCGCTACAATAAAAACGAACCAGAGAACCTTCTTATTGCAAGACAGAGAGGAACTTTTCCGTGAAGATTTTAAAAGTAAAATGTCTGGCCCCTACCCGGCTGGACAATTATCTGACCCAGCAGTACCCCGCCCTGACCCCCGGCCGTCTGAACAAGGCGCTGCGGGAGAACAAGATCAAGCTGAACGGCAAAAAGCAGCCGCTTTCCACCCGCGTGATGGCGGGCGATGAGATCAAGCTGTTCATTCTGGACGACGTGCTGGACGCCGACCGCCGGGTGGAAGGCCCCGCGTGGAAGAACGCCCGCACCCCGGCGCAGGTGGTGTACGACTGCCCGCAGATCTTGATCGTGAACAAGCCTGCCGGCGTTGCGGTGGACGGCCCGGAGGACGATACTCTGCTGAACCGTGCGCTGCTGTACCTGAACAAGCAGGGCGAGTACAAGGAGAACGATCTGTACACCCCGGCCCTCTGCCACCGGCTGGACACCGGTACAAGCGGGCTGGTGCTGCTGGCGAAGAACAGTGCGACGGAGGCGTTTCTGACCGCCGCCATTAAGGCGCGCGATATTGAAAAGCGCTACCTCTGCGTGACGTTTGGCCGCCCGAACCCACCCGCCGCCCTGCTGCGCGACTACCTTTTGAAGGACGCCGAGCGCGGCATTGTGCGCATCACCGACACGACGGCGGGCGGCGCGAAGGAGGGCATCACCGGGTATGAAACGCTGGCTGTCAGCGGACGGCTGGCCCTGTTGGAGGTCGAGCTTGTGACCGGGCGCACCCATCAGATCCGCGCGCATTTAGCACACATCGGCTGCCCGATTCTGGGTGACTCCAAGTACGGCAACAACGCCGCCAACCGCGAGCTGCGGTTCAAGTATCAGGCACTCTGCGCGTGGGAGCTGCGCTTTCCTGCGCAAATCAGCGACCCGCGGTTTGCGCATCTCGCCGGGCGGGTATTCCACGCCGAGAAGCCGTGGTATTACCAGCAAATTCTGGACGGTACGCTGAAGTAAAGGCTTTGGGCCGGGCGGAAACGGAATTTGTCCCTACGGTGTAGGGGTCGGCGTCCTCGACGACCCGCGGGGCTTTTCGCCGCCGCAAACGGCTGCGGGCGACCAATGGTCGCCCCTACAAAAAAAGCAGTGTCTTCCGCTTGGAAAGCACTGCTTTTTCTTTATGCCCTGGCGTCCTCGGCCAGACTGCGCCTGCGCAGATACAGCAGGGCTGCGGTCAGAATGGCAAGCGACGACACCAGCGTGATGAGCCAGTTTTCGGTAAAGCCCGCGATCAGGTAGCCGGGCACACAGGCCGCCACGACGACCATGGCGTACTGCATCTGGGTCTGCACGTGGTTGATGTGGTTCGACTGTGCACCGGAGCTGGACATGATGGTCGTGTCCGAGATCGGCGAAATATGGTCGCCGCAGACCGCACCCGCCAGCACCGCGGATACCGCTACGATCATCATGGTGGGGTCCGTCTCGGAGAACATATTGACGACGATGGGGACCAAAATCGCAAACGTGCCCCAGCTGGTGCCGGAGGAGAACGCAATAAAAATCGCAATGCAGAAGATCAGCAGCGGCACAAAGCGCATGAGACCCTCATTCAGGCTGACGGCCTGACGCACAAAGTCGCCGATGCCCAGCGCGTCGGTCATGCCCTTCAGCGTCCAGGCCAGCACCAGAATCAGGATGGGAGGCATCATCAGCTTGCCGCCCTCGGGCACAGAGTTCATGAAGTCCTTAAAGCCAATAACGCGGCGCGGCAGGTAGAACAGCAGCAGGAAGCCCACCGTGACAAGGCCCGCAAAGACCAGCGACTCCGACGAGGAGCAGTTGGCAAAGTCCTCGACAAGGTTCGTGCCGCCGTTCAGGTAGCCGGTCCAGATCATCGTGGCGATGGCCGTAAAGATCATGACGATCATCGGTGCAATCAGGTCAATGACCTTGCCCTTGGCGAATTTACCGTCCTCGGTGGGGTCCTTGATTTCCTGGTTTTGGAATGCCTCCCCGCCCGAGGTGAACAGGTCACCGTGGGCGGCGTTGCGCTCGTGCTTTTTCATCAGGCCAAAGTCGAAGCCCAGCAGCGAGGTAAAGAACACCATGTAGAGCGTCAGCATCGCGTACAGGTTGAACGGGATTGTCCGGACGAACATCTCAAAGCCAGACATCGAGCTGCCCGCCGGGACGTAGGAGTTGACCGCCGCCGCCCAGGACGAGATCGGCGCAATGATGCAGACCGGGGCCGCCGTGGCGTCGATGAGGTAAGCCAGCTTGGCGCGGGAAACCTTGTACTTGTCGGTAACCGGGCGCATGACGGAGCCGACGGTCAGGCAGTTGAAGTAGTCGTCCACAAAAATCAGCGCACCTAACAGCGAGGTCGCCACGAGCGTGGCGCGCTTGCTCTTGAGCTTTTTCGCCGCCCACTCACCATAAGCGCGGGTGCCGCCGGACTCCTGCATGAGCATAACGACCATGCCCAGCAGGATCATGAACATCAGAATCGAGAAGTCGACGCTGTCGATCATCGTGTTGAACAGTGTGTCAAACGCGACCCAGGGGTGAAACTCTGCCACCAGCAGCGCACCCAGCGCACAGCCGGCGAACAGCGAGAGATAGACTTCCTTTGTGAACAGCGCCAGCAGAATGGCGATGATCGGCGGCATCAGGGACCACCAAGTTCCTACAAACATTTCTTACACCTTTTCCTTTTCAAAATATTCCTTTGTCAGCTGCGCCACTGTGCCGGAAAGCAGCAGCAGCGCAATCAGGTTCGGGATGCTCATCAGACCGTTGAAGGTATCGGCAATGCTCCACATCAGGCCCAGGTCCATCGTAGCGCCCAGGATGGAAACGAAGGAGTACACCACGAAGAAGGGGCGCACGACCTTGTCGCTGCGGCAGAGGAATGCGATAAAGCGTGAGCCGTACAGCCCCCAGCCGATGATGGTGGAGAAGGCAAAGCAGCACAGTGCCACCGCCGTGAAGATGGATGCCCAGCCGCCGTAGGTCGTGGTAAAGCCGGAGATCGTCAGCTCCGCGCCCGCGGCGGTGCCGTAGTTGACCGTCGTGCCGCTGCACAGAATGACCATAGCCGTCAGCGTGCAGATGACGATGGTGTCCGCAAAGACCTCAAAAATGCCGAACATGCCCTGCTTGACCGGCTTTTTCGTGTCGGCACAGGCGTGGGCGATGGAACCCGTACCAAGGCCGGCCTCGTTGGAGAAGATGCCGCGGGAGACGCCCTTCTGCATACTGAGGAAGATGCTGCCGATGGCACCGCCGGTGAAGGCCTGCGGGTCAAATGCACCGCCGACAATGGAGGCCAGCACCGCCGGGAAGCGCCGGTAGTTGATGACCACGACACCCAGCGCCAGCACCACATAGAACAGTGCCATGAACGGCACCAGCTTCTCGGTGACACTGCCGATGCGCTTGACGCCGCCCAGCAGCACCATGGCCACCATCATAGCCACCACCACGCCCACGACGAGGTTGACCGTGGGCAGGATGCTGTTCAGGCTGCTGCCGTAGGCCAGCAGGGCCGAGTCGATGGCTGTGACGATGGTGTTGACCTGGGTGGCGTTGCCGGTGCCGAAGACCGTCAGCACGCCGAACAGCGAGTACAGCACCGCGAGGAACTGCCACCGGCTGCCGAGGCCGTTTTTAATATAGTACATGGGGCCGCCCACCAGCTCGCCGTTTTTGTTCCGCTCGCGGAAATGCACGGCCAGCGTCACTTCGGAGAATTTGGTACACATGCCCAGCAGAGCCGAGCACCACATCCAGAACACCGCGCCCGGCCCGCCGATGGCAATAGCCCCCGCCACACCGGCAATGTTGCCGGTGCCGACGGTAGCGGCCAGCGCCGTACACACTGCCTGGAACGGAGTCATCGCGCCGTCGGAGGCGTCCTTTTTGCGGAAGATGCGGCCAATGGTCGTTTTGATGGCATAGGGGAATTTCCGGAGCTGCAAAAAGCCTGTCCGCACACTGAGCAGCAGGCCCACGCCGATGATGCAGACCATCGCCGGGATGCCCCAGATAAAGCTGTTGACCGCCTGATTGACGGCTGTGATGGTTTCGAGCATACTTTTACGCCTTTCTTTTTCACTTTGACACAACGAAAATTATTTTATCGTATTTTAAGCGGCCTGTCAATTTACTTTGAACGCGAAATCTGCACTTCCCGGCTGAAAGTTTGTTAAAATAGCTTCACCTTTATTTTCTCTGCTTCTTTGCCGCTTTTTTGCCCGCCAAAGCCCTACACAAACCGCGCAGGTTGTGCTATGATAAGGGTGAAATTTCGGTTTGGCACTGCCAACCGCAAGGAGATGTCATGGATGTCTGAAACATCTGCTCTGATGGATACGCTGCGGCAGGAAGGGATCTCCCCCGACCTGCTGCGCGCTGTGGAAGAATACCGTACCGCCCACCCGCTGGCGGAGGCCCTGCGCCCCCGCATTCCCTCCCCTGCCTTCGTCTACTACGGCAGAGAGGTGTGGGAGCAGGCGCTGGCCGCCCTGCTCTGCGGCGAAAACCTGCTGCTGGCGGGCGGCAAGGCCACCGGCAAGAACGTGCTGGCCGAGAACCTCTCCGCCGCCTTCGGCCGCCCCGCGTGGGACATCTCGTTCCATGTGAACATGGACGCGGCCTCCCTCATCGGCATGGACACCTTTGAGGGCGGTGCCGTCAAATTCCGGCCCGGCCCGGTCTACCGTTGTGCTCAGTGCGGCGGCTTTGGCGTGCTGGATGAGATCAACATGGCAAAAAGTGAAGCAATGGCAGTACTTCATGCGACACTGGACTTCCGTCGGACAATTGATGTTCCAGGATACGAACGTATGGAATTACATCCGGCGACAAGATTCATTGCAACGATGAACTACGGATATGCGGGTACAAAAGAACTGAATGAAGCACTGGTATCCAGATTTGTCGTAATCCAGATGCCGATGATTTCAAAGGAAAGTCTGATTAAATTAATAAGAAAGCATTATCCGGACATCAGGGAAGAAGGAGCAGGAGAACTGGCATTCATATTTCTGGAATTACATAAGAAATGTGAAAATGGAGAGATATCTTCCAAGGCTCTGGATCTGCGTGGTCTCTTAGGAGCAGTCGGTCTGATGGAAAAAGGACTTGATATATTTACGGCACTGGATATGGGAATTACCAATAAAACATTTGATACCTATGAACAGACCCTGATTCGTGATACGATCCGTACAAGAATCTCGAAGAAAACGGTGAAGAAAGATTTGTTTGTGAAGTAGCAGGAAAGTAGTGTGTTATAGCATGGCGGAAATAGAAGAACAAGAATTAAGAGAAGCAAAAAGAGCATGCAATTTTATATGGGCGGCGGCAGAAAATTATGAACTTGAACCACTTTTCCTTGCATTTGCATCGAACGGAACGGCAGATATGTATCTGAATCTGATTATCGGTCTGACTTACAAATGGTACGATCAGGAGAAAATAGATGATTTTTTTAATCAGCTGGGAGGAAAAGACCGGGAACTGTATGAAGGTCTTCTTTGGATCGGACTTGAGAATGCATTGTACCAAAAAGAAAGAAAAATAAGATCAGTAATGGAAGAACTGCGAAGGGAGTATGCGCCGGATAATCTGAACCGTTACAGGAATTATAAAGAATATGCAAGGATAGAACAAATCCGGAATGCACATTGCAGAGAAATTTTGGGACAGCCATCCGAACTAATTACAGAAGAGGAAGAACTTCTGCATGCATTTTCCTATACGGAAGAGATGACAACGGATGAGATTCTGGAACAGACACGAGAGAATCTGTGGAAATATTTTTCTTATTGTCCGTCAAAAGCTGCGAAAAAAAAAGGTGTTTACTTTCTTCAGAAAGTTGCCGGAGCATTCCATTCTGTCGGAAAAGTGAGTGCCACATATGTACGGGCGAAGCATTATGAAGATAAAGACGTTGGCAGTGAGGAGAAAACAGGAGTTATAGAGCGGTCAAAGCATTATCTGGTGCAGTTCTCATTAAAAAATGATCCGGGGGAGGCAAGAATATATGTAGAAGCCTGCTTTGGCAAGAATATGTACCCGCAGACTGAGCAGGAAAGAATAGAGCGGGAGATATGTGTGGATAAACATAAGAATTGTCATGTACTCTTTACAAGAGGAAGATCAGGATGGAAAGAAAAGCAGAAGAGCAAAACAAAATTAAAAGAACTTTCGGAAATAGAAAGAAAACGAGAAAGACAGGAAATCCTGGAATTTCAAAAAGAATCTGCCCAGCAATATGAGAAAAATAAACAGTATTATGAGAAGAATCGTGCAATATACAGAAACAGTATAAGAAAACTTACAGAGAAATTACGCATCTGTCTGGAGACACAGGACGAGACATTTCCAGAAATGGCAACGCACGGGAAGATCAATCCGAGAGAAGTATGGAAAGCAGTTTATCTGGATAATCCAAGAGTATTCGAACGGAAAGAAGAAGTGGAGATTCCGGGATTTTCAGTCGATATGCTGATCGATGCATCGTCTTCCAGAAAGCAGATGCAGGAACAGATTGCGGCGCAGGCATATGTCCTGGCAGAAAGTCTGGAAGAGTGTGGAATACCGGCACAGATATATTCCTATTGCAGTATCCGGGGCTTTACGGTGATGCGGATCTTTAAAGATTATGAAGAAGAAAAGGTTGGAAATGAATTATTCGGATATGTTGCGGCAGGAAATAACCGGGACGGACTGGCTCTGCGTGCAGCAGGATATTTGATGGAAGCAAGTAAGAAAGCAAAAAGAATTTTACTTGTACTGACGGATGCAAACCCTATGGACGACCAGAATATCGGTGAGGGAGCTTTTTATACGAACAAGGAATATACTGACCAGCCGGCAATAGAGGATACAGCAAGGGAAGTTCAGAGGTTAAAGCAAAAAGGAATCCAGGTCATAGGAATCTTCATGGGAAGTGCAAAATCCAGAGAGGCAGCAAGAGAGATATTCGACCGAGAACTGGTACAGATTCAGAATATTAATGATTTTGCCGGGGCAGTGGGGCGAGTGCTGGGAGAAGTGATGACGCCATAGGGGACGTGAAAAAGTGGCTTTTTCAGTGTCCCCTATGGCTTACAAAGCACATATATTAATAACAAAAGCATCTGGAGTTAATGTATGACCAGTCAGAAACTAGAAAATCTTTTAAATCTTGCACTGAATTCCGCGGAAGATGAGCGGGAAAAATCCTTGAATTTAAATGTTGGATATGATCCGCTTGACCGGGAATGGGATCTGATCATCAAATATTCCGTAAATCTGGACCGAGTCAGGAAGATAGCATCCAAAGTAACAGAACTTCAAAATGAATATGCAGTCATCCGAATTACAGAATCCAGAATCGACATCTTATCGGGAATTCCGGAAGTTGAATATGTAGAAAAACCAAAACGGCTGTTCTTTCAGGCGGCAGAAGGAAGGCGTGTGTCTTGTATCAATGCGGTACAGGATACACGCTTTTCTTTGTATGGACAGGGAATATTGGTTGCAATCATAGATTCGGGAATCGATTATGCGAATATAGATTTTCGAAATGCGGACGGAAGCACGAGGATTCGGTATCTGTGGGATCAGTCTCTGAATCCGGCAGATGGGGAAACAGCACCGGTTGGATACAGCATCGGTGTGGAGTATACGAAAGGACAAATAGATGAAGCATTAAATGCACAAACTGTATCAGAACAGAGAAGGCTTGTGAGAAGCCAGGACATTTCCGGACACGGTACGGCAGTGGCGGGAGTAGCAGCAGGAAATGGAAGCAACAGTGGAGGACGTTATGCCGGAGTTGCCATGCAGAGTGAATTGATCGTTGTAAAACTTGGTAATCCCATACAGGAAGGATTCCCAAGAACGACAGAGCTAATGATGGGGATCGATTATATAATAAGAAAGGCACTGGAGCTTCGGATGCCTGTAGCTGTGAATATCAGTTTTGGAAATACATACGGCGGACATGACGGGACGACACTTCTGGAGCGCTATATCGATGATGTGTCAAATATATGGAAGAGTGTATTTTGCGTCGGAACCGGAAATGAAGCGGCAAGTGCCGGGCATACTTCCGGTAGAATTATTTCAGAAGGAGAAGAGACAATCCAGCTTGCAATTCAGAGCAGACAGTCATCGATCAGTATCCAGATATGGAAAGAATATACAGATCAAATAGAGATTTCGATCATCAATCCATCAGGAGTGCGGGTCGGACCGGTACCGGAGATATTGGGACCACATCGCTTCCGAATTGGTCAGACAGAAATACTGCTTTATTATGGGGAACCAAGTCCTTACAGCATTTCCCAGGAAATCTATATAGATCTGCTTCCGGTAGAAAGTTATCTGACAGAAGGAATATGGAGAATTGTTCTAAGTGCCGGGAAGATCGTGACAGGAAAATATGAAATGTGGCTTCCAAGCGACAATGTATTGAACCGTGGAACAGGATTCTTGTTTCCAACAGATGCTACGACGCTCACAATTCCATCTTCTGCCAGCCGTGCAATATCCGTAGGAGCATATGACGCAAGGACATTTGCATATGCGGATTTTTCGGGAAGAGGATTTACCAGACTTACAAATATGGTGAAACCGGATCTTGTGGCACCGGGAGTGGAAGTTATGACAACAACAGTGGGCGGAGGATATGCGGCATTTACAGGAACATCCTTTGCCACGCCATTTGTGACAGGAAGTGCAGCGCTTTTGATGGAATGGGGGATTGTGAGAGGAAACGATCCATATCTATATGGGGAAAAGGTGAAGGCGTATCTGAGACGTGGAGCGAAAAAAGTACCGGGATTTGACGAGTATCCGAATGAGGAAGTGGGGTATGGGGAGGACGTTATAATAAGGTTACATTGAAGAAAGTCAGTAAAATCAAGTGTTT
>OGQB01002746.1_pt1 | contig 12309 bp, 11 predicted proteins | sample 1553071 | NCBI WGS metagenome assembly OGQB01 (sample SAMEA2580284, study PRJEB22360) | human gut metagenome | biome: human gut; feature: human-associated habitat; material: faeces | place: Denmark | collected 2008/2010
CCTGCCGTTACCAGATTGATATTATTTGCACCCTTTTCCTGCAATTCCAGGAAAATTTCTGCCAGCCGCTCTATACTTATTTCAATTCCAGCTTTTCCTGTGGCAATATTGTGATTCTGGCAGAAGATACAGCCTAAATTACAGCCGCTGAAAAATACCGTTCCGGAGCCATTCTGCCCGGAAATGCACGGTTCTTCCCACATATGAAGTGCCGCTCTTGCAGCCTTTATAGCTGCTGTCTGACCGCAGACTCCCATTTCACCTTTTTTACGATTTACCCCACATTCTCTTGGGCAGAGCATACAATTTTCCATCTCTTTTGCCTTTCCTCTATTTTCTTTTCCGGTTCTTCCCACTCCCGCCGGATTAGTCTTGCCTTTTCCGATTCTATCATATATAGTTATTCTTGTAGGATATTTTCTTATCGTAACTATAACTTTCTTATATATCCTAACACAAATCTTTGAAATCACAAAGGAGTCTGACTATGAATACATCGATTCAAAACTGCATGGTTGCCCAGTCCGGCGGACCAACCGTTGCAATAAATGCAAGCCTTGCCGGTGTCATTAAAGGTGCTGCCGGCTGCTATGGCACTGTTTACGGTTCCGTAAATGGAATCTTAGGTATTTTAAATGAACATTATCTTAACCTTTCCGAAATTATGGAAGCAGACGATAATGCATTAGAGCGTCTGATTCACACACCGGCAATGTACCTTGGTTCCTGCCGTTTTAAGCTGCCGGATTTTATGGATGATGATTCTTCTTATAACTATATTTTCAAGCAGTTTGAAAAGCTGAATATCGGTGCATTCTTCTATATCGGCGGAAATGATTCCATGGATACCGTATTAAAGCTTTCCGAATATGCCGAGCGTATCGGAAGCAATGTCCGCATTATTGGTATTCCAAAGACCATCGATAATGACCTGATGGTAACAGACCACACTCCGGGATTTGGCTCCGCTGCCAAATATATTGCATCTTCTTTACTTGAAATTGCACATGATACATTTATCTATGCCGTAAAGAGTGTAACAATCGTAGAAATTATGGGACGTGATGCCGGCTGGCTGACCGCTGCTTCCGCCCTTGCCAGAAATGAATACAGTGATGCACCACATCTTATTTATCTTCCGGAATGCAATTTTGATAAAGATGAGTTCTTAACGGATGTGCGTGCTCTCTTAGAGGAACACAACAATATTATCATTGCGGTATCTGAAGGAATTCATGATGCAGAAGGCAATTATATCTGTGCCGGAGAAAGCATGGAAGATACCTTCGGTCACAGCCAGTTAAGCGGTGCCGGAAAAGCATTGGAATATCTGATCAAAGACAATATTAACGTAAAAGTACGTTCTGTAGAAGTAAATGTATTACAACGTTGCGCTGCCCACCTTTCTTCTGCCACCGATTTAAATGAAGCAGTTGCTTCCGGTGAACATGCTGTTGCTTTTGCAAAACAGGGTATTACCGCTTCTATGGTAACCATGAACCGTACTTCCAATGCACCATATACCATCGAATACGGTTATGCAGAAATCAAAAATATTGCGAACGAAGCAAAATCCGTTCCAAGAGCATGGATTAACGAGCGTGGAAATGATGTCACCGAAGAAATGGTAGCATATCTTCTCCCTCTGATTCAGGGCGAGACTTCCATTTCCTACGAAAATGGACTGCCAAATTATATGAACGTGTCACACCTGACTAACAAACGTTAGTTACCTGCATATACTACGGGAAACACGCTATGCGAGTTTCTCGCGTAAATAAAATCCGCTGTCCCGGTTGAGACATTTTAATCTGTCTCTTCCGATACAGCGGATTTTTATTCCGAAATCATCTCTATGAATCTGCCGACTTCAGCCCATGCCCGCTTGGATTCCGGCATCATAAGCATTGCCATCTGGAACACATGAAACATTCCTTCGTAAATGCTTAAGCGGACTTTTACGCCCTGCTTCTTTGCCTTCTCTGCTACGGAAGTGGAATCACTTAAAAGCATCTCATAAGAACCAACCTGAATCAACATTGGCGGAAATCCTGTGAAGTCACCAAACAATGGGGAAATATAGGGATTCCTTTCGTCCGCGTCTCCCACATAATCCTTATTATAGATAAGACTGTCCCTTGTATTTCCAAATAACGGGTCCCGCTCATAATTCGTATCATAGGATTCACCGCTGGCAGTCAGATCTGTCCAGGGAGACATGGCAATCAGTCCGCAGGGAAGTGCTTTCCCATGATCCTTTAAGTACATGCAAAGTGCCAATGCCAGTCCACCTCCGGCAGAATCACCTGCCACAATAATCTGTTCCGGCTTAAATCCACAGCTTAGCAGCCATTCATAGGCTTCCACCGTATCTTCCAATGCTGCCGGAAAAGGATGCTCCGGTGCCACGCGGTAATCGATGGTCAGCACACTGATTCCTCTTCCCACCTCGCTGTAAAGTCCGGCAAAGGTGCGGTAGGCATTTCGCATTTTTCCAATATACCCGCCACCATGCAGCTGCAGAACTACTTTATCTTCCCTCGGATTCTGCATGGAGGTTAAAAGCTCCATTTCAAACTGTGGCATCTTAATTTTCTGCATCAGAAAACAGTCCGGGCATTTCCACGCCGGTTCCACCATTTTCTTACGAAGCTCTCCGGTCTTTAATTTTCTTCCTATCAAGTTATCACTTGCAAAACGGGCAATTAGGTCACGGATGACTCTGCCCTGTACACTCGTCTTACTTTCTTCCATAATCACCTTACATGAAATCTTCTCTTTAACTCTAGTCTGGCTCTGCGGTCACCGATAATCAGCGTTCCGAGGAATAAAAATACCGATATTCCAAATGCCAGTTCACTTAAGCCCGGATGGGTCACGATGTGAAGTGCTATCAAAAGCAGCGGTATCAGGCTGCATACAATTCCAAACAACTGGAACATCAGATAACTCTGCCAGTTTCTGGAATTGATAATCATGAGCAGAACAATACCTGCATCTAACAGCATAATGCCTGCCGGAAGCACATAATTAACCGACCAGCCATGGAATCCCACTATCCAGTCAATCAGAATCACATATAAAATTCCGGATAATGTGGTTGCTATGATTTTCGTCCGATATCCATTATTGCTTAAAATATCCAGCCGGAAAATCAGGAACAGATACCAAAGTCCTGCAATTGCAATCAGGCTCCAGAGTTTTCCCTGATACCAGATATAATTGAGATAGCCTGCTGCCACACTGCCTAATAACACCAGAAAGAATATAATATTTGTCACAAATTTTAATCTTCTGGTGGGAATCCATGCATCCGGATAGGTATTGTGTCCTTCTTCTCCCTCTTCTAACACACTGTGGCACAGCGGACAGATCTGGCTGTCATCTAAGATTTCCACATTACAGTTCTTACATTTACTCATAATACACACCATTACTTTCTATTTCCACATTCAGACCATCCTCTGACAGTTTCCGGAAAAATCCACGCTGCAGGGATGTATCTTTTAAAACAGAACTAAAGGTAAATGCCAGCGTATCCTGATAGGAACAAATCGTTCCCTTGATATTCTGTCCCTTTGACATGGCAAGGAATGCATAAAACATCTTGATATATGGCTGGTAATCCTCTTCCACTTTCACATTTCCAATGTTGGTTACGGTTGATGTATTTGCCAGTGCTGCCGATGTATACACATAACGCATGGCAATATTTTTCAAAAACAGCGGTACTGCTCTTGCAACCAATAATTTTTCATTGGAAACATTATAGGAAAACAGTTCCTCTAAATGCTCTTTATTAATCTGTTGATGAAGACTCTCTGTAGTAATCTTCAATACTTCTTCAAACGTATAGGAATCCTCCACCGGTTCAAACTCTGCAGATACTACCGTAAAAAAGTTCTTGGTGGTAATGGAATTAAAATATGGTCTTAAATTCACCGGAACCGCTACACGAATCGGACGTTTGTCCGGCATGCCATGCAGATATTCCCGATATACGCTGTAAGCAAATGCCGCAACCAGATACTCATTGATGCTGACACCATATTTATGACATACCTCTTTCAATGCCGGAATCTTTACAAATCCATGAATCACTCCAAATTCATCGGTTCGTAATTTTTCCCCTTTGATAAGATATGCTTTCTTTGTCTTATATCCCTTGGCATAGCTGTGCTTGTAATTTTTAAGGAAGCTGTCCTCACGGTTCATGGATGTGTCGCTGCTTAACTTATCTCCCAGCTTCTCCTTCAGTTCCGGATGCACCAGTCTTAAATACTGATAGGTCAGCTCCTTTAAGAAATTGATTCCGCCCATGCCATCTGTCAGTACATGAAAAACCTCAAGGTTAATCCGGCATTTATAATAAGTTACCCGGAAAAGATAGCTGTGGTTCTTATTCTGTCTGATAAAACGGCATGGAAAATGTCTTTCTTCCTGTACTCTTGGAGCTCTCTTGCCATTTTCTTCAAAATAATACCAGAAAATCCCCTGACGCAGTCTTAAGTTAAAGCCCGGAAATTTTGGAAGTACGATATCCAGTGCCTGCTGCAGATACCCCGGCTGCACCTCTTCCTTTAAGGTAACTGCAATCCGGTACACATTGCTCATTGCTTCTCCTGCAATGACCGGAAAAAGATGTGCCGTATTATCCAGCCGGTCCCATTTGATATCGGTATGACGACGCTTATTATCTTCTGCTTTCCGCTGCTGCTTCTCCTGCTTTTCTAGTTCCTTTGAAGCGGCTTTTTCGTGCCGGCTCTGCTCTTTGACCGCCTGCTTCTCCTGCTTGCTTTCTGCTTTGGCAGCGGCTTTCTCCTGCTTTATCTTCTCTTTATTTTGTTGTCTTAGCTTTTTTTCTTCTTTACTCATAACGAATATTATAAAATAATACGCATAAAAATACAACCGGCGTTTCTAAGCTGTCGGCATTTTTCGTCTCGGCAGGCAGACCTTAAATGTTGTCCGGCCGTTTTCACTCATTACACGAATGGTTCCTCCATGCAGATCCACCAGTTCTTTTGCGATGGCAAGTCCCAGACCCGCTCCCCCGCTGTTGGTCTGTCTCGCTTCATCCCGCCGATAGAACTTGTCAAAAATACGCTGCTGTTCTTCCGGTGATATGGTCTGCCCCTGATTACTGAACAGGATAACGGTTCCCGGTGGCTCCTCCCATGCGGAAATAACAATGGTACTGTCCGGGTTGCTGTAGGCAATGGCATTTTTTAATATGTTATTGAAAATCCGCGCCAGCTTATCTGCATCCCCATATACTTTGCAGTTTTCATCAGCCCGTATTTCCACTTTCTTATGTTCCGGTGCAAGAAGCGGGTAGACTTCATCCGACAGCTGCATCAGCATATAATAAAGGTCTATCTCTGTCGTTGCCAGTTCAATATCCTGCCGGTTAAAACGGGTAATGTCAAAAAATTCATTCACCAGAACTTCCAGTCTCAGTGCTTTGTCCAGGGTGACATGGATAAATTTATCCTGTTGCTCTTTTGAAATATCCGGCATCTCCTCTAATAATTTCAGATACCCAATCACAGAGGTAAGCGGTGTCCGGATATCGTGGGCAAGATACAATATCAGCTCATCCTTCTTCTTCTCTGCCATCTGAATATCATAAAGCTGCCGGTTTAAAGTTGCATTCACGCTGTTTAACTTTTCTTCCATGGCAACCATTTCCTTCGACATGCGGATCTGTCTGCCATCATGATGCACCAATGCATTGATTCCGTCATCGATTTCCTGAAAATATTTTGTAAATGAATTTAAAAAGAAATAAAACATCAGACAGAATACCAGTGCAATTGCCCCAAAGAAAATCAGTTCGAAATGATTTCCGATATTATGCCAATAGAAATCTCTCGCATCTTCATAAGTCATGCTGGTAAAATCATAAAGAAACCTTACAATTCCATCCGCAAATCTGCCCTGCAGCACATACTGGTAGAGAAACCAGATGCCAAAGAAAGCTCCTGCCATCAGTAATACAATCCAGGAAAATATTTTTCGTCTTACCGGTGCAAAATCCAGTTTTTTCTTATTATTGTCATCCTTCAATCTTATATCCCACTCCCCATACTGTCTTAATGTATTTTGGACGTTCACCGGTATCCTTAAGTTTCTCCCGCAGATGCCGGATGTGAACGGTTATGGTATTGTTGCTTTTGCTATAATATTCGTCTTTCCAGATAATATGAAACAGCTCTTCCGCACTGAGTACCCTGCCTTTTGCTTCACACAACACCTGCAAAATCGTAAATTCTGTCGGTGTAAGTGAAATCTCATCTCCATCCAGATAGCATTCATGTGCACATTTCTTTAACAAAATTCCGCGGCATATAATAGTATCATCCGATTCCGTTCCTGCATGATTTGATGCATAAATTCCATCTGCCGCATCATATGAACCATTTGCAGATGTATTTTCTATTATATTACCGTCGAAAGACATCTTCTCTGCCGGCTGGTCCGTCCTTGCTCCATAGCGCTCATAACGGCGTAACTGTGCCTTCACTCTTGCAACCAGTTCCAGCGAAAGAAACGGTTTTGTCACATAATCATCTGCTCCTATGGTAAGTCCGGTTACTTTATCCACTTCGGAATCTTTTGCAGTTAACATAATAACCGGATAATTCTCTTTTTTTCGAATCCGGCGGCACAACTCCAGTCCACTAATCCCCGGCAGCATAATATCCAAAATTGCAAGGTCAATTTTCTCATGCTCTATTGCATCTATTGCTGTATCTCCATCGTAACACTTGATTACGTCAAACTTCTCACTTACCAGATATATCTCTACTAAGTCTGCAATCTCCTTCTCATCATCCACCACAAGAATACGGTTTTTCATAAAAATCCCTCCTGCCCGTCTGCTATTCCAAACACATTATAGCATACAGACAAAGGAGGGATTCCTTATTATTTATTAAGATTTACTGAACTTTGCCAACATGGCGGTGAGGATGAATCCGCCATAAACCCGGTGCAAAAATCACTAACATCGGGTATAATTCCAATCGACCAACCAGCATGTCAAACATCAATACCAGCTTGGATAAAACACTGAACCCACCAAAGTTACCGGTCGGTCCTACCATGTTAAGTCCCGGTCCGACATTATTAAAGGTTGCCATAACTGCTGTAAAGTTCGTTGTCATATCAAAATTATCAAGACTGATTAACAACACTGATACGATAAGAATAACAACATAGCCTGCCAGATAGCATAACACAGTCTTTACCACATTATCCGGTATTCGTCTTCCGTCCATATGTACCTTCTGCACACTTCTCGGATGGGTCACAGACATAATTTCATTGCGGACAGATTTTACCATAATAATGAGACGGGAAACCTTAAATCCACCGCCGGTACTTCCGGCACAGGCTCCGACAAACATTAAAAGCACCAGAATCATTCTTGAAAATTCCGGCCAGAGATTAAAATCTGCCGTGGCAAATCCTGTAGTACTGATAACAGATGCCACCTGAAAGATTGCCTGTTGGAATGCTTTTCCAAAAGAAGCAAAGCTGGCTCTGATATTAAATGCAATAAGCAGTGCCGAACCGAATACTATCAAAAGATAGTAACGCATTTCCTCACACATCAGTGCTTCCTTCGGCCGCTTAATCAAAAATATATAATATACAGTAAAATTAATGGAACAGATAATCATAAATACCGTAATGATAATCTGCACCGCTGTACTATAAGATGCTATACTACTGTTCAATAGTCCAAATCCACCGGTTCCCACGGTACCAAAGGTCAATGTCATGGAATCAAAGAGTGGCATTCCTGCTATTAACAGCGCAATAATCTCAATCACCGTAAAGACTACATAGATTCCATAGAGAATCATTGCAGTAGTCTTTACCTTTGGAACCAGTTTTCCAACAGATGGTCCCGGGCTTTCTGCACGCATCAGATGCATGCTGGAGCTGTCGGAAAGGGGCATGACTGCCATAATAAATACCAGCACACCCATACCACCGATCCAGTGGGTAAAGCAACGCCAGAAAGCTGTTCCACGGGAAAGTGTCTCTACATCACTTAAGATACTTGAACCTGTTGTCGTAAAGCCGGAAATTGTCTCAAATAACGCATCAATATAAGATGGAAATTCTCCGGTTAAATACATGGGCAATGCGCCAATCAGACTGAGGATTATCCAGCTTAATGCAACTGCTGCAAATCCTTCTTTTGAATAAAATACACTGCTCTTCGGTTTTCTTCTTCTGCCCCAAAACCCAATCAGCATACAGGCAAGTCCGATAATCAGATATAAAAAGCCTTCCTTTTCCTGATAAATACCTGCTGTTGCTGCCGGAAGCAGAAGAAAGATTCCCACGAAGCATATAACACTGCTTAATATGTATCGAATCATGGAATAATTCATGACAAGCCCCCTACCTTAATGCATCCCGGATATCATGTAACCCTGTCGTCGTGGTAACAAGAATTACCGTATCTCCCACTTCAATTACACTCTGTCCTTTTGGAATGGTCACTTTTCCTTTATGGGTGATACATCCAATCAGCATCTTAGGTTTCAAGCGAAGATCCTGCAATGGAATTCCAACCACCGGAGAACCCTCTTTAATTAAAAATTCCAGTGCTTCTACCCGGTTATCATTCAGCCGGTACAATGTCTCAATATTGCTTCCCATGGAGTTTTTCATAGCACGTACATACTTGATAATACTCTCGGAAGTAATAAATTTCGGATAAATAATACTTCCTACATCTAACTGGTCAATAATATCATCATAAGAAATACGATGAACTTTAGTAATCAGTTTTGCAGAAGATAAACTCTTTGCAAACAATGCCAGCATGATATTCTCTTCATCAAAATTAGTAGTTGCCACAAAGGCTTCTGTCTCTAACAATCCCTCTTCGATTAAAAGGTCTTTATCTGTTGCATCACCACAGATAATCATCGCCTTTGGAACCATTTCATTTAATTCTTCGCAGCGTTCTTCATCACGCTCTACAATTTTGACACGGATACCCATTTCCAAAAGCTGCTTTGCAAGATAAACAGAAGTTCTTCCGCCACCAACAATCAGTGCATCTCTCGCAGAAGAAGTAGGCACACCCAGTTTCTTAAAGAATTCAATGGTTTTAGCCGGTGTTCCTACAATAGAAATCTCATCCCTGGCTTTCAACTCAAAATTACCATCCGGAATATATACTTCATCTCCACGCTCAACCACTGCTATCAGTACATCACAATGCAGTCTGCTTCCCATATCCTTAAGCTGCATATTACAAAGAGGGTTGTCCTCCTCAATCCGGTAGTTGACTAATTCCACCCGGCTCTTGGCAAATGAATCCACTTTGAGCGCGGAAGGGAATTTCAGCAGTCTCGCCATTTCGCGTGCTGCTGCAAGCTGTGGATTGATAATCATGGACAACCCTAATTCCTCTTTAATAAAACCTATTTCTCTACTGTATACAGGATTGCTGACTCTTGCAATCGTATGGCAGCCTCCTGCTTTTTTTGCGATCAGACAGCATAAAAGATTCAGTTCATCTGAACCTGTCACTGCAATCATAAGGTCTGCATCTGCAATCCCTGCATCTGTCTGTGCATTAAAACTTGCACCATTTCCAATAATTCCCATTACATCACAGACATTGGTCACTGCCTCTACAGCCTGCTGTCTGGTATCAATTACTGTAATATCATGTTTTTCTTTACTAAGCTGTTCTGCAAGTGTTGCACCTACATTACCACAGCCCACTATAATTATCTTCATAGCTTCTCCTATGCTTGTTCTCATACATATTTATTGGTCGTTGAAGCAAATACCTATGACGAATTATAGCAGACTTTATAAATAATGCAATCCCGGCTTTACCCAATCCTAATTCTGGGCAAATCTTGCCAGGAACTGCTTTGTTCTCTCTTCTTTCGGATGCTCGATTACTTCCTTCGGGTCACCCTGTTCAATAATATAACCGCCATCCATAAAAATGACACGGTCAGCCACATCTCTGGCAAATGCCATCTCATGGGTTACAATTACCATGGTCATATGCTCACTTGCCAGCTGACGGATTACTTTTAAGATTTCTCCGGTAAGCTCCGGATCTAATGCGGAGGTTGGCTCATCGAAGAATAAAATCTGTGGATGAAGTGCTAACGCTCTTGCAATGGCAACTCTCTGCTGCTGTCCACCAGAAAGCTGGCATGGATAGCAGTCTGCCTTATCGGATAACCCCATTTTTTCAAGAAGCTCCATTGCTTCTTTCTTTACTTCTTCTTTATTCCGCTTCTGCACATGTACCGGTGCATCCATCAGATTCTTTAACACAGAATAATGTGGAAACAGATTAAAGTTCTGAAATACCAGTCCGAAATATCCCTGAATCTTTTTTAATTCTGCGTTTCCCACATACTGGGATTTTCCATCCGCACCGGTTGACACCGCATGCTCACCGAGATAAACCAGTTCTCCTTCATCCATAGTCTCAAGAAGTGTGGCACAACGCAGCAGTGTTGATTTACCGGAACCGGAAGGACCGATAATTGCTACAACCTCACCCTGTTCCACGGAGAGTGAAATATCATGAAGTACATCTACAGCCCCAAAGCTTTTCTTTACATTCTTTATCTCTAACAGCTTCATTCTTTTCCTCTCCTTACTTATAATAACTCAGTTTCTTTTCAATTCGTTCCATGATAAATGCCACTACAAAGTTAAAGATGTAGTAGAAAAGTCCTGCTACAAACAATGGCATGATGCTGCTGACACGGGCTGCAATCTGTTTTGCAATGGTAAACATTTCTGCATAAGCCAGTACAAATGCCATGGAAGTATCTTTTACCAGTGTAATAACTTCATTGGTTACCGGCGGCACCACACGTTTTACCATCTGCGGGAAAATGATTTTACAGAAGGTCTGTGCCTTAGAGTAGCCCAATACTTTGGCTGCTTCATACTGCCCTACCGGGATTCCTTCGATTCCTGCACGGTAAATCTCTGCGAAATATGCCGCATAATTAATGGAGAAACCAATGATTGTTGCATAAAAGCTATACTCTTTGGAGATTCGGATTCCAAATAAGTAATATGGTCCGAAATACACCACCAGAAGCTGAAGCATCAGCGAGTTCCACGCATAATGGATATGTATAATTTTACAAGCCACTGCACCGGCTTAATCCGTGACTTTCTTCCAAATGCCACTAAAAGTCCTAACGGCAGTGAAAATACCAATGTTAATACAAATATAGAAAGTGATGCCAGCATACCGGAACCCAGCTGCTGTGCTACAGCAATAAATGACATATCTATTCTCCTAAGCAAACCATTTCTGGTAAATTATAATCTGTGTAGTTATTTACGATAGTAGTAAATGTTCCATCTTTTACCATCTCATCCAAGGTCTTCTGAACCTGGTCTTTTAACTCTGTATTACCTTTTTTAAATCCGATTGCATACTGCTCGCTGGATACCTGTTCATCCAACATACGGAAAGCATCTCCTCTGGATGACATCTGGTATTTTGCTACTCCGATATCCAATACTACTGCATCTACAGCACCGGACTCCAAGTTCATAAATGCAGTATTGTAATCAGCTACCTGCTGAAGTTCAGCAAAAGATGCAGTCAGCTCTTTATTTTCATCGGTTGCATCATCTCCCTGTAATGCTGCAAGTCCTGAAGAATCAGCCTGAACGTCTACTACTTTTCCTGCCAGATCTGATAATTTATTAATATCCGAATCTTTTGCAACAACTACAACGATACTGTTGTCTACATATGGATCAGAGAATGTATAGTCATCTTCTCTTCCGTTCATGGTAAATCCGTTCCAGATACAGTCAATGGAACCTGACTCTAATTCCATATCTTTTGAATCCCAGTTAATTGGTTTCTTTACCAGTTCCCATCCGTTACGGTCGCATACTTCCTGTGCCAGTTCAAGGTCAAATCCGGTATAATCTCCATCCTCATCCATATAACCATATGGTGGAAATTCTGCATTGGTCGCCATCGTCAATTTTTTCTTTTTCGGATTTTTTGGATCTGCCTGATAACGATCTTTGCCGGCATTCACACCGATATAGTAATCATTGATCTTCTGCATCGTGCCATCTTTTGTGATCTCGTGCAACGCCTGATTGATCTGCTCGCGCAGCGTATCATTTCCTTTGGCAACACATACTGCATAGTCCTCATTTGCGAACTCATCTTTTAAGATCTTTAATTCCGGATTCTTTTCACAATAGGCTTTGGCCGGCTGCTCATCAATAATAACAGAATCGATTTTGCCAACTTTC
>OGQB01002755.1_pt1 | contig 12278 bp, 8 predicted proteins | sample 1553071 | NCBI WGS metagenome assembly OGQB01 (sample SAMEA2580284, study PRJEB22360) | human gut metagenome | biome: human gut; feature: human-associated habitat; material: faeces | place: Denmark | collected 2008/2010
CTGGTACTACTTCGACGGATCCGGCTGGATGGTAACCGGCTGGAAACAAGTGAACGGAAGCTGGTATTACATGGATGCATCCGGGGCAATGGTAAAAAATGCCTGGGCAGGTGATTATTATCTGGGAGCTGACGGAGCCATGGCAACGAATACCTGGATCGGACAGTATTATGTAGATGGTAGCGGAAAATGGATACCGAATAAACAAAAAGAACCTGAAATCGCTCTGCAATCCATCAGCCTGAATCAGACTTCTCTGGAAATGTGGGCAGGAGAGAGTGAAACACTGGAAGTTACGTATAACCCGTCCAATACTACCGTAGATAAGAAAGTAACCTGGAGCAGTTCAGATAAAAGTGTTGCGACTGTAGAAAACGGAAAAGTAAAAGCGGTTGGTAATGGTGAAGCAACCATCACAGCAGAGGTGGATGGAAAGAAAGCGAGCTGTACGATCACATCGAAAGAATATCTCGCAGTAAGGATTTACGATAATGGTCTTTTTTTACCGGCAGGCAGAGCATGCTATGTAGGGGTATCCGATCAGGATGGAATGTTGAACGATAAATATGAGCTGAAAATGTACTCTTTGAACAAAGATGTGGCAGACTTTAATGAAGATGGGTATCTGAAAGGAATCTCAGATGGAACTGCAACAATCGTAGCAGAATGGGGAGGAAAGATCGGAACTGCAACTGTTGTAGTAAAAACGATACAAAAACTTCAGGCAGCTTATTTTGAACAGGGTGTTTACAATATGAAAACAGGAGATAAACTTCAGCTTGAAGTAAGTAAAACACCGGAAAATGCCTGGATTTCCGCATCTGGTTGGAAATCCAGCAATCCGGAGGTGGCAGAAGTTGACTGGGATGGTGTTGTAAGAGCTATGAGTGAAGGCGAAACAACCATTACATGTAGTGTACAGGAAGGATCTTTAGAAGCAGGTTTCAGCCCGGATAACAAAAATCCATATATCACAGTCAGCTGCACGATCAAGGTAGAAGGAGTCGGTGATAACACAGAACTGGATAAAATTGAATGGAAATATACAGATTCAAGTAATAAATATGAGTTTGTAAAAGTTGGTGATATTATAACTCCCAATATACAGGTATATCCTGTGACCTATCCATTTGACCTGAACGATGTGGAACTCTCTATTGTATGGAGTGGACATAGTAGTCCTGCTGGAACTGTATCGGAGGATGGAATTGTAGAAATTCTGGAAGGAAATAAGATAAAAATATGCAAACCAGGAGAGGCTCGGGTAAAGGCAGTCCTGAATGGAAAAGAGACACAAATTATTTTTAGCTGTTCAGCTAATGGGTGATATAAATTAAGAAAATATCCCTGATGGTCTGGGAAATTTCAGACTGTCAGGGGTATTTTTATATTGTATTGCAGTAGCTATTCAGTAGCCACTGTGAAGGTACTGAACAGTTACGTATTGCATAACAATCATTGCTCCAGTAGACCAATCTTGACTGGCAGTATTTGGAAAAATCAATTTTTGCATTTTTAATAAATAATTTCATAGAAAAATTTCAGTAAAAGTAGAACCTAAAAGCGATCTTATGTATCTATATAAATGAGAACGCAACAGAAAACCCAAAACTGTAATGCTTCAAGAAACAAAAGAAAAGACATGACAGAAAGAATGCAAGGAGGGCGAGTGTATGCATTACAAAAGATTACAAAAATACGGAAAGAAACTGGCTGTTGCAATCCTGACCAGTGCGGTACTTCTGGCTTCGGGAGCGACTGTTTATGCGGATGATACAGGGGAGTATCTGTCGCAGGCGAATACACAGGAGGCAGAAGTTACAGAAAGTACAGAAGATGTAGCAACGCCTGCGGAATCAGAGTCCGGTGAAGTGGAAAGTACGACACGGAATCAGGAGGAACAAAAAAACAAAGCTACGGAATCCGAAATACAGGAAGAGGGCAAAATACAGGATGTTTCAGAAGAACAGCCGGAATCCGAAGTACAGATAAAGGAGGAAAAACAGCCGGCATCGGAAAGTGCAGCAGTTCCTGAACTCAATGAGGAAGCACAGCAGCCCGCTGTACAGTCCCAGGAAGCTCAGATTGCGGTTCAGACGCAGACGGTGGAAGCACCACATCCGGGATGGAATCAGAGTGGCGGACAAACCTACTATCTGGATGAAAACATGAATCGGTTGACAGGCTGGCGATTGTTGGGAAATGTCTGGTATTATTTTGATAATCAGGGAGTTATGGCTACCGGCTGGCGATGGATCGGTGGAAAATGGTATTATATGAATTCCGCCGGGGCAATGCAAAGCGGCTGGTTTCAGGATGGACAGACCTGGTATTATGCCAATGGAAGTGGCGTGATGCAGAAGGGCTGGCTGAACCGTGGAGGAACCTGGTATTACCTGACCGGAAGTGGAGCAATGGCAGAAGGCTGGGGAAATATCGGTGGTACCTGGTATTATTTTCAGCCGGGAAACGGAGCGATGCAGGTCGGCTGGGTGAAAGACGGAAACATCTGGTATTATATGAATGGAAGCGGAGCGATGCAACGAGGCTGGCTGAATCGTGGAGGAACCTGGTATTATCTGACCGGAAGCGGAGCTATGGTGGAAGGCTGGGCGTATATCGGCGGTTCCTGGTACTATATGGTGCCGGGGAATGGAGCCATGGTCGGAGCCGGATGGCATCTGATCGATAATTCCTGGTATTATATGAACGGAAGTGGTGCCATGTGCAGCAACCGATGGATTGGAAATTATTATGTCGGCGGAAGCGGAGCGATGCTGACAAATACATGGGTTGGCTCATATTGGGTAGGAGCTGACGGGAACTGGATCCCGAATTATGACCCGGATCAGAATGCAAAATGGGTACAGGACGGAAACACCTGGTATTACCAGAGAACAGATGGAAGCAGAATCACTAATAGCTGGAAAAAGATTAACGGTACCTGGTATTATTTCGCCGGAAGCGGAGCCATGCTCACCGGATGGAACGTTGTGGGTGGCTCCTGGTACTTCTTTAGCGGAAGTGGAGCGATGCAGACAGGCTGGGGTCAGGTTGACGGTTCCTGGTACTATTTTGGCGGTGACGGAGCCATGAAAACCGGTTGGATCAATGATGGAAAGAGAAATTATTATCTGAAACCAAATGGTGTATGGAAGAATATTCTTATCGGAGTTATCGGTAACAATGAGGCAGGAGCGGCAACTACGGCGGCAAAAGTCAGAGAAATGGGTGTTGATGCCGTGATCGTCACAGGAGGCTATGATCCTTCACAGTATGATGGAATCATTATTCCGGGCGGTGGAGATCTGGATCCATCACGATATGGACAGGCAAATACAGGAAGCAGCAATATCGACAATGTACTGGATGACAGACAGATCGATGCAGTGAAAAGAAGTGCCGAAGCCGGAAAACCGGTTCTTGGCATCTGTAAAGGTATACAGTTGGTGAATGTCGCTTTTGGTGGAACACTGAATCAGAATATTGGAGGTCACATGGGTGTATGGCATTCGGCACATGTGGTTGCCGGTGGATGGCTCTCAGGAGTATATTCCGGTTCTGTGAGTGTCCTCAGCTATCATCATCAGTCCATCCGTGATCTGGCACCTGGTTTCCAGGTAGATATGCGGGCAGGAGATGGAACAGTTGAGGCTATTTCAAACAGTGCAAAACGTGTCTACGGTGTACAGTTCCATCCGGAACAGATGAACAATGATGCGGGAAATCGTTGTATGAAACAGTTTGTGGCGATTTGTACAAACTAATGGGAAAATGAAATAGATCAGAGAAAAAACAGGCAGGAGAGATCCGGAAAAATGGATTTCTTCTGCCTGTTTCTCATAATAATGTTGCATAGTACCAATCGTTTACAATGATTACCGCTCCCAGCGTCCCGAAGCCCCGCATGGAAGCACCAGTCCGGTATCACGAACCGGTAAACCGATCTCCTGAGAGTCCACATGACCGTTAAATGGTTTCAACTCGGTAGCAATCATATAAGTCAGTACTGCCGGAGCAAGTCCTGTTGTGTAGGAGTTTACCAGGAAGAATAACGGATCATCGCTGAGCAGTTTTGCACACAGCTTGATCAGCGGATGGATCGCCTCCTCGATCTTCCAGATTTCTCCTTTGGGTCCACGACCGTAAGACGGCGGATCCATGATGATCGCATCGTAGTGATTGCCACGGCGGATCTCACGTTCTACAAATTTTACACAGTCATCTACGATCCAGCGGATAGGGGCATCTTTCAGACCGGAGGAAACTGCGTTTTCCTTCGCCCAGGTGACCATTCCCTTAGAAGCATCCACATGAGTAACACTGGCACCTGCAGCTGCAGCGGCAAGGGTAGCACCACCGGTGTAGGCGAAGAGGTTCAGCACCTTGATCGGGCGTCCGGCTTTGCGGATCTTGTCACCGAACCAGTCCCAGTTGGTTGCCTGTTCAGGGAAAAGACCGGTGTGCTTGAAGCTGAATGGTTTTAAGTTGAACGTAAGGTCTTTGTACTGAATGGTCCACTGTTCCGGCAGGTTGAAGAATTCCCATTCACCGCCGCCCTTTTTGCTGCGGTGGTAGTGGCCATTCATCTTTTTCCAGCCCGGATTCTTCTTCGGGGTATCCCAGATAACCTGTGGGTCCGGACGAACCAGCAGATAGTCGCCCCAACGTTCCAGTTTTTCTCCTTTGGAGGTGTCAAGCACCTGATAATCTTTCCATTGATCTGCAATCCACATGATAAAATATCCTTTCTTTCTATATATATAAATGTATGTCTGGCTAACAGTATTTTTCCGGAAATTGGAAAAAAGCCTGTACATGTTCTATGAGTAAAGTCAGAATGTCCAAGGGACATACTTATCTATAGAATACCATAAACCGGAAAGACAATACAACAGCTATTTGAAAATGCAAGTTTTATGAAGAAAAGTTGCATAAAGGGTCTGGAAAAATAAAATATATCCGTATAATATGCCGAAAATGCAAGTGTTTCTTGACATATGGTCACTTTCTGGATAAAATATTTTCTAGTAGCGTTGTGTAGCGTAAAAGTACGGATGCTGCATAATGAACCATGATGGAAGCAAAAGCACAGGAGGAGATCTATGAAACCGTATAGTCAGTTAAGCAAAGAAGAATTAACCGCTCTGAAGAAAGAACTGGAGAAGCAGTTTGAGGATGTAAAAGGTAAGGGCCTGAAACTGGATATGTCTCGTGGTAAACCGGCAAAAGCTCAGTTGGATCTGAGTAACGGCATGATGGACATTCTGAACAGTGAAACCGATCTGGTAAGCTCTGACGGAGTAGACTGCAGAAACTATGGGATTCTGGACGGTATCAGTGATGCGAGAAAACTGCTGGCTGATATGAGCGAAGTGCCGGAGAGAAACATCCTGATTTATGGCAATTCCAGCCTGAATGTTATGTTTGATACCGTAGCACGTGCCATGACACACGGCTTTCTGGGAAGCACTCCATGGTGTAAATTAGATAAAGTAAAATTCCTCTGTCCGGTACCCGGATATGACCGTCACTTTGGTATTACCGAGTTCTTTGGAATCGAGATGATCAATGTGCCATTACTGCCGACAGGTCCGGATATGGATATGGTGGAGAAACTGGTAGCAGAGGATCCGGCGATCAAAGGTATCTGGTGTGTACCGAAATACGCAAGCCCAACCGGTATCTCGTACTCTGATGAGACTGTAAAAAGATTTGCACACCTGAAACCGGCAGCAGAAGATTTCCGTATTTTCTGGGACAATGCCTACTGTGTTCACCATCTGTACGAGGACAAGCAGGATTATCTGCTGGAGATTTTGATGGAGTGTAAAAAAGCAGGAAATCCGGATATGGTCTATAAGTTCTCATCTACATCCAAGATCAGTTTTCCTGGATCAGGAATTGCAGCAATGGCTGCATCAGATGCGAACCTGAAAGATATCCGTAATATGATGAAGGTACAGACGATCGGACATGACAAGGTAAACCAGCTTCGTCATGTAAGATTCTTTAAAGATATCCACGGAATCGTAGAGCATATGAAGAAGCATGCTGATATTTTAAGACCGAAGTTTGAAACGGTACTGGAAGTACTGGACAAAGAACTTGGCGGACTGGAGATCGGTTCATGGATCGCACCAAGGGGAGGTTATTTTATCTCCTTTGACGCACTGGATGGATGTGCAAAGGCGATCGTGGCAAAGGCAAAAGAAGCGGGTGTAGTGCTGACCGGTGCAGGAGCTACGTTCCCTTACGGAAAAGATCCTCATGACAGCAATATCCGTATCGCTCCGTCTTATCCGACTCCGGAGGAACTTGAGATGGCAGCAGATATTTTTGTATTGAGTGTGAAGCTGGTAAGTATTGATAAGATCCTGGAAGAAAAATAATTGAAGCAGAACAGATAAGAAAAAGAAAAGTGTCGCTTTCCGATCCGCAGAGGATGATCCTCCAGAAAAGAAAGTGGCACTTTTTAAATCCTGTCTGACAGTGAAATTCTACCAGATACCGAGAATGTGCTGCATCATAAGACTGACAAAAGCAATGCCGATCCAGCAGCAGAATCCGGTGAGAATAGGTTTCATTCCGGTCCTGACGAGCTTGACAATATTCGTATTCAGACCGATTGCGGACATTGCCATGATGATTAGAAATTTGCTCAGTTCTTTCAACGGGGCGGTTACACCGGCAGGAAGATGAAAGATGGTTGTGACAACCGATGCAAGAACGAAAAACAGTACGAACATCGGAAAGGCACGTTTCAGACTGAAAGAAGATCCTTCGGTATTTTTGGATTTCCGGCTTTTGTAAATGGCGAGGACTAATGTGATCGGGATGATCGCAAGTGTTCTTGTCATTTTTACGATTGCAGCAGCTTCCAGTGTATTGCTTGTATGGATTCCGTCCCAGGCGGTAGCAGCGGCAGTGACAGAAGAGGTATCATTGATGGCGGTTCCTGCAAACAATCCGAATCCTTCATTTGTCAGACCAAGGGCAGCTCCGAGTGAAGGAAAGACGAGGGCGGCAATGACGTTGAACAGGAAAATAACGGAGATAGACTGGGCAATCTCTTCATCATCAGCTCCGATGACCGGTGCAGTAGCTGCAATGGCACTTCCTCCGCAGATAGATGAACCGACACCGACCAGAACTGCACTGTTGGAATTGATATGCAATATTTTATACATAATAAAAGCAATTACCAGTGATGTAGTGATGGTGGAAAGAATGATCGGGAGAGACTGCTTCCCTTTTGCCAGAATTTCTGTGAGATTCATTCCGAATCCAAGGAATACAACGGCTGTCTGCAGGATCTTTTTGGATGTAAAATTAATTCCCGGTGAAAAGACGGTTTTATCGGTCAGGATCAGGGTAACGATCATACCGATCAGAATAGAAAAGACCGGACCGCCGACAACGGGGACAGCCTTTCCGAGCAGCCATGATGGAATGGCAATCAGCAGGCATAAGAGCAGGCCTGCACCATTTTTCTTAAAAAAGTTCATAAAATATTCCTCCTGTGTTTTATGTAATAAAAATCTTCAGTCAGCGATAACGATAGATTCCTGTCTACAGATACTGTAGCCAGCAATTACTATAGCACATCCGGATGAGAATTGGAAATGATATCTCTTTATAAAAAAACAAAATTATGGTATGATTCTGAACGGAAAGTATTTATGCCGGAAGATATCAAAAATTATTTCCGCGATGATGTATATGATATAAAGGGGCAGAAAGAGTTATGGTAAAAGGTGTTATATTTGATGTAGATGGAGTTCTTCTGAACTCCATGCCTGTATGGGAGAATCTCGGTGAACTCTATTTACAGAAATTCGGGATCCAGGCAGAAAAAGATTTAAGTGAGATTCTATATGAAATGAGTCTGAAAGAAGCAGCGGAGTATCTGATTTCTCATTACGGACTGAAGCAGACCGTGGAAGAGGTTACAAAGGGGATTGTAAAGGAAGTAGAGCAGTTTTATGTGGAAAAAGTGCCTCTGAAAGAGGGAGTACGTGAATATCTGAAAGAATTGAAAGAACGGAAGATCCCGATGGTGATCGCCACTTCCGGTGACCGGAAGAATGCAGAGGCAGCATTGAAAAGACTGAAAGTTTTTTCTTATTTTGAAGGAATTTTTACGGCTTCAGAGATCGGAAGTGGAAAGAATCAGCCGGATCTGTATTTCGCAGCGGCACTTCAACTGGATACAGATCCGGGGCAGACCTGGGTATTTGAGGATGCATGGCATGCAATCAGAACGGCAAAGAGTGCGGGATTTAAGACGGTCGCAGTCTATGATAAGGCGAACGATAAAAATCTGGGACAAATCTGGAATCATGCGGATATTTATCTGCCGGATCTGTTGAATTTCAATGAGTTCTGGAGCAGGGCATCTGAAATGTGAAAAAGAGAAAATCGTTGTGCTTCTGCAAGGCTTGTTATAGAAAAGGCTTGTCATTCTGTAAAGCTTCCTATAGAATGAAAGAGATGCAAATGAAAGGAATGGAGTAAAATAAATGGACGGGTCTATGTTTATTGGAACATGGTGGGCTTTGATTCCACCGCTTCTCGCAATTATACTTGCGTTTATCACAAAGGAGGTATACAGCTCCTTATTTATCGGAGTAGCCGTAGGAGCACTCCTTTACAGTGGATTCCACCCGTGGGATTCATTTGTTAATTTTTTTGAGATCATGAAGAACAGTATGAATCTGAATATTCTTATTTTTGATGTACTGTTGGGAATGATCATTGTACTGATGGCAAAATCGGGAGGTTCTGCTGCTTATGGAAAATGGGCGGGAACAAAGATCAGAACCAAGCGGAGTGCCTTACTTGCGACGATGGGACTGGGTGTCCTGATTTTTGTAGATGACTATTTTAACTGCCTGACAGTCGGATCGGTAATGCGTCCGGTCACAGATCAGCAGAAAGTTTCGAGAGCAAAACTTGCCTATATCATTGATGCAACGGCAGCTCCGGTGTGCATTATTGCACCGATCTCAAGCTGGGCTGCTGCAGTGAACTCGTATGTGCCTGCAGATGCAGGGATCAGCGGTTTTCAGTTGTTTTTGCGTACTATCCCGTATAACCTGTATGCGATCCTTACACTGGTGATGGTATTTTTTATCTGTTTTACGGGCTTTGATTTCGGACTGATGAAAAAGCATGAAGAAAATGCGGCGAAGGGTGACTTATTTACCAGCGGTGGTGATGAATTTGAGCAGGTGTCTGAGGATGAAGTGAACCCGGGTGGTAAAGTGATGGATTTAGTACTTCCGGTTGCGGTGCTAATTGTTTCTGCGATCGGAGCAATGATCTATACCGGTTATCTTGGCGGAGCGAAAGACATTATCACTGCATTTTCCGGCTGTGATGCAGAAACCAGTCTGATTTTCGCAACGATGGTGACGATCTTCTTTATGATGCTTCTGTATCTTCCGAGAAAGGTTGTAGATTTTAAAGGGTTTATGGAAAGTCTGGTAGAAGGCTTTAAGCTGATGATCCCGGCGATTACGATCCTGATCTTTGCGTGGTCACTGAAAGGAATCGGAGATGCAATGGGACTGGCTGAATTTGTAGGCGGTATCGTGGGAGAGAATGCTTCAGCAAGTATTTTCATCCCGGTAGTATTATTTGCAGTTGCGATTTTCCTGTCTTTTTCAACAGGTACCTCCTGGGGGACATTTGCGATCCTTGTTCCGATCGCAACAGGAATGTTTGCAGGAAATACCAGTCTGGAGATGATGATCATTTCTGTATCAGCAGTTCTTGCGGGTGCAGTGTGCGGGGATCATGTTTCACCGATCTCAGATACAACGGTTATGTCTTCCGCAGGGGCTCAGAGTAATCATCTGAATCATGTATCCACGCAGATGCAGTATGCGGCGATTGTGGCAGGTGTATGTATGGTTGGATATATTATTGCGGCACTTACGAAAATATGGTGGCTGACACTGGGAATCAGTCTACTGATCCTTTTGGCAATCCTGATGGGAATGAAGATCGTTCTTTCTAAAAGGCAGGCAGCATAAGATGATAAAAATTGAAGTACCATACCTTGATCAGAGTCATTATTATCCCACAGGATGTGAAAGCGTATCGACCGTGATGCTTTTGCAGTATCTTGGCTACAGGGTGAGTGTGGATGAGTTTATCCGGGATTATCTGAAGCAGGATTCATTTGAAGAACGCAGGGGTGATCTATATGGACCGGATCCGCGACATTGTTTTTGTGGAAGTCCCTATGATGCGGAATCCTATGGATGCTATGCTCCGGTCATCGTGGAGTCTTTAAATCGGATTTTTGAAGAAAAAGCAGTGGCTGAAAAGTTGCAGCAGCAGACAGAAACGGAGAAAAATATTCATTATCGTGCAGTTGATGAATCGGGAAAGACGGCAGAGCAGCTTGTAGAGCGATATGTCAGCAAAGGAATGCCGGTCATTTTCTGGGCATGTATCAATATGCGTGAACCGAAGACCGGACCAGTCTGGAAGCTGAAAGAGACGGGGGAGACCTTTACGTGGATTTCCAATGAGCATTGTATGCTGTTGGTCGGAGCGGATGAGGAAAATTATTACTTTAATGATCCATATGATGGTCATGGTGTGATCGGTTATCCAAAGGCTCTTGTGGAGGATCGGCATCAGGCACAGCACATGCAGGCAGTTGCAGTTGTGAAGATCCTGGAAAATGACTGCGAAAAGAGAAAGCCGGGAACAGAGACACTCTGAAGTACAGAGTGTAGATCTGTTCCCGGCTTTTTTGCCAGGTATACGACAAAAAGATATACTGCCGTTTTTAATCGGCAAAAGTTACACCTGCTTTATAAAAGCTGGATTCCGCCGGCAGCAGCTTTTTCTGCTACGTCATCCGGCCAAAGAGAAGACTGGACTTCTCCGATATGAGCTTTTCTCAGATAATACATACAGATACGTGACTGACCGATTCCACCACCTACAGTATAAGGCAGTTCACCGTTCAACAGAGCCTTCTGGAATGGCAGTTCAGCACGTTCTTCACATCTGGCTTCTTTTAACTGGTTTTTAAGGGAAACTTCATCTACACGGATTCCCATAGAGGAAAGTTCCAGTCCCATGTCGAGAACCGGATAGTAAACGATGATATCTCCATTTAACTCCCAGTCATCATAGTCCGGTGCACGTCCGTCGTGCTTCTCACCGGATGCAAGAAGTCCGCCAATCTTGGAAATAAATACCGCTCCCTTTTCTTTGGCAATCTTTGTCTCACGTTCTTTTGTGGAAAGATCAGGATAAAGATCTTCTAATTCCTGAGAGGTGATGAAGAAAATATCATCCGGAAGAAGAGGTTCGATGTAATTGTATCTTCTGGATATGTAATCTTCTGTATCCTTCAGTGCCACATAAACCTTGCGGACGGTATACTCCAGGGTTTCCATGTTGCGTTCTTCCTTGGAGATAACTTTCTCCCAGTCCCACTGGTCTACATAGAGAGAGTGGATGTTGTCGGTATCCTCGTCTCTGCGGATGGCACTCATATCAGTATAGAGTCCTTCCCCTGAGTGGAATCCATAATGCTTCAGTGCATATCTTTTCCATTTCGCAAGAGAATGGACGATCTCTGCTGCAGCATCATTCTGTTCTTTAATTCCAAAAGAAACCGGACGTTCTACTCCATTTAAGTTATCGTTCAGCCCGGATTCAGGACGGACGAAAAGAGGAGCGGAAACGCGGGTCAGATGCAGATTCTTTGCAAGTGCACGTTCAAAATGATCTTTTACTTCCTTGATGGCAACTTCCGTTTCACGGATCGTGAGCGGAGAGGTATAGCCTTCAGGAATTTTTAACTGTTCCATATGATTTCTCCTTTATATGATTCAATGTCTGCGATTGTCAACAGCATTCCTCTTTATTTTAAAGGGAGAGATATTATAAGTCAATTATCTTGTATTATAATGTGAAAATTGCTAAAATATATAACAGGGAATGTCTTCAGATCAGAAGAGGTAACAAAGGGGAAAAGAATCGCAGAAGAACGAAGGTGGAGTATATGAATATGAAAATGATTGTGGATTCGATCGGAAATTTTGATTTTAATGTACTGCTGGCAGGGTTTAATGACAGCTCTCATGTGCTGACTCAGGTAGAATTGATCTCACTGATCGTATTAGGCGTGTTAGGAATTGGAATCTGCCTGACCGGGTGGAAATTTGTCAGAGTGTGGGCAGTTATATTCGGCTTTGTATCTGGAACTGTCGGTGGAGCGGCAGCAGCATACGAATATCCAGTCC
>OGQB01002777.1_pt1 | contig 12211 bp, 6 predicted proteins | sample 1553071 | NCBI WGS metagenome assembly OGQB01 (sample SAMEA2580284, study PRJEB22360) | human gut metagenome | biome: human gut; feature: human-associated habitat; material: faeces | place: Denmark | collected 2008/2010
TTACTGTTTATAAAAAGTTCATTCTGTTGAATGATGATTCTTAAAGAATTTTCGAGAATCGTATGTGTTTCACTGTTTAGTTATCAAGGTTCTTTGTTTGTCTGTCTCTCAGACAACTCATTTACTTTATCACATTCACCAGCGCCTGTCAAGTACTTTTTTTTCAAGTTTTTTCGAGGCATTTTTTGATGTCTGTGTGTCGCTCTCAGGCGACTTGTTTACTCTATCACATGTTCGTTTCTTTGTCAACAATTATTTTTGTTTTTTTCAAAACTTTTCAAATTGTTTATTCAGAAGAAACAATTCCTTGCGACAGCTTAGTTAGAATACCACTATAAAAAGAATCTGTCAACACTTTTTTTGAACTTTTTTCATTTTTTGTGTTATACTTAATAAACAGCCCTGAATCAGGCTTTATAAAAAGCATCTTATACTATAGAAGAAAGAGGTCATTTATCTTGAAATCTCAATCTAGTCCTTCAAACGCCAATACAAATGCCGGCAATCCATTAGGCATTGCTCCAACCGGCCGCCTTCTTGCTAAATTTGCAATCCCGGCTATCATCAGCATGCTGGTCAATGCTCTCTATAATATCGTAGATCAGATTTTTATCGGTCAGGGTGTCGGTATGCTTGGAAACGCTACAACCAACATCGCATTTCCAGTCACAACGATTTCAACAGCCGCTGCACTGCTTCTCGGAATCGGCGGTGCATCCAATTACAATCTCGAAATGGGCGCTGGCAGAGACCGAAAGGCCAGCGAGATTGCAGGAAGTGCCTTATCATCACTTGTTATAACAGGTACAGCCATTGCCGCGGTGATTTTGATCTTTCTGAAACCGCTGCTCAACTTCTTTGGAGCGACGGATACCGTAATGCCTTATGCAATTGATTATGTAGGCATTATCGCCATCGGACTTCCATTTTTCACCTTATCCGTCGGCGGTAACCACCTGATCCGTGCCGACCGCAGTCCTACTTATTCTATGATGTGTACCCTGACCGGTGCGATCATCAATACGATTCTTGACCCACTGTTTATCTTTGGTTTCAAATGGGGAATCAAAGGTGGTGCATGGGCCACTGTGATCGGACAGATTATTTCCGCGCTATTGGTTGTGATCTACTTTACCAGATTCCGCAAAATGTATCTGAACCGTAAGATGATGAAGCCGCAACTACATCATCTGAAAGCAATCACTTCTCTTGGAATGGCATCCTGCATCAACCAGATCGCAATTGCAGCTGTTCAGATCGTAATGAATAATATTCTCCGTCATTATGGAGCATCCTCCGTCTACGGAAGCGATATTCCAATTGCATGTGTGGGAATCGTCTCTAAAGTAAACATGGTATTCCTGGCAATCTGCATCGGCATCTCTCAGGGTGCTCAGCCAATCTGGGGATTCAATTACGGTGCCAGAAAATACGACCGTGTCCGACAGACATATCGTTATTCAGCCACTGCCTGTACCATCATTGCAGTTATCTTTTTCCTTTGCTTCCAGCTTTTCCCGCATCAGATTGTAGGTATGTTTGGAGAAGGAAGTGATCTTTACTTTAAATTTGCTGAAAACTACCTGCGGATTTTTATGCTTCTTACTTTCGCAAATGGTATCCAACCAATGTCTGCCGGATTTTTTACTTCTATAGGAAAAGCCGGACTTGGCATCATTATGTCATTGACACGACAGGTAATCTTTCTGTTACCACTGGTTGTCATCTTCCCAATATTCATGGGAATTGACGGCGTAATGTATGCCGGCCCGATTGCAGATACTGCAGCTTTTATCCTGGCAGTTGTTTTTGCCCGCAGAGAACTCGGCAAAATGAAAAAAGCATAACTTTCCATATTTCAAAAGAACAACAAAAGCTGTATTTCAGGTTTTCTCCTGCTAATACAGCTTTGGCTTTAAAAATCTATTATTCACAGATATATTCTTCTATTTCTGTTACTCGGTTCCCCTTCTGTTCCTTCCATATCATAAGATACAGTTTATAATTCAAAGAATCACGCGCAATCGTAAAAGGTTCTTCTCTCAGAAGATCTGCACGAATTCCCTGGCTCTTCAACTCCCTCTGACGCTGTTTTGCTCTTTCCAATGCTTGCTGATACTTCCGTTCCACATCATCTCCAAAAAATCTTCTTGGATAATCTGCCGTTGCCTGCTGTAGTCTCTCGGACAACAGATCTACAATTCTGCTGTGCTTCGTCTGATGCAGCATAACTGCAAGTCTCTTCGCCCAGAATTTCGCAGGATGCTTTCTATAGAATTCTAACATTTTCAGTAAAGAAGTATCCTCACATTCCGCTGCCAGTTCTTTCATATAAACAATTGCTTTTTCAGAAGGTATCCAGGGATTTTCTCTGGGCACGATATATTTCTCCGGCACTGCCGGATAGCAGCAATAATTTAATGGTGGAAATTCTACAAGTGCCGCCAGTTTTATTTCTTCTTCCGTGCAATATGCCTCACCAAGATAATCATATTTATCCCTGAGAATCGCAAGGCGATACTCCAATTGTCGCAAATATTCATAGTCTTTTACCCAGAAATGACCAGTATATGCATACTCATACAGATGCACCTCAAGATCCAGATCCTCAAAAAACAATGTCAGCACTGTATCATCCTGTTTTATGACAAGCACAAATCTGCCATCCTGCCTGGTCATGGATGCCTGCAGTTCTCCCTGATAATCGCTGTGATATTCCCCCGTCATACGAACATTTCGAAAAACCAGAAAGCTCTCGACCGCATCATTCATCAGATATACCAATGGAATATCCATGCTGGCTGATGCCTTATCCGATATTCTTCCCGATTCTGTCCGCATCTTCTCCGGAATGAGCAGTTCAAATTGATCCTGTTCCAGCAACTGCGCCAGTTTTTCCAAAGTTTCTTCTGTCATTTTTCTCCTAACATTCTCTAATACTTCTATTCCCTGCTTTTATATTTTACCAAAAATCAGCTGATCTGCCATTTCACATGGCTTCCATTCTCATCTTTGTTTACGAGCAACTGATCTTCAATCTCCTGCTTCAGTTCTGACACATGAGAAATAATTCCAATCAGTCTGGAACCTTCTGCCATTTCCTGCAACACACGAACCGCCTGATTGCGTGAATGTTCGTCCAGTGAACCAAAGCCCTCATCAATAAACATCATGTCCAGGTTGATTGCAGCTGAACTCTGCTGAATCTGATCCGCCATTCCAAGCGCAAGCGACAATGCCGCCATAAAGGACTCTCCACCGGAAAGAGTACGAACCTCCCGTTCTTTTCCTGTCACAGTAGAATACACCATCAGATCAAGTCCCCGGTTTTTACCCTCACCAGCTTTTTCCAGATCATACATCCGGAGCTCAAACTGTCCTGCAGACATTTCCTGAAAGCGTCGATTCGCCGCGTATAAAATATGTTCCAGATAATACCGCTGTACATAAGTTTCCAAATCCATACGTGAGCCACTGACGTTTCCGGAAGTCATGCGGTACAGTGTATCGATCCGCGCATGTTCTTCCACGATTGTTTTTCTCTCTTCCAGCCTTCCGGAAAGTGCGTCAAAGACCTCTCTGTCATCTCTGTTATCCATTCGCAATTGGTTATAAATCTTTTCTTTTTCCTGATATTCTGTCTCTGCAGCTTCTCTCTCTTTCTGAATTTCTTCCAGAACAGGTTTCTGCTCTTCTCCAATCGCGCTCTCTGCAGAATCTTTCTGTGCCTGCGCTGCTGACTTCTTTTCATAATAAGCATTAACCGTTTTCTGAAACTCTTCTGCCGCTTCACGGCTGTACGTCTCCACAAGCTCTTTCCATTCAGATTCTGTCATCTGCTTTATTTCCATTACTTCTGTATAAGAAGTTTTTCGATCTTCCACACACTTCTTCTGTTCCGGAATCTCCTGCTGGTAACGGCTGATCAGGGTTTCTGCCTGTTTCTGCGCATTTGCGGCTTTCTTCGCTTCTGACAGAACTTTCTGATACACTTCTTCTGCCTGGTTTTTACTGCTTTCAGCCTGAAGCAGTGCCGCCCTTGCCTCTTCTTCGGTCTTAAATTCAACGGACCCTTTTACATTTTCCAGCGCGGCTTCACTTCCTGCCAGTTTTTCAACAGCAGCTTTTTCTTTCTCTGTACACTCATCATAAGTGTCCTGCAACTGTTTTTTCTGCTTTTCCATATTTTGAAGTGCTTCACGGATTTTTACCAGAAGGTGTGCACTCCTCTGTAAGTTGTTCAGTTCTTCTGCCAGCTGCTGCTTCCAGTTTTCCAGAGAATCGTTCATTTCCGTCACACTTGACTGCTCTGTTATAGAAGAAACACTTCTATGCAAACGTTCCTGGAGCTTTTGTACACTGGCAATATAAGTATCTTTTCGTGTATCGTATTCTGATCTGGCCGCCGCTGCATCCCCAGCAGCTTTTTCCTGATCTTTACGCAGTTTATCCACATTTGTCTGCATATTTTGCAGTTTTTCCTCAGAGATATCCACAGATTCCACACCTTTTTTCGCAGGATGTGGATGTTCTGTAGAACCACACACCGGGCAGGGTTTTCCCGATTCTAATTCTGCAGCAAGAAAACCAGCCTGCGCATTCAAAAAATGCAGTCTTACTTCTTCGTATTCTGTGTTTGCATCATTATATTTTTTCGTTATATTTGCATAAGTTTCTCGTGTTTTAATTGCTTTTTTGCGGCACTGTTCTGCCTGATTTCTCAAGTTCTGAACATCCACGATCTCCTTTGAAACCGCATCTGCTTCCTGCTTTTTATTCTCTGCGAGTACCAGCTTCTTATCCACTTCAGCCAACTCTTCACTCTGTTTTTTCCACTGTGTTTCCTGCTCTTCCAGAGCCTCCTGCTGCTTTCGCACTTTCTTTGTGTTTTCTGTTGCCAGAGCACAGTTTTTCCTGTCTGCTTCTACCTGTGTATGAAGTCTCTTTATCTGTTTAAAAAGCTCCAGTGCCTTCTGGACTTTTTCTGAGATTTTACTGCAATTCTGCAATTCCTGATCGCAAATCAGCTTTTTCTGTTCCTCTGCATTTTCCGCTGTTTTCCGCGTTTCTTCCAATATTGGCAACTGTTTTTCCTGAGTCTTTAATGATTGTTCCAATTCTGTCAGTCGTCTCTCCGCATCATTTAAGAGAACACTGGTCTCTCTGATCTCATACGCATTTCTGATACGGCTGATCAGGGCTGTTGTTTCCACCATTTTTGCTTCATCACCTGCACCTTCCTGCAGTTTCCGTTCCGCAGTTTCTAACTGATCAAACCATTTTAAAAGTGCTTCCGCCTTGGTATATAGTTCTCTTTTTTTGTCTCTGTTTTCAACCGATTTCCGATAATCTTTTTCTGCCAGATCAGTATATTTTTCCAGCCAGTCACACAGTTTTTCCACTTCTTCCAGAAAGTCAGTAAGGCGTATCATCTCACCATCTTCCAGTTGTTTTTTCAACTGTTTCAGAGTCTCTGATTCATATGTTTCAGGTATACGGATCCTGCTCACTTCTCCCTGACATTGTGTTTTCAAAACTGCGATTTCTTTCTCTTTTGCACGCTTTCGATTACCCAATTCTGCCACAATATCCTGATACATTTCTGTGTTAAAAAGCTTTCGAAAAATCACTTTTTTGTCATCTGATTTTGCACGGAGGAGATCCATAAATTCTCCCTGCGCAATCATAGCAACCTGCATAAACTGACTCTTTGTCAGGCCTACGATCTCCTGCAGTTTACGATCCGTTTCTTTTGATGGATATTCCATTCCATCCGGCATGATCAGACTTACCGAACCTGTATTTTCTTTTGGTTTACCCTTGTTTGCACCTCTTGTGATCGTTTTGAGATGTCTCGGAACACGGCGCACTGTATAGATTTCCCGTTTTTCATCACGGCCTTCCGAAAAGACAAGTTCGACATACGGTTCTGAATCAAAATCCACATACTGGCTCTGCAGAACTACGCCTTCTTTTTTGTTTAAAGAAGAGCTGGCTTCTCCATATAAAGCAAAAACGATCGCATCAAAGATCGTCGTTTTTCCCGCTCCGGTATCCCCGGTTATAAGAAAAAGATTCTGATTTACTTTCTCAAAATCAATTGTAGTTTCTTTACCATATGAGCCAAATGCCTGCATTTTTAAACGTAAAGGTTTCATTTATTTCACCCCCTGAACCGTATGTAGTACATCCTGCAAAATCATCTTTTCTTCTTCGTCCAGATCTTTCAGGAAAGAGCAGCACAGCTCATACGGATCCAGCAATTCTTCTGTCTGTAACGTTCTGGTATAATCCGTTTTCCGCTGATTTTCCCTCCGGATCTCCAGCAGATTCGGAAATGCCAGACGGATACGTTCCTGCATATCGATCACATCCAGATCCGCCTTATCTGTCAGGATCACAGTCACATAATCCTTACAGGATTCTTTCAAAACCTCCTCCAGAGTTCCTTTTACAACCTTCACCTGTCGCAACGGTTCAAGCGGTAAAATTGTTGTTTTTACCTCTCCTTTTACACCCATTTCTACCATAATAATGCCTTTTTGCTGCTGTGCTTCACTCACAGAGCAGGCAAGCGGAGTTCCGCAATAACGGTATAATTCACTCCCAACTTTCATTGGTTTATGGATATGTCCAAGAGCCACATAATCAAATTTTTCCAACACGTCTGCTGATACTTCATCGATATTTCCGACCGTACGCATCTCGGAATCCATACGTTCAATTTCTTCTGCCTTTTTACCCGTCGGGAGATAAAACTGATGACTGACCAGCACATTTCTCTTGTTCTGATTGATGGTTTCACGATCGATAAGCCGATGCAATGTCTCATTATAGGAAAGATTATTTCCGTTTTTATCCGTACCTGTGATCTGTTTTACCATGGATGGTTTCACAAACGGAAGGAGATAAAAATTCACCTCTCCGTACGCATCATTCAGTGTTACTTTTTCGATATATTCTGTTTCCATCCTCGGCGGTTGGCCAACCATATATACATTCTGGCGAGACAAAACCTTTCGAAAACAGTCAATCCTTGGAGCGCTGTCGTGATTTCCACTGATCATCATGATTACCGCCTCTGGAGCAGCCTCTGTCAATTTTTCCAGAAAACAGTCAAATACCTCCACTGCCTCTGCCGATGGAACTGCTTTATCGTAAATATCCCCTGCGATCACAATGGCATCCGGCTTTTCCCGACCTGCCACCTCGATAACTTCCGACAAAATATATTCCTGATCTTCTCTCATGTCATGGTTCATGAGTTTTAATCCTATATGCAAGTCCGATAAATGAAAAAATTTCATAAACATATTCCTCCATCAGCCATGTTACTGTTTTCCGTAACACGGCATCTCTTCTGTATACATCATAACATCTCGATGATCTGCCTGCACCCGACGAACAGGCAATTATGAACACCTATAAAAATGGCTCTCCTGATTATCAGCCATCTGTTTCTCAGGAAAATTTGCTTAAAGAATTAAACTTAAAGCACAACCTTTGAATAAAATTTCATTGGTTGTGCTTTAATGCAAACTATTTTCTATTTCTGATTTGTTTTTTTGCCTCTTTTTCAAGATCATGAATGGTATCTAAATACGCTTGCTCGACAGGCGCAATTGTTTTCTCTTGATATTTTCGATATTCTTGTTTTGCTTTTTCAAGTGCCTGCGTATGACTAATCGTCCCACTATTTTGCAGAAGTTTTCTGTTACTCGAAGACAAAATTGTATCAAGTTGATTTATGTAGTCCTTCATATACATAGGTCTACGCTCAAGAGCGCTGATTTCAGCAAAATCGAAATATCCGGAAACAAGATTATTAAGAACTTTAAGTTCTGTTTCAGTCAAATAATTCTTAGCAATACCAATATCTTTAAGTGCCGGTATTTCACCTGCAAATGATTTCAATCCCATAAACGGTTTTTCTGCATCAGCACGCTCATATATAACTTCTGCAGCTGTATGTCCGTGAGCTGCAAAATGCAATTTATTTTGAACAATCTTAAAAAACCTGACTGATTCCGGTGCCTTCGGATTATAATCGATACTTGTTGCATATAAATCAAGAACCTGTCTATAAAGAACTTTTTCAGAAGAACGAATATCCCTGATACGGTCAAGCAATTCTTTCCAGTAAGAACCACCACCATTTCCTTTTAAACGCTCATCATCGAGGGCAAATCCTTTTTGCATATATTCTTTTAAAATTCCTGTAGCCCAAATTCTAAACTGCGTACCACGAAGAGATTTTACACGATACCCAACAGAAATAATAACATCAAGATTATAAACTCTTGTAATATTATTCTGAGTTTTCCCCTTCATTGCACCATGAGGACTGGTTGTTGCAATTTCTGCAACAACCACTTTCTCATCTAATTCTCCTTCTGTAAAAATGTTTCTGATATGTCGGGAAATCGTAGATTTATCCCTCTGGAACAATTCTCCCATCTGTTCCTGTGACAGCCAGACAGTATCGCCATCAAAAGTTGCCTCAACTTTTGTAACTCCGTCGTCAGTTGTGTAAATAATCAATTCTGTATTAGAGTTCATGATATCTCTCCTTCAGGAACAATTCCTTGTCCAGTCACTCTTTTTGTTATTTCAATTTTTCTGTCAGCATACTCCTTGCATTATCTAGTTACTATTTTATCATTAATTAGGCATTTTCGTCAATTTAATAGAATTTTTCTATATGTGAAAATATCAAAAAAGGTGCGTCCCATCTCTGAGACTGCACCATTTCCTTTAAAACACTTTGTTATTAGCTTCAAAACAGTATTGAAGACATTATCTCTGTTCTATTTGTGTTTCTTCAGAATCCTTGTCTGCAGCGGAGCCATGACTTCACTCTCTGTTCCATAAAGCAATTCATACTCTGCCGGAACCGGAACAGCCTGTGGCTTACGCGCATAGTTCTGGATGAAGAGGTATTCGGTATCCTCGTTTTCTCTTACTGTTACAGAAACTCCTTCCGGAATAATCTCTATTGGAGATTTCAGACCTGCTTCTGCTGCTACTCTGCCATAGAAATCCTGGTAGAATCCAAGCTCCATGTCCGCGCATACATAATATACATGGCCTTTGCCAAATGCCTTGTGTGTCAGCACCGGATATCCCTGATAGAAGTCTTCGCCATAACGCATCAGCACTTCTGCATCCGAAACCTTGACCAGTTCGCAAAGGTTTTTACAGGTATATACGTTACTGATTCCAAGATGACTTCCCGCCTCCGGGATCGCATGATTTTCTTCCCAGTCATAGAGCGCATCTGTCTCTGTGCTGCGGAGTCCCGCCACATCCATAAGCCCATATGGAGTTCCGCCAAGGAAGCATCTGTCAGTACCATCAACCAGTCCCGACCAGTAGGAAAGCACCAGAGTTCCGCCGTTTTCCACATAAGTGCGAAGCTTTTCTTCGTATCCATCTTTGAACATATATGCCATCGGAGCCGCCAGAACTTTATAATCGGAAAGGGAATGTTCCATTGCGATCACATCCACATTCAGCCCCTGTTCTCTCAGAGCACGGTAGTTTTTCTGGACTGCTTCGCGGTAGTGCATATCTACATTTCGCGGTCCCTGCACATCAGCGATCGCCCAGTCGTTCTCACGGTCATAGAGAACAGCCGCCTGCGATCTCATGCTGGTTCCAACCGTCTCCTGGATCTGCTCAAGAGCCTCGCCAACCTCTGTTACTTCGCGGAAAACGCGGGTATCATCTCCGCCATAATGATCGATCACTGCACCATGGAACTTCTCCGAAGCTCCCTGGCTCTGGCGAAGCTGGAAATACAGCACGCTGTCAGAACCATGTGCTACAGCCTGGAGAGATGCAGCCAGATGCATTCCCGGTTTTTTAAGTTTGTTGATCGGTTTCCAGTTCGTTGCAGACGGACAGGATTCCATAAGAAGGAATGGTTCCTTCCTGATACTGCGCATCAGATCATGCTGCATTTCCGCATCAACTGCAGTAAGATATTCTTCTTTTTTGTGCCAGCTTGGATAATTATCCCAAGATACCACGTCCAGAACATCCTTGAATTTTTTGTAATCCAGACCGTCATAATCATACATCAGATTTGCTGTTACAGGCAGTTCAGAACCACCCTCGCGGATCGCATCAACCTCATTTTTAATGAAGTCGATCGTCTGGTATGTCACAAATCTCTTCCAGTCAAGCTTCAGTGCATGAAGTTCATTTTCGCCTTTAGTTGACGGACTTTCAATCTGGTCAAAGCTATTATATCTATGGCTCCAGAAAGTAGTACACCAGCGTTTATTAAGGTTCTCGATCGTGCCGTATTTTTCTTTCAGCCATTCACGGAACTTCGCCTGGCACAGCGGACAGTGGCATTCTCCTCCAAACTCGTTAGAGATATGCCACAGCATAACTGCCGGATGTTTGCCAAATCTTTCAGCTAATTTCTTATCAATCGCATGTACTTTTTCTCTGTATACCGGAGAGGTAAAGCAGTGATTATGTCTGCCTCCGAAGAATCTTCTGGTTCTGTCCGGATCCATACGAAGGACTTCTTCGTACTTGTCTGCCATCCATTTTGGTCTTGCTCCTGACGGTGTTGCAAGAATAGTATGGATGCCCTCTTTGTAGAGATTATTGATAATTTCCTCTAACCAGTCAAAGTTATATTTTCCCTCTTCTGGTTCAAGAACTGCCCAGGAAAAAATTCCTACTGACACAGTATTAATGTGTGCTTTTTTAAAATATTCAATGTCTTTCTGAAGAATATCCGGGCGGTCAAGCCACTGCTCCGGATTGTAATCTCCACCATGAAGATAATGTCCGTATTTAATCTGTTCAGCCATTTTTTCTCCTTTTAGAGTCCTTTAAATACAAAGGAAAATTCCATTTTTTTGTCAGTTTTAAGCAAATATTCTTCATGTGTACGAGCGCCCCAGCTGTCATCACCGCCGATTCCCATCTGGCCTTTTGCCACGCGTACAACCGTATAGTGAATCTCCGGAAGCTCATATGGATGCATTGCATTTTCCATCTCATGCGGAGTATATGGAAGTGCTGAGAACATCATCGGACCATTGTTTTCATCCATCTCAAAGAGCATTCCTCTTCCCTTGCGGTCTATTACTTTTGCCCAGCGAACTTCTTCTTTTGCACCACATTCCTGCGGGACCATATATTTTGCAATATTGTCAGCAACCCTATTAGAATAGACACCTAATTTTGCACCTTTTTTACGGTCAGAATAGGTCTCTGCCTCGCCAAGTCCATACCATTCCACACGGTCATAATCTGCGTTGAATTTGAAGATTACACCAAACTCCGGCATATCTCCGAGTTCTTTAACAGGATCATAAGCAAGAGTTGTCTTTACTCTTCCATCACCAAAAACCTCATAGGAAAGGCGGCATTCGCTGAGTGGTGTGGTCGGCATAAGATAGGTATAAGTTACTTTTACAGTCTTTTCATTTACTTCTACTTCTGGCATATTTGCCGGGCCATATGCTCCCTTGCGGAAATCTTTGTGGCTTAAGTACATGCTGGCAAGTTTCCACTGTCCATAGCGCATTCCCATAAGATTTCCACAGTCATTGTCGGTTGGTGCACGCCAGAAATTTGGCTTCGGAATTGCCTCGATCATCTCTTTTCCGGCATATTTATAAGATACCAGACCACCGTTTAACACAGAGAAAAGTACTTCAAAGTGTGCGCCTCTGACACCGATATTGTGTGTGCTGCGGATCACTTTTACACCTTCCGGGCAGGTCTTTTTCGGTTCTTCAACCTGGTATACATACTGTCCAAAAGCCACCTCATGTCCTGCTTCTGCCCATGCTTTATCTTCTTTCAGATGGAAGGAAACAGTCACCGTATATTCGCCTGGTTTCTCTTCTTTTGCAAGCGGAAGTACATAAGTTTCTTCGCTTAATGGAGCAACTGCAGTTGCAAGAGAAGCCTTGTGGATCACTTTGCCATTCTTTGCAACCGTTACTTTGCAATCAAAAATATCTGTGCTTACAAACAGGTTTTTGTTGATGACTTTTACGCTGTCCGCACTGACTTCTGCAGTGATATTCTGGTAGTTGAATTTGACTTCCTGCATCTTTGGAGAAGCATCTCTGTTTCCGCCGTATGCGATACCATTTCCACTGAAGTTGTAATCTGTCGGACGTTCTCCGAAGTCACCGCCATATGCCTGGACTTCTTTGCCGTAGCGGTCTTTTTT
>OGQB01002779.1_pt1 | contig 12202 bp, 9 predicted proteins | sample 1553071 | NCBI WGS metagenome assembly OGQB01 (sample SAMEA2580284, study PRJEB22360) | human gut metagenome | biome: human gut; feature: human-associated habitat; material: faeces | place: Denmark | collected 2008/2010
TCTCGGTTACATCATACGTAAAACTGTATTTCTTCCCGTCGTTCAGTATGGCATACACAGTAAGATACTGAGTGTTGGTCGATGTGGCCGGATAACCGAAAGTGTAGAAGTCTGCGTTTACAGTCGACTTGCTGTCGGATGTCATGTCGAACGGTAGAGTAGCCAGTTCCTCTGTCGGCAGGTTTGTTCCCAGCATAAAGCCGTCCGACATATTGGTAAGCGAGCCGAACAGTTCTCCCTCGGTGAGGTATTTCAGGTTTTCTACATTCTTGATTTCCACCGTGTAATGGCATACTATGGCTTTCGGATACAGCGTCAACGTCTGTTCCTTTGCCGAAGCTACTACTTCCACTTCTTCCATGCGGTCGCTCCACAGCTTGTCAGGCGTAAATTTTACCCGTTGCTCGCCAGTATTTCCGGCACGCGGAACCGGACGCGGGAAAGCTCCATCCGCCAGGTACGCTTTAATACTTTCATAGTGGTCGGTGTTTCTGAAAAGGATAAACTCCGTATCGTTGTTCATACACAGTGCGCGGTAACGCCCGACAGAGACAGTTATCTTTCCTTCCATGTGGTTTCCGAACTCATAGATCAGCGGCTCTTTCCCTGTTTCTGGGAAAAGGTAAAGGCGCATACTTGCGGGATGAGCCTCGGGAGCATATTTCCAATTGAATATCACTTGCATTTCTGTTGTGTGAGCATGAGCGAAACACAATTCTTTGTGCTCGCACGCCGTGACTAGGAATATTATGGTGATAAAGGTAAGAATGTGCGTGATTTTCATCGTTTTCCTCCTTTCTTTGCATTATAGTTTCCATTGCCAAGCAACCATACCAGCGACATTTCCGCTTTCGTCGGACCAAACCAACGGCGTTGTTTGGTTGCCTGCCATACATAGTGATTATCCGTAGGCAAATATTCGTAATACGTTCCTCCCCAATAACCCACACCGATCACGAAATCGAGGTTCAGCCGTCGCGTTATGGGTAATGAGTAGCCATATTCCAGTCCAGCACTGTAATTCATTTTCTCCCAAAGCGTACCGCCCGGTTTCCCGCCCATGTAGCCGTGTCCTCCGGTTTCGAAGTCATAGGTAAATACTTGTCCGTAGATGCCGATATGGTGCCCGTTCAACGGACTACCTTCGGTTGTCCGGTTGAAGTATTTCCGTATAGCCAGTTCGCCACCGTAGATACGCCAGTAGTAGTGACGACTGTTGCGGTTCCACCATGCGTACATCCAGTTTCCGCCCACAGAGAAGCCTTTGGCCACATAAAATTCTACACCGATATTTGGTACAAGAAGGGCATCGTAAAGCAAATTAGTTTTAACAACCATGTAGAATGGAGAGCACACTTGTGGCTCCGTCTCTAAAACGATGGTACTGTCTTTTTCCGTTGCGTAGGAGGGAGGAGTGGTACATTCTGCCGTTACGATTTCCGTATCACCCTCGTCTTTGATTTCCTCTTGTGGCGTTTCGCAAACATATTCTACTTCTATCAGCGAGTGTCGCAGTTCGGGGAAGAAATGTTGTTCCATGTAGCGCCAGCAGTTTCCTTGCCGGAGAGTCATCAGTTGCTTTTTCCTGCCGTCAACCACGATGCCGTTTTTCACCACCCATTCGGGCGTATGATACAGAATCTGTAACACCTCTTCTTTATAAGGCATGTCGGAACACTCTACTTTGGCTTGCAGAGTTGCCCAGTCGATGCCTCTGTGAGTTTTCGTAACCACAGCCGATTGTTCGGCAGGCAGTCGTAAACCGAGGTAATCGCTGATGGCATTGGTTCTTTTTTTCGATAAAACTTTATTAAATGAGGTATTCCCTTCGGGAGAAGCACCAGATGTGATGTGTAATCGGTTTAAGCGATATGTGCTGTCGGCTGACAGTGTGTAAAGAAACTCCAATAGCTTGCCCATACGATTCCGGTTATCCTGATATGTGGAATCGAACCGGGATATTCCCTGTCGGTAATAAATTTCTACGGTCAGTGTGTCGGTAGGCTGAGTATCATTTGCCCACGAAACAAGACTCCCGGCGGACAGTATGTACAACAATATTCTTCTTTTTAATTTTGTCATAGAAATGAATTAACTGTCATTCTGTTTTTGGATGCAAAATTAGGTATAATATTCGATGTGTTCTCTTTTGTATAATGTACATCTATGTTTGTGTAATATGTTGATTTATAGGAATAAATTAGTTTTTGCTAATGTACAAGATGGAACGAATATAATTGAAACGGGCGGCTCCTTATTTCTATTCGGAAAACTGGGTAACGGATGCGGTAGTTTTCGATAACTTATCTCATAGCGTATCCCGGTTCTTGCAGATGCGTTTTTGGAGTATAAAAACCGCCTGCAAATACGAAAATTACGGCGGCTTTAGGGATAAAATGAGTCGTTGGTATCTTCAAATAATCGTCCGTCTCCGTAACGGGTAAAAGACAAGACTATAAATGAAATAGATATTTCATGGAAGGCAATGGCAGAGCCATCAAAAAGAACGATTGGAATATTTAGAGGACCTCATATCTGTCGGGTACAAGGTCTTTAATTATGAATTGTTAAAATGAGAGCAAATCACAACGAAACATGTGCTGTTATGGCAACAGGAGTGTTGTTTCCAATGTTTCCAATGTTCTGTACTCTATAATAGAAAAATTCTGCATACATAATTGATATTCTCATTACTTATGTATGCAGAATCTTATGCACACCACACATCTAAACTATTAAACGTATTTGTGGTATTACAGAGACGCACTGTATCTGATCAATACATATCCGCCTACTATCTGCATTGCCATTCCCGGCAGGCCGATGCGGAAATCCTGTACAGCTTGGAAGAAACTGCCAACCATGGCCCATTCGACTAAAGTACCTGCTATCTGATAGAACAGTACAACAGCCAATAAGATAGGGAGGGAAATGCGGTTGAAACGGTGTGCTGCCCAACCGGCGGCTATTGCCAGCAATACGGACTTCAGCAAGATGGCGGGGAGTACTGCCGGAAGCGGCATTCCGAACAATAATGAATTGGCTATCGGGGAAAGAACTGCAGTCAGCAATCCCACTTTCCAGCCGAATTTATATGCGCCGATTAAGGTGAAGAAATAAATGGGCAACCATGTTATGCCGCCTTGCGGTATAAGGTGGAAAAGTTGGGGTAATGCCATATTGCCTGCAATGAACAATGCGGCTATCAAGTAAGTTTTTACGTTGCTGTAATCCAGCGAATAGAGTTTTACAGTTTTTGTTTCCATATTCTTATAGTTTAAAGAGTAATCATTTAGTTTAAAGAATAACCATTTTTTATGTTTACAAAGTTATAACTATTATTTCAAACAGATACGGTTTTGGCAACAGTAATGTCCGAATTAGTCAGAAGTTGATATTCACTCCGCCCATAAAAGTCGCTTTGGGCATCGGAAAACCGGCATTTATTTCGTAGCGCTGTGCCAACAGGTTTTCACCTCTTACGAAAATATCGGCATACCGGCATAAACGGTAATTGGCACGCAGGTTCCAGAGAACAAAACTTTCTTTTCTCTCTTTGCCTTTGTTCACGTTGGTGTATAGATCCTTTATATATTGCAGACCCGTCGAAACCCTCCAACGCCCTTGTGTGAAATCAGCCCCTGCATAGAGTTTATGACCGGGAGCGGCCACCACCGGATTCTCCATGTGCAGCCAGCTGTAATTGGCGTTTATCTGCCAGCAAGAAGTGATGCGGTAGCTGATATTGCTTTCAACGCCCCAGTTCTCTATTTCACCCGTATTTATGTTTTTGGGTTTACCGTCGGTGGGAACGGTCATAATCATGTTGTCTCCGTCAATATAATAGAGATTTATGCCATAGAATAAAGCGCCGTCCAATGCCCGCTGTGAGAATGACAACTCGTAATTCATCAGGCTTTCCGCCCTTAAATCCGGATTTTGCGGCGGGAACATATACATCTCGCGAATGGTGGGGTTGCGGAACCCCTTGCTCACCATTGCTTTCATCTCCATCTGTTCGGGCAGGTGGAATGAGAGTCCTCCTTGCGGTATCCATTCCGTACCCACATGTGAGTGGTGGTCCACGCGGATACCTGCATTGAGAGACAACCAGTCGCCGAGATCCTGACGAAAGTCAACGTATCCGGCAAACTCATCCATTTGTTTGTCTACTCCCGGAATATGTTCGCCGGTAGCCACCATTTTGTTCCATGACTTGCCGCCGAAGTGTTGATAGTCGAAACCTACGGTGAGGCGGTTGCTGGCGAAGAGCGTTGCGCTTTGATACCATGACACGCCCAGCATCCTGTCTTTAGAGTTGAAGTGGGATGCCTGCGGTGTTCCGCCGGGATGATAGCCGTCATTGATTTTATGGCGGCCCCAGTTGTAGAAGAAGCTCAGGGCGCCGGAACTCTTTTCATAATGGTTTTCGAGGGCGAATGAAGCCATGCCGCGTGTAATGCGGGAGTCGTTGTCTATATATGGATTATCGGTTTCGCCCGGATTGGATGCCTTGAACCGGGTGATGTTTACGTCACCCCACACTTTCCAAGCGGCATTGAAATCATATCCCAGTTTGGCATAACCGCCGTACTGCTCGAATTCCATGTTCTCCCGATGCCCGTCGGTGCGGTTGTACGAGCCGGTAACGATACTGCTGAAACGCCCTTTTCTAATGCGGTTGGAGAGTTCCGTCTGCAATGTGTTGTACGAGCCGTAGCCGATTTGCGCATTGGTCTTTATACCGTCTTCCTGCATCTTACGGGTTACGATGTTGATGACGCCTCCCATTGCATTGGAGCCGTACAGCACCGAAGCCGGGCCGCGAAGAACTTCCACCCGGTCGGTCAGCATCGTCTGGTAGGCATCGGCAATGGGGTGTCCCATTAGTCCCATATATTGAGGATGTCCGTCAATCAGTACCAGCAGACCAGCCGTAGGGCTTCCGCCGATGCCGCGCAGACTCATTCCGCCTGCTGCTCCGGTAGAGACGCCATACCCCATGATGCCGCGGCTTGTGGTGAACAGGCCGGGCACTTGTTCTGTCAGTACGGGCAGGACAGAGGGCTGGAAGCTCTGTTCCAGCACCTTGCGATTGACTACGGAGATGGTCATCGGCAGATGTCGTACGTCCGTCTCGTTTCTTGTTCCCGTCACTACTACTTCATCTATGGTCAGGCTTCGGGCAACGCGCGTGCTGTCTTTGGCCGTTTGCGCCAATCCTGTCATAGCCCAAATGCCGGATACCGAAAGGAGTAATATTGCTTTTTTTCTCATCTGTACTACAACGTCTCCTGTTTCAGTTTTTCTACAAAGCTGTCTATTTCCCGTAGTTTCTTGGGTATATTGATGCTTTGCGGGCAGTGAGGGGTGCATTGGTCGCATCCGGTGCAATGGCTGGCCTGACGAAGTTTCGGTACGCTGCGGTCATAGCCGATGAGGAAGGCCCGGCGGGCTTCGCGGTAGTGCTCGTCTTGACTGCTTTTGGGGACATTGCCCTCATTGACGCATCGGTTGTAGTGCAGCAGAATGGCCGGAATATCCAGTCCGTAGGGGCAAGGCATGCAATATTTGCAGTCGTTGCATGGAATGGTGGGATAGGCGAGCATCATCTGCGCCGTATCTTCCAGCAGAGCCATTTCGGCTTCCGTACAAGGATCAAGAGGGGAGAAGGTGCGGAGGTTGTCCTGCAAATGCTCCATATACGTCATGCCGCTCAGCACTGTCAGCACATTGGGGAACGTTCCGGCAAAGCGGAAAGCCCAGGAAGCCGTACTGCTTTGCGGTCGGTGCTGTTTCAGACGTGCCACCAAGTGGTCGTTCAGTTTGGAAAGACGTCCGCCCAATAGCGGTTCCATGATGATGGCGGGTATGCCGCGCTTTACGAGTTCTCCATACAGATATTCGGCGTTGACGTTGTTGCCCGAAGCATGTTTCCAGTCTGCATAGTTGAGCTGTATCTGTACGAAATCCCAGTGTATCCGGTCGTGCATGGCCAATATTTCGTCGAAGACATCCACCGTTCCATGATATGAGAATCCCAAATTGCGGATACGCCCGGCTTTGCGCTCTTCCATTAGGAAATCGATGATGCCGTTGTCGATGTATCGTGCCTGAAAGGTCTTGATACCGCCATTGCCGACGGAGTGCAGCAGATAATAATCGATGTAGTCCACCTGCAAATCCTCGAATGATTTCCGATACATGGCGATTGAGTTTTCGCGGGTGTAGTTGGAGAAGTTTGACAGTTTGGTGGCTATCAGGAATTTCTCACGCGGATGGCGTTTCAGTGCTATGCCGGTTGACTTCTCCGACCAGCCCTGCACATATACGGGCGACGTATCGAAATAGTTTACGCCATGGGCAATGGCATAGTCAACCAGTTCGTTGACGGTTTCCTGATCCACCTCATCGCCGCTTCCGTCTGCCCGTTTCCGGGTGGGCCAGCGCATGCAGCCGTAACCCAGTATGGATACGCGGTCGCCTGTTGTAGGGTTGGTGCGGTAGACCATTTTGTCGGTAGGTATCTCGCCTGATGCGGCCGATTCGCTGTCCGAACTGTTCTTTTGGCCGGAGCAACCGTACAATGCAGTTGCCGAAGCGAGTGTTCCTGCGCCGGCGAGTTTGAAGAAATCCCGGCGGTTTATTTTATTGTTGTTATTGTTCTTTTCCATAATTGATTATCATTGTTTATCACCCTATCATTTTATTACATCCTACACTGTCCTGTGCATGATATGCCCTTCCACATAGATAGCGCTGAACGGGCGTGACGGACAAAGATTCTCACATGCTCCGCAGCCGATGCAGCGCTCGGTGTTGACAACCGGTATTTTTCTGGATTCCGGGTTTTCGGGGTCTGAAGCTACCATTTGTATTGCGCCAACCGGACAATGACGGGCGCAGTTGCCACATTCCACATCGTCGGTGATGCAGATGCAATTTTCCTTTATCCATACGGCGTGCCCTATCTGAATGGCCGATTTATCGGCTTTCGTTATGGGGCGGATGGCGCCTGCCGGACACACTTCCGCACACTTGGTGCACTCAGGCCGGCAATAGCCGCGTTCGTAGGACATTTCCGGTTGCATCAGTCGTGTGAGGTCGGAGGAAGGACGCAGCACTTGGTTGGGACATACCGATATGCAGAGCTGGCAGGCTGTGCAGTGTTGTGCAAAGTTGCGGGCGCTCATTGAGCCCGGAGGAGTGATGGCAGTGGCGCGTTCAGGTATTTTCTTTTCCTCGATGGCTGCCAATCCGCCGTCCACTTTTTTCTCTTGCGCCTTTAGGGCGGTTGTTGTGGCCAATATTGCCGTTGCGGAGAGAAAAGCGCGCCGGGAATCGTCGACCGGTTGGGCGGAAGCGGTTTCTTCTCCGGCAGATGTCCGGTGTGTGTGTGACTTATGGCGGCGGGTATAGGTGATAGCTCCCTGTTTGCATTTATCCAGACAGTCCATGCACGCTACGCAGCGGCTGTAATCTATTTCGTGGGCTTTGGAGTTGATGCAGGACGCCTTGCAGTTGCGGGCGCAAAGTCCGCAGCCGTTGCACTTCGTGGTGTCTATGACGGGTTTGAAGAGGGAGTATTTGGACAGGAAACCGAGCACCGTACCCACCGGGCAAATCGTGTTGCAGTAGGTGCGCCCGCCTCTCCATGCCAAGATGAACAGTACGATAAAAGTAATTGCGGCTATGATGAAGGTGGACAGGCTTTTCATCCACACCTCCGTTTCGTAGAAGGCATAGCTGTCTGCCCGCTCCGCCAGGTATGCCAGCAGGTTGTTACCCCATTGATAGACAGGAGCAAAAAGGTTGGAAGCGATACGCCCGTAGGAGCTGTATGGCTCAAGCAGCGAAGCGACGGCATGGAAACGTACGCCTGCAACGAGGGTAACGAAAAACAATGCCAACATTCCATAGCGCAGCCATTTTCGTGCGGGGGAATAGCGGAAACGGTTTTTCTTCCGTTTGCCGGCAAACCGGGAAATGACATCCTGAAATACACCGAGAGGACAGATTACGGAGCAATAGACGCGTCCGAACAGTAAGGTCAATACAACAAGCAGCAGTACTACACCTACGTTTAGTGCGAGTAGTGCGGGGAGGAATTGTATCTTTGCCATCCATCCCATATATCCATGCAGTGTTCCGCTAAAGTCGAGGAACAGAAGTGTGATGAGCGCAAAGAATACAATTGCAAGTGTCAGTCTGATAGTACGTAACATAAGCATAATAGTTTTATCGTTACAAAAATACGGAGTTTATGGTAAGTTTTTGTATATGGATTACGTTTGTTTTTACCGATTTTACAGGAAAAACTTGTTTTCGGTTCTGTTTTTGATTTTTTTAAGAATTATGGGTGGTATGACAGATTCGTCCTCACTGCCCAATTCGTTTCAACGGGCGGCAAAGAACAGTCTTTTCTTGGGAAGTAATACTCGGGCTGAGGCGAGGGGCAGCTTCGGGGTTGGGGAATGAGACTTCCTGCTTATAACATGGATGATGCATCGAACGACAGCGGCAACAATGCGCCTACACTGCCCAATTCATAGATGCCTGTTTTCCCGAACAGCAGTACACGCATGGGGCGTTTGAAGCGTTTTTCCGTTTCGAGCATCACCTGCCGGCAGGCCCCGCATGGCGGAATAGGCTCTTCCAGAAATTCTCCGCACTCGTTGCGGGCGGCTATGGCAAGAGTCTCTACGGCTTGGCCGGGGTACTGGGAGTTGGCATAAAACAAGGTGGTGCGTTCCGCGCAAAGTCCCGACGGATAGGCTGCATTCTCCTGATTGGTTCCTGTAACGATTGTATTGTCGGACAGGCGTGCCGCTGCCCCTACCGAGAAGTGAGAATAGGGAGCATAGCTGCGGTGGGTGGCTTGGCAGGCGGCGTCTATCAGCTCGCGGTCGGCAGCGCTCAATTCTTCATATTCGTATATCTTGATTGCAATTTGTATGTTCAGGGCCTTCATAGAGTAATAGTTTATTGTAATTAATGTTACAAAGATAGGAAAGAGATTGGTTTTTTCAATTCTTTTGCAGACTTTTGTGTCAAAATCAACATTTTAAGCATGAAACCTATTTTCAGACTGACTGCTATCGTAGCACTTCTCCTCATTTCCGTAGCTGTGCAGGCGCAGCGCAGGAACTCCCGTTACAATGAATACATCAAACAATATGCCCCCCTTGCCGTAGAGCAGATGAGGGAACACCGGATACCGGCCAGCATTACACTGGCGCAGGGGTTGCTGGAAAGTGGTGCCGGACAAAGCACGCTGGCGCGTAAAAGCAACAACCATTTCGGCATAAAATGTGGCAGCAACTGGCGCGGGCGCAGCGTGAGGCATGATGATGATGCACGCAACGAGTGCTTCCGCGCTTATCGCAATCCGAAAGACTCTTATGAAGACCATTCGCTTTTCCTGAAACGCGGTGCACGCTATGCTTTCTTGTTCAAACTGAAAATCACCGATTACAGAGGGTGGGCGCGCGGCCTGAAAAAAGCGGGATATGCCACAGATCCTTCCTATGCCAACCGCCTGATAACCATTATCGAGGATTATGACTTATATAAGTATGACACGCGCGGCCTGAGCAACCGGGAAGCCCGCAATCTGGAGAAGGAGTTGAAGAAGAAGCCCTGGCTTGCCAATCCGCATCAGGTGTATATTGCCAATGACATTGCCTATGTTGTGGCTCGTGACGGAGACACTTTCCAGTTCTTGGGCAAGGAGTTCGACATCAGCTGGCGGAAACTGGTGAAATATAATGACCTGCATAAAGACTATACTTTGGAGGCCGGCGACATTATCTATCTGAAAGGAAAACGCAAGAAAGCCGCCAAGCCCTACACCGTTTATATCGTGAGAGACGGAGACTCCATGCACTCCATTTCGCAGAAGTACGGCATCCGCCTGAAGAACCTGTATAAGATGAATCGGAAAGATGCGGAATATGTGCCGGAAGTGGGAGACAGATTGCGCTTGAGATAACAGTACGGCGTGCGGAATGAAAACCGTAACTTGCTGACTGGTTGAATGGTTGATGTCCCACCCTGTTTCATCGTTGTGGGACATTCATTCAGTCGTATAGGGAAATGCTTTCAGTCGTATTGGGAGGTGCGTTCAGTCGTATTGGGAAATCCGGTATCCATATACACGAAAAAAGTCAGGGATTTATCCGAAAATGTACAGAGTGTCCGAAAACGGACACTCTTCTTTTTTGCCTTCATGCTTGTTTTCAGTGGTTTACGCTTTTGGCACGAATTTCGCAAGTATCAGGGTGGGAAGCGTTGGCTGTCCGTTTCTGCAACAGAACGGGGCGGAGGTGCGACAGCCGGCGAAGACATCAACCGATAAACAAAAAACAAGAGATATGGATAGAGAAATTCCGAAAGAAGTTCGTAACAAAGAACGTAATAAGAAAATCATTCGTTATGGCGGTATGGGTGCTGCGGGCATCGTTGTCGTCAGCCTGCTCATTTCGCTGATGCGTGCCGGAGTGAAAGAGAAAGATCTCGTGTTCTCACAGGTGAGCCGGGGCACGATCGAGGTCAGCGTGAGCGCTTCGGGAAAGGTGGTCCCGGCTTTCGAGGAGATCATCAATTCGCCCATCAGTACCCGCATCCTGGAAGTATATAAGAAAGGTGGAGACAGTGTGGACATAGGCACGCCCATCCTGAAGCTGGACTTGCAGAGCGCCGAGACCGACTACAAGCAGAAACTGGACGAGGAACAGATGCGCAGCTACAAATTGAAGCAGCTCAAGCTGGAGAACATGACCAAGCTGAATGACTTGCAGATGAAAGTGAAGGTTGCTGCCATGCAACTGAATCGCAAGAAAGTGGAGTTGCGCAATGAGCAATATCTCGACAGTCTCGGGTCCGGCACCACCGACAAGGTGCGTCAGGCGGAGCTGAGCTATAATGTGGCGGAGCTGGAATACGAACAACTGAAACAGCAGTATGCCAATGAGAAAGAAGTGCTGAATGCGGAATATCAGGTTCAGGAGTTGGATTTCAGTATTTTCAAGAAAACGCTGGCCGAAACGAAGCGTACATTGGACGATGCGCAGATCCGTTCGCCCCGGAAGGCTATTCTCACCTATATCAACAATCAGATCGGTGCGCAGGTGGCAGAGGGCTCGCAGATTGCCGTCATCTCCGATTTGAGCCATTTCAAGGTGGAGGGCGAGATAGCCGATACGTATGGCGATCGCGTATCGGCCGGCGGCAAGGCCGTTGTAAAGATTGGCAATGAAAAGCTGGAGGGCTCGGTCAGCAGTGTCACTCCGCTGTCCAAAAACGGCGTTATCTCCTTTACCGTACAGCTGAATGAGGATAACAACCGCCGCCTCCGTTCGGGCTTGAAGACAGATGTCTATGTGATGAACGCAGTGAAGGAGGATGTGATGCGCATAGCCAATGCCTCTTACTATGTGGGACGCGGGGAATATGAACTGTTTGTCCGCAATTCCGACAAGGAGATTGTGAAGCGTAAAGTGCAGTTGGGCGACTCGAACTTTGAATTTGTAGAAGTGGTAGGCGGTTTGCAACCGGGCGATGAAGTGGTGGTGAGCGACATGAGCCAATACAAGAACAAGAATAAACTGAAACTGAAATGATATGGATTTTCCGATCCCCTTTCTTACTGAATAAAAACAGAGTAATAACAATTAAATACTTACCATTATGATTAAGTTGACCGGAATCAATAAGATTTATCGTACTAACGAAATTGAAACCGTAGCATTGGAGAATGTAAACCTCGAAGTGAACAAAGGAGAATTTTTGAGTATTATGGGCCCTTCAGGTTGCGGCAAATCTACTTTACTGAACATTATGGGCCTGCTGGATGCGCCTACCAGCGGTACGATTGAAATAGCCGGCACTAAGGTGGACGGCATGAAAGACAAAGAACTGGCAGCTTTCCGTAACCGGAAGCTGGGATTCGTGTTCCAGTCTTTCCATTTGATTAACTCATTGAATGTACTGGACAATGTGGAGTTGCCCTTGCTGTATAGAAAGGTTTCGGCCAAGGAACGCCGCCGTCTGGCAGAGGAGGTGTTGCAGAAGGTGGGGCTGAGCCACCGTATGCGCCACATGCCGACACAGCTCTCCGGCGGTCAGTGCCAGCGTGTTGCCATCGCACGCGCCATTATCGGCAATCCGGAGATAATCCTCGCCGATGAGCCTACCGGTAACC
>OGQB01002781.1_pt1 | contig 12194 bp, 15 predicted proteins | sample 1553071 | NCBI WGS metagenome assembly OGQB01 (sample SAMEA2580284, study PRJEB22360) | human gut metagenome | biome: human gut; feature: human-associated habitat; material: faeces | place: Denmark | collected 2008/2010
AACCTTTGAGGCACTCATTGAGATTGTTAAAAAGGACGCCGAAACGGGTAAAATTATCCCTGCGGCGGGTATTAGCTTTAAGGTACGCAACACCGACACGGGCGAATATATCGTGCAGCACATCAACTACCCGACGCCTGTGGATATCGACACCTATTACACCGATGTAACAGGCAAGCTCATGATGCCCGAAAAACTCCCTTACGGAAACTATGAGATCATCGAGCAGTGTACGGCTTACGGATATGTCCTCGACTCTGCTCCCATCGCATTCAAGGTGGACGGCAGCAAGACGGTTGTAACCGTAGAAAAACACAATATGCCGCAGAAAGGTATCATTCGCCTTACCAAAAACGGCGAGATTTTCTCCTCTGTAATTGAAGCAGACGGACTGTATCAGCCTGTATTTGCAGACGGCGGTCTTGCCGGTGCGGTCTATGAGATTGCCGCCGCCGATGACATCATCACGCCGGACGGCACGCTCCGCTATGCCAAAGACACGGTGGTGGATACCGTAACGACCGATGAAAACGGCAATGCGGAAAGCAAAGCGCTGTACCTCGGCAAGTATACCGTCAGAGAAACAAAAGCGCCTTACGGCATGGTACTGAACGATGAGGCAAAGTCGGTTGAACTGACCTATGCAGGCGAAACCGTCGAGGTCACCGAAACAGCCGCCGAGTTCTATAACGAACGCCAAAAGGCAGAGGTGTCGCTCTCCAAAATTCTCGGTAAGGACGAAACCTTCGGCATCGGGAATAACGGAGAAATCCTCTCGGTGCAGTTCGGACTCTATGCGGCCGAGGATCTGACCGCCGCAGACGGTTCGGTCATTCCGAAGGACGGCCTATTCGAAGTTGCAAATTGCAATGAAAACGGCAATATCACCTTCAAGACGGATATTCCCGTAGGCGCAAAGCTGTATGTAAAGGAAATCGCAGCCGACAGCCACTATATCCTCTCGGATGAAAAGTACCCCGTGACCTTCGACTACGCCGGACAGGATACCACCCTTGTGGAGATCAAAGCAAACGGCGGCGAAGCCATCAAGAATGACATCCTCTACGGCTCGGTAAAGGGTCTCAAAATCGACCGTGAAACTGAGTCAGCGATTGCAGGTGCAAAGTTCGGACTCTTTCGCAGCGGCGAAACCGAGTTTACTGCCGAGAACGCACTCCTTACCGCCGAATCCGGCGAGGACGGCATTTTCGTCTTTGAAAATGTCCCTTACGGCAATTGGCTTATTAAGGAGCTGCAGCCTGCGGACGGTTACCTTGCCAATGAGGAAATCTATCCCGTCCGCATCAGCGAAAACGGGCAGGCCATCGGTATTACAGTCGTCAATGACCGCATCCCCGAAATTGGGACGCAGGCGACGGTGGACGGTGAAAAGGAAATCTGTGCAACCGAGGTGTTCACGCTGACCGATACCGTATCCTACAACCACCTCATCCCCGGCAAGGAGTATGTACTCAAAGGTGCGCTTATGGATAAGAACACGGGCAAAGCCTTTACCGAAAACGGCGAAGCTGTAACAGCCGAAACCGTCTTCACGCCCGAAACTCCGAACGGAACGGTTACGGTATCCTTTACCTTCAATTCAAGGCTCATCAAGGAAAATACAAGCCTTGTGGTTTTTGAAACGCTGTATAAGGACGGCAAAGAGCTTGCCGTACACGCAGACATTGAGGACGAGGATCAGACCGTCAAGATTACCGTTCCCGAAATCGGAACAAAGGCAACCGTGAACGGTGAAAAGACTGCCACTGCCGAGGGCGATATCACCATTGAGGACACCGTTTCCTACAAGAATCTTACGGTCAGTAAGGAATACACCGTTAAAGGCATCCTTATGGACAAGGCAACGGGCAAGCCGTTCCTCGTAAACGGCAAGAAAGTGATCTCCGAGGTCACCTTTACGGCAGAGAAAAAAGACGGAGAGATTACCGTCTGCTTTACCTTTGACGGAAGCGCCGTAACCAAGCAGACGGACATCGTAGTGTTTGAAACGCTCTATCGTGACGGCGTGGAAATCGCAGCTCATGCCGACATTGAGGACGGCGGCCAGACCGTAACGCTCACGCCTCCTGCTCCTCCCGTTCCGCAGACGGGCGACAACTCCAACCTCGGCTTTTGGATCGGACTCGGCGCTGTGGCACTCGGCGGTATCATCGCCGTGGTCATTATCCGTGTGAAATCCCGAAAGGACGAGGATGACGAGTAATGAAAAAGGTGTATGTCTGCGCTCCCCTCGGAGGGAATGTTGAGGAAAACCTCAAAAAGGTTAAGACATATACCGAATATGCACTGAGGTGCGGCACGGCTCCGGTCGTGCCGCATTTCTATGCGGAGTGCCTCGACGATAATGCCCCCAAAGATCGGGAAATCGGCTTGGCAGCGGGAATGTCGCTTCTGTGGCTCTGCGATGAGGTGTGGGTATTCGGAGATACCGTCACGGAAGGCATGAGAGCCGAGTTAAAATTCTGCAAAAACCTCAATATCCGAGTCCGAAAGATAACCGAAAAAGAAATCCAAAAAGCGATTGGAGGTAATCCCTTATGAACCCTATGAAAAAGAAACCTATGAGAATCCTTTTCTCTCTTCTGCTCGTGGCCGTCCTTGTGTCGACTTTCTCCATGACTGCCTTTGCCGCAGGCGATGTGGCAGGTGCAATCGAGAATACTTGGAATGCTGCCAAGAGCCAAATTCAGACGGTAGTCAACAATGTTGTTTTTCCCGTGTGCGATATGATCCTCGCCATCCTTTTCTTTGTGAAGGTCGGGACGGCGTACTTCGACTACAGAAAGCACGGACAGTTTGAATTTGCCGCTCCGTGTATTCTTTTTGCCTGCCTTATTTTCACACTGACCGCGCCGCTTTATATCTGGTCAATAATCTGAAAAGCGTGCAATCGGCACAAAACAAGACTGAATTTCACAAAAAAATCACCCTTAAATCACTTGCTAATACATTCTGTATGGATTTGCGATTGTTCTAAAAACTGTATTAGCCGTTTATACTATGTATAAGAGAGTTAGTAACCGAAAGGAAACGGGTGATGTTATGATAGATAAAAGAATCGGACAGCGAATCAAAGAATGCCGCGAGAGGATCGGGCTTACGCAGGAGCAGTTCTCGGAAAAGACAGGACTTTCCGTCAATTATATTTCCACGGTGGAGCGCGGCGGCTCTTTTCCGAGATGCGAAAGGCTGATCACCATATTGAACGGCCTGCAGGTCTCGGCAGACGCCATCTTCTGTGATGTGATCGACCATGCGGTCGAATACAAGGAGAACGAGCTCAGCCGCCGTCTTTCCGCACTGCCTGCGGAGGAACAGAACAGGATCCTGCAAATGCTCGACCTCATGATAAAGCAAGCGGAAAACAACAAATAACGGTATAAATTATCGGACTGCACGGTTTTCGTGCAGTTTTTTGTTTTTCGACACTTTGTTTCGACAGATTTTTCTGTTATAATGGTGTAAACTGTGTATAAGCGAGTTAGATACACTTGCTAATACACATACAAGGAGAACAGAAAAATCATGAACAAGACTTGCTGCTTCACAGGACACAGACCGAAATCCCTGCCCTTCGGTTACGACGAAGGTGCGGAAGGCTGTAAAAGACTGAAGGCACTGCTGACCGAGGGCATTGAAAAACAGATCACCGAAAACGGCGTGACGCATTTCATCTCCGGCATGGCGATGGGTGTGGACATCTACGCAGCCGAGGCGGTGCTGGAGCTCAAAGAAAAGTATCCGCACATAACGCTGGAATGCGCCATTCCCTGCGAAACCCAGGCAAATCGCTGGAGCGAAGGCTGGCGGAACAGGTACTTCGATATTATCTACCGCTCCGATGACGCACAGACGCTGCAAACCCACTATACCTCCGACTGCATGATGAAGCGGAATAAATATATGGTGGACAACAGCGATGTTGTGATAGCCGTATGGAACGGTGAAAAAAGCGGCACCGGAAACACGGTGGACTATGCTTTGAAAAACGGGAAAAAGGTCATCATCATTGATCCGAATACACTGAAATGACGCTTGTAAACGGCGCAGGAACCGCTGCAAACTCAGAGATTGCGGCGGTTTTATTTTGCGCTGGACTTCTGCCGCAGTGTGTGGTATGTTGTGTGACTTGGGAAGGAGGAATGACCGATATGGGATTTTTTTACAAGCTGTTCAACGGCGAGATCTGCCCGATAGAAAACCTCGTCAGGCAAACGCCCGAATACGCCAAGGCACTTCACGAGCTCGCCGCCGCTTCCGAGAAATTGGAAAAGTCGCTGACGCCCGAACAGTCGGATCTGTTCTACGCAATGAAAAACGCCAAAGCGGAGATGGAAACGCTTCTGCAGGCCGAAGCGTACCGAATGGGCTTCATAGACGGTTTGGAAATGAAAAAAGACATAGAAACAAATGGGAAAGCCGCTGACTGATTAAGAGTCGGCGGCTTTTCTCATGCGGCAGACACCTCGTCTGCCGTTTTCATTTAGAAATGAGGTGGTAATCATTTTTGACTGGTTAGGCGATATCTTTTCGGGGATCGGCAGCGCCATCGGCGATGCTATGGACTTCCTCGGAACACAAATATCCAATGCCATTTGGGACGCAATGCTCAAATGGTTTTATGAAATCATCTATGGCGCTATCGCAGACTTCTTCGAGATGATGGGCAATATGGGCGCGGATGTGTTTGACCTTGAATGGGTAAAAGCAACCGTAAAGCTGTTTACTCTTTTCGGCTGGGGCTTGTTCGTGGCCGGAACGGTTGTGGCAGTATTCGATGTGGCCATCGAGTATCAATGCGGCAGAGCCAATGTGAAAACAACGGCACTCAACATCATAAAAGGCTTCTTTGCCTGTTCTCTCATCGGAATCGTGCCGATAGAGTTATACAAGTTTTGCATCAGCCTGCAAAACACATTTTCCCACGACCTTGCCCGAATTTTTGCAGGAACACAGTCGCTGGATCTTGCAGGACAAAGCACCTCGGTGCTGCAGGGCTCGTTTATGGTGGCGGCCACCGCGGAATACAAGCTCTTTAATCTGCTTGCGATGATAGCCTTTGCCTACTGCATTATTAAAATATTCTTTCAGAATATCAAGAGAGGCGGTATTCTCCTTGTGCAGATGTCTGTCGGTGCATTATATATGTTCAGCGTACCGAGGGGCTATGCCGACGGCTTCAACCAATGGTGCAAGCAAGTCATCGCAATCTGCCTTACGGCATTTATGCAGACAACATTGCTTTTCTTGGGGCTTCTGACCTTTCCGCAGAATATGCTGCTCGGCCTCGGCATTATGCTGGCGGCCAATGAGGTGCCGAGAATTGCGCAGCAGTTCGGGTTGGATTCAAGCGTCAGAGTAAACATGATGAGCGTAGTCCACGCCACCACAACGGCAGTCAACCTGACCCGCAGTGTGGCAAAGGCCGCAGGCAAATAACGGAGGTGTCTATGGAATATTACAAGGAAGCAAACAGATTTTTGCAGAAGTACGGCTCGGACGCATTCAAAATCATTGCCGCATATGAGGTTGCAGCGGACATTTCGCAGACGGAACGGTATGCCAATTGGTATGGAGATTACGGTATTTTTGAGCCGTCACTAAATGAGGATATGACCTATGATAAACTCCTCTCCCGTTACAAGGCAGGGCTTAAATATCTCGGCATCATCAATGATCAGACCAAAGCAGTGTGCGACAATTTCCTGTCGGAACAGCTTGCAGAGCATATCCGTGAGCAGTTTGAAAATCACAATGCCGACGCCGAATACCGTCCGGCATCCGTTATAACTAAAATGGATACGCCGGAATTCACAAGGGATATGCTTGCAGTCGACCGAGATATGGAGGTGGACTGCGACATCGGGCATCAGATCACCTGTTACCTCGAAACATGGTTCGATGTGGACAAGAAATTCGGAACGGACACGGCTGCGGACGATGACAAGTGGCTGAATCTGTACGCCAAATACGACCCGTTTGCCGACACGCTCCGGCTTGAATTTACCGTCACGACCGCCGATTCCTGCGAGGAAGGCGAATATGTACCGACCGTTGCGGAGTCGCAGCTCATCAAGGATATGATCTCTGAGAAGCTCCGTGAGGAATACGGACAGACGCCCAAGGAATTCTGCGAGGATGTCGGCGGCATAGAAATCGGAGGAATGACGCAATGACACAATATATCTATCCGCAGAACTTAAAAGCCACAGCCAACCTGTGGCTTTGGAGCTTGCGGGACTTTGTAATACTTGCGGTAGCCGCACTGTTGTCGGTTCTCGCACTTGTGCAGCTGCATATTTTCTTACCGGCCGTGGCTGTTTTATGCTACGGCTTTTTAACGATCCGCATGGACGATACCACCGTACTCGACTTCATGCGTTACGCCGTGCGGTATTTAATATCCACACAGCAATACTTTGAATGGAGATGATAATAATGAAACAGCAGAAAAAGAAAAAAGGCCGTTCGGTGCAGGATCTGCTCGGTATCAAAACCTTTACGAAATACGGCCTCTCAACCAACAAGGGCGAGCTGCTCTTTTACCTTGTGTCGCCCACAAATATATCGGTGCTCTCCCACACTAACATTGAGATCAAGATACGCCATCTAATGATGGTGCTGTCGGCGCTACCCGACATTGAGATCGTCTGCACCGACTCGTCCGAATGCTTCGACGATAACAAAGCCTATCTGACCGAACGCCTTGAAGTTGAGGAAAATGCAAAGGTCAGGAAACTCATCAAAAAGGACATCGAATTTCTTGACACCATTCAGGTAGAAATGGCAACCGCCCGTCAGTTTTTCTTTGTCGCCCGAATTAAGGGGCAGAAAGAAAAACAGGTCTTTGAAACCGCAAACCGCATTGAGAGCAAAATCGTCGGCGAGGGCTTTGAGGTACACCGCCTTAAAAAGCCGGAGATCAAACGCATCCTTGCTCTCTATTTTGAGGCAAGTATGCAGGGCGAAGCAATGCCCGACATTGACGGCGAACAGTTTTACGAGGGTACGGACGATGAGGACGAGGAATAAGCCCGCCCTCATATTTTTCTGCCTTCTGCTGTCGGCGGCTGCCGTGCTTGCAGGCGCAAATATCTATTCGGAGTTAAAAGAACGGCAGAAAGAAAAAAAGGACTTTGCCTCCGTCGCAGAAATTGCCAAACTGCCGATGACCGTAGCTTCGGAAGGATCCGTGTCGGACACGGAAACAGAACCGAGCACAGAGACGACCGAGCAATCTGTGGCAGAACACAATATACAGGCTCTCATTTCGGAAAACGCCGACTGCATCGGGTGGCTCTCTATTGACGGCACAAACATCAGTTATCCCATTATGCACACACCGTCCGATCCGCAGAAATATCTCCGCCGAAACTTCTACGGCAAGTACAGCCAAAGCGGTGTGCCGTTCCTTGACGGACGGTGCGACCTTCAAAGCACCAACCTTATTATTTACGGTCATAACATGAAAAACGGTACAATGTTCTCCGACCTCAAAAGGTATGTGGACAGAGATTTTCTGAACGCGCACCGGACCGTAAAATTTGAAACCACAGACGGAGTACAAACCTTTATCGTAACCGAGGCGCTGAAAACAAACACCTCGGACGCTTGGTATGACCGCATTGCCGCCGAGGACGGCAGACAACTCATCCTCTCCACCTGCTACGGATCGGGCAAGGACGGCAGGTTGCTCATTATCGCCGCAGAAAGCTAAACGGCAGAAAGGAAAATATTATGCTCAAAAGAAAACCGAAAGTATTGACGCCGGAGCAGGTAGAGGAAATCCGCACCAAGGACTTCTTCGACATGATCCTGCCCGGCACTATAAAATTTTTATCCGACCATTATATCGTCGGCGACAGTTATCGCTGCGTGTGGGCGGTGCGGGAATATCCGCCCTCCACCGAGGAACAGGCCATTCTCTCGCAGCTTGCCGACCGCAACGGCGTGACCCTTCGCATTTACCATAGGCTTGTGGAATCTATGGAACAGCGTAAAATCATTCAAAACGCCACCCGCCGTAACCGACTCAAAAGCGGCGGCAACGATGTCAACGAAACCATCGAGGCCGAAGGCAATTTGCAGGATGTTATTGAACTGCTCGCCAATCTCCGCAAGAACAAAGAGCCGCTCCTCCACTGCTCGGTGTTTATCGAGCTGAAAGCCAAAAGCATGGAAAAGCTCAAGGAATTGCAGAGCGATATCGCCATGGAGCTGACCCGCTCCAAGATTTCCGTTGACCGCTTAACCCTCCGCCAAAAGGAAGGTTTTTTGTCGGTCATCCCGACAGGCTGCAATCAGTTCGGCGCACAGTATGAACGAGTCCTGCCTGCATCCTCGGTCGCCAATATGTACCCGTTTAATTTCAGCGGAAAGACAGATCCCCACGGCTCATATATCGGCAGAGATAAGTACGGCACGAATATCCTTGTGGACTTCGACCGCAGGGCCGAGGACAAAACTACAAGCAATATCCTCATCCTCGGAAACAGCGGTCAGGGCAAGATTTATCTTCTGAAACTCATTCTCACCAACATTCGTGAGTCGGGCAAGAGAATCATCTGCCTCGATCCCGAATCGGAATACGAGGATCTGTGCGAAGCTCTCGGCGGCTGCTATATTGATTTTATGTCGGGCGAATGCACCATCAATCCGTTAGAGCCGAAAGCATGGACGGACAGCGTTGAGGATATCGATGCCAACACACCCGAAGCCTTCAAAAAGGTCACAAGGCTCAGTCAGCACATTGCTTTCCTAAAAGACTTCTTCCGCAGCTACAAGGATTTTACCGATGCACAGGTTGATACCATCGAAATCCTGCTCTCCAAGCTGTACGCCCGATTCGGCATTACCGACACCACGGACTACAGCGTAAAGAAGCCTTTGGACTTTCCCATTATGGAGGATTTCTATAAGCTCTGCGAGGAAGAGTTTATGGCTTATGACAAGCAGAGAAAATACCTCTATACAGAGGAAACGCTCCAAGAGGTTTGCCTCGGAATCCATTCCATGTGCGTCGGTTCGGAAAGCAAATACTTCAACGGTCACACCAACATCACAGACTCCAACTTCCTTGTGTTCGGCGTGAAGGGACTTATGGATACCAACCGCCGACTCAAAGACTGTATGCTGTTCAATATACTTTCCTTTATGAGCAATGAATTGCTGGGCAAAGGCAATACTGCGGCATCGGTGGACGAGCTGTACCTCTTCCTCTCGAATATGACTACAATCGAATATCTGCGTAACTGCATGAAGCGTGTGCGTAAAAAGGACTCCTCGGTCATTCTGGCAAGTCAGAATATCGAGGATTTTTTGATTCCGACCATTCGGGAATTTACAAAACCGCTGTTCTCAATCCCGACACATCAGTTCCTGTTCAACGCCGGACAGATCAACCCGAAGGAGTATATGGACGCCCTGCAGGTCGAGCCTTCGGAATTTGAACTCATCAAATATCCCGAACGAGGCACCTGCCTTTATCGCTGCGGTAACGAAAGATATCTGCTCCAAGTCATTGCACCCGAATACAAGGCGGCCATCTTCGGAAAGGCAGGCGGGCGATGAGCGCAACGGTAGCGGCGGCTCTTAAAAAGATAGCCGTTGCCATACTCACTGACAAGAAATTACGCAAGGCGGTGCTGGGCATTGTCCTCGGAATTATTATCATTGTCATAATGCCTGTGGTTGCCGTTATCGCTCTTTTTAACGGCGATATCAATATCGACACCGACAGGCTTCAGCAAATCGTGGTCGAGGAAATGTCCGATGAGGAAAAAGCAAAGCTGCAAGCGGTTGAGGATACGATGAAGGCCATTGAAACGGCCATGACCGAAAAAGGCTTTACGGCAGAAAGAATAAAAGAAGCACAGGTGCTGTACACCCTCGCTTTATACGACCACTCCAAATCGGACGGCTTTGTAGATAAGCTCGTCGGGTGCTTTGCAGAGGATCAAACGGACGAGCAGCTCATCGCCGCCGTCAACGCCGCATTCGGCACGGAACTGAAAGCCGAGGACTACAGCAAGATAATGAATTCGATTCGTGCCAACAGCATCAACACCTCGGGTTTCACCGATCCGCACAGTAAAAACAATCTTGACCTTGTGGAATGGGCAAAGCAGGCACAGTCTCACGGTTGGGGCTATGTATGGGGCAGCTACGGCGAGGTGCTTACGCAGAAAACGCTGAACTCGAAAGCCAAGCAATATCCCGATGAGGTCGGCAGCAAGGCAGACTTTATTAAGACACATTGGCTCGGCAGACGGACTGCGGACTGCATCGGACTGATTAAGGGCTACGGCTGGCTGAACACCCAAACGGGTACTATCGAATACGGCACAAACGGTATGCCCGACATCGGCGCAGACACGATGTTCAATAACGCCACCGAAAAAGGTACGATTGACACGCTCCCCGAAACGCCGGGGCTTGCTCTTTGGCACAGCGGTCACATCGGAATCTATATCGGAGACGGTAAAGTGATACACGCCGCCAACACCCATGCAGGCGTTATTATCTCCGATGTTTCCGGCAGCGGCTTTACGCATTGGCTCAAGATTCCGTATATCGACTATGAGGAGCAAACAGAATGAAAGGAAAGGTCAATATGGATAAAAACAAAATCCGGCAGCTTGCCGACTACGCTATCAACGAGTGCTGCGACCATTCGGAGGATTGCTATTGGACAATCTCCTATGACGAGCTGTATTACCACTTCGGTGCGGAGGTTTCCGACACCAATGAAAACGGCAAACTGCTGGAAGAAGAATTACGGCAGAGAGAAGAAGTCAACGAACTGATCATGACCGAGGACTGCATCGAAATGACCTGTCATCTGCAGTACTGTCATAACTGCCAAGAGAATCCGGTGAGTCTGCTCTCCATTCTCGGCTGTAACATTTATGACGAACACGAAACCGAACACCACCATGAGCCTGCGAACAAATCCTCCGATGAGGACGAAACGCAGGCTCTTTCTATGTAAAGGAGAACATGATATGAAAAAGACAACCTTCAACATCTCATTTGACGAGGACAAGGCATCCGCCCTTGTCCTTTATCTTTCACAGAAAGGTACGACCGCCGAAGCGGAACTCGAAAAAGCGCTGGACGCTCTTTACACCAAAACCGTGCCTGCAGGTGTGCGTGATTTTATCGACATGAAATCCGGCACCGTTTCTTCCTCTGCCGTGCCGAAGCCGAGAAAGCCGAAGCTCCCCAAAACGGAGCATACGGAGGTCAGTGAGGTAAGTGCCAATGAGCGACATTGATATTACCCTGTACCTTAACGAATACCGTGTGCGGGCATTGGCAGACGCCCTCGGCAGTCAGACCGCCGAAACGGTCGAAGATAAATTGACTGAGGCGTTCGATATGCTTTATCAGGATTATGTTCCGGACGAACTGCGTGCAACCATCGAGGCAACGATTGAAAGAGAGGACGCCGCAGAGCAGGCACGGCTGGAAGCAGTCCGACGCTTTGCGGTCTACCACATCCGTGAAAACGGTGAAGACCGGCATTTCACAAGCGACTACTTCCTCTCCCCGATGCAGGCTGCGTATCGATACCGTCTCTATGAGCGCGGCGAGTTATCCGCTGCCCCCGAAACCTTCGCCGATGCTTTTATTGAAACGAATCCTGTCAGCCTTGAATATTTCGGCAAGGTCTGTGCGGATATCCATGCGGATGACCGAGTCACTGCACTGCTCGAATTTGATTTGGACGAAGGCAGGGTCAGTGTTTACAACGGCACGGATAACGAATGGCAGACCTACTCTCTGCATGATTTTTCCGTTGCGGCTTACAAGGCGTTTCGCTCCGATTATCGCAGCGAAGAATGTCGCCGCGAGATATTCAACAGCAGCCTTGCGGGAAAGGAAGTGGATCTGTCAGAAACCGATGACGAAACCGAGGCTCCGATGATGCAGATGTGACCGCCCTGTGCGCCCCTGTGTCGCCCCGTGTGGCGAGATACAGCCTCACGACGGGTAAACACAAGCCCTGCAAAGGCAAAGAGCCGTTTGTGGCGGTTTTCGCACCCTTTTGCGGAAATCGGCAGGCGGTACGAAAATAAGCAGGAGAAAGCGAGGGGTTGCCTTGCTTTCCCTCGCAGGACACAGCGGACGGCAACGCCGACCGCATAAGGCTTTGCAGGGATTTTGAGGGC
>OGQB01002782.1_pt1 | contig 12188 bp, 9 predicted proteins | sample 1553071 | NCBI WGS metagenome assembly OGQB01 (sample SAMEA2580284, study PRJEB22360) | human gut metagenome | biome: human gut; feature: human-associated habitat; material: faeces | place: Denmark | collected 2008/2010
GAAGCTGCCAGTGGCAGGTTCCGTAGGTAAGCGCCGGATCTCAAAGCTTGCCCTAAACGCCCACAAAGTGTTCCCCTTTCTGATCCCGCACTCCCGCCCCGGTTTTTCGGCGTCCGCGTAGCCAATAAAAATAAGAAACCTCAAGAATTTTCCCCCTTCAGCGCCTGCGTAATCCCCTTCACCGAAGAAGCATACTCCATCGGCGCCATCCCCGTAGCCTTCTTAAACTGCTTCGAAAAATAAGGCAGCGAACTATAAGACAAAAACCCTGCGATCTCCGTCAGATTTTTCCGTCCGTCCCGGATCATATCCTTTGCCCGCTGAATCTTCAGTCCGTTAAAATATTCCATCGGACCACATCCCTTCTCCTTCTGAAATAGTTTCTGAATCGAAGAACGGCTCAGCGAAAAATGCTCACACAGCTGATCCAGCGAAAGCTGTTCACAGATATGAAACTCCATAAACTCTGTGATTTCTTGTAAACGCTTCTCCCGTGTTCCCGAAAGCTCTACCGGACTCACGAACGTCCCCGTGATCCGCCGGCGCGGAAAAACATCAGGCTTTGCATTATTTTGAAGTACTGTGACAAGAAAAAGCTCCAGATACAGCAGAATCATCTGCTGGGAACCAATCGGTGCATCCGCCCGAAGCTTGACCTGTTCCACGGAAGGAATATTCATCGGTGTGGATAATACTTTCCGGGCAGTGTCGAGAATGTGGGAAACCAACGTCCGTTCCTCCATATTTAATGTCATCTTTTTTCCACGGAATTCACCCATTGCCGGAGAATGACTGACAAAAGAGACAGCAACAAGATTTGGTGAAGAATTTCCGACTGAGCGGATCGCATGAAACTCATTTGGTTCATGAAAAATAATATCTCCGGCGTGAAGTGTAAACTGATGTTCTCCGCCCTGAACGATCACGCTGCCTTTATCAGCATACATAAATTCCCAGAAATCATGGGATTCCCCACGGAATACAAAATCCCGCATATATTCAAAATAATGAATCGTGATGATCGAATCAATCACAATCTCGCGTTTCAGCTTTGTTTCAATATAAGTCATAAGTGAACACATCCCTCCGAATACCCTTATTTTACCAGAGAACATGGTAATCCACAACAAAAGGATCGGCCTGATTTCGTGCAAAATAAGCGCTTTATTATGGTAAAACGCTAAAAAGCATACGCAATCAGACAATAAGAGTACACAATAAGACAACTCAAAAACGAAAAAACTGGTTATAATGAATAAAACAAAAACAACTGTCTGAGGGACAAGGACGAACAGTTGACAAAGGAAAAAATAAAGAGGCAAACACCTATGATGATAATTGAAAGAGGAAATACGAAAGTCTGTTTCTGTCAGGAGACTCTGGCGGTGACGGTAGAAAAGGATCAGACCCGCTGGGAATGGGCGGATGGCTTTCAGCCGAAACTGATCTGTAAAGAAGGAAGCTTTTCTTTTCTGGATGCAGTAACCATCACCCATGAAACCTATACTATGGGTGTCGGCATCGGAATCCGAAGCTGTTTTGAGGGATTTGAAAAAGACGGCGTGACTTATCCGTATGCTTTTGAGACACTGATTTGGATGGAAGATACCACAGAACAGGTATATTTCGAATGGGTTCCGTTAAAAGAAGAAGGGCTTCAGGTTGAAAAAGTACTCTGGCCGGGTCAGATGGCTTTTGAAGAAAAGAAAGACAGCTGGTATACGCTGCTGACACATCAGCAGGGTATTCTGATTCCGAATGACTGGGAGATACCGTTGTCTGCGATTCCGTTTGCAGGATTCTTTGAAACAGCAGGCGGATATATGCCATGGTTCGGTCAGGTAAAAGACAGACAGGGGTATATCGCAATCTGCACCACACCGTGGAATGCAGGATACTATGCCGAGCATCCGGCAGGCGGTCCATACACCCACGTCGGCGTATACTTTGAACCGAGTCTCGGAAAGATGGATTATCGCAGAGTGATGCGATATACTTTCCTGGATGACTGTGATTACAATGATTTGTGTAAAGAATATCGGTCTTATGTAAACGAACAGGGAAGATTAAGAACGCTGGAAGAAAAAGCGGCAAGAAATCCTTCCGTCAACGATCTGATCGGATGTGCTTTCGTTCACAAGGGAATCAAAACCCAGGTGCAACACAACTCCGATTTCTTTGATCCGGAGAATCCGGAAAAGAACAATCATCTGACAACTTTTGCACAACGTACAAAAGAAATCAGAGAACTTCATGAGCAGGGAGTGGAAAAGCTGTATCTTCATCTGGATGGCTGGGCACAGCCGGGATATGACAACCAGCATCCTGATTACCTGCCGGCGTGTAAAGAGGCCGGTGGCTGGGAAGATATGAAAGAACTGGCAGATACCATGCACGAATGTGGTTATATGTTTGGTATCCATGATCAGTACAGAGATTTTTATAAAGCTGCTCCAAGTTTTGATGAAAATTATGCCTGCAGATTACCGGATGGAAGTATTCCGGAGCACCAGAGATGGGCGGGAGGTCCACAGTCATATCTGTGTGCAACACAGGCACCGTATTATGTGAAGCGCAATTTTACCGAGATCAAAAAACACGGAATCCGGCTGGATGGTGCTTATCTGGATGTATTCACCTGTAACGAAGGAGATGAATGTGACAATCCGGAACATCGCATGACACGTAGAGAATGTTATGAATTCAGAGGAAGATGCTTTGAGTATCTGCTCTCCCAGGGTATCCTGCCAAGTTCGGAAGAAGTAAGCGACTGGGCAGTCCCGAGTCTGGTTTTCTGTCATTACGCACCGTATGATTTTATGATGAAAAAACCGGGAACACCGAAAGAAGGAGTTCCGGTACCGTTATATAATCTGGTATACCATGACTGTGTGATTCAGCCATGGATGATGGATAAAGTAAGTGAAACGGAAGATTACATGCTGTACGCTTTGTTAAATGGCGGCGCACCCTATCTGATCCGTGACGCGGCTTATCCGAATATCGACGGAGCTTTTGACGATAACGTAACACTGAGTCGAAAAGAAGAAATCGAACGTAGCAAGGCAGTGACAGAATTACATAAACAGGTGGCAAAATGCGAGATGCTGCATCATGAGATGGTAAATGGAGATTATATGGTACAGGAGACAACGTTCTCCGACGGAACCGGTGTACGGGTGGATTTCAGAAAACAAACGTACCAGATCTTCCATAAATAAAACGATTCAATACGAAAAGACAACGAGAGGGAGCCAAAGCGGGCATGTGTACAGGAAGGCTGTGCATACCCGCTTTTCCCGTATCAGGCTGAGAAAATTATGGCATTTTCAAAAAAAAATGTTATAATGATGCAGAATAAATAGTTAAAACAAATACGTATGTAAGTGGGTAACCCTTTTGGCTAGTACAACGTAAGCACGGAACAGTTACTCATTTTCATAATAGAGTAACCCGACAATGAATATTCCAACAAAGGAAAAAGGAGAGAAAAGTCATGAAAAATATGAAAAAAATTGCAGCACTGGGTATGTCTGCTGTCATGGTAGCAGGTATGATGGCCGGATGCGGAAGCAGCAGTGATTCTTCCAGCAGTGACAGCAAGGGAAGTTCCAAATCCGGTGACAAAGTAGAACTGACACTGGGTATCTGGGATGAAAATCAGAGAGATGCCATGCAGAAAATGATCGATGCATATGAAGCAGAAAATGATAACGTATCCATCAGCATCCAGCTGACACCATATAAAGGTGGAGAATACTGGACAAAACTGGAAGCATCTGCAGGCGGCGGAACAGCTCCTGACGTATTCTGGCTGAATGTTCTGCATCTGGATTCTTACGTGGAAGGTGGTATCCTGGATGATCTGTCTGATGCAATCGCATCTTCCGACATCAAAGATAACTTCGCTGAGACTCTGGTAAACAACTATGTCCGTGACGGTAAAAACTACGCAGTACCGAAAGACTTCGATACCAACGCTCTGTGGTACAACAAAGACCTGTTCGATCAGGCTGGTGTGGAATATCCGACCGATGATATGACATATGATGATCTGGTTGCTCTGGCAACTGAACTGAAAGACAAACTGCCGGATGGTGTATATCCGTTCGCCTGCCCGGTTGACTCCCAGACATGGTATTATCAGACTGTATACGCAAACGGCGGCTGGATCCTGAACGATGACGCTACCGAAACAGGATACGGTGATGCAAAAACACAGGAAGGTATCCAGTGCTGGATCGACATGATCGATGCCGGTCTGTCACCAAGTGCCTCTACTCTGTCTGAGACAGGTTCCGATGCCATGTTCGAAGGCGAGCAGATCGCTATGACACTGGCTGGTTCTTACATGGTTCCGGAATACGCTTCCAACGATACCATCAAAGACAAAATCGACTGTGTAGAAGTTCCTACCTTCAATGGTGTAGAAGACAACTGTATCAACGGTCTGGGATTCGCAGTATATGAAGGATCCAAACAGAAAGAAGAAGCTGAGAAATTTGCAATCTGGATGGGAAGCTCTGAAGCTCAGAAGATCCAGGGCGAAACTGGTGTAGTAATCTCCGCAAGAGAAGACGCACAGCAGTATTTTGCAAAAGCAAATGAGCAGTACAACCTGGCAGCATATACAAACCACTCCGCTGAAGCTTATCCACTGCCGGTATGCGGCAAAGCAGCAGAACTGTATGATATGGAATCTACCTGGTTAACAAAAGCTTATACGGGCGAAATGTCACTGGCAGATGCCTGCTCCGGCCTGAAAGAAGAAGCAGACGCTCTGTTAGCAAAGTAATAAAGTAGGTGAAAGAATGGCTGACGTGAAAGCAAAAGTAAAGACGCCGAAGAAAAAAGCGTCGAAAAGAGAGAAAAAAGACTGGATTGCCGCATATATCCTGATTGCACCCGTTACCCTGGGTCTGCTGGTGTTTTATATCTGGCCGTTTATCCAGAATGTCTGGTTCAGTTTTAATGATGTAAACAAATTTAATATGTCTACTTTTGTAGGTCTTGCGAACTACAAAGAAATGATCGGTGACAAAGAAGTATGGAGAACCTTCGGCAATACCCTGAAATACGTTATCGTAACCGTACCGGTAGGGCTGGCGTTATCCACTTTCCTTGCGGCTTTACTGAATGCAAAGATCAAAGGAAAATCCATTTACCGTACCCTGTATTTCCTTCCTTCGGTTACCATGTCTGCAGCTGTGGCCATGGTCTGGAAATGGATCTACAATGAACAGATGGGTATCCTGAACAGCGCTATCAAAGCCATGGGAGGAACCGGTCATAACTGGCTGACTGATTCCAAGACAGCATTGTTTATGATTATGATCGTAGGTCTCTGGATGACGGTTGGTTATAACATGATTATCCTGTTGGCAGGTATGCAGGGAATCAACAGTGTGTATTACGAAGCAGCCGCTATCGACGGTGCAAGCGAAATTACTCAGTTTTTCAAAATCACGGTACCGATGCTGACACCGACAGTCTTCTTCGTTATGATTACATCCATCATCAGTGGTTTCCAGGTTTTTGATACTGTTTACATGATGATCGGCAAAGCAAGTCCGGCATTCGAGGCAACACAGACCGTTGTGGCACTGTTTTACCGGACAGCGTTCGACTATGGTTATAAAGGATATGCAGCAGCTATTTCTATTCTGATCTTCGCAGCGATTATGATCGTGACCGTGATCCAGATGATCGGACAGAAGAAATGGGTGAACTACGACTAAGGAGGAGTGAGAACATGAAAGGTAAATTTAAGCTAAATCACCTGATCGTCCATCTGATCCTCCTGGTCGGAGTGATCGTGGTTGTATTTCCATTTGCATGGATGATCCTGACATCATTTAAAACATCCGGTGAGGCGATGAAGATTCCGCCGACAATTTTCCCGGAAAAATTCGTTACAACGGCATATCATACCATTGTAACTTCTGCAATTCCGTTTGCAACTGTTTATATGAATACGATCATTACCACCGTGGTTACCACACTGGTACAGATTGTATTCTGCTCCATGGCAGGTTATGCGTTCGGACGTATCGAGTTCCCGTTCAAGAATGCAATCTTTATTCTGGTGTTATCTGTACTGATGGTACCTGGACAGATCTTCCTTCTGCCACAGTATCAGATCGTTCAGAAACTGGGACTGCTGGATACGATCCCGGCACTGTTTCTGCCAAACCTGTTCAGCGCGTTCGGTACTTTCCTACTGAGACAGTTCTTCATGTCTCTGCCGAAAGAACTGGAAGAAGCAGCCATTGTGGACGGATGCGGACGTTTCCGTATCTTCGCACAGATCATGCTGCCGCTGATCAAACCGGGTATCGTGGCAATGTCCATCTTTACCATCAAGTTTGCATGGAATGACTTCATGTGGCCTCTGATCGTCAACACTTCTATGAATAAGATGACACTGGGACCTGCACTGTCTACCTTACAGGGACAGTACACCACAGAGTATCCGATGCAGATGGCCGGTGCGGTTCTCGCCGTACTGCCGCTGGTAGTGATGTTCTTCATCTTCCAGAAACAGTTCATCGAAGGTGTTGCTCAGTCCGGTATCAAGGGCTGATGCTCAACCTATTGACAATGTAGGAAATCACATGCTACTATAATCCACAGAATTGTGGGTTTCAAATGAGAAAAAAAGATTTCGGGACTTTCAGTTCCCGGAATCTTTTTCTTTATATAAGGAAAGTCATGAAGAGGACAGGGAGAAAAAAGAATGGAAATGACAATACAGGAAGTAAAACAACTGGACAAAGACAACTATCAGATCATCGATATCCGTGATGATAATGAGATCGCTCACGGTGCGATTCCGGGAGCGGTTGCGCTGAAAGTGGAAGAAATTGCGGAGAACCCGCTGGTGGATAAAAGCAAAAAACTGGTGATCTGCTGCAGCAGAGGAAAATACAGTCAGGAAGTGGTTCCGGAATTGATCGAAAAAGGTCTGGATGCCGTCAGCTTAAAAGGCGGTTATATCGCCTGGCTGATGGATCTGATGCGGGAAGATCAGGAAAAAGACATCAGTGCCGATGTGGAAAAAAGCATCCGTAAAAAGTTCCGCAAATCCATCTGGTGCAAATTTACAAAAGCCATCAATCAGTATGAACTGGTTAAAGAAGGGGACTGTATCGCAGTCTGTATCTCCGGTGGAAAAGATTCGATGCTGATGGCAAAACTGTTTCAGGAACTAAAACTGCATAACAAGTTTTCTTTTGATGTGAAATTCCTGGTGATGGATCCGGGATACAGCCCGGAAAACCGCAAGGTGATCGAAGAGAACGCAAGAAAACTGAATGTTCCGATTACAATTTACGAATCGGATATTTTTGAGGCAGTCTTCCATGTAGATCAGTCCCCGTGCTATCTGTGTGCGAGAATGCGAAGAGGGCATCTCTATCATTACGCACAGGAACTGGGCTGTAACAAGATTGCTCTCGGCCATCACTATGACGATGTCATCGAGACCATCCTGATGGGTATGCTGTACGGAGCACAGGTACAGACCATGATGCCAAAGCTGCACAGTACCAATTTCGGCGGGATGGAACTGATCCGTCCGATGTATCTGATCCGCGAGGACAGCATCAAGGCGTGGAGAGATTATAATGATCTGCATTTCATTCAGTGTGCTTGTAAATTTACTGACACCTGCACCACCTGTAATAACGAAGAAACAAAATCCAAACGTATGGAGATCAAACAGCTGATCCGGACACTGAAAAAGACGAACCCATTTATCGAGAGTAATATTTTCAGAAGTGTGGAAAATGTCAATCTGGATACGGTTGTTGGCTACAAACAATATGGAGAACGTCATTATTTCCTGGAAAATTATGATAAGATGGGTGAATTGAAACAAGAGGAACTGGAGAAGAAAGAAGCAGCACAGGCAGTGCAAGAAAGTTTTTCTGAACAGTAAGACAGACAGAATCTGAGGTGAGCATATGGCAGCTACACTGGAAAAAATCTATGAGGTGGCACTTCATCATTATCATATGAAGCTGGTTGCAGGAAGAGAAGGACTTTCCAACCTGGTGGACTGGGTTCATGTGGTGGAAGAAATGGATTATGTGCATTTCTTAAAAGGACGGGAACTGATCGTAACTACCGGTATCAAGGAACCGGACGATGCACAGCTGCTGGAATTTACCCAGCGGGTGTATGCAACGGGAGCCAGTGGTTTGGTGTTTAATGTCGGACGGTATATCCGGAGTGTGCCAAAAGAAGTGCAGGAATTTGGTGAAAACAATGATTTTCCGGTGTTTGTTCTGCCGTGGGAAGTGCATCTGGTTGACTTTAACCGGGAACTGTGCAATCTGATCTACCGGTCAGAACAGGAGCAGGACGATCTGGAGAGTGCCTTTCGAAAAGCGGTATTTTCTCCGGAAAAGAAAGAAGAGTATCTGCCGGTGCTGGCAAGAGAGGGGATTCACGGAGATACCGGTCTTACGATGGTGCAGTGTTATGTGCCGGCTTCCGGAAAGACCGATATTACCAGCTTTTATTACCGCTTTTTAAGGCAGTGCCAGCAGATTCTTACAAAACGGAATCTGACACATGTAGTCTTTCATCACGACAGGTATCTGACTCTTGTGATGGCGGAATACCGAAAAGAGATTGTGGATCAGGTGCTGGATGCGATGAAACGGTGTGTGCTTAACTCAGCAGAGGGAACAGCGATGTATCTGGCCGTCAGTGAGGGAGAAACGCTGATTGGAAATCTCAGGGAAAAGTATCAGACCCTTTCTTATCTGTGTCGCTGGGCTGCAGATAAAAAGCAGACGCTTTGCCGGGAGAGTGAAATTGGTGTGACAAAACTTCTGCTGGCAGTTCCGGATCGGAGAAAACTATGGGAATATGAGACACAGACCTTGGGAGAGCTGGAGCGGATCGACCAGGAGACAGGAAGTGAATACCTGAAGATCCTGAAAATTTATCTCGAAGAAAACGGCAATATTCAGGAAGTGGCAGCAAAATGCTTCCTTCACCGGAATACGGTGGCATATCATCTGAAAAAGATCAGTGAGATCACCGGGAAGAATCTCGGGGAGACGAGAAACCGGACCCAGTGGGAACTGGCTTATCTGATCCGAAATCTGCGGAAACTGCTGGAATAAATGAGGCGGAGTGAACAGATAACAATGTGAACGGTGCACAAAAACCATGTGCACGGTGACGATGGACAGAACAGGAAAGTGTGATAATATAGGATACAAGCAAAGGCGCGATACAGTTAAAAAGCTGTGATCGTGCCTTTTTGTTTTTTAGATTAGAATTCCACAGGAATGAGACATAAAGGAGGGGACAGAAATGTTAAGAGAAGCATTACCTGAGATTGTAACAGGAAGTGTACCGGGACCGAAAGCTGCGGAACTCTTAAAACGGCGTGATGCAGCGATTCCGAAAGCTATGTGCGGAACTACTTATCCGATCTGTATGGGAAGAGGAGAGGGAGCCATGCTGGAAGACGTGGATGGGAACCGTTTCCTTGACTGGATCGGTGGTGTCGGTGTTCTGAATATCGGATACAGTAACCCGGAAGTTGTTGAGGCAGTGAAAGCCCAGGCAGACAAATATTTCCACGGCATCTTCAATGTCTATGTACATGAAGGATATGTAAAACTGGCAGAGATGTTTGATGAGACAATGCCATGCCGCGGTGACAAGATGAAAACATATTTTGCAAACTCCGGAGCCGAGGCAGATGAAAATGCAATCAAGATTGCAAAAGCCTATACCGGAAGAAATAATATCATCTGTTTCTCCGGTGCATTCCACGGAAGAACCAACCTGACCATGGCACTGACTGCAAAGAAAGTCTACGCCCTTGGTATGGGACCTTTCCCGGCAGGCATCTACCGTGCGGAATTTCCATATTTGTACCGTGCACCGAAAGGATACGCCGAAGAGGAAGCTATTGACTATTACATCGAAAAATTCCTGAAACTTTTCGAGGAAGCCACACCGGCCAGCGATGTGGCAGCTGTTATCCTTGAGCCGTTACAGGGCGAAGGCGGATTCATCCCGGCGCCGATCGAATTTGTAAAGAGACTGAGAAAGATCTGTGATGATAACGGCATCATGCTGATCGCCGATGAAGTACAGTGTGGTAATTGCAGAACCGGAAAATATTTCGCATCGGAATACTGGAAAGAAGCCGGCGCAGCACCGGATATCATCGCCACTGCAAAATCCATGGGAGCCGGCGTTCCGATCAGTGCAATCACCGCAAGAGCAGAAGTTATGGATGCGGCACCGGCAGGAACCATCGGCGGAACCTACTGTGGCAACCCGTTAGCCTGTGCGGCAGCCATCAAAACCATGGAAATCATGAAAGCAGAAGATTACTGTGGAAAATCGATGCATATCGGCAAAGTGGTCACAGAAGCTTTCGAAAAGATGAAAGAAAAATATTCCGTAATCGGGGATGTCCGTGGACTTGGCGGAATGATCGGTGTGGAATTTGTCAAAGACAAAGAAAGCAAAGAACCGAATCCGGAATTTGTAAAGCAACTGATCCAATCGGCATTACAGAAAGGTCTGCTTCTTGAAAATGCCGGTTCCGCAGGAAATGTTATCCGTTTTCTGGCACCGCTGTGCATGACTGATGAGCAGATGGAAGCAGGATTAAAGATTTTCGAAGATGCTATCATAGAAAATCTGTAACCGAAACTTTAGAAATATTCATGAAAATCGCTATAGAATAAAAAACAGAAAATATAAAAAGACGGCAAAGGCGCTGAATAAACAGTTTCCTGCCGTCTTTTTGTTTTGATTTGCGCGGGCAGCAAGTCAAAGTCCATGCTTGCATGAGACCTTGGTGACTGCTGCGATAACTTGTGAAACACGCTCCGCAGGGATGCGTTATAAAACATATTTCATAAACAAAAATCAGGGAGGACAACACTATGAAATTAAAAGACACAGGACTCACATTCCAGGACATCAAAGACAAAGTAGACAAATATATGATCGAGACTTATGAGAGATTCGATTTTCTGGCTGAGACAGCAAAAGATCAGTATATGTATGACGAAAACGGAACTCCTTATCTGGATTTTTATGCAGGAATCGCTGTAAACTCCGCCGGAAACTGTAATGAAAAAGTGGTAGCAGCAGTGAAGAATCAGGTAGAAGATATCATGCATACTTTTAACTACCCTTACACCATTCCGCAGGCTCTGCTGGCAGAAAAAATCTGCACTACCATTGGCATGGACAAGATCTTTTATCAGAACTCCGGTACAGAAGCCAACGAAGCGATGATCAAGATGGCAAGAAAATATGGAGTAGAAAAATACGGACCGAAGAGATACAACATCGTAACCGCATCCATGGGCTTCCACGGAAGAACCTTCGGTGCCATGTCTGCAACCGGACAGCCGGATAACGGATGCCAGATCGGATTCGGACCGATGACGGATGGATTTACCTATGCAGAGTACAATAACCTGCAGGCTTTTAAAGATGCTTGTACCGAAGATACCATTGCGATCATGGTAGAGCCGGTACAGGGTGAAGGCGGTGTTCATCCGGCAACCATGGAATTTATGCGGGGACTGAGAGAATTCTGTGATGAACATGAGATGCTCCTTCTGATCGATGAAGTACAGACCGGATGGTGCAGAACAGGTAAAGTAATGTCCTTTATGAATTATGGAATCAAACCGGATATTGTATCTATGGCAAAAGCTTTGGGTGGTGGAATGCCGATCGGTGCGATCTGTGCAACTGCAGAGGTAGCCAAAGCATTCACCCCGGGATCTCATGGTACGACTTTTGGCGGACATCCGGTATGCTGCGCGGCAGCGCTGGCAGAGGTCAATGAACTTCTGGATCGAGATCTTGCAGGAAATGCTGCAAAGATAGGTGCATATTTTATGGAACAGTTAAAGACGCTTCCGCATGTAAAAGAAGTCAGAGGACAGGGACTCCTGGTTGGTGTGGAATTTGACGATACCATCTCCGGTGTGGATGTGAAACATGAATGTCTGCACAGACATCTGCTGATCACAGCCATCGGAGCACATATTATCCGTATGATTCCACCACTTATCATCACCGAAGAAGATTGCGACAAAGCGGTGGCAATCATCAGAGAAGCCGTAGAAGCACTAGAGCGTGTCTGAAAAATCATTTCCGCAATCTGCAAGCCCCACTTTGCGGTA
>OGQB01002789.1_pt1 | contig 12173 bp, 9 predicted proteins | sample 1553071 | NCBI WGS metagenome assembly OGQB01 (sample SAMEA2580284, study PRJEB22360) | human gut metagenome | biome: human gut; feature: human-associated habitat; material: faeces | place: Denmark | collected 2008/2010
GCTCCCGTCTTCTGTTCGTTCTATAATCCGTTTCATACACACATACAAATCATTGGGTGCTACAAATTACTAACCGTTAATCATCGACAACGCCCCTTGCAATGCCAGTAGCATGACGATGTACCGTATCAGTTTCCCCACAAACATGGAGAAGACAGTCAGAGTGACGTTGCTGCGCATAAATCCCAATGCTATGGCAATGGCCTCTCCTACGAAAGGCAGGAAAGCAAAGAAAGCCATAAGCGCTCCTTTCCCTTGCAGAAAACGCTGCATCTTGTCGATTTTCTCCTTCTTTACCTTGAAGTATTTTTCAATCCAGTCTGTTTTGCCGAGACGTCCCATGTAGTAGCAGGTCATGCCGCCAGCTGTATTCCCCAATGTTGCGGCAAGAACGCAAATGGCGGGGCTTAGCCCTACTTTGACGAGTGCTATCATCACCAACTCCGAACTGAACGGGACAATGCTTCCGGCCAGTAAGGCGGAAATGAAAAGCCCTGCATAACCCCAGTCAATCAGCAACTGTATCAGTGTGTCTACAAAAGCGTCCATAGGTTGAATCCGAATAAAGTGAATAATCCGACCAGCATAATGATGAAAAATATGTTGGAACTCCGGCTATTGGTCAGTACGAACAAATGCCCTATCAGGATGCTGACACCGATGAGCAGCAAAGATAACAAATGGGGATATAAGGCAGGCTGCAAACCTATGTAGGCAAAAATGCAGAAGTTCAGGAATATCAGGAAATGCAAGTAACTGCGCGTGCGTATCTTGTCCTCATATCCGGCAATCAGGCAGTGGCTTGAACTCACTATATATAAAAGGAGTAAATATCCGCTTGTGGCCAGTTCCCATGGCTGAAAATTAAACCGGACAGGGTGGAAATTCACCAGTTCCAGAAACGGTCGGTAGAATAGGTCCATTTGTCCGGAGGTGTAGGCATAGCCCAGCAGGAACCAATAGGGCAGGCTCCAACCGACGAGTGAGGCGAAGAAACTCTTGGTGTGGAGGGACTGGAAGTTATATGCGCCTATCCAGAATATGGGTGCGAAGTACGTGAGTTGCGGAAAAAGCAGACTGCCGGTTCCGATGAATGTGAATGTGTGGAAAAGATAACCGGCAGGCTTGGGATGCTGATAGCTCTTGAACAGGAAAAACAGGGCTATCAGGAAAGCGATCGCCGCTAAATCTCCTGCATATAGTACGTGCAGGCTCGGACAAACGGAAATCAATAGAAAATAAATGCCGGTCTGCACCGATGCACGCATGCGGATGATGGCGAATGCATTGTTCAGGCCGATCAGAAAATAGCCTATGACGGAGTATAGGATAAAACTGGAAAGACGGTTACCCCAGGCTGGAATACATGAGTTGCAGAACGTGTTCCACAAAGGATAATTGTCTTTCTGCACATCCAAATCGGGCAATAAAATAGCGCTCAGTATCCAGCAGGCTACCGACAGGAGAATGGCGACGGGAAGCGTGAAGCGTCCCGCCGTAACCCGGTTTTGGAATCTTTGGGTTCTCATTGCTTGTTAGAGGTCGAATCCGATGTCGCGACGGAAGTATTTGCCTTCGAAGCTTAGCATGTCGGCCACTTTATAACTCTTTTCCAAAGCCTCTTCTTTGGTCGCTCCATACGAACAGACGGCTATGACGCGTCCGCCGTTGGTGACGATGCGTCCGTCTTTTACGGCAGTGCCGGCATGGAACAGGATGCTGTCTGTGGCTTCGGCAGAGTCAAAACCGCTCATCGGATACCCTTTTTGATATGCTTCAGGATAACCGCCGCTGACCAGCATTACGCAGGCTGCTGTGCGCGGGTCAAGCTCCATTGTCTTGGTGTCGAGGTCTACCTTATGTACGCCTTCAAAAAGCTCCACAATATCGCTTTTAATACGTAGCATGACGCTTTCTGTTTCCGGATCGCCCATGCGAACGTTATATTCGATTACCATCGGTTCGTTTTGTACGTTGATAAGGCCCAGGAAGATGAAACCTTTGTACAGGATACCTTCTTCGCGCAAGCCGTTGATGGTAGGTTCTATAATGCGTTTGCGCACCTTCTCCATAAATTCATCGTTGGCGAAAGGAACGGGAGTTACACTACCCATACCACCGGTATTCAGTCCTTTGTCACCTTCCTCGATACGTTTATAGTCTTTGGCTACGGGCAATACCTTGTAATGCTCACCGTCGCTCAGGACGAATACCGAGCACTCTATGCCGCTGAGAAACTCCTCGATAACCACCGTTGCGCTGGCATCGCCAAACATACCGCTGAGCATCTCTTTCAGCTCTTTCCGGGCCTCTTCCAAAGTGGGAAGAATCAGTACGCCTTTACCGGCGCACAAACCGTCGGCTTTCAATACGTAAGGGGCGGTAAGAGTATCAAGAAAGGCAAGGCCTTCTTCCAGTGTATCGGCGGTTACGCTTTTGTAGCGGGCGGTAGGAATGTTGTGGCGCAGCATGAACTCTTTGGCAAACTCCTTGCTGCCTTCCAACTGTGCACCTTTTGCGGAGGGGCCGATAATGGCGATGTGCTGCGTGGAGGCATCTCCTTTGAAGTAATCGAAAATGCCTTGTACCAGCGGGTCTTCAGGACCCACCACAATCATGTCAATTTTCTGCTCAAGGGCAAAAGCCTTGAGGGCGGGGAAGTCCGTAGCCTTTATCTCTACGTTCTCGCCTACTGCGTTTGTGCCCGCATTGCCGGGAGCGATGTACAGTTTTTCTATTTTGGGGCTTTGTGCAATCTTCCAAGCCAAAGCGTGTTCGCGGCCACCTGAGCCAAGTAATAATACTTTCATATAGGTATGTTTTAGTTATTTACGGTTGAAAAAATACTGCTGCTCTATAAATAATCCTCGAAATACCGGGTTATTTTTTCATGCAGATGTATACGGTCACGTCCCTTGACATTATGCGGATGTCCGGGGTAGATGAATAGATCGGGATAAGTGCGCGCGTCGATACATGCCTTCATGAAAGAAAGCGTGTGCTGGGGCACGCAGGTACTGTCGTGGTCATCGTGGATGATGAGCAAATGTCCCTTCAGATTGCCTGCAAGGTTCTTCAGGTTCGTTTCCTTGTAGCCTTGGGGATTACTTTGAGGGGTGTCCATATAGCGTTCGCCGTACATGATTTCATAATAGCTCCAGTCGATGACAGGTCCGCCGGCAACACCTACTTTGAATATCTCCGGATAACGGAGCATCAGGGAGGTGGTCATGTGTCCGCCAAAACTCCAGCCATGAACACCAATACGTTCACCGTCCACATAAGGCAGGCTCTTCAGGAATTCAACGCCTTTTATCTGGTCTTTTCCCTCTTCTATGCCGAGACGACGGAAAGTGACGTTCTCAAATTCCAGCCCGCGGTTTTCACTGCCGCGGTTGTCAAGCGTGAACATGATGTAGCCTTTATTCGCCATGTAGATGTCCCAGCCGCGTATACCGGTCATCCAGCCGTTGGTGACCAATTGGGCATGAGGGCCGCCATACACATAGATAATCGTAGGATACTTCTTGCCGGGATTGAAATCGGCAGGCTTGACAAGGCGGTAGTGGAGATCGGTTTTGCCGTCGGCAGCTTTGATTGTGCCTGTTTCTATCATGGGCATAATGAAGTCTTCATACGGGTTCTTTGCAGTCAGCAGGCTCACGTTTTTCCCGTTTTGTGTAGTAATTATATCTATTTGGCGGGGAATGTCGGGAGTGGAATAACGGTCGATGATGTAACTGCCCGAAGCGGAGAGTATTCCTTCATGGATCCCCTTGCCATTATCCAACGGGGTGCATTTGCCTGTATTCACATTTACCTTATATAAGTTGCTTTGCAGAGGGGACACTTCCGTAGAGGCGATGATTACCTCCCTCTTCTTGGCGTTGAACCCCAAAATCTTTTGCACCAGCCACTCTCCCCTTGTCAGTTGCCTGATGAGTTTGCCGTCCGTATTGTAAAGATATAGGTGATTATAGCCGTCCCGCTGGCTCTGGTAGATGAACAGCGTGTGATCCCAAGGCAGGAACAGGATGGGATGTTGGGGTTCGACGTACTTGGCATGTGTTTCCTCCATGAGGGTGGACACCAGTTCACCGGTTTCGCTGTCATACCGGCAAAGTTTTGCATGGTTCTGCTCGCGGTTCAGTTCTATGAGATAGAGGCTCTTTCCGTCGGGCGCCCAGCTGATATTGGTAAAGTAGCGATTGGTGGGGTCGCCGGTATTCAGGTAAATGGTCTTTTGAGTGTCCGGATTATAAATACCTACGGAAACCTGATGGCTGAGCATGCCTGCCATCGGGTAGCGTATTTTATCTACCAGAGCTATTCTGGGGGTAATGTCCACCAGGGGATAGGGGGTTACCATGCTTTCGTTCATACGGTAAAAGGCCAGAAGATCTCCTTGAGGACTCCAAAAAGTGCCTTTGCTGATGCCGAACTCATTGCGGTGCACACTCTGCCCGCACACAATTCCTTCGGGTTCTTTGGTTACGGCCTTGTTGTCCACAAAAAGGTTGTTCTTTACGGTATAGGCTATGTGTCCTCCTTCCGGAGTATAGTCGATGTTGCTGCCTTTCCTTTTTCCTGCTTGCGGCATGCCTTGAACGAATTCATCTTTTTCAAAGTCGTAAACGATGTATTCCGTAGGCAGTTTGATAAGCATATACGGCTTGTCCGGCCATGGGAACTCAGTGTTATGGAAATGCTGCACTTTACTTCTTTTCTGTCCGGATACGGCTGCTGTTGTCGCCGTAGGGGTTATCAGTGAATTGAGCACCTGATTAACCCTTTCCCGCGTTGTGAGCAGTGTCTCTTTTCCGGTTTTGGGATTGACGGCAAACAATGAGTCGATGCCGGGCTTTATGCATACGTCGCCCCACCACCGCAAATTCGGCAGATTTTCAATGATGCGATAGGTTTCACCACCCGAAAGCAGGTCTTCCAAGGTTGGTTTCTTCAAATCTTGTGCCATAAGCTCAGTTGTAAATAAAGCAGATGCTGCCAGCAACAGCGCCATGATCACTTTACTGCTTCTCTTTATGTTCATAGCTCTTCTTTTTTATAGCGATTGTCAGTCGTTGGTCCGTTCGTTGTCCCATTTCTGGAACTCTCTTGGTTTGCGGTCTTTGTTAAACTCCCGTTCTTTATTGAATTCCCGCTTCGGTTTCCATTCTCCGTCTGCCGGTTTTCTGTATCCGCGAGGTTTGAACTCCCGTTTCTCATCCGGTTTGAATTCTCTTCTTTCCCTCTGCTTGAATTCTCTTCTCTCGCCGGATTTGAACTCTCTTCTCTCTCTTGATACGTATGGTCTGTACTCTTTATCGTCGCCTTCTTCGTTTTCTTGCTTTTTGAATTCTTTGTATTTTCCGTCGAAGATTTCATATTTGCGGAATTCACACTCCAAAGCACCGTTGAATAGAGGTATCTTGGCAGTAGCTTTCAGTCCGATCTGGTCGAAACATTCTTCACGATAAGAGAGTATCCATGCGGTGTTGCCGATAAAAGCATGCTTCAGCCGTTCGCCAATCATGGAGTATAAGCCCAGCAGGTCGTTGGTAGATATACGTTCGCCATAAGGCGGGTTGGTGATGATAATGGCCTTTTCCTTGGGCTGTTCAAACTGCTGGAACGGTTGTAGCTTCAGCGCTACGTCTTTGGACACGCCTGCGGCTTTTATGTTATGGGTTGCGATTTCATTGGCTTTCGGATTGTTGTCGTACCCGTATATTTTATGATCGAATTCCCGTTCCTGACTGTCATCATTGTAAATCTTGTCGAACAGTTCCTGGTCGAAATCAATCCATTTCTCAAAAGCAAATTCCTTACGGAATACGCCCGGTGCGATGTTTCTGGCTATTAAAGCCGCTTCGATGGGGATTGTACCCGAACCGCACATTGGATCTATCAGGTCACATTCTCCATGCCAACCTGTCATAAGTATCATACCGGCAGCCAGAACCTCATTCAGGGGAGCTTCCACAGCTTCCTGGCGATAACCGCGGCGATGCAGGGACTCACCCGATGAATCAAGGGAAAGCGTGCATTTGGTTTCCGCAATGTGGATGTTCAGCAATACGTCCGGTTTGCTGATACGTACGGACGGGCGTTTGTTGTAGGCGTCCCGGAAGTAGTCTACGATAGCGTCTTTCACTTTGTAGGAGACAAACTTGGAATGGCGAAATTCTTCGCTGAACACGACTGCGTCTACGGCGAAAGTCTTGTCGACGTCCAAATAATCTTCCCAGTGGATTGCTTTGATTTGTTCGTACACTTCATCGGCATTCTTTGCAACGAAATGCTTGATAGGTTTCAGGATGCGGATAGCAGTTCGCAGGCAGAAATTTGCCTTGTACATCATTTCCTTGTCTCCGCAGAATGATACCATACGACGTCCTATCTGTATCTCGTCTGCTCCTAAGGAGGTTAGTTCTTGTGCCAATGTTTCTTCCAGTCCTTGGAAAGTTTTGGCAATCATTTCAAATGATTGTTCGCTCATCTAATTTATTTTCTATTTTACAATTACAATTCTCTATTTTGCTGTCGTTTCTCTTTTTCTTATTCACCATTTCGCAGGCCTATTTCTTTGCCTTGGTCTGTACTATCCTTGCGCCTGCCGGTACATCTTCCGTTACCCAGATGTTGCCGCCTACGGTAGCGTTTTTTCCAATGGTGATGCGTCCCAGTATGGTGGCGTTGGAGTAGACAATGACATTATCTTCCAATATCGGGTGTCGGGGAATACCTTTGATTGGTTTGCCGTCTTCGTCCAATGGGAAGCTTTTGGCTCCGAGGGTCACCCCCTGATATAGTTTTACGTTATTGCCGATGATACAAGTCTCACCGATTACCACACCTGTGCCATGGTCTATCGTGAAATAGCTGCCTATGGCGGCTCCCGGATGAATGTCGATTCCGGTTTCGCTATGTGCCATTTCGGTTATGATGCGTGGGATAAGGGGTACGCCGAGCACCAGCAGTTCGTGCGCTATACGGTAGTTGCTGATGGCGCGAATGGCGGGATAGCAGCTGATGACTTCACCGAACGAATGGGCGGCTGGATCGCCGTTGTAAGCGGCTTCCACATCTGTTGCCAGTATGCGGCGCAGTTCGGGCAAATGACTGATGAACCGGGCGGCGATTGAGGCGGCTTCCTCGCGCTGGAGCTCTGTGCAGCAGCTGCCTTCATCATCGCTGCCGAAACAGAGTCCTGCAAGTATCTGTTCTGTCAGCAGGTCGAACAGTCTTTCCACATTGACTCCGATATGGTAAGTCACCGTACGGCTGTTGACTGTTGAATTTCCAAAATATCCGGGAAAGATAATGGCGCGTGCCAATTCGATAATATCGCACAATGCCTTAGCTGATGGCAATGGGTTGCCGTCTGTGTGCTGGTGAAACAGTCCTTTGTAAGATTCGCTTTCCGATAGCTCGTCGACTGCTTGTGTCAGGATGTGAGTAAAATTAAGTGGACTCATTATGATATCCTTTATTAATAAAGTGGCTACAAAGGTATAAAATACTCACCAATTTTCCTACATATCCCTCATTTATAGTATGGATTTACCACATTTATGGTATTTGGGATGAACGGACTTCGCTGTATTTTTGTATTATCAATAATTCACTATACAGGTTATGAAAAAAATAGCACAACGGCTTACCGACTTGGTGGGCAACACTCCTTTGTTGGAGTTGAATAATTATAGCAGGAGTAAAGACTTGAAAGCTCATGTGATTGTCAAACTGGAATATTTTAATCCTGCGGGCAGTGTAAAGGATCGTGTCGCACTGGCTATGATAGAAGATGCGGAAGCGAAAGGGCTGCTGAAACCCGGTGCGACGATTATCGAACCGACCAGCGGAAATACCGGGGTGGGGCTTGCTTTTGTTGCGGCTGCCAAAGGCTATAAACTGATTTTGACTATGCCGGACACTATGAGCATGGAGCGTCGCAACTTGCTGAAAGCCCTTGGGGCGGAGCTTGTCTTGACTCCCGGTGCGGAGGGCATGAAAGGCGCTATGGCGCGTGCCGAAGAATTGAAGTCGGTCACTCCCGGTTCGCTGATTTTGCAACAATTCGACAATCATGCTAACCCTGCCGTCCATGAGCGTACTACCGGACAGGAAATTTGGCAGGATACGGACGGGAAAGTCGATATGTTTGTCGCCGGGGTAGGCACCGGAGGAACAGTGAGTGGTGTTGGAGCGGCTTTGAAGAAACATAATCCCGAAGTGAAGGTGATAGCCGTAGAACCGGAAGACTCGCCGGTGCTGTCGGGGGGAAAACCGGGGCCGCATAAAATTCAGGGCATTGGTGCGGGCTTTGTTCCCAAAAACTATAATAGTGCAGTTGTGGACGGAATTCTGCAAGTATCCAATGATGATGCTATCCGTACGAGCCGCGAACTGGCAAGATACGAAGGGCTGTTAGTGGGGATTTCTTCGGGAGCCGCTGTGAGTGCTGCCACAGAATTGGCGCAGCTACCGGAGAATGAGGGCAAGAACATCGTGGTATTGCTGCCTGATACGGGAGAACGCTATTTGTCAACGCTGCTGTATGCTTTTGAGGAATATCCTTTATGATGATTTGTACGCATTTATGAATAGGGACAGGAAAGTTTGAGTTGCTTTCGTAACTTGTTGATAATCAATATTGGAATAATAGGGGTATCTCACTCCCATACAGGGACTACCTAAGTATGGAACTGAGGTATCCTAAGTATAGGACTGAGATACCCTGAATATGCAGGTCGGTGGAAATCAAACTTCAAGGCAAGAGTTTTTGTAGAGATTATTTTACTTCACTCGGCCTTAATCCGAACGACCTGCAACTTATTTCATCCACTTTCACCTCCCATATTTTCACATTGCGCACAGCAGGTTCGGCATAGCTGCATTCATTGTCTGTATATTGCTTCATAAGCATGTCGAGTATCCGGCGCTTTTCATTCATATCTTCGATGAAACGCACTTTGCCCTTGCAGATAACGCTGCGGGATTTCATGCTGTAACTGCATGCCACTTGTTTGTGCATATACACCAGTTCGTGTCCTTCGCAGAAATTGATGCAGACTTGCGGATGCCGTACCACCATTTCCACTTTGCTTCCTTCGGGTCCCGAGTGTAAGTAAACGGTATCGTTCTTCCAGGCAAAGTTCATGGGCACTATGTACGGATTGCCTTCTTTGTCGGTCATCCCCACCGTACAATAAGGGCATTTACGGATGATGTCTTCTATTTGTCTGCGATCTGTAATAGTAATTGTCTTCATGTATGTGTGTATATATGCTTTTTATAAGGATGATAGTCTCTTTTATTCAATCAGTGCAAAGTCCAATTGCTTTTTCTCCAGGTTAGCACGTGCCACTTTGATGGTGATAGCGTCGCCGAGGCTGTATGTGCGTTTCTTCCGGCGTCCGCGCAAGCAATAGTTCTTTTCGTCGAACTCGTAGTAATCATCGTCGAGGTCGCGGATAGGTATCATTCCCTCACACTTATTCTCATTCAGCTCTACGTACAGCCCCCATTCGGTAACGCCTGAGATGACACCGTCGTACGTCTGTCCGAGGCGTTCTGTCATATATTCCACTTGCTTGTACTTGATAGAGGCGCGTTCCGCATTGGCAGCAATCTGTTCCATACTGCTGGAATGTTCGCAGAGGGCTTCGTATTTCTGTTCGGAAACACTTCGTCCGCCTAAGTCTAAATATTTGGTCAGCAACCGGTGCACCAGCATGTCCGGATAGCGGCGGATAGGCGAAGTGAAGTGGGTGTAATAATCGAATGACAGCCCGTAATGTCCGATGTTGTGTACGGAATAACGCGCTTTTTGCATGGCGCGGATGGATACGGTTTCGATGAGGTTCTCCTCTTTCTTGCCTTGAATATCATCCAACAGGTGATTGATGGACTTGGATACATCCGTCTTGGTTCCGCTGGTGCGCAGCTTATAGCCGAAACGAGCGATGAATTGCGACAGGTTATCCAGCTTTTCGGGATCCGGAAGGTCGTGGATACGGTAAGGGAATACTTTTGGCTTTTTGCTTTTGGGCACGCGTCCTATCTTTTCGGCCACAGTGCGGTTGGCGAGCAGCATGAACTCCTCTACCAGCTTGTTGGCGTCTTTGGATTCTTTGAAATATACGCTGATGGGTTTGCCTTTTTCATCAATTTCGAACTTCACTTCATAGCGGTCGAAGTTAATGGCGCCGGCGGCGAACCGTTTTTCGCGTAATATCTTGGCAAGTGCGTCCAACTTGAGTATTTCCTCTTTAAAGTCTCCCTCTTTGGTTTCGATAATCTGCTGTGCCTCTTCGTAGGTGAAGCGACGGTCGGACTTGATAACTGTATGTACAATACGTGAGTTCTTTATCTCACCCTTGTCTGTCATTTCAAAGATAGCGGAGTAAGCCAGCTTCTCTTCGTTGGGGCGTAGCGAGCAGATGAAGTTGCAAAGCCGTTCAGGAAGCATCGGAATGGTACGGTCTACGAGATAGACGGAGGTGGCGCGTTTTTCGGCTTCTTTGTCGATGATGCTGCCTTCCGTTACGTAGTGCGTTACGTCGGCAATGTGTACACCCACTTCCCAAAGATTGTCCTTCACAAGGCAAACAGACAAGGCGTCGTCAAAATCTTTGGCGTCTTTGGGGTCTATGGTAAAGGTGGTTATATTGCGGAAATCTTCACGTTTGGCATATTCTTCCGCAGGAATTTCGGCGGGTATCTTGTCTGCGGCTTTTTCTACGGAAGTAGGGTAGACATACGGCAGACCGAATTCGGCCAGGATGGCATGCATCTCGGTGGTATTGTCTCCGGCTTTTCCCAGGATGTCGATAACCTGACCGATGGGATTCTTGGCCTTGTCGGGCCATTCTACTACCTTGACGATGGCTTTATCTCCCGTCTTCCCGCCTTTCAGCTTCTCTTTGGGAATGAAGATGTCATTGGCCAGCGTGCGGTTTTCCGTAACAAGGAAGGCGTATGATTTGGCAACTTCCAGTGTACCCACGAAAGTGTCGTTGGCGCGTTCCAGTATCTCGATGACTTCACCTTCGGCTTCGCGCCCGCGGCGCTTGGCATAGAAGGCAATGCGCACTTTGTCACCCGCCATGGCGTGTGCCGAGTTGCGTTCGGCTACGAAGATGGGATCGCCGCCGCCTTCGGGAATGAAGGAGTTCTTGCCGTTGCTCTTGCGCTGGAAGGTGCCTGTCATCTCCACGCCATGATTATTTAACTTGTATTTATGCTTGTCCACTTCGGTGATGTAGTCATCATCCGACAGCTCGGATAGGATATCCATACACAGCATCTTCAGCGGATGTGTGGTGAGGTGGAGTTGTTCGAAAATGTATTTCAGTGACAGTACTTCGTCTTGCTTTATGTGGAAGAAATCCAATAGCGCTTTGACAAGCTCTTTCTTCTTCATACGCTTGCCGGCCTTTTTCTCTTTCTTTTCTTTTTTTGTCTTAGCCATAATCTGATATCTTTTTATCTTTCTTGCAAAGTAAACAAATAAATGTATTCACTCGTTCACTCCGGCTTCAAAATCTTCCTGTCTTACTGAAAATTATAACGGAACGGCCGCCCATAATGGATTTATGTACTATATTTGCAACAACTTAGAAAAACGTCATGGAAGTACAATCTATGGATAAGGAAGAGATTGCGAGGGAAAAAGGCATTTACCGCGTAACGATTGTGGGGAGCGTAGTGAACTTCCTGCTGCTTCTGTTCAAGTTCTTTGCAGGCATCATGGGGCATAGTGCCGCCATGCTGGCGGATGCCGTACATTCGTTATCGGACTTTGTTACAGACATCATTGTCATTGTTTTTGTGCGTATCTCTTCCAAGCCGGAAGATGAGGGACACGACTACGGACATGGCAAATACGAGACTTTGGCAACTGCCATTATCGGCATAATATTGCTCGGCGTCGGTTTTGGGATTTTCTGGAATGGCGCTTCATCTATCTATCGGTTTCTTCACGGTGGTTCTTTGCAGGAACCGGGAATGCTGGCACTGATAGCGGCATTGGTGTCCGTTGCCTTTAAGGAAGCGCTTTATCGCTATACGGTGTTTAAGGGGAAGAGGTTGAATTCTCAGGCAGTGGTGGCCAATGCGTGGCATCATCGCAGTGATGCTCTTTCTTCCATAGGAACTGCCATGGGTAT
>OGQB01002794.1_pt1 | contig 12163 bp, 10 predicted proteins | sample 1553071 | NCBI WGS metagenome assembly OGQB01 (sample SAMEA2580284, study PRJEB22360) | human gut metagenome | biome: human gut; feature: human-associated habitat; material: faeces | place: Denmark | collected 2008/2010
GTTGTTACTACCTGTTAGTAGTAAAATTAGTAGTAACAGGTAAATTCTTACTACTAAAGATTATTTTTCAAAAACAATTTGTTCATATTTGCTTGCAAGAATATTTTCTATTGCATCAACTCCCATATTAGGATAATCCTCTAATGCCTTTATTAAATCACTATCTTCCAACGGAATTACAAGACCTCGTTCATCCGCAAAAGTATCAGCACATCTTTTAATGAAATTTTCTTCTAAAACTCTACATGAAAGAATTCCAACTCTTCCTCTCATATTACTAAATCGTCCACTTAGCTGGTCAATTTCTGGATTTGCAACTTCACCAGTATAATTTTTGCATTCAACATAAACATATGGACATGGCAATGTAACATTATGACTAGGTGTTGTATAGAAGAAACCATCTTCGGCAGAATTATTAAACACAATATCTATTCGTTTTCTACCCTCATGTATTTCTTTTTCCTTTTTGGGTGATGACAAATTCGGATAAAAAAGCAATTCCAAAATACCAATTATTAGATTATGATAGTTAGACGCATTTTTTGTTCCAGATGGAACGCTTCTCAATTTACTAATCAAATAATTACATATTTCATTCGCATTTAAATCTTCTAAAACCGCACCTGGAATCCTTTCAATTTTGCTCACAGTTTTATTTTTGAAATCTTGAAATACTTCCGGATGTGATTCAGTAAATCTTGCCAAATATTCTTTATCTATAGGGGGTTCGATTTCTTCAATACTTTTTTTTGTAACATATTTCTCACCATTCTTATATTTTCTTACAAGTGAACTACCCAAACTCAAGTGCTCATTTTGTAAATAATTCAACACAAAATGTTGTTTATACTCTTGCGTTGTATATTTGTCAGTAAAAGAAACTATTCTCTTCGGTACTAATAGTATAGGTTTATTATTAATTACAAGTCTTTCTGTATATTGGTTATCCCATCTTTTATGTTTTGCATCCCAATACATCCCCGATGGAACAGTTTGAAGAAGTGGAATATTATGTAATTCGCATTGCTGTTTTGTGTATTCTAACAATTGTAATTTTATTATATTTGCAGTCATATCCGATACTTTATCTCTATCGACATTAGGTACAAATATTCTAAAATCTTCAATATCCTCCATTATTCCAGAATGAATTGCTCGGCTCCTTAACAATTCTTTAAATATTGCATTCGTATCTTCTGGTCCCATACCGCGCCCTTGAGGTTTTCCATGAGACATTCCCATACACACATCATTACTCTCACCTAGATGTGAAAACAGTTCTCTCGCTTGTTCTATTCTTTTTCCCTTTAATAACGCTAACAAGAACTCAAAATATGACCTAATCGATTCATAAGCACAAACTGCAAACGGAAATTCACATTTAGAAATATAATATGAATCCAAAAACAAGGGCGTATCAATATCCGGATTAATATCCACAAAATCAAGCTCATATTGAGATTTTTTTAAATCAAATAATTCACTTATCTTCACAGTTGTTGTAACCTCCTACTCACTCATAATACCAGCAAGCATAATTCCTATTCATTTTTTTAAGATAATTCTAATTGAACTGGTTCTCCCATAGCTTTTCTAAAAAGTTTATCAAACTCTTCCCACGTATCTGACGCCTTCATCAATGCAATTGTTTGCTGCAATTGATGGTCCAATGTTGGCAATCCTGTATCTTCTGTTAAAAATTGATGGAATCTTGTACTTCTATTTCCATTTTTGTTTTTTGGAGTTTTTTGTTTTAATTCGTTTAATACTCCTGGGGGTAAATAATTATATATATATTCATTTGTTAATTTACCTGCATATGAAGGTTTTGCTTTTCCACGATATTCCCATCCTTTTAGTCTAAACATTTGCTTGTAAAACTCATCTGGAAAACGTTTCGCCCATGGAAGCAACTCTTGACTAACATATTTCTCTAAAATAAGTTGAAGTTCATTTCTATCACGTTCATCCTGATATCCAGTAACTTCATCTATTACAGCAATCAAACCAACTTTTGCAAAAGCTGTCATAATAATATACATTCTTTCGGCAGTTCTCTTTTGCACTTCCGTTTTTAGGACTCCGTCATGCATTGCATCAACATATGCTTTACATAAATCCACAAATAAGGAAGCCTCAAAAGGTTGAAACTGAACTCCACGAGTTGTTAAGTATATTGGTAGTTCATTTCTATTTGCGCTACTAAGCCATTCTTTTAACCCATCGCTCAAATATGGAGAAATCCACATACTGTTTAAATTACGTGTCAATGCTTGACTTCCATTTCCTTTAATTCCAATTCCTCTTGCCGCACCACGTAAAGATAATACCCTTTCCTTATTATCCATAACATAACACTCAATTTTGATATCATTCTCTTCATCTATTACCCATGTTCCACTATGAGTTGCTTTTGGAATTTCGTTCATATTCATTACCACCTTTCTCTATTATAGGACCATTTAATTGTTTCATCACAGGTCCTAATCTTAATATACTACCACTTATAATTTTGTGCAAGTACAAAATTATAACGCCCCAGTCAAGCCGGAGCATCACCAATCTTCTATATTAAATTGCCTTAAACATTTTCTGCGATACCGCTTTGGCATCGTTTTTCTTTTCAACCTCCGCCTGTGCTTTCCTAAACTCTTCCATCCGTTTCAATTCTTCCTCAGCATCATCGAATCCGATATGCGTGTACACATTCATTGTGACCGATATATCCGAATGCCCCATGAGGTACTGTAATGTCTTGGGATTCATTCCCAATTTTGCCATATTCGAGCAATAGATGTGTCTGCATACATGAGGCGTAATGTTTGGCATCTGTACTCGGTAAATGTCATTGTATCTGCCGACCATATGATTGAATCGGTGCTGCCAATGCATTGTCACAAGTGGCATTCCATTATCATCGTAAAACAGGAATCCGCTATATCCATCTATAGACTTCTCCACTTTCGGTGCATTTCTATCCTCAATGATTGCCTGAAACATTTGTGCCACATCCTCTGTGATTGGCACTACTCTTGTTCCTGCATCCGTCTTTGTGGTTTCTATCATATACCGCATATCTGATGTTCTCTGCAACTGATGGTCGATATTCACAGTTTTGTTCTGCAAATCAATTATACCATCTCATTCTCCTTCTCAATCAAAATCCACATCTGGATTCATATCAACAGGGCTTTTCCATTCTATTCCATATTTTTCTTTTAGTAGATTCTGTTTAGTCCACCAGTATTTGTGACAGAAAGACAAATCATCACTATAATCACTTTGAGGCCCTGATCTGATAAGTCAGTGCCTCCGAATTATTGCTGTATTAATCATTATCTCCTAGAAAGATATCAATTCTTTACACGCTAAAAGGCACATTACAGTTCTTTGCGAAATCATTAAATGCATCTCTAACCTCATCAACCTTCTCTGAAATGTTTTCTTTCACGAGTTCAACTGTATCCTTTACCAGCGTTTCTGCTTTTTCTGCCAAGTACTCTGCTCCTTCAGTTCCTAGTTCGACTGCTGTCGCATAAGCTTCAGAAGCAACAACGGTTCCTATAACTCCTCCAACAACACCCCCTGCAGCTGCACCAACTGCAGTTCCAACTCCAGGAGCAACTACCGTACCTATTGCAGCACCAACCTTTGCTCCTGCAAAACCTCCAGCAACAGAAACGGCACTATCTCCAAGTTCATAAGCCAGTTCACCACCATCAATTTCACCTGTTGCAAAATCAATTACAGCATCAGCAGAATCCACTGCAAACACGACTGCTGCAGCTGGTAAACAGCTATTACCAACTCGTTGCAATAACACCTTTGAAGATCCCTTCATTGTTTCTGCTACTGCTGTGCTAACAAATGCAGTTCCATATGCAGCACCACCTGCAATTGCAGTGTCTTTTACAATTTCTACTGCAGCTTCTTCTCCAGAGATTTCACCATTAATGCAAGCAGAAATATTATCTACACTTGAGATTGCACAGGTAATACCAGCCGCTATAGCCCCCGATTTTAATCCTACTTCGTTTGCAGTACCAAATCTTTCCTTGGCTTCTAATACCGCTTTCTGTACAGTAGTTTCTTCAGCGGTATTATATATTTTCTTCAAATTCTCTGGTAAAGCATACTCCTCTCCATCAACTGTGATATGCGGCTCAAAAGATGTTGGTCTACCATTCTTTGTCCCACTATAGTTTGCTCTCATTTCATAATCTACAGTGTGGCCTTCCTGTTTCAGCTGAGCTGCAAGATTTTCAACCTGACGAACTTTACTACCAGTTCCTCGGTTTACCTCCATCGCCTGTGCGAATGTATTCTCTTTACTTGCAGGCCCTCCAAATTGATCAGGAACACCATGACCAACCTCATCACCCTTTGAATAAAATCTGTCTCTTAATTTAGAAACAGGATGATATCCTCCATCCTTCAAAGTAATATCCGTTACCTTTGTTGAAATTGTTCTTCCATATGCATCAGTTGTCGCCACAAAATTTCCTTTTTTGATTGTCGCATTTGGAGTTAATTCATAATTTACACTCTTCCCTGCTTCAGTTATTGTTCTCAGATATGCAGTACCCTTATCATCATAACTTGTTTTCATCAATTGATGATTACCAAGACTTTCTCTTCTCATTGTAAGCTTTCCGTCTTGGTAGTACTCCATAAACGGATGTCCTGATGGCGTCTTTCCTCTAAATGCCTCTAACCCGTTCCCTTTATCTATTCTTATAATACCATAACTACCATTTTCTGGTCCTATTGCACTTGTAAAATTCTTACGAAAGCCAGAAAGTTTTTCACTGATGTTGACACCTTCTGTCATAAACGCATTTTGTTCCAACACATCCATGTCTATTCACCATCCTTTTCTGTTTCCATTGTAAGAACACAGCATACTTCTTCTATTTCCTGATAGCTTAATCCTGCTGTTTTTTGATTGATTGATGTCCTGAGTTCATCTGGATTTCCGGCAATAACAATATTCTCAAACTCAACGTCTGAGATACCAAGCAACTCTTTAACCAACTCCTGCAGAAAGGCAATCTCTTCTGTTTTCCATATCATATTTCCCTGGAAGAACAAATATTGATCAATACATGTTAAAATATGATCTTTAATTTTCTTTGAAAGGTCCAGCGCTTTCAAATCATTTCTTAACGCTTTTCCTCGATATTGCCCTCTATTAATCCAAGGCTGTAACAGCATACAAAGCAATTCTGTTCTTGCTTCTCTTGCAGTTTTTATTACTACAGGATTATCGTACTGATATGCTACTTCTTTTACTTTTGCCTTATCCACCAATGTAAGCACTGGGCTGATCCAGTTATTCTGATAAACAACTGCTACGCCACTTGGTAATTTCGCTATTTCATTTACCTGTGCAGTTGAAAGTCCCATAGATTTACCAACCGCCTCACGATCATTGGCTTCCGGTGTTCTGAGGACAATCTTTGTGTTCGTATTCTTAATAGCCGCAATATCAACAGAAGACGGTGACTGATCAACAATAACGAATCCCTCACCATATGTACGGATTTCAGCAATTGTATTCGTAATCATCTCAACAGATTTTCCGATTAACTCAGATTCTCCGCTTGATGTATTCTTCAATAAGTTATGTGCTTCTTCCAAAACAGTTACATGACGTAAACCATTGTTATTTTCTGTTTTCCGATCCACTCGATATTCATTGAGGATGTACACCATCAATCCCATAAGAAGCGCCTTAGTTTCTGATGATTTAACTCTACTGATATCTAAAATACAGTTTTCATCAAACAGTTTCCCATAAGGAGTCTGTTCTTCTGTGAAAATGTATTTATTCAATCCTACTGCTAAAGATTTTACTCTGGTAAGCAGGGCTCCTCTGTAATTTGACTTAATTTCTGCCGCATAATCAGAATTTGTAATCAACTTATCTAACTGCTCGGCAAGCACTTCAAAGTCAGGATATGCCACATCTTCACCTTCAAAGGTTGATGATCCCAAATCCCATCCTACGACTTCGTAGGATTTCAGAATCGCATCTTTGAAAAACGCTGGCATTGCGTCATACATAGGCCAACATACACTGAAGATTTCTACTAAACCATCAATGTGCTCCAACACATGAATGGAACGTGGAAATTTGAACGGATTGATATTAATCAACTGCGCAATTCCTGGATTAGTAGAAAACACATTTACATCAGGCAAATGACCAAACACATCCTTGTACTCTCCCTTGGCCGGCTCAATTACAAGAAATGGCACTCGGTCCTGTCTTAATTCCATCAGTATTTGATACACCGTATTACTTTTTCCTGATCCTGTAGAACCTGTAATAAAAGTATGCATATTGAGACTCTTATTGTTCAGTTCTACGATTTTATCTGTGATTAAGCCCATATCAAATACTCGTCCTAATGTAATTCTATCCTCCGGACGATTACTTGTTTCTTTTTCAAACAACTGATAAGTATTTACTTCCTTACCAAACTCTGCATGCTCAATTACAGGCAATCCTGGAACCGTTGAACGTGGAAGTCCCAAATGAAGTCCTAACTCTTTACCGCTTATATTTGTAGATGGAGTAACGATAAGATTACCGCCATAATTAAACATCGGATGAACAAATCTGGATAAGTAAGTTGTAAGGTCTCTATATTCTCCAACTATACCCTGAGCCTTACTTCTCCACGAATTGATTGCAGATACTTCTCGTCCATAATTGTCACCATTCATCAGAGAACGATAATTGCTGGCTGCAATTTCAGAAGCAGACATATCGTCAGATAGGAAATATCCTGCAACATTCCACAATCCGTAGCTATCATACTCGTTCATCTTTTTCAAAGCTTCATCCAACATAACCAACATATCTGTTACAGCCTTATTTTCCTCTGTCGTTGTAACGCCGGTTGTTGTTGATTTACTGATCTGTTTTGCCGGAGCAAGGGACGAAATAAAACTGCTAATCTGGCCTCCTGCCTGACCACCTATCTGGCCGCCCAACATCGCAGCTGTTCCTGCCATCGGACCGCCTATCTGTGCACCTAAAGCAACACCTGCTGCTGTTCCCGCGATAGAAATAACTGCATTTGTAATCATAGCCGCCTTCTGCTTTCCATCCATCTCAGAAAACGATTGACTTCTCGACTCCGTTTCACTGGTGGAATCAGAAAACTGCACTTTCTGTAATGGAGATAAAGCAGTGTACAACGACTGATACTGTTTTCTCATTTGCTGCACATCCCAGGCGTTCTTGTTATCAGCAATGATTACAGCTGTATATGGACGTCCGCTCATTGCCAAACATAGTTTTTCCATGCCCTGTGCAAATTCATTTTGTGGCTGGTCCTTATCTCGTCTGCTACTTCCTACTACGCTAACAGATGCAACATTGTTTAAGGACTTTATTTTTTCCGAAAGTTCCGCAATTTTCTTTCGATCTTCATTTTCAATCTTTACCCCAGGAAAATGACCTATCAACGTCTGTCTCAAAGTATCCCCCAGTGTTACTGTTGATCTTTTTCTCGGAGAATCATTCGCTTCATTGTTTCTTACTCCAAGATAGTAATTTGCCTGCTTTCCATCCGAATCAATCAAAAAAAACACAGATGCATTATAAGTTGACAGTGTATTAAACACTGTAGTGAACTTGTCCATCACAGATTCGTCTTTCTGATAGACCATCTCTGTAATTCGATACAGCCTGACATTATTGATTAAGTCTTCTTCCAATGGAGTGATTTCTCCCAATGGCATAATCTGCATGTCAGAAAGACGCGTAAGGTATTTCTTTCTTACATATTCATCTATAATTTCTAATCGGTCTTCTAGTGCGATAACAGGTTCTGCTATCACAGTTTGTCCCGACTTTATCAAATCTGTTGTCATACAAAACTAACCCCTTTCAATTCTTGCCAACTGATTTTTAATCACAACTAGCCAATCATTATCTGCTTGCAGCATCCTTTCTTCCTCTGACAATTGAGATGCAATTCCGGTTTTTTCATTCACCTTTAGTTCATGTAATTCAGACAACTTTGCATGGTATTTTCTGACAAGTTCATTATAGTATCCTTTAAGATTTTCCTGGCTTTCAGAAATGTACTGTTCTACAACAGGAATCACTAATTCAATAGCTTTTTCTCTCCATTTTTCCAAATAACAGGTCACGACCCTTACAAGCTCTTTTGGTTCAGTTGAAGAGTTTGCCTTGAAGAAATCTAAGAAGTCTGTCTTCTCTTCATAGCGTTCTTCCTGCAACTCCAGTAATACTGACTTAATTCCATTCACTTCTACATTATCTGGAATAATCACCTCGAGCCCTTCTGGCTTGTACTCTGAATCCAGTGGTTGTCTCAGATATATCTCACTAAATTCTCTTTCAATTTTTTCCTTTTCAAATCCAAAATGTTCGATTGCTTTTCTGTAGAATTCACCAAGATATCTAGCTATTTCCTGCTCATACTCTGTTGAATTACGATCTATCTCAACGTCCCCAACAACCTTCGTCTTACGACTTTTCCATTTCCTGATCATTTCTTCCAGCTCAATCTTTAAATCATTGAATCGATTTCCTTCCGAATAATTATCAAGATCTGCAAAACACATATCTGATGCCTTAATCTTTTCAATTACATCATCTAATTCAGAAATCTGCTCATATACTTCCGCATTTTCGATAACACTCTGCTCATTTTTTGCTTTCAGATGATCATCTAATGTTTTTACTTTGTCCTCGAACACACGAATAACTTCGCCAACATAAGCCACCATGGGATAATTTTTAATATATGTAGCTACATTTCCATCGTCTATTCGGGAAATAATCTGTGGTTCCTCTATTCCAAGATCACTTATAAAGCGAACTACATATTCTTTATCCATTATCGGAGAAATACAGAAAAACAATTGGTTTTGCTCAACATCTTTTCTTCCCAGTAATGCAAGCAGATCATTTCTAAAAAGCTGAATTGTTTCTGCTTCTATTACAAACACAACCGGAACGTAAGTAAGATTTGTGCCTGCTATTTCATCTACGCTCTTCACATTCTCAAGGGTAAATGTCAAGTCTTTCGGCACTTCATCTTTTCCTCTAATAACGATGCATGAAAATGTTTCTTCGAGCAGACTCCTGTTTGCATCACAAAAGCCATCAAAATCAAACTGTCTGTTCCTGTTCTCTCTTAACCATTCAATCAATTCCCTTATTTCATTACTCTTTATTTCTGCGTCTTCCAACTCATTACGCATAATTAGCCTTACCTGATCAGGTGTGACTCCAAGAGAAATAAAAGTCTGTTGAAGCTTTTGAAAATCATATTCAGTTCCCGAAAAGAACAGGTCAAAATCGTATCCGTTCATTTCATCGTAAAACATTTTAGGAACCTCTCTTACCCAATCAGCCAATAATTGTTTTTCGTATTTCTCTATCTGACTGTTAATCTTTGGATCCTGTCCATTAAACTTCACCTCTGTTTCTAACAGATAAGGATTGTACTGCAGTTCCGCATTTGCCATATATATTTCAACTCCTTTTTAAAGCAAATTCTCAAAATAACCAAAAGATTCCATAGCACTAAGAACCCCATGCTGTCATTTATACCTCTGCTTCTGAACATCGCTATTATCTCCAATACGTCAATATCTTGTTTTGGATACTGATACATAAAATCCCCATAAGTAAAAAGGTCCCACCGGGTTGCGCATAAAAATCAGAGGCGTGGTGGGTTCTGTTAATATTATTGTACAACATTCAATGTTACTGTCAAGATTTCTTTTGTAAAAGATGGGGTAAATTTACTGTCGGAAAGTATTAGACAGACTACACCTGTGACCTGTTTCAGATTTGATAACTGTTTTTACTATATCCGATTTCTTCTTTTCTTACAATCCCCATATATGATTTTTTAGTGCCGCTATCTTTTTTATCTGTGGATAAGGAATACTGTATACCGGCATATCTGCCAGTTTTCCAAGCCTGTTTTTATTGCGCCTTTCGGCAGCCAGCATCTGCGTTGCTGAATATATCACCTCTTCTGCACCTGCAGCCAGTGGCAGTTCTTTTTTCTGGTATCGAACCAGTTCCAGTATGTCCCTCTTATTCTGGCGGTATATACGCAGTCTTGCCATCTTATCTGCACCGGTTCTGCTCCAGCCTAATGGTCTTGAACTCATTCTGTCTGAATAAATGTGGCTCACATGTCCCTCTGCGCTGCACTGCAGGCTCTTATCCTTCGCCCTTACGAATTCCATAATTCCTGCCCAGTTCCCCAGAATATAATTCTTTGCGGATTCTACTGCCTTTGCTTTTGTTTCACTCTCTGTTACATGCAGAATCTTATCAAATGCTTCTTCTGCCGCCCATTTCCGCTTTCCGTTAATAGCTCTGTATATTTCACTTCTCGCATCCTGTGCGGAATCTTTCAAGTGGCTTGTTGCTGATATGATATATTTATGCATGTGAAAACGGTCCAAAACAAAACGTGCCTTGGCATGCATTCCTGCTCCCGTTCTAATCCAATCCGCTCCATCTCCGTTTATATATATTTTCTCCAGCACTTCCTCGTCATAGCTCTCTGTAATAAAATCAAACACTTCCTGCCATAGTTCTTTCGTCCCTTCCGTCCCGGCATAATCCCCTCCGAAATAATGGCAGTTTACCAGTTCATGCTTACTCCCATCGAAATTTACATCCTCGTAGACGTAGATAAGCTTTGGCATAACGGTATTAACGCGGGGCTTTTTAATGTCACCCTTTTTTCAAGATACTGCAGCGAAACATGGTCTTCATCTGCATCGATATACAGACGGCTTACTCTGCGTTTCTCCTTCAGCGGCTCCAGTAACGGAAACTCAAGGGTATGAAGCTTATTCATTACGGTTTCCTTGCTTACCTCCTGTTCCCCGATACAGGCATTGATTCCGCCTTTCCGGTAACTGCTTTCCACAGCCTCCTCCAGTATTCTGGCTTCTGCATCCTCTGAAATACGGGCATGCGATTCCAAGCCCATGAGACGATCTAACAGATAGCAGTATTCCCCGGTTTCTTTATTGTGAAAATACGTCCTACTGTAACAGATTTCTCCCAGACTGGTCAGAAGCTTCGTTTCATCCCGGCGTTCAATGTACCAGCCTTTTCGCAGGTCCTGTCGTTTACGCAGCAGTTCATCATAGCTTTCCAGTTCTTCTTCAATCAGGGAAAGCCCTAACTTCGTTACCTCTTTAGTTACTCCATAAACCATTTCTGCAAACTTGGTAAGGTCATCTGTATAGTGACTAAAAATTTCTGTTAAATTTTTTACCCCTTGTTCCTGAAAATGTTGTATACTGTTAATCATGAAAGCACCCTCCTTGGATTGTTGGTTTGGTCACCTTAAATCCTAACACAGGAATCCGGTGCTTTCTATTTTTTTATTTTCCTACAAAAACTTTTTACCCTAACATTAATCGAATAATAATAAGTGGTATTTGCAACATTGCTTTCAATAATTCTAATATACGTATAAGAAAGAACAATTACAAAAAGCCCCAATACAGGGGTTTCTTGTAGTTATAAACTTGACAGCGGTGGTATTTTATTCATAATGTCAAGGATAATATCCGAATTTTTGAAATCATTCCTTAGCCGTTCTAGTTCTCTTGGGTCTTTTGCATAATATTTAATGAGCCTGTTTTTCATATAAAACCATATAGTTAGCATCTGTAGAACCAATACCTACTTCAAACATTACACCGTTAAGCTTTATCTTATGAGGTTATAAAAATCGGTCAATAATATACTGAATCCAAGCTTCATAATGGTAGAACCTTTTGTTGCCATTCCAGATAAGAAAATTTCCGTCATCTCTTTTATCAATTGCAAAATGGCACCATCTGGTAACTGCCATCAAATTCTTATTCCCGTAGCTTTTGTCTTCGGGATTAACATATAATTCACCTTCATATCCTAAATCACCATAATAGCTGTAGTCTTTCCAGTTATAGTAGCTTTCTTTGATTTTTTCTACATCTCGCTCAATGTGAATTGTTCTAAAAAACTTACTAAGATAAGTCAAAAGGTATGGTGTCGCATTATCTGAAAATTTATATTCGCCATAAAATTTTGTTTTATAAACGCTCATACAATCACCCCACTTTCTTAGATGTAGATGTTGCAATTAAG
>OGQB01002800.1_pt1 | contig 12142 bp, 7 predicted proteins | sample 1553071 | NCBI WGS metagenome assembly OGQB01 (sample SAMEA2580284, study PRJEB22360) | human gut metagenome | biome: human gut; feature: human-associated habitat; material: faeces | place: Denmark | collected 2008/2010
CATTCGCACCGACCCTGCTGACATTTTTTCCGATGGTGACTTTTTTCAGTTTCACATGATTTTTAAATGCATTTTTACTGATCTCCGTTACACGGAATGTGATTTTCCCATCCTCACTTTTGATGGTTGCCGGTACAGTAAACGTACTGTTTGTTTTCCTGTGCGGTTTTACCAGTGTTACGGTACATCCGGTTGCATCGGCTTTTGTCACTTTATAAAGTGCATCCTTTGTTTTGACCCATGTTCCGGTTTTCGGAAATGTCTGTGATGTATCCGAAGGATTTGTTGTGCTTCCATTTGCTGTGCTGCCCTGCGGCGGGATCACAATACTTTTGATGTTGCTAAACCATACCGTTTCCCCTGTTTCATCAAAACTGTTTTCCAGATCCGGTATCGGAATCAGCTGACCATTGATCTTCAACTTCGTTATGTTTTTATCAAAATAATATCCTTCCCGATATCCTCTGGCTGACAGGTTCAGACAAATTCCATAATAATAGGTTTCCAGTGCTTTGAATTTCGTGAGCGGCATACCCCAGCTTCCGTCAAAATCACCATACTTGCCATTCCAGTAGTCCGAGGAAGTCCATCCTTCTTTTAAATTGCTCCATCGTTCGTGATCGATACAGTACAGAGCATCTTCCGACACACTTCCGGTGAATCTCGGAGCATCACCCGCTTTGAAAGAAAAATCCACTCCATTTACTTCAATCACTTCAATTGGCTTCGGCGTTACTTTTTCTTCGGACCGGGCACTGTACAGGGCATCTGCAAAACAGGTTGTCCCGTTATTTCCCACAATAATGGTCCGACTGTCCATCTGTTTTCCATTTAATGTCAGCGACAGGTCTTTTGAAAATTCATTCCCATCTACCGTTTTTAAAAAGACAGAATACATATACATTGCACCGGATTCGAAAGTGGTAAATTTTGGAGTTGCAGCAATATACTGGCTCTCATCAGAATACCAGAACGCTACTGGTTCTAGGTATCCCTGTGCATTTATTTCCAGCTTTTCCCAGCGTTCATAGGCTATTTCATATTTTGAAGCATCACTGTCACCTTTTTGGGCGGTTGCTTTTGGAGCATCACCGGCATAACAGGAAAGTGTGCTGTTCACAATATTCACATCCGAAATCTCCATCTTTTCCAGTACCCAGTCTGTCCGGATCTTGTAAGTCTGATAAAAATGTCTGGTGGTAACGGTCTGTCCGTTTTCTTCCGTATCTTCATATTCAATGTTAATCGTATCGCCGTCAATACCTCGTGTGTCCGTACCGGAAATAACCTGCATTCCTTCACACACTTTTTGAATTTTCTCATCATAGGCTGTAATTTTCGCCTGGATTTCATCCAGATTTTCATCTCCGTCCAGATAATCACAGGAATCTTCCACTGTCACCGTTTCTTCATAATCCAGTACTCCGTAATCTTTCATATGACGGATCTTAAGGCTCGCCTTTGCATCAAAAGCCGTATGATAAATGTATGAATCCTCTGCTTCTCTGCTTTCTTTTTCTGCTGCAAATGTCTTTCCCGGTAAAAACAGCAGCATCACTGCCAGCAGCAGCCAGAATATCCATTTTCGTTTCCAAGTTATATCCATGTGTCTCTCCTTTATTTTCCTCATAAAATTTCTCCTTTCCTGATCTGTCAGAACCTCTTTCTCCCCCCTTCTTTTCGCTCTGTCCAGATATAAACATCTTGTATAAAATCAACCTGTTCTCTCTTACTCTCAGTATAAAAGATTCTGCTTATTTGACAAGTAAGATTCCCGAAACGTCAATTGCCAAATCGGGAATTTTGATATTTTCATCTTTCCTTTTTTGCAAATCTCCGATACAATAAACACATAGCAACCGAACGCGAAATACGCTTCATTGATGTTTTGGCAAATTTGATGAAAAGAGGTGCTTCTATGCGTTTTTATGAACAGTTGAATCAATATATGAAAGTGGTGAACTGTACTGCCAAAGAACTCTGCACTGTTTCCGGAATTTCTGCCGCTGCACTCAGTCGTTATCGTTCCGGTGAACGTGTGCCGGATGTTCATTCGGAAACGTTTGAACAGCTTTGCTCTGCCCTTGAAACGCTCGCATTAAAAAGAGAAGGCACAAATCTCACAAAAACAGAGATCCGTCAGCAATTTCTCGCCTGTTCAGACATGAAGTCCACGGACAAAGAGCAACTGCGTCAGAATTTTAACACGCTGATTTCCGTACTGAATCTAAATATCACAAAACTGTGCCAGCACATCAGTTATGATACCTCAACGATTTTCCGCTTTCGAAACGGCAGCCGCTCTCCTGCAGATCCGGAAGGCTTTGTCCTGGCTGTTTCCGCTTATGTGGCACGTAAATACTGCCAGGGCGATGATCTTTATGTGCTGGCACAGCTTCTGGAATGTTCGGAAGAAGAACTAAACGATACTTCTGCCGCCTGCGAAAAAATCCGCCTGTGGCTTTTAAACAGTCAGAACAGGAAAAAGGGCGAAGACAGTCTTTCCAAATTTTTATCCAAACTGGATGAATTTGATCTGAATGAATATATAAAAGTCATCCATTTCGATGAAATGAAAGTTCCGGGTGTTCCGTTTCAGTTTCCGACGGCAAAATATTACTATGGACTGGAAGAAATGATGGCAAGTGAACTTCATTTTTTAAAGGCAACCGTCCTTTCCAGATCAAAAAGACCAGTTATCATGTACAGTGATATGCCCATAACAGAAATGGCAAAAGACCCCGATTTTCCAAAGAAATGGATGTTTGGTATGGCTCTGCTCCTGAAAAAAGGTCTGCATCTGGATCAGATTCATCATCTTGACCGTTCTTTTGAAGAAATGATGCTCGGACTGGAAAGCTGGATTCCCATGTATATGACCGGACAGATTTCTCCTTATCATCTGAAATCCGATCCCGGCAATGTTTTTCATCATTTCCTGAAAGTATCCGGAGCTGCCGTACTTTCCGGTGAAGCAATTTCGGGTCATCACAGCGAAGGGCGTTATTATCTTTCCAAGACAAAAGAAGATATTGCTTATTATACAAAGCGTGCAGAAGCATTGCTGCTAAATGCTTCTCCTCTGATGGATATTTATCGAGAAGATCACGCCGGAAAACTGAATGCTTTTCTGCTTGCCGACACTTCCACACCAGGAAAACGCCGCAGCATTCTTTCTTCCCTGCCACTTTACACGCTGGATTCTGATTATCTGAAAGATTTTTTACAGAAACACAGACTTTCTGCAAAGGATCAGGCTTCCATTCTTGACTTTGCACAAAATCAGCGTGATATCACCGAAAAAATTCTGGAACATGATGTGATTGAAGACGAAATTCCACTCCTCACCGAAAAAGATTTTTATCTTCATGCACTTTCTCTTCCACTGTCCGGTATGTTTTTTCCAGATAACATACCAGTGAGCTATGAAGAATATCTGGAGCAGAAAAAACAGGCAGAAACTTTTGCCTGTTTACATCCGAATTATCATTTGACCACATCTTCCTCTAATCCTTTTCAAAATCTGCAGATCATTCTGCACGAAGGAAAATGGGCGATGATCTCCAAAGGGAATGCCCCGGCGATTCATTTTGTGATCCATCATCCGAAATTGCGAAATGCGATCGAATATTTCATACCACCGGTTGTGGAAGCTGAAAAATGAAATGTTAATGATAATTCCTGCAAAACAGTATAAAAGACAATATGATAAATATATCACTAAAGGAGAGATCCCAATGAAAAATAAAACACAGCTTTTTCATTTATATACTTTTCGGTTTTTCTTGTCTGTCGGACTTTTTTTATTCTTCAGCCTGCATCCGTTCTGCGAAGAAAAAGTTTATGCATCTTCCTGGAAAGTCACACAATATGGATCTGATTCTGATTTTCAGCAGTCCATGTTTTATACGATCAAAGGAAGCAACGGCAAACTGATCGTAATTGACGGTGGATGGGATTATGATGCGAAAAGAGTACGCGATACCATAAAGAAACTGGGCGGAAAGGTAAATCTCTGGATTATCACACATCCGCATCCGGATCATGTCGGAGCTTTTAATCAGATTTTTGCCAATCCGGACGGCATACAGATTGATCAGGTTATTGCACCAAAGATCAACGCTTCCCGTTACAGACACTATCAATATCCATGGGATGAATATCAGGTATTTCAGAAGTTTTCACGTCTTGTAAGAAAAAATCCCAAGATTCGGTGGGCAAAAGCAGATGATACTTTTTCCTTCGCCGGTCTGGATTTTGAATTTTTTAATGGTTACAGCCGTAATTTGAAAGATACGACCAAAGATATCTGCAATGGTTCTTCTCTGGTTTTTAAAATTTCTGGTAAAAAAACAAGTATGCTTTTCACCGGAGATATTGTGAGCAGCATTGGCAAAAGACTTATCAAAACTTATCACAAACGTCTGAAGGCAACGTATCTTCAGGCTCCGCATCATGGAAACAACAACAAGAGAGAATCCTTTTTCAAATATATCCATGCAAAGGTCACTTTTATCGATGCTCCCTCTTTTCTTCGAAAACGAGATACTGTAAAAAGAAATATAAAGGTTTTAAAAGATCTGGGTGAAAAAGTCTATACGTATAACAGCCGAAAACGCAGCGTTACCATCCGCTAATCATCCGAAACCGCGAAATGCGATCGAACATTTTGTACCTCCGGTTGTGGAGTAAATTTTTTCTGCTTTAAAAAACTCGTGGAATATTGAAATTTGAACGCAGAGAAGCGGATTGTGAATGTCCGCTTTACAAATGTGCAAAAGGAACAATGCCCAGGAAGACACTTTTATGTGTCCTTCAGGGCATTGTTCCTTTGCACATTTAAAATTTTCCTGTTATTTCTATTTCCTGAACGCCAGAATCTCTTCTGCATTCTTGATCCGTTCTGCACTTGGCGGATTGATCCCTTCAAGCTGATATGGAATCCCTAAATTTTCCCATTTGAACACGCCCAGAGTATGGTATGGCAGTACTTCCACACGCTCCACATTTTTCAGCGTGTGAATAAAATCTGCCAGCCGGTGCAAGTAATCATCACGGTCGCTCCGCTCCGGAACCAGTACATGACGGATCCATACCGGTTTTCCCATATCCGATAACTTTTCTGCCATAGCCAGAATATTTTTGTTGGTCTGACCGGTCAGTTTAATATGCTCCTGTTCATCAATATGCTTGATATCCAGAAGAATCAGATCGGTGTATTTCATCAGTTCCAGCCATTTTGAATAGAATGGCTCTTTTTCCGTGTAAGGATTGCCGCTCGTATCCAGCGTTGTGTGGATCCCCATCTCTTTTGCCTTGCGAAACAGTTCGATCAGAAAATCAATCTGAAGCAGTGGTTCTCCTCCACTGACAGTAATACCGCCCTTATTTCCCCAATAAGTGCGGTATTTTACTGCCTGTTTCAGAAGGGCATCAGCTGTGTAGCTTTTGCCGGCTGTCATATTCCAGGTATCCGGATTATGGCAGAACTGGCATCGCATCGCACAGCCGCTTAAGAAGATCACATAACGCACACCCGGACCGTCAACCGATCCAAAGCTTTCCAGCGAATGGACATATCCTGTTTTTGCCCCGTTTTCCATATTACATTCTGTCGTGGCAGGTTCTTGCGATAAGGTCAAGCTGCTGTTCTCTTGTCAGGTCGATAAATTTAACAGCATATCCTGATACACGGATTGTGAAGTTTGCGTATTCTTCTTTTTCCGGATGCTCCATAGCATCGATCAGTTTTTCTTTTCCGAATACGTTTACATTCAGGTGATGTGCACCCTGTTTGAAGTAACCATCCAGTACATGAACCAGATTTTCGGTACGCTCTGCATCATCGTGTCCCAGAGCACCCGGGTTGATGGTCTGTGTATTGGAAATACCATCCAGTGCATCTTCGTACGGAAGTTTTGCAACAGAGTTCAAAGATGCCAGCAGACCGTTCTGTTCTGCTCCGTAAGATGGGTTTGCTCCAGGTGCCAGAGGCTCGCCTGCTTTTCTTCCATCTGGCAGAGAACCGGTTGCTTTACCGTATACTACGTTTGATGTGATTGTCAGGATAGAAGTTGTCGGCTCAGAATCACGGTAGGTATGGCAGTATTTCAGTTTATCCATGAATGTACGCAGCAGCCATACAGCGATCTCGTCAGCTCTGTCATCGTCATTACCGTATCTTGGGAAGTCTCCTTCGATCTCATAATCGGTAACGATTCCGCTTTCATCACGAACCGTTTTTACTTTTGCATACTTGATTGCGGACAGAGAGTCTACTACATGTGAGAATCCTGCGATACCGGTAGCAAATGTACGTCTTACGTCTGTATCGATCAGAGCCATCTCTGCTGCTTCATAGTAGTATTTATCATGCATGTAATGGATCATGTTCAGAGTTCCTACATACAGATGTGCCAGCCAGTCAAGCATGGTGTCATATTTATCCATAACTTCATCATAATCCAGATATTCGGATGTGATCGCCTGATATTTCGGTGCTACCTGATCTCTTGTCTTCTCATCTACACCGCCGTTAATCGCATACAGCAGACATTTTGCCAGGTTTGCTCTTGCTCCGAAGAACTGGATCTCTTTACCTGTCTCAGTAGCAGATACACAGCAGCAGATAGAATAGTCATCGCCCCATACCGGACGCATAACATCATCGTTCTCATACTGGATAGAGCTTGTCAGTACGGAGATGTCAGCTGCATATTTCTTGAAGTTTTCCGGCAGTCTTGAAGAATACAGAACAGTAAGGTTCGGTTCCGGAGCCGGTCCCATGTCTTCCAGAGTGTGCAGGAAACGATAGTCGTTCTTTGTTACCATGGAACGTCCGTCCTGTCCCATACCTGCTACTTCCAGAGTTGCCCATACCGGGTCACCGGAGAACAGCTGGTTGTAAGAAGGAATACGTGCAAATTTAACCATACGGAATTTCATTACCATGTGGTCAACAAGCTCCTGAGCTTCTTTCTCTGTAAGAGTTCCGTTCTCAAGGTCTCTTTCAATATAGATATCAAGGAATGTAGAGATACGTCCAACACTCATTGCAGCACCGTTCTGAGTCTTGATTGCTGCAAGATATCCGAAGTACAGCCACTGGAATGCTTCTCTTGCATCTTTAGCCGGCTGTGAAATATCATATCCGTAAGCTTCAGCCATAACTTTCATGCCTTTGAGTGCGCGGATCTGATCTGCGATTTCCTCACGAAGCTGGAAGTCATAACGTCTCATACCCTGACGGTCGCAAGCTGCGAAGTCTTTCTGTTTTCCTTCGATCAGAGCGTCGATACCGTACAGTGCTACTCGTCTGTAGTCACCAACGATACGTCCACGTCCGTAAGTATCCGGAAGACCTGTCAGGATCTTGTTGTGACGGGCTGCTTTCATTTCTGGTGTGTAGATATCAAATACACCCTGGTTGTGTGTTTTGAATTCGTAGTTATGGAAAACGTCTTTGATCTTGTCGCTTACTTTGTATCCGTAAGTCTCACATGCCTGCTCTGCCATTTTGATACCACCGTATGGCATGAATGCACGTTTCAGCGGTTTGTCTGTCTGCAGACCAACAACTTTTTCAAGATCTTTGAGGTCTTCATCGATGTATCCCGGGCCATATGCTGTCAGAGATGTAACAACCTCTGTCTCCATATCCAGAACGCCGCCTTTTGCACGCTCTTCTTTCTGAAGTTCCTGAAGTTTTCCCCACAGTTTGTTTGTAGCCTCTGTAGGTTCTTCCAGGAAGGAAGCATCTCCGTCATATGGTGTGTAGTTCATTGAAATAAAGTTACGAACGTCGATTTTTTCCTTCCAACGGTTTCCTTTGAAACCTTCCCACTGTGAAAAGTTTTTCATTTTTGCACCTCTCTAAAATAGAATTTATTCCGCGTATGTCCCGTCTAACTTTTCTCCTAAAAGAAAAATAAGACCGGAATCTTATTAGTTTCAAGTGAACACTCCCTTGTTCACGACGCTAGTGTACACTATGGCATATGCCCTTGTCAATTCTTTAACGTATGCTTTTAATTTAGTACAATTTCTGGACGTATTTGGATGTTTTTTATCAATATCTTGTGGTTTCATACGTTTTTCAGTCCTATAAATGTTCGTAAAAAAGTACAAAAAAAGCAGCTCTCGCTGCTTTTATATTTCCCCATTCCATACATCAATATGCAGTAGATGAAACAGTAAGGCAAATACGAACTGATAGATCGTTCGTTCCTTAAGTGCTGTACTGTCCATATATCCAAGATGCATCTTAACAGCTACAGACACTGTACTGTCAACAATATTGGAAACGATCACTTCAGCATCCATAAGATCAGATACTCCAGACAGTTTCCCAAGTGTTTCTACATAATCAATAAGCACTTTATATTCCTGCTGGCGGACCTTCAAAATCTCCCTGGTATAACGTGCAGACTGATAAAATCTCCAGTAAAACACTGTCCGCTCAGGATCACTCATGAGAAATTTCCAATAAGCACTCCACAAAGTCCAGCACGTTTCTTCTGATTCCTGCGTCGTCTTTTGTTCGGTTGTCTGCTTCTCGATCAGCGCTTTCATCATCCCTGCAATTTCACTGTCTATCTCAAGAAAAGAGGTTTCCATCAGATCAAAGAGATCTCTGTAACACTGGTAAATATATGGATCGGAAAGTTCACATCCTTTGGACACTTTACGAACAGTAACCCCCTCGATTCCATCTTCTGTTACTACCTTGTACACTGAACGCCGAAGCCTTTCTCTCAGTTCTTCCCTGGACTTTGCTCTTTTCTCCCGGTGTATATTGGGGAGCCATTCCTTCCTCCTGTAATTCTGCAACTGGCTGGCTCGTTTACGGCCCCTATAGCTTTGCGTCACTGCGTTACCACAGTTTTGCCCTTTATAAAGTTAAATTTATCATATCCTAATTTTTTCCTTTTTTCAAGTGCTGCGTCAAAAATTAACAAAAATTAATGTAATTACAAATTTATTTGCTAAACTCGTTTATCCAATTTTTATAAAAATATTATTACTCCCTCTGCCCCATAACATGATATGATAAAAACAGAAAACAACCTGACAGTTAACACAGGGAGGTAGATCATGCTTCAAATTCCCACCAAAACAAAACCGGCATACAATGCCGGAAATATATTGACGCTCAATCAGAAAAGCCAGTGCCTTGCTTCACCTGTTGCCCCCGCAAAGCACAGCACTCCACAGCTTCGTAACCTCATCCAGAAGGGCCAGAAAGTCCGGATCGGCATGGTCGGGCAGCTCCCGCGGCTGCGGGTTGCCCTTGGCTGGAATGTCTCCAATCTTCAGTGTGACATAGACCTTTCAGCCTATCTTCTGGATGCTTCGGGCAAAGTTCCAGGTGATGACTGGTTCGTTTTTTATGGACAGACTTCAAGCCCGAACAAAAGCGTCACTCTGCATATCAATGAGTCCTCTTCTGACCGTGAATATGCAGACATTGATTTTTTCAGACTTGATCCTTCCATCCGCAAGATTGTTTTTGTCCTCACGATCAATGAGGCTCTGGAGCGAAATTTGAATTTCAGCATGGTCCAGGACGCTTATATCCGCATTCTCAATCCGGATTCCGGTCAGGAAATCTACAGTTTTATGCTGACAGATTATTATGACAACGTCACCTCCATGATGCTCGGAGAGATTTATCTACATAACACAGAATGGAAATTCAATGCCATCGGAAACGGAGTCGCCAGAGATCTTGCCGGACTCTGCCAGCTGTATGGTGTTGAAACAAATTAACGGGAGGTAATTTTATGCTTACTTTTGAAACAGTAAATGAACTGACACTCAAGGTCACCAGCACAGGAAATGATACTATCTTTACCAAAGCCGGTGCTTTTATCGCAGGTGACTGCGGTGGAAATACAAACTATCGCTTCGAAAAGGTTCTCCTCGGGCCACAGAAGAGTCTTGCACAGGCGGCTCTCGGCTCTCTGATGCGCCGCGTCACAGGCGAGAATATTCCCCTGATGAAAGTTACTATGAACGGACCTTCTGAGACTTTCTATGCAGTAAATGCACAGCATGTTGTTATCTATAAGCTGGAACCGGGTGAGACTATCTCTGTTGAATCCGAGAATCTTCTCGCATTTACGCAGGACTGCAAATACAGTGTACGCTTTATCGGTGTCGGTGTTTTGTCTCAGAAAGGTTTTGCCACCACAACACTTACCGGAACCGGAAGTGAAGCCTATGTAGCCATCCTCACCGATGGAAACCCGATTGCCCTCAGCAATGTACAGACACACAATACTATTTCTGTCGATCCGGACGCGGTGATCTGCTGGATGGGCGATGGCTCCTGTGATCCACGCATTACCACAGACGTAAACTGGAAGACCTTTATCGGTCAGGCCTCCGGTGAATCCTATTCCTTTGAATGGCACGGCAGTCTGCCCGTAACCGTCATTATTCAGCCTTCTGAGCGCAGAGGCGGCATCCGCATCGGAATTGATTAACATTTCTTTTTATTACTATAAAGAACATAAAGAAAGCCCTCTGTCACTCGACAGAGGGCTTTCTGGGTTTAACGTAACTTTTTATTTACCGGATTTCACGATTGCTTTTCGTACCATATCCACTGGGATGATCAGTGCACCCAGTACCATGGAGACAAGCAGTGCTTTCAGTGTCAATGGAGTTGTACTGAATACTTCACCACCGATCTGGATCAGAACTGTCTGCATGACAAAGATTGCACCCATGACCAGGACAAATCTCTTATTCTCTCCAATATGCTCAAACAGATTGAATTTCTCAGATCTGGTATTCAGACTGTTAAAGATGATGGAATAGATAAAGAATGCAAACATAAATGTCTTCTCATAAAGTTCCGGATCAGCACATCCTGCCGGCATAACTGCCGTTGTGATCCCGCCGATATTCTCCAGGATCAGAATGGAACCAAGTGTGATAAATACCGCACTCACCCCAATTGCAGATTTGATGTAGCCTGTCAGGATATCATCACTTCTCTTTGCCGGCTGTTCATTCATATAACGATTCAGGATTGGCTCACCACCAAATGCCATAGCTGCCAGCGTATCCATGATCAGGTTGATCCACAGGATCTGAACTATGGAAAACGGCTCTGTCCATCCAAGAATCGGTGCAAGAATATTCATCAGCAGAGTACTGATATTTACAGTCAGCTGGAAGATCAGGAACTTGCCGACAGATTTCGCCATGGTTCGGCTGTTTAATACACAGTCCTTGATGGAAGTCAGACTGTTGTTCAGAATAACAACATCTCCTGCCTCCTGTGCAACTGCTGTTCCATCTCCCATTGCAAATCCGATATCCGCCTGTTTCAGTGCCGGTGCATCATTGACACCGTCTCCTGTCATACCACAGACATCGTCAAGCTGCTGTGCTATTGTGACAAGACGTTTCTTATCCAGAGGTTTCGCACGACTGACAACGCGAAGCATCGGAAGTTTTTTCTTAAGTTCTTCGTCGGAAAGCTGTTCCAGTTCATCATGAGTAAGAACAACTTCTGTCTTCTCATCCTTGAGGATTCCGGCTTCTTTTGCAATTGCAACAGCTGTTTCTTCTGCATCACCTGTAACCATAACCACCTGGATTCCGGCATGGTTCAGAACCTCAACTGTCTCAATCGCATCTTTTCTTACGTTATCTCTCAGGCTGAGAACTGCAAGAAGGATTTTCTGGCTTCCTGTGATCTTCACTACAGAAAGAAGCTTCATGGTTCTCTTTGCCTGTGCAACCATCTGCTCTTCTACTTTTGCCTTTTCAGAAGGAGTGAAGTCTATAACCCTGCCTTCTTCTGTCATATAATGTGTCACTTCATTGATGATGTTCTCCGTAGCACCTTTCCAGTAAACCGTTCCATCATTTAATTCTACAGTCGCACATTTTTTCTCGGAATCAAATCCGCTGATTTCCTTTACCTTAGATGCATCAACCTTCTCCGGACCGCCCTTTGTGATGGAATAAGTCAGAAGAGCACGGTCCATGTTGTTGCTTCCGATCGCCTTGCCTTCAGAAATCTTTGCAAGGTTATTCAGAGTGATCGCTTCCAGAAAATCATTATGTGAAATATGATCAACAATTCTTCCATCTCCCAGCACAAACTCTACCAGAGAAAGATTTC